>Ga0210386_10000040_pt1 | contig 90263 bp, 81 predicted proteins | sample IncBWH32OmetaG_FD_160091 | JGI IMG/M metagenome (GOLD analysis project Ga0210386, IMG submission 160091) | Forest soil microbial communities from Barre Woods Harvard Forest LTER site, Petersham, Massachusetts, United States - Inc-BW-H-32-O ...
TAGGGGCGCAACATAATCTGCTGCGCGGGTTCGGTGTGGCAGTCAACGCGCGCACCATCACCGTCGCCAAAATGAACCTCAGCACTACCGACTTGAACTTCAAGACGCAAGTGATCGCGATTGTCAGCCAGGTCTTGAACCAGTATTATGGGCTGGCTGCCGATTATGAAGACCTGAAAGCAAAGAGGAACGCGGCCGAAGTAGCACAAACGTTTCTTGCCGACGTGAACCGGGAGGTCAACATCGGATCGGTTGCGCCTACGGACTTGATCAATGCCCAGGCACAGGCCGTCATCAGCCAGCAGGCGGTAGTAGATTCCGAAGCCAGTCTCAGACAGCAGGAGGTGGCGCTGAAGAACCTGCTGAGCCGGACGGGTCTTACTGATCCGCTCCTGGCCGGCGCTCGGGTCGTGCCGGTCGATCCCCTCCAAATCCCCGCTCGCGAGGAACTGCCGCCGATGGAGGCGATGGTGAAACAGGCGCTCGCGAATCGCAGCGATCTGGCGGCGGAGGCAGCCAATGACAAAGCCACTGAGGTGTCCACTCTAGGTACCCGCAACGGAGTGCTTCCGAATCTGCAGGTATTCGGCGCGGAAACCAACGCAGGCTTGGCGGGCGTACCCCGGACCGTCGTGACCAACGGCCAAGTGGAAACCGCGGACCGGTACTTTGTCGGCGGCATCGGCACGGCCTTGGGCGAGGTTTTCCGGCGGAATTTCCCCACTAACCGTATAGGCGCGTTTTATCAGGCGCCGCTCGGGAACCGGCAAGCGCTGGCCGATCAAGCTATCGATCAGCTCCAGCTGCGGCAATCGCAGCTCAACACGCGCAAGGATCGAAACCAGGTGGAGGTGGACGTCCGCAACTATGTCGTCGCGCTGCAACAAGCCCGGTCGCGTTATGAGGCTGCCGTACAGAATCGCCAGTTGCAGCAGCAGCTGTTGGACGCTGAGCAAAAGCGGTTTCGTCTGGGCGCTTCCATTCCCTACAACGTAACGTTGCAGCAGCGGGATCTGATCACGGCTCAATCAGCCGAGGTAGCGGCGCTGGATTCCTATAGCAGCGCGCGCATTGCCTTGGATCAGACGCTCGGTACCACGCTGGAGGTGAATCATGTCTCGATTGGAGAGGCGCGGAGCGGTCGAGTAGAGCGGAGGGCGGTGCTGCCGGCGGTATTACCGGAAGCGCGCTGATCCGTCGCCCAGCCTACATCAGTTTCGCTATGCGGACGAATTCGTAGCGTTCGAGCGTGGCCGCGATTTCCGCCGCTTTGCCGTAGCGCACCACTTTGCCCAGGCAGCGCAAACGCACGCCATCCTGCTCGCCGGCTGAAGCCGGCAGCGTAATCATGTATTCCACCGCATCTCCGATTCGAAGACTCGCGCCGGATTGGAAGAGGACTCCGACGGAACTGAGGTTCCTTGTTTCACCGCGCTCGGAAAGGGCTTCAGCGCCGCTGCGGACCAATTCCAGAGGCAACTTCAGCTCGAAGCGCCTCGCCTTTCGTTGTTCCACAGAAGTTCCATTCACAAGAGTGCCTCCAACAATCTATCCGAGATAGAGGGGAAGGTCAATAGGTAGAGGCTGTCCGTAAACCACTAAAGTCCCAGTACTTTTACGATTTCTGGCCGCCTCGGGTTAGCGGGGCCGGGACTGTATGCCAAAATGGATAGGCCCCTGCCGATGGCTGAAATGAGCCCCGAACAGCAACTGGAAAAAATGCGCGCCGATTGGGACCAGCGCGCCCGCGAGAACGCCCGCCACTACGTAAATACGGCCAACACACAATGGACCGACGAGGAGTTCTTTGCATCCGGCGAAAGGACCGTGGCCGAGGAGATCCTGACCGATATGGGAAACATCTGTCAGGGCAAGCCGCCTGCCGATATGCGGGTGCTGGAGATCGGTTGCGGAGCCGGACGTGTCACCAGAGCGCTCGCCAAACTCTTCGGCGAAGTGCACGCCGTGGACGTCAGTGGTGAAATGGTTCGCCAAGCGGCGGAGGCGCTACGCGGGCATCCCCACGCCTTCGTGTATCAGAACAACGGCAAAGATCTCGGGGTTGTTCCGGAGCAAGAATTCGATTTCGCATTTTCTTCGATCGTGTTCCAGCATATTCCGAGCCGAGAGGTGATCGAGAATTACGTTCGTGAGGTCCACCGCCTGCTTCGCCCCGGGGCATTGTTCAAGTTTCAGGTGCAGGGCGACAGCACTCTTCAAACCCGGCCCGACGACACCTGGTTGGGAGTGCCGTTCTCCGAGCGCCAGGCAGTGGATATGGCTTACCGCTGCGGCTTTGATCCACGCTATCGGCATGGGGCGGGCGGTCAGTATTTCTGGCTGTGGTTTTTCAAGAAATAGAAGTGTGGCGGACGCCCGGGTGGGGCAGACGCCCACGTCTGCGCCGGACCCCAGTCTGGCTCTGTTGGTAGGGCCGAGGTGAGCGTCGGCCCCGGCCTAGGGCGGCGACCCTACTTAGTCAAAAACGGCCAGTGCCGGATGAAGTGCAGGTGGAAGTACATGATCGCGGCAGAAATGCCGGCTATCACCAATACTGCGATCAAAATGAACGGCAGCGCCTTCTTCCACGGGAATTGCCGGCCTTCGCGTTTCAGCACCAGCAGGTAGCTGACGAATACCCCCACGAAATAGAGCGCGCACATGGGAATCGCGAACAGCATCAGGTTGAAGACGTCGGGGGTAGGAGTGATGATGGCGGCGGCGATGACGATGATCAGGATCGCGTAACGGGAGTGGCGCATCAGGAAGCGCGGCGACAAGATCCTCAGCAACGTCAGCATGAAGATCAAAACCGGCAGTTCGAAAACCAGCCCGACGCCCAAAGTCACGTTGACGAACAGGTCGAAATACTCGGTGATTGAGACCACCGGACGCACATTGTTGCTCATGCCGATGCCGAGCAGAAATTCGAGGCCGAAACGGAAGGCCAGGAAATAGGCGAACAAACCGCCGGTGATGAACAATCCAGCGGTGAGCAGCACGAACGGCATGGCCCACCGGCGCTCTTTTTTGTAAAGTCCCGGCGAAATGAAGGACCAGACTTGCCAGACAATCCAGGGCGAGGCGATGAAGACCGAACACAACAACGGTAGCTTTACCCAGATGATGGAAAAGCTTTCCATGGGCGTAAGCTGGGCCAGCTGCGGCGGTCGACCTTGAGGTGTTTGAGTGCTTCTACGGCCGGATCGCTGATGATGTCCCAGAGCTGTCCGGCATAGATAAGACTGCCGACGAACGCGACCACCAAGCCGTACAGCGCCTTGATGATGCGGGAGCGCAGTTCCTCCAGATGCTCCATGAAGGACATGCGGAGCATGCCGCCTTCTTCTTCATCCTCGGGTTCGGTAGGGGGCGCGGGCGGCCGCGGCGGCAGGGCCGGCGGCTGAGCAGGGCGTGTTTCGACCAGGGCCGTGGTCGGAGTCCCCTCCACGGTCGGATTGTTGAAATCGGGCGGCAATTCTCCGCCCGAAGGAGGCACTCCTCCCTGCTTTTCGTCGTCCATGCTGTCTTAAATCTTCTTCGTCCTAGCTAGACACCGAATGGGATTCCGGCGTCGCCGGCGGAGTAGCCGCGGCTTGCTCGGATTCTGTAACCGGCGCGCTCGTCCGCGGCACGGTTCCATTCACAGGTGCCTCTTGAGACACGGTCGATTCGGCGCCCTGAGGTGCGGGTTCGCTTACAGTGGGTGGATTTGCTGCAGTAATTTGGCCCGACTCGGTGTAATTGCCCGAATCGTGATAGGAGGAGTCGTACTCGTTATAGTGGTTGTAAATCTCGTTGGTATAGCTGCGCGTAACTTCCTTGATAGACTCGTTTTCCTTTTCCAACTCTCGCATGTGGCTTTCGAATGTGGATTTGAGTTCGCTCTGAGCGCGGCGAAACTCGGTGATCGCTTTTCCGATCGTCTTGCCCAGTTCCGGCAGTTTCTTGGGGCCGAAAAGGACCAGGGCGACCAGGAAGATAACGATCATCTCCTGCACACCGACGGGACCCATGGAACAACCTCCAGGTACATCATAGCAAGCCGCAGGCCGCCGCGTCCGGCTACAATGGACCCATTATGACGCTGCGTGGACTTTCCATCCTTCTGCTTGCCCCGCTGGTGGGCTGGGCAGCGGATAAGATCGACATCGACCTGGATGGCCAGCCGTTTACGACTTTTCACTACGGCGTGGAATCCCATAAGCCCTACCTGGCGCCGCTGCGCTCGGGGTCGGGGAAGATTGTCACGCGCCACTTTCCGATGGAAAAGGTGGAGGGCGAAAGCCGCGACCACGTCCACCACACGGGACTCTGGTTTTCCTACGACGACGTCAACGGAGTCAAGTTTTGGGAAAACGATCCGTCCTACAAACCGCCAAACAAGGGCACCATTGTCGTGCAAAGCGCCAAGCTGGAGTCTGGAGCCGGGGGGTCGGCGATAGTTAAGGCGATCATGAACTGGAATGGCCCAGACGGCAAGACGATTCTGCGTGAAGACCGTGTGATGACGTTTTCATCGAAACCCGCGCTGCGGATAATCGACTTCGACATCACCCTGAACGCTCCTGAGAAGGTCGTATTCGGCGACACCAAAGAAGGCGCCTTTGCAATCCGGCTCGCGGACGCGCTGGCCGAGAAGAATGGCAGCGGCAAAATGGTGAACGCCGAGGGCTCCGAGGGGATGAAAAACGTCTGGGGAAAGCGTTCGAACTGGGTGGATTATTTCGGAACGCTGGAGGGCGAGCAATTGGGTGTCGCGATCTTCGATCATCCGTCCAATCCCAGGCATCCCACTTACTGGCACTCCCGGGACTATGGACTATTCGCGCTCGACCCGTTTGGCCAGCACGCCTTTGACGAGAGCCTGCCGGAGAGCCACTGGACGGTTGATACAGGCGGGTCGCTGCGCTTCCGCTGGCGGGTGGTGATTCACTCTGGGGACGCGGCCGGCGCGCACATCGCGGAGCTGTACAAACAATACGCGAAGTAGCGGCCTTTCTTCACGGCCGGCTCAGCCATTCACGAGCGGCCGCGGAGGAGTGGAACACTTGGGCAGCGCGACCCGATGTGAGAAACATGCCTCCACCACGAGGGTAGCGTCGTCGACACTTCTAATTAGCGGCAGACCAGGCGGACCTTCGACAAAGTGAATGCCTGATTTTTCAGTCACTTTGAGTTCCATGCGCCTCCCTATAATATCCCGTCGATTGGCCTAACCCGTTGGAAAAACCGTAGTCTAAAGGACGGATGGAAGTGGAAGCCGGCGGCGCAGTCGAGCGAGCGCAGTCCGGTGACAGCGACGCGTTCCGCCTGCTGGTCGAACAGCACAGTCGCGCCGTCTTTCGTCTGGCATTTCGCATGACTGGAAACGAACAAGACGCCGAGGATGTAGTGCAAGAGACTTTTTTGCGGGCCTATCGCCAGTTGGGCAAATACGAAGCCCGCTCCAGTTTTTCGACCTGGCTGTACCGCATCGCTTCCAATTATTCGCTGGACCTGATCCGGATGCGAAAGCGTCACGAAGACAAACGCGAGCGCGGTAAAGCCGACGAAAGGGACATCCTGCAAACGCTCCCGGTCAACACCCCGGGACCGGACCGGATCTTATACAGCAGCCAGGTGCAGGAGCGGGTGAATGAAGCTTTGAACGAGCTGAGCGCGCAGGAAAGAACCGCGTTCGTGCTGCGCCACTTCGAGGGCCTGTCGATCGATGAGATTGGCGAAACCCTCGGCACGGGCACGAATGCAACCAAACACAGCATTTTTCGAGCGGTTCAGAAGCTCCGCAGGAGCCTGGAACCGGTGGTGACTACAGCAAGATGAATCATATTGGCGAAGAACAGTTAGTGCTTTTTTATTACGGAGAGTCGGGCGAGAGCGCGGCGATCGAGGGTCATCTCGAGGAGTGCGAAACGTGCCGCGACGAGTTTCGAGCATTGCAGCGGGTGCTCAACACGGTGGACTCCGCGCCCGTTCCCGAGCGTGGCCCCGAATATGGCAGCCAGGTCTGGCAGCGTATTGAGAAGCGGGTCGGCCATCGGCCCGGGCGCAACTTTATGCATTGGTGGATCTGGGCGCCCGCCATGGCAGTGCTGGTGATAGGTGCTTTTTTGGCGGGACGGCTGTCTTATCGGACGCAGCGCCCGGGTGGGCCAGCCACTGTGGCAGTGAGCAACCAGCAAATTCGCGAGCGAATTCTTTTGGTGGCCGTGGGAGATCACCTGGAACGGTCGCAGATGGTGCTGGCCGAATTGAGCAACGCGCCCGAAGGCAAGGGCAAGCTCGACATTTCCGATGAACGCCAGATGGCGGCCGATCTATTGGATGACAATCGCCTCTATCGGCAAACCGCGGCGTCGACCGGTGAGAAGGGCGTCGCCAGCGTGTTGGACGACCTCGAGACTGTCCTGATGGAGATCGCACACAGCCCATCGGAAGTTTCAAATCAGCAGCTCGATGACTTGCGGCAGCAGATTCAGGAGCGCGGTCTGTTGTTCAAAGTGCGAGTACTTGGGTCGCAGGCGCGCGAGCAGGAGAGCGAGCCCGTTGCCCGAAAAGATAAAGAAGGGAAAAAGTTGTAAAGGAAGACTGACATGACTCAGGTTTGTAGATCGTTTTTTACAGGTGGCCGGATTTTGATTTCAGGAATGATCGCCGCGGCAGGCGCGCTGGCGTTGGCCCAGGAAACGCCTTGGCCCCCGCCAACTCCTCCAAGCGCCCCGGCTGCTCCGTGGCCGCCGCCACCGCCGCCGCCACCCATGCCGGCGATCGGTGCTTGGGCAGCGATTCCGCCGCTGCCACCCGACCTTGCCGACCTCCCGCTCCTGGCGTTTCAGGATTCGGCGCGAGACGCGGCCCGCGAGGAGGCCCGCCGCGCCCGGGACATCGCGCGCAATGCACGCCAGCAGCAGGATCGTGACGAACAGTATTACCACCGGGCCAAAGCTTATTTGGATCGCAAAGAGTACGACCGGGCTGTTGAGGAATTTAATCGCGTGATCGAGAACAAAGGCACGCGGGCCGATGGAGCCCTCTACTGGCGCGCCTATGCGCAGAACAAGCAGGGGCGCCGCGACGATGCGCTCGCTAGCCTGGCCGAATTGCAGAAGAGCTATCCGAGCAGCCATTGGCTGGACGATGCTAAGGCGCTGCAAGTGGAGGTTCAGCAGCAACGAGGAACGCCGGTATCGCCAGAATCGGCCACCGACGAGGATCTAAAGCTGCTGGCGCTGAACAGCCTCATGAACACCGATCCGGAGCGCAGCATTCCAATGCTCGAGAAACTGCTGAAGAGCAGCAACTCGCCCAAGCTCAAGGAACGCGCTCTATTCGTACTGGCGCAAAATCGTTCGCAAAAATCGCGCGATCTGCTGGCCGATATCGCCAAGGGCGGCTCCAATCCCGATCTGCAAGCGAAAGCGATCGAGTACCTGGGCATTTACGGCGGGCGCGACAACTTGCAGACGCTGCTGGATGTGTACAAGGGCACCAACGATGTGTCGGTCAAACGGTCTGTCTTGAACAGCTTCATGGTGACCGGCAGCCGCGACAACCTGCTGGCAGTGGCGAAGTCGGAATCGAATCCTGAATTGAAGGTGCAAGCCATCCAGTTGTTAGGCAACATCGGCGGCTCGGCTGACCTGGCCCAGCTCTATCCGGGTGCGACGACTCCGGACGTGAAAAGGGCCATTATTCAAGGGCTGTTTGTATCTGGAAATTCGGACAAACTTTTTGAGCTCGCGAAAACCGAGAAAGATCCCGAGCTGCGCCGCTACGCCATCAATCAACTGGGCGTGATGGGCCGCAGTAAGACTGGGATTGCGCTGGCGTCGATGTACGCCCAGGAGACCGATCCGGAGAACAAGAAGGCCATCGTCAATGCGCTGTTCATACAGGGCAATGCGGCGGCGCTGGTCGAGATCGCGCGCAAAGAAACGGACTTAAACATGAAGAAGCAGATCGTCAATCAACTCGGGCTGATGCACTCCAAAGAGTCATCGGACTATCTGATGGAGCTGTTGAACAAATGAAACGCGGGACATTGCTGGCCTCGGTTGTCATCTGCTCTGCGTTCGGGCAGCAACCAGATGTCCAACAACCACACCTTCAAAACGCGCGCATGGAAACGCGGGCGGCGGCGGGAGGGCTGGAAGCTACGCTGCTGTCTATCGTGAACTCGCAATCTTCGCCGGCGTGGGTCGGTTACGCTGTTCCAATCATCCCCGGCGACCGGCAGATGTGTTGCTGGAACGACAGCGTGCGCGGGTGCTTTCTCGAGCCGTCGAACAACAGCCGCACCGTTGTGGTTTCGAGCAACCAGACCGTCAAGCTGGAAGGCCCCACGCAACTGGTGGTGTTGTATCGAGTAGAGAATCGCCAGGTGGGCAAGATACGCAGCTTCAGCCCGGAATGCGAGCTGGACGCGGGCGGCCTGCCGTTTATTTGGCTGACGGGCGTGAACGCCGCCGAGAGCGTGAAGGTATTGGAAGGTATTGCGAAGGATATTAATAGCAGTGCCGCGCGCGATCAGATCCGGCGCGCCGAATCGGCCGAGTCCGCCATCGCGATGCACGCTGATCCGGCTGCCGATCGGGCGCTCGAAGACTTGGTTGCTTCCAACCAACCGGAGCAGGTTCGGCGGCAAGCGACCTTCGGATTGGCGCAAAGGAACAATCCGCAAGCGCTCAATCTTCTCGTGGCTGTCGCCCATAACGACAAGAGCCCCCACGTTCGTGGACAGGCGCTATTCTGGCTGGCGCAGCGGGCCGGTCAAAAGATCGCTGAGTCCGCCATCAACGACGCTATCTCCAACGATCCGGAAACTGAGGTGAAGAAGAAGGCCGTCTTCGCGCTGACCCAGATGCCGGCCGGCCAGGGCGTCCCGCTGCTGATTCAAGTGGCGCGCACGAATCGCAACCCGGAAGTCCGTAAGCAGGCCATGTTCTGGCTGGGACAAAGCAAGGACGAGCGCGCGCTGGCGTTCATCGAAGAAGTGTTGAAATAGTGCGCTTGGAGCGCGGCTTTCGACCGGCTGCGTCATAACTGGCCGAGAGCGCCGCTCGCGTTGAAGCTTCTTTTCGACGCCAATCTTTCATCTAAACTTGTTGTTCGGCTGGCCCAACTATTTCCGTGCCGCCGCCGCTGTGTGGCGGTACTATTTGGAGAAATAGTCCACCTTTCTCCCGCAGCCAGGCTTGGTGCCCCGGCTTGACTTAATGCTGAGGTCTTGCCGGAATACCCGTAGCTGGGCGAAGTTTAACCTAGACTCGTTGTTCGCAGGTCCAATGGGTCCGTAATCGTAACAGCCGATTCGAACTTCCTTGCACTGGCGAGCTAGCCTGCGGCCCACGAAGGTCGTCCGTACCCAGAACTTAAACCCCAAAACTGGGGCGGGTGAAGACTTACTCCGCGGGGATGGGAGACGCCAACCCGGGCAGAAAATAGTGTGTTTATCGGAAGGACAGTCTAAAGTCGGAGCCTTAACCAAACGATCATACTAGCAGCGCGGGGAACGCGACTGGAAGCTAAAAATCAGCCCGAGTATCGATGTGACCGGTGCAGATATTTTATCCAGCACCGCGGGGATGTACGCCGGGAGATCCTCGCGTCGCAGTCGAGGGAACGAGCGTGAACGCTAGGAGAATTTATGGTGAAACACGAAGCTTTGAAAAATCATCTTGAAACACTGCGCAATTCGATCCCGGAGCTGCGGGGTGTGTTGCTCGCGTCCATTGAAGGCTTGCCCGTGGCTCATTCGCTGTCCAATGGAACAGATCCCAACCGGGTTGCTGCCATGGCGGCCGCAGCGTCGGGTCTGGGCCGGCGCATTAGTGAAAGCATGGCTACCGGAGCGCTATCGGAAGTGAGTATCCGAGGAGACGATGGGGTGCTCTTTGTGTACTCGGCTGGTCCCAAGGCTGTGCTGGCTGTGATGGGCCCGATGGGCTCGAATGCTGGATTGATTCACCTGGAAGCGCGCGGTGTAGCGAAGGAAATCGGCGAACTGTTCTAAGCCCCCGCCGCGCATCGGCCGGCTTGGCGGCATGCAGTTTCTCGAAGTTATACTGGTTTTCGGCGCAGCGCCCTTCACGAGTTCCCCCGGGAAGCGACGCCGGCTCAAAAGGTCGGATTGGAAACTCTCGCCTACCGGTCACTACTCGAAGTCTCCCAAGCCATCCTGCAGCGCCGCGACCTCGCCGCATTATTCCGTGACATTTCCGCCCGTCTGCATGCCGTCTTGCGCTTTGACTTTCTGATCCTCATCCTGCACGATCCCACCCGCAATATCATGCGGCTCCATATCCTCGAAACAACCACCGGTTCAACTCCGGATGTACCCGGCCTGGAGTCTACTCTCTGACGCGTCGCCTTCCGGGTGGGTGTTTCTGCAGCAGCAGCCGCTGGTTGTTCCCGACGTCCAGAGGGAAGACCGCTGGCCCAACATCGTGCAGCTCCTGCGGGCGCGACCGGCTGCAGGTCCTGCTCGAGATCACCAACGCTCTGGTGTCGGAGTTGGACATCCACGACCTCTTTCCAATCATCACGGCTTGTCTCCGGCGGGCTGTTCCGCACGAATACTCGAGTTGCAGCCCAAGCTGCTGCGGGCCTTGCAGGAGCACGAGTTCGAGCGGCTGGGAGGAACCGGCACCATCCAGGTCGACGTCCGCCTGCTGGCCGCGACCAATCGCGATCTGGTGCAAATGATCGGCGAACGCCAGTTCCGGACCGATCTCTACTATCGGTTGAGCGTCTTTCCACTCTCGGTGCCGCCCCTGCGCGAGCGCACCGGCGATATTCCCAAGCTGGTCCGTTACTTCACGCAAAAGTATTCGCGGCTCATGAATAAACGAGTGGAGAACATACCCTCCGACGCCCTGGATGCTCTGGTCCGCTACGGCTGGCCGGGGAATGTCCGGGAACTCGAAAATCTGATCGAGCGATCAGTAATTTTGTCGCGTGGCGCCGCCCTTCAAATTCCGCTTGCCGAACTTCGCGCTGTGCCCAGCGCGGCGGCGCCGGTAACCTTGCGGGAAGCCGAGCGCGATCACATCCGGCGCGTTCTGGAAAAATCTAATTGGGTGGTCGGCGGGCCTAACAGGGCGGCCGCACGGCTGGGTATGAAACGCACCACGTTGCAGTCGAAGATGAAGAAGCTGGGAATTTCGCGCTGATGGCGCTGATGGCGGTTAAGCGTTAAACCGATACGGATTCCTGGTCCAAAAACTGCCGCAAGCGCTCCAGTTGTTCGGATATGCGCGCCTCTTCGCAGGCAGCGGCCGCGGCTTCCAGCTCTTTGCCGATATTTTCGAGGGGCGGAAATCCATAGCCCCGGCCGGTGCCCCGGAGATTATGGCCAAAACGCCGGACCGGTTCCAAATCGTGCTCCAGCAAACGTACTTGAGCCTCTTCCATCTGGCGCCACTTGGAGGCCAGATACTGCGGAACCAGCGCCGCGATTTCAGGAGCAAGCTCTTCGTTGCCCGTTTCTTCGACCGGGTCTTTTGGTTTCACGGCTCCGATGAGTTCGACGGCTTCGGCCAGCTTGACGGCCTCGCCTGAAGCGGTATAACGATAAAGGGTGTCGATCAAGACGGCGCGCTCAACCGGCTTGGCCAAGTGCATGTTGCAGCCCGCTTCCAGACTGGCGCGCACCAGCTCTTCAACAGCGTGGGCCGACAGGGCAATGATAGGAGTCGGTGGAATGCCTTGGCGGGCTTGCCATTTCCGAATTTCTCGAGTGGCAGCGTAGCCATCTAACACCGGCATGTCCAGGTCCATCAGGATCAAGTCGAATTTGGCGCCGCCCAAAACCAAATCCACTGCCAGCTGGCCGTTTTCGGCGAAACGAACGGTGATTGGCTCGCCCCGTAAGTAATACTGCAGCAGCGCGCGATTGTCTTCTCCATCTTCGGCCACCAGCAGCCCCAGGCTGGCAGAGCCTGGGGAAAGCCGGCGCGCACGCGCGACCGGCGGCTTGGTTACTCCGGGCCGGGCCGCGACCAGCGGAATGTTGAAGTAAAACGTGCTTCCGGAGCCCACTGCGCCCGTCACGCCGATCTCCCCGCCCATGAGCTGCACAAGTTCGCGGCAAATGGTAAGGCCGAGGCCGCTGCCGGGCAGCGACGCCAGGTCTTGGTTCGGCAACTGTGTGAAGGGCGAAAAGATCTTCTCCTGATCCTCGGAACGAATCCCCGGACCGGTATCGGACACCTCGAAGCGAAGCTGGCCGTCGCCTTCACCGGCGACGACCAGCCCCCGAACGTCCACCCGGCCGCGAGCAGTGAACTTTAGTGCGTTGCTCACCAGGTTCATGAGCACCTGCTGAAGGCGCAACGGATCGCCCAGCTGCCAGTCGGGAACATTCTCGGCGATTTCCAGCCTGAGGTCGACCTGCTGCCGGGCGGCGGTCTCGGCGAAAGTGTGAACCGCGTCGTACACCGCTTGGCGGACTTTATAAGGGGCATTGTCCACCTTCAGGGCGCCAGCTTCGAGGCGGCCAAAGTCGAGAAAGTCGTTGATAAGGGCCAGCAGCCGCCGGCAGTTGCGCTGGAACATGTCCACATAATCCGCTTGGTCAGGATCGAGCGAGGTGCCCGAGAGCAGATCGGCCGCTCCCAAAATCGCGTTCAGCGGGGTGCGGATGTCGTGGCTGATTTTGGCGAGGAAGTTGCTTTTGGCTGCATTAGCCGCGATGGCCTCATCTTTGGCGCGGATAAGCTGCGCTTCTGTTTCCTTTTGGGAGCTGATATCGCGTAAAAATACATAAAATCCGTCGCCGCGGGCATGTCCGGCGGCCAGCAACATAATCGATCCATCCGATACGGAACCGTCGGGCATGGGGATGCGCGCCTCAGTCTCGCCGCTCCCGCTGGAGAACATGGTTTCGACGACTTCGCCGACGTGCGCCCGATCCAGCGGGTGTATGGTTTCTATCAGGCTGCCTGCAGGAGCCAGGTCGGAGAGCCCCGTCAGCACCGCGTAAGTGCGGTTAAACGACAGATAGCGGCCGGATGAATCGACCCGGGCGACGCCGTGCAAGGCGTGCCGGAGGATTTCAGAGGCTTTGAACACGCCTTGCGTAAGGGCCCCTATTTCGTCATGATCTTCAGGCATTTCATCCAGGCGCCCCCCGGTGGCGAGCTTGGCCACGTTGTCCTTGAGTTTCTCGATCCGAAACGTGATTCCGGACGCAAAAAGGATCGAGATGACCACTCCGCCGACCACCCCGAAAATAACGCAGACCGCGGAAATGGTTTGAATTTCGGCGCGTAACCCGGCAGCACGCCGCAAACGGTCATCGAGCACCCGATTCTCTTCATTCAACATGGCCTCGGTCAAGGTCTCTATCTGGCGGCGCTCCTGGTCGGCGCCCCGTACGGGAGCACGCAGCTCATCGGCCGTCAAAGCATTGGAATGGCGCGCCAGCCAGTCGATTTGAACGAGACGGGTCTGCTGCGAGGCACGGCCGGCGGTAAGTGCAACCAGCCTCAGCCGGGCGGAATCAAAATTGGAAATGATTTCTTGCAACCGGAGCGTGAACCGGTCATCGCCAGTGATGAAATAAGCTCGACTTTCCGCCTTCGCCTGGGCATCGAGGGTTTCCATTGTCTGGATCTCCTGGCAAGCCTGGCGGGCGTGATTGACCCATTCTTCGGCCGACGTCGCGCGGCCTCCGAGTGCATAGGAGAGGCAGGCAATCGCTACCGTCGCGGTGGCTGGGATCGCCACCACGCAAACCCCTTTGGCGCGAAGAGACAAATCCCGCCAATTCTTCAGGCGATGCATGCACTAACTTTCCAACAGACGATGAATCAGCGGGGCCAGGCTGCCGACATCGGATTTATGCAAGATCGCGCTGGCTCCCAGTTGCGCGGAAACACCCAGGTAAAGAGACGACTCCTGCACTCCGGATATGGCGACGATCTTGGAGTTCGGGAAACGATCTTTGAGAAGACAAATGGTGGCAATCCCATCTTGGTGAGGCATGACCATATCCACGATGATCGCGTCCACGTTCAGGGACGAGGTCAGTTGGACGCAGCGGCGGCCGTCCTCGGCCTCGATTACCTCCATTCCAGCCCGTTCCAACATTTTGCGAGCCAGGGCCCGGAAATCCTGGTCATCATCCACCAGCAGCACCTTGGCCGCCAGGCACCGGGTTGACACGGGTTGGCTGGCGCGGACTGGGGAGCTTCGTTCCGTCATGGGTAGGTTATCGGCCCGAGGGGGGAAAGATTTAATCAGGGCGCTCTTTTTCTAACGAGCCCGTCCGATGAGTTTTTGGTAGGCGATCGCCCGGCGATCTGGGGAAAAAGACTTGATTTTAGCCATTATTTCATCCGAAGAAAGCTTCTTGCGTGACGTTCACGAGGTCTTGGACAGCCGCGTCCAGCGGGACGAGACCTGGGATCTGAATTACGACGAGACGGCCAGGTTGCGGACCCTGGGCTTGGCAGAGCAATGTGTCTTGGTCATCGACTTCAGTGATGCGCGCCGGGCCATGGCGGTGGCCTCGATGGTGTGCGGACGGCCGCAAATTGCGTCCATTGCCTTGAACTCGGGTAGCAGCCGCGACGAATTGGTAGCGCTTATGCAGGCCGGCATTCGGGATGTACTCCCGGAATTCAACGCGTTAGGGATACTTCAGGGCGTCAGTCGCGCGGTGGCGCAATTGACCAAGGCGGACGAGGTCTTGGGGGACCTTTACGCGTTCGTGCCGGCCAAGCCTGGATGCGGAGCGACCACGGTAGCGACCTACGCGACCGCGGCGGTGGCGAGGAAGGCTCAAGAGCCGGCCTTGCTGCTGGACTTCGATATCCGGCTCGGCATCATGTCGTTTCTGCTCAAGATTGAAGGTGCCCACACCATTGTGGATGCGCTCCAGCAGGCCGACCGTCTCGATCCCGGGCTATGGTCGAACCTGGTTTGCCAACGGGGTCCGCTGCACATTCTTGGATCGGGACCCCTGGAATACTCCCAGCAGGTCCCGACGCATCGTTTCACCGCGCTGCTCGATTTCGCGGTGCGCCAATATCCGGTGGTAGCGGTTGATCTGCCGGGCACTCTGGAACAGTATGAATGCGAAACGCTCCTGCGGGCCAAGAAGATTCTCCTGGTCTGCACTCCCGATGTCGGAGCGCTGCATGTCGCGCTCCGTAAATCCAACTGGCTGCGCGACCTGCATGTGGCGGACAAAGTGGCGGTGGTTCTTAACCGGGTGGAGCGCAGAAGCGCCTTCTCGCTGAGCGATATTGAGCGCATCATTCAGCTTCCGGTTCGCTATCTGTTGCCGGACGCCGTAGCGGAGATTTCACACGCGGTGCAGCAGGGGATCGCTCTGGAAGGAACCTCGCCGCTCGCCAAACAGATTGATCGCATGGCCGATGATATGCTGGGCGGCAAACGAATTCAAAAAACATCCAATGTGGTTCGACGTTTTGTCGAGTATTTTTCGGTCAGTCCCGCCCGGGAGGGCCGGAGGAGCTAGTTCCTCTGAAAAACCTTATGACGAATCAGAATATTACATACCTTCTCGGATATCTCTCCAACGAAGCCCGTAATGCAATGCACTCCATTGTGGGCCTGATGGAAATGCGGGTCGAGGGATCCTGCGACGCCGGTGAGCAGGCTAGTGTGGACCTCTGCCGGGCCAGCGCAGACCGTCTGCTGCGGTCTTTGGATGACGTTCAAGCACTTTTTTCCGATCCAGCCCAGATTCCCATCGAACCGGAGGAGTTCGACCTTCAGATCGCGTTGGAGGACATCGTCGAGCTGCTGAACCTGGCCAACTCCACCTCCGAAACGCTCAGCAGGCTAGTCTTAGAGACACCCAACGCCGCACCGATCATGGTTTCCGACGATCGGGCGACGATCGAACAGATGCTGACGCGTTTCTTCGACTCTGCGCTAAAACTAACCCCCGCGGGCGAAGTACAAGTTTCTCTGGTAGCGGACCAAAAAGGAATGGTCATCGGGCTAACGCTGGCAGATCCCAGAAAAGTTCACAAGCTGGCCGATTGGCTGAATACCGACCCTGCTCAAGTCCAGTTCGACGGCACTGAAGACATGCTGGCCGCGGTCAACGCCATGGTTGCCGGAAAGTGGATTCGAACCCGGAAGGGAGCCATAAGAATCACCCCCATCGCCGAAGGGCCGGCCAGTTTGGCGATTTCTCTGCCATTGCAGCGAGAGAGCGCTTTACGGGAGTGCCCGCGACGGCGAAATGATGCGCGAAACATGTTGAATGTCCTGGTGGTGGAAGACTGTGACGAGAGCTATGCGCTGGCCGAGTTGCTACTGAAGGACGAGCGTCTGTGGCGTGCCTCTGACGGCAACGAAGCGATTGAGATGGTAAAGCGCCGCCGCTTCGATGTGGTCTTCATGGATGTCCACATGCCGGGAACCGATGGCTATTGCGCCATTCGAGCGATCCGGGATTGGGAAACAGAGACTGGGAATGCACGCACGCCCATGGTGGTGCTTTCCGCCGACGACCTCGGAACTCAGATCCGCAGCGCGTCCGAATCCGGCTGTTCCGGCTTCCTTCGGAAACCGGTGCGCAAAGCCGAAATCTCCAATCTGGTCGAGCGGCTGAAAGCCTTGCAGCGTTTGACCGCATAGCGGCCGGAACCCGCCGCCAAGCGTTCAAGCATTAGCGCCAATCGGATCGCAAGACATCGGCCCGGCGCTCGGCCGGCAATTGAGCATAGAGTTCGACAAACGCGGCGTTCGTCCAGCCGAAGCCGATTTCGTTCGATCGATAGCCGAAGCCGATTTTCGAACTAACTTCCATGCTTCGGCGGACCACATCGTATTTCTCGACAATGACATGGCGCTCCACAAACTGCTGAAGCACCAGCGAGAGGAAGCGGGCCGTAATTCGATCAGCGTCCTTCTCAAAACCATAGCGGCGAAGTCCTTCGACGGCGATCATCTCCAGTGGCGCCCAGCCGAACGGCGCATCCCATTGGTTGCCGGTCTCGGAAGTACTGGTCTGGAGGCCGCCCGGCCGCTCGAATCGGCGGAGATTCGCTTCCACGCGCCGGGCCTGCTCCGGGGTCGCGATCCCGGCCCATAGCGGATACAGCGTCGTCAAAAAGGGATAGCGCCGGATCTTTTTGGCAGCAACGTTATAGTCGTAATAAAGCCCGTCGGCGCCATCCCACATCAGCTGGTTGATTTTTTCCTTGCGCTCCTCAGCCCGTTTGCGCCAGGTGGCGGCATCTGATTGATGGCCTAGGATGCTCATGATCTCCGCGGTATCGCGCTCCATCAAAAACAACAGGGAATTCAGGCAGACCGGATTGTAGTGGATGATATCGATGCTAAATGGACCAAAGCGGTTGGACGGGTCGAAGCCGGATTCCCGCATCGAGCGGTCGCCTTTGTAAAACAGGGCGGTAAGCCGACCGGTTTTCTGGTCATAGTATTGGCTCAAATCGTAATCGGGAACCGGATGCGTGCGATAGTAATCCTTCACCAGTTCGTAATGGGTCCGGCCGTTTTGATCGCGCTCGGCCGCGACCACTTCAGGCGCGGGACCGTCGCCCGAATCGTAGTAACGCGATAAGCCTGTTTCAGGGGTGAGGTGCGGCTCGGAGGTCCAGTAACGGTAATAGGTTTCGATAGCGGGCACGGCTTGCTCGAGCCACCGGCGATCACCCGTCCGGTGGTAAACGGAGAGAACCATCTCGGTCAGAAACGGGGGTTGGGACCGGGTGAGATAGTAAGTCCTGTTGGCATTCAGGATCTTGCCATAGTTCCGGATCTCATAAAGGAAGTTGTCAGCCAGGTCTTTTGCCAGAGCCGTTTCGCCATCGCGGAGCAGTCCGATTTGAATAAAGTAACTATCCCAGCCGTACATTTCGTTGAATCGGCCGCCTGGCACCACGTAAGGCCGAGGCAGATAGAGTAGTCCCTGCTCGCGCAACGGGCCGGGTTCGGCGGAAAGCTGCCGTATTTCGATCTTGTGAAAATCGGCTGTCGGCATCTCGTCGCGCAATCTGTTTTGAATGACCTGGACATTTTCGGGTGCCGACACGTAGACTGGCCAGCGGCGGCCGGCCGGAGCGGGAAACTTGGGGTCGGGAGCGGCCATCCCAAGCTGCCGGTTGGAGCGCGCCAAGGTCGTCCAGGTCTGCCGTATATAACTTTGGAGGGAACGAAGCTGAGCTTGAGAAGCGGTTTCCCCGATGACCGAGTGGAGACCGATGGTGACGAGGGCCGCCAGCAAACAGCCGCTTGAGCGCTTGAGGTCCACATCGGCAATTTTAGCCTTCTCCAGGCGCGCTCGAGCATTTTTTTGTTGCGGCCCGCGCAGGCTTTGCGGCATAGTAGAAATTGAGTAGTACGATCATGTAGAGCGTATTCGAAAGCGGACCGCTTCGCGCGAGAATCGTGGCGAGCGCTCTACCTCAATCTATGGGCTTGGGCGATTCTCGATGGCGGATGAGATCCTCTTTCTTACCGAACTGCTGGGCCTCAAGGTCTATGACCTGAAGGGGCGCACCTTAGGCGTCGTGAAAGACGCCGCGATCGTACCTCTCATTCATCCTTCCCGGGTCGACCGCTTCCTGCTGGGTGGAGGCTGGGCGTGGCTTACAATCCGGAACGACCAGGTTCGATCGGTTTCGTTGGACGGCATTCACCTCAAGGACGAGGTACTCACGCCGTATCATTCCGACGAATACATGCTGCGCCTGGTCCGCGATCTGCTGGACCAGCAGATAATCGACGCCGAGGGACGCAAAGTTGTCCGGGTCACCGATATCACTTTCAAGACCCAACAGGACAACGGCACTCAAAACTTGATGATCTCGGAAGTGGATATCGGGCTGCGAAGCATTTTCCGGCGACTAGTCCAAGGCGTGCTGCCGCCGCGGCTGATCCGGCGGCTTCAGGCTTTCATACCGCCGCATTTCATCCGCTGGGAGCATTGCAGCATCATCGAAGCGGATCCGCAGCGCCGGCTCCGGCTGAATATAAGCAATAAACTTCTGGAGCAGATGCATCCGGCCGACTTGGCGGACATTGTCGAAGACCTGACACCCGATGACCGCGAAGCCATCTTCGAGACCATCGACAGCGAGGTGGCGGCCGACACCCTTTCGGAAGTCGAGCCGGACATCCAAGCCAGCATCCTTGAATCTTTGGAGCCCGAAAAAGCCGCCGACATCGTGGAGGATATGGCGCCCCACGAAGCTGCCGACGTTCTCGCCGAACTGGGGCAGGAGACTTCCGAAGGGATCCTCGAAGAGATGGAGCCGGAGCCAAAGACCGAAGTCCAGGAGCTGCTGGAATACAAGGAGGATTCCGCCGGCGGATTGATGAATACCGAATTCGTCGCGCTACCGGAAAATGCGACGGTCGCCGATGCGATGGAAGCGTTGAAATTTCACGAGGAAGTCCTCGAAAAACTGAATACTATATTTTTGGTGGATCAGGAGGAACACCTCAAGGCTTCCGTACCGCTGGCCCGCCTATTTACCGCGCCGGGGGCTACGCCCTTGAAGGATCTGGCGACCGAAAACCTGATTTCGGTGGATCTCGATGAAAAACAGGACCGCATCACCGAGACTTTCGACAAGTACAACCTGGTTGCTTTGCCGGTGGTGGACGCGGGTGGCAAACTGGCCGGCGCCATCACGGCCGATGAAGTGATTTCGTTGTTGAGGCACAAATGACGGACCGGGAGCCGCCCACGGAAGAGGACTCACTTGCTCAAACGATTTCGTTACCAAATCGCGATCTTCCTGTCCGTCGTCGGCCCTGGCCTGATCACCGCCAACGTCGATAACGATTCGGGCGGCATCCTCACTTACTCGCAGGCGGGCGCTAAATATGGCTACCTTCCGCTGTGGACCCTGATCCCGATCACGCTCCTGCTCATCGTCACGCAGGAGATGAGCTCTCGAATGGGCGCGGTGACGGGCAAAGGCCTCTCCGATCTGATTCGTGAAGAATTCGGCCTGCGAACCACGTTTTTCCTGATGATTGCCCTGGTGCTCACTAATTTCACCAACGTCATCGCGGAATTTGCCGGCATCGCCACCTCGCTCGAATTGTTCCAGATCAGCCGCTACATCTCGGTTCCGATCTGCGCGGTCGCGGTCTGGCTGCTGATCGTGCGGGGCAATTATCGCAGCGTCGAAAAAGTCTTTCTGGTGGCATGTTTCCTGTACGTGACCTATATTTTCTCGGCCTTCCTGCTCAAGCCGGACTGGAAACAGGCCGCCATCAGCAGCGTTAAGCCGATTCTCATGCTCGACTCCGACTACGTGGTCATGCTGATCGGCATGGTGGGCACCTCCATTGCACCTTGGATGCAGTTCTATTTGCAGTCGGCCATCGTCGAGAAGGGGATTACTGCTAAGGAATACGTGCAATCGAGAATTGAAGTGATTGTGGGCTGCATTTTGACGGACGTGGTGGCGTTCTTCATCATTGTGTCCTGCGCCGCGGCGATTTGGGAGCACGGTCCGAGGGATATCGAAACCGCCAAGGACGCTGCACTCGGGCTGAAACCGTTCGGTGAATATGCATACTTGCTGTTCAGCGCGGGGCTCTTCAATGCTTCGTTCTTCGCGGCCTGCATTCTTCCGCTCTCTACGGTCTTCACCGTTTGCGAAGGCCTCGGCTTTGAATCCGGGGTGGACAAGCGCTTCCATGAAGCACCCGAATTCTATTGGCTCTACACGCTGCTGGTAGTTCTCGGCGGAGCAGTGACTCTGTGGCCGGGTTTTCCGCTAGTGAAAATGATTCTGTGGTCGCAGGTGCTCAACGGAGTCCTGCTGCCCTTCGTGTTGATATACATGGTGCTGCTGATCAATAAAAAGGGCCTCATGAAAGAGTGGACCAACTCGCGGATTTACAATGCCGTCGCCTGGGTTTCGGTGGTCATTATGATCGGCCTCACCTTGACGCTGGCCGCGATTACCGTGAGGCAGTTGAGCCCGTCCGCCAGCGCGAGCCCTGGCGAGTCATCCAGGCCTCTGGCCGAGATGCAGCGCCACAATCCCGGCCGTCATCCGCTCAAAACGGACGTTCGTGAAGCCCGCTCCGCGCATCTGGTCCGCTAAATCCACCGCGCCCGGAAACTTCCTGACCGATTCCGGCAGATACGAGTACGCTTCCTTCGATCCCGAAATCCATCCACCGATCACCGGCAGGATGGCGCGCGAATAGTAGTCATAGAGCCGCGACAACACCGGATTGGGCGGAGTGGAAAACTCGAGAATCGCCGCCAGACCGCCCGGCGTCAAGACTCGTAGAAGTTCGCCAAGACCGTGCTGGTAATTGGCAAGATTTCGGAAACCGAAGGCCATGGTGATGAGGTCGATGGATGCGTCCGCAAGCGGAAGAGTGAGAGCGTCGGCTTCAAATAAAGCTGAGCGCGAGCGCCGCTGCTCCACTTTTTGAAGGGCAGCCACCAGCATCGGATGGCAGAAATCGCTCCCATACACACTCGCGCCGCTTCGCGCTTGAAGCGCGAGCATCAGATCACCGGTGCCGCAGCATAGATCGAGCACGCGCGCGCCGGGCCGGGCCAGGACTTCGGAGACTTGCTTCACGGTTCGTGCTCGCCAATAGCGATCGATGTTGAGCGACAGCAGGTGATTCAGCAGATCGTAACGCGGCGCGATACGCCCGAACATCCCGCGTACCCAAGTGGCCGCCTGTTGCTCGTCTCGAGTGCCAGCGGGTGTGGTGCCTTGGCCTGTTTGTCCTTGAGTCAGCAAGCGAGCGCTTCCTCGATGGCGGCGAGCACCAGCCGTTCCTCAACGTCGGAGGTGATCTTCACCGCGCCGATGCGCTCCGGCAGCACGAAGTGGATCTTTCCCTTCACGGTCTTTTTGTCGCTCTTGAGGCGTCCGGCCAGGCGCGCGGGATCGATGCCGTTCAGCGCGGGAAATGGTCCGTAGGAATTCACGCACTGCAGAATCTCTTGCTTGTCTGCGGCGGCCAACATCCGTTCCTTTTCGCCCAGCAGGGCCGCGGCCTTCATTCCCCACGCCACCGCCTCACCGTGCAAGAAACGCGAATAGCCTGTTTCGGCTTCGAGCGCGTGCCCAAAGGTGTGACCGAAGTTCAGGATGCGCCGCCGGTCTTCTTCTTTCTCATCTCCGGAAACCACTTCCGCTTTGATCCGCACAGAATCGCAAATCATGCGATCCACTACCTCCGGAGCATGCGACATCACAAGTCGCGGCTCGCGGCGCATCAGCCAGAACAAGTCCGGATCGGCGATCACGCCGTGCTTGATGATCTCGAACAGGCCGGCGCGGTACTCACGCTCCGGCAACGTATCGAGCACAGCGGGATCGATCAACACCGCGACCGGCTGGTGAAAACTGCCGATCAGGTTTTTGCCGGCCTTGAGATTCACGCCGGTCTTTCCGCCGATCGCCGCGTCCACTTGCGCAAGCAGCGTAGTCGGTACCTGGATCACCGGAATACCACGCATGAAAATCGCGGCCAGGAATCCGGCGACATCGGTAAGAATGCCGCCTCCAAATGCGATGACCACGCTCGAACGGTCGGCGCCTTTCGCCACCAACTGCTCAGCCAACCCTTCTACTTCCGATAGACGCTTGCGGGTTTCGCCGCCGCAAAAGAACAGAACTTCGTGCGAAAGATTGCCGACTCCTCGCCGCAGCGTGTCGCCATGAAGCTGCCAGACGTCTTCGGTGGTGAGGAAAAACAGCTTGCCGGCACGAGCGGGAATTTGTTCGCCTAGCTTCGAAAGACCGCCGCGCTCTACCACGATCGGATAGCAGCGCTGCGGAGTTTCGACCACATAGGACGGCATACAATCGTTGTACCATGGGGTTTGCGAACGCTAGGTCATTCTGGCGCCGAACCGATAATGACAAGGAAAGATGAGAGAGAAAGCAAAGATACGTTCCACCACCATCCTGTGCGTCCGGCGCGACAAGAAAGTTGTCATGACGGGAGACGGGCAGGTTACGCTTGGCCAGGAAGTTTTGAAGTCGTCGGCGAGGAAGTTACGGCGTCTTTATAACGACAAGATCCTCGCCGGATTCGCCGGATCCACGGCTGACGCCTTCGCGCTGTTCGCGCGATTCGAATCGAAGCTCGAGCAGTTTAACGGCAACCTTCCGCGCGCGGTTGTGGAGCTCGCCAAAGAGTGGCGCACGGACCGCGTACTGCGACATCTGGAGGCGCTGCTTCTGGTGGCCGACTCGGCCAACACCTTCATCGTCAGCGGCAATGGCGACGTAATCGAGCCCGACAGCGATGTTGCCGCCATCGGGTCCGGCGGGCCCTTCGCCAAGGCGGCGGCCACGGCGTTGTTCGAAAATACTAAACTGGGAGCAAAAGAAATCGCGGAAAAAGCAATGAAGATCGCAGGCCAAATCTGCATCTATACCAACGAGACCATCACGTATGAGGAACTGGGGTAAATGGTTATTTACCTGCCCGGCCAAGCTTTGGATGAAACGCCGCTGCTCGACGAGTTGACGCCGCGCGAGATCGTTCGAGAGCTCGACAAATACGTAATTGGCCAAGCGGACGCCAAACGCGCGGTGGCCATCGCGTTGCGCAACCGGATTCGCCGCCAGAAACTGGAACCCGACCTGGCCGATGAAGTGATGCCCAAGAATATTCTCATGATCGGGCCCACCGGCGTGGGCAAGACAGAGATCGCGCGGCGTCTCGCCAAGCTCGCCAATTCGCCGTTTCTAAAAGTCGAGGCCAGCAAATTCACGGAAGTGGGATATGTGGGGCGCGATGTCGAAGCCATGATCCGGGATCTGGTGGACATCGCCATCGACATGGTGCGCGAGGAGCGCCTGGAGGAGGTGGCCGATCGCGCCGAGAAGAATGCCGAGGAGCGCCTGCTCGATCTGCTGATGCCGCCGCAGCCCGAGACTTCCGAGAGCGCCGAGCGCACTCGCGAAAAACTCCGCGAAAGGTTGCGCGCCGGTAAGCTGGACGACCGCATGGTGGAGATCGATGTCCGCGAGCGTGGGCCAACGTTCGAGATCAGCACCAGCGCCGGACTCGAGGAGATGGATGTCAACCTGAAAGATGTCTTGCCGGGCCTGTTCGGCCAGCGTGTCCGCAAGCGAAAAATGCGCGTGGCTGAGGCAGCCGAATACCTGGTCCAGGAAGAAGAGCAAAAGCTGATCGACATGGATCAGGTCACTCGCGTGGCGCTGGACCGCGTGGAGCGTAACGGCATTATCTTCCTGGATGAAATCGACAAGATCGCTGGCCGCGAGTCGGGACACGGCCCGGATGTCAGCCGCGAGGGCGTGCAGCGCGATATTCTGCCGATCGTGGAAGGCACCACCGTCAATACGCGGCACGGTTTCGTGCGCACCGATCATATTCTGTTCATGGCCGCGGGCGCGTTTCATGTTTCCAAGCCCTCCGACCTTATTCCCGAGTTGCAGGGCCGGTTTCCCATCCGCGTGGAGCTGAAGTCGCTCTCGGAAGCCGACTTCATTCGCATTCTGCGAGAGCCGAAAAACGCGCTGGTCAAACAATACACCGCACTGCTCGATACCGAAGGCATCAAGCTTACCTTCACCGATGATTCGGTCGAAGAGATTTCCCGCTTCGCGGCCCGCGTTAACGAAATGTCCGAAAATATCGGCGCCCGGCGTCTTCACACCATCATGGAAAAGCTACTAGAAGAAATCTCTTTTGCCGGACCCGATTTGAAGAAGAAAAATGTGAAGATCGACGCTGTCTATGTGCGCAAGCAGTTGGCCGACATCGTGAAGGATCAGGATTTGAGCCGTTACATCCTTTAGCCGATGCGAGTACCCGCTATGATCCTTTGCGTCGCCGGTTGTGTGCTTGTTGCAGGCTGCGGGTCGATCGGCGAGCCGCTGTATCCAGCGCTCAACATTCCGGCAAAAACAACCGATCTGGTGGCCGTCGAAAGAGGCGACAAGATCGCGATTACTTCACGATTCCAGGGTTGACTACGGATGGACTCGCCCTACGCGCTATCGGCAGCGTGGATTTGCGAGTCGGCGTAAACCCCAGCGGTGGATTCGATCGCGACAAATGGGCCGCCGCTTCGAAACGTATCGATATTCCAGCGGCTTCCCAGCCCGGACCGGTTCACACCGAAATCCTCGCACAAGAGTTCGTCGGAAAGGAAATCCTCGCTGCGGTGCGAGTGGGAAACAGCCGCGGCCGCATGTCGGAGTGGTCGAACGTTTTCGCTGTGAATATTGAAACGCCTCTGGCGAAGCCGTCCGATTTCCAGGCCAGGACATCGCCCGATGGCGTCCGTCTCACCTGGAACGCGCCGAACGAAAGCAGCTTTCACATCTTCCGAAAAGCCGATCAGGAGAAAGAGCCAGCACTACTCGCGACTGTAGACAAGCCGGAATACGTTGACGCTTCTGTCGAGTACGGAAAGCCGTACGAATACTACGTTCAAGGGATTCACGAAAAAACGGAAAGCGATGCCGCCGGACCCGCGCCTGTCATCCCGACAGATATCTTTCCTCCGGCTGTGCCGTCGGGACTCACCGCGTCGATCGGGATCGGCGCCATCGAGCTGGCCTGGGAGCGAAACACCGAATCCGATTTCAAGGACTACCAGGTCTATCGGTCCGAAGAAGATGGACCCTTTGTCAAGATTGCGGAGTCCGTGGAAGGGCCGGTTTACTCGGATCGTAAGATTGAATCTGGAAAGCATTATAAATATAGGATTACGGCCGCCGACCAAACTGGTAACGTCAGTGAGCCGTCGCAACCCATCGAAATTATCGCGCCATGAAAACAATTCGTTATAGCCTGAATCCAAAAACTCTTCCAACCGCAACCGATTCCGATCCGGACGTGCGTCGCGGCGATCTATCACAATTGCCCGCCGGGGCGCGGCTGCTTCCGCCGTGCGCGCCTTCCAAGATCGTGTGTGTGGGCCGCAACTACGCCGACCACGCCAAGGAATTCAACAATCCGGCGCCGACCGAGCCGTTGATTTTCCTCAAGCCGCCGTCGTCTTTGATCGCCTCCGGTGACGTGATCGTCCTTCCAAAAGCGTCCGAACGCGTCGACTTCGAAGGTGAGTTGGGCGTCGTCATCGGCAAGCGCGCGCGCCATGTAAAGCGTGCGGACGCACCCGCTTACATCCTGGGATACACCTGCGTCAACGATGTTTCGGCGCGCGATTTCCAGCGAAAAGATAATCAATGGACCCGAGGCAAAGGCTTCGATACCTTCTGTCCCGTTGGTCCCTGCATCGTCCCGCGCGACGAGGTTGATCTCAACAAACTGCGCGTCCGCGCTTTTCTCAATGGAGAGAAGAAACAGGACGCGCCGATAACGGATATGCTATTCGACCTGAATGTTATAATTGAGTACGTAAGTGCGTTTATGACGCTGGAACCGGGTGACCTGATCGCGACAGGCACTCCGTCCGGTGTCGGGCCACTCCAACCAGGGTCGAACATCCGCATTGAAATTGAGGGCGTCGGTCTTCTCGAAAACACCGTCGTCGCCGAAGGATAGATCATGAAGTTTTTCTTGGACACAGCGAATTTGGAGGAGTTGCGAAAGGGCGCCGATTGGGGCATCGTGGATGGGGTCACTACCAATCCGACGCTCATCTCCAGGGAGGGAAGCACTACGGCGGAACAGATCAACAAGATCTGCGAGATCGTTGATGGCGATGTCAGCGCCGAAGTGATATCCACCAGCACCAAAGAAATGCTGGAAGAAGGGCGCCAGCTTGCCCAGATGCATCAGAACGTGGTTGTCAAGCTGCCCCTGACGCGCGATGGGATCAAGGCGTGCTCTATCCTGAGCGAAGAAGGCATCCGCGTCAATGTCACGCTTTGTTTCTCGGCTGGCCAGGCGTTGCTGGCGGCCAAGGCTGGAGCCTACATTGTCAGCCCGTTCATCGGCCGGATCGACGACATCGGATGGGAAGGAATGAATCTGATTCGTGAGATCGTGACCATCTACCGTAACTACGGATTCCAGACGCAGATTCTGGCGGCTTCGCTCCGCTCTCCGACCCACGTGATCGAATCAGCCAAGGCAGGCGCGCACATCGGTACCATGCCCTTCAAAGTTTTGGACATGCTGTTCAATCACCCGCTAACGGATATCGGTCTGGCTCAATTCTTGAAGGATTACAAGAAAGTCGCCGAGCAACCAGTTGTTCTGAGCCGCTAGAAAACGTGCCCCAGAGTCTCGAGGGATCAACATCGGTAGTGGTGCTGGTGGTGGTCGCGGCGGTGTTGATAGCTGTAGGGCTGGTGGTCCTCTTCCGAATCCGGCGCAAACCGAAAGATAAAGAGTTGCGGCGACGTCTCAGTGTCAACCTGCATGGCCGCCTGGGCGATGCAACTATCACGGAAGTTCAGGACGAAACGATTTTTTATTCTTATTCGGTGGGTGGCGTCATGTACACCGCTTCGCAAGACATTTCGCAACTACGCGCACAGATCCCGAGCGATGTCGAAAGGCTGATCGGTCCGGCATCCTTGAAATATTCGCCGCGCAATCCGGCCAACTCCATAATCGTTTGTGAGCAGTGGTCCGGTCTGCGCACCAAGCCGTCCGCCGACCCTCCGGTATTGGCCGGTTAATGCTTGCCAGCCAGCGCAAGCGCCGCCACTCGTCCGGCTCCCAGCAGCGCCGTCTTGTCATTAGTGATCACGCGCACCGGAATGGCTTGGAGCAAGTGACTCATCCGGCCTTTCGCAGTGAACGCCTTGAGAAACGTCGAGCTGCTCAGCTTGCGAATGATTTTGGGAGCGATTCCTCCGCCCACGAACATTCCACCTGTAGCAACCACTTTGAGCGCCAGATTACCGGCTTCGGCGCCGTACACCGAAACAAAAATATCCAGCGCTTGAACGCAAATGTCGGATGTTCCTTCCAGCGCTGACGTCGCGATGGCCGCCGATGGATCACCCTCGGCGATCTGCTCGGCCAGCCAGGCGGGTTCTTCACCCCTGCCAGTGTCGCGGAGGAATTGAAAAATGTTGTGAAGCCCGGGGCCCGAGAGCACGCGCTCGTAACTGACGTGCTCAAAGCGGTCCATCAAGTAACGAAGCAGGTCGATCTCCAGTTCGTTGCGCGGCGCGAAATCCGCATGGCCGCCTTCGGAAGGAAATGGCTCGTACGCGGGCGGAATGGCCACCAGTCCGGCTTCGCCCAATCCTGTTCCCGCGGAGATGAGCGCGCGATTCCCGGTTGGGCTGGGCGAACCAGAATTCAGTGAAACGAAGTCCGACTCATCCAATAAAGCAATGCCATGCGCGTTGGCCAGCAGATCGTTGATTAGCTCCACCCTGCCGATCCCCAGTTCGCTCGCCAAACCTCGCGCGTCCACCACCCACGGCAGATTCGTCGCCTCAACCCGCCCGTCCACCACTGCGCCGGCAATTCCGAAGACAGCCGCGCGCGCAGTTTGATTGTGTTTGGCAAGAAATATACGCGCGATCTCCGCCAGCCCTTTATGTTCGCGGCTGGAAAACACTTCAATCGCTAGGGTGTTGAGACGCTCGGGAGTTCCATCGAAAAAAGCGAGCCTGGTATTGGTTCCGCCGATATCTCCGGCCAGGATCATTCGCCCGTGCTCCAGTGCCGGTGATCCTTCGCGAGCAGTTCATCGGCCTCGGGTGGTCCCCAAGTCCCGGCCGAATAATTAGGAAACCGGCGCGGCGGCAAGGCTTCCCACACATCGAGTATTGGCGCGACTACGTGCCATGCGGTCTCCACCATGTCGGATCGCTGGAACAAGGTCGCGTCACCCAGCATGCAATCGTACAGCAGGCGCTCGTACCCGGTCTGCGGCGTCGCGTTGAAGTAATCGGTGTAGTTGAAATTCATGTTCACGTCACCGATCTGAACCACCGGACCGGGAACCTTGGCGCTAAAACTGAGCGAGATGCCTTCATCCGGCTGAAGATGCAGCACCAGGCGATTCGGCTCCAGCCGATCCACCGCGGTTTTGCGGAACAGCACGAACGGCGCGCGTTTGAATTGAATCGCGACCTGCGTCGCGCGCTTGGGCAGGCGCTTGCCGGTGCGCAGATAAAAAGGCACGTCCGCCCAGCGCCAGTTGTCGATATACAGCTTCATGGCGACGAACGTCTCGGTCCGGGAGTCCGGCGCCACCATGGGTTCGGCGCGATAGGCCGGCACTTTTACGCCGTCCTGAACGCCTTCGCCATACTGGCCGCGAACGGTACGAACCAAAACCTCCTCGTCGGTCGGCGGCGGAATGGCTTTGAGAATCTTAGCCTGTTCATCGCGCACGACGTCGGCATCGAACGAGATCGGCGGCTCCATGGCCGTCAGCGAAATGAGCTGGAAGATGTGGTTCGGCACCATGTCGCGCAGCGTTCCCGCCTTATCGTAATATCCTCCGCGCTGTTCCACGCCCACCGTTTCCGATACCGTGATCTGGACATGGTCGATATAGCGGCGGTTCCATATAGGTTCGAAGATGCCGTTGGCAAATCGGAATACCAAGATGTTCTGAACTGTCTCTTTCCCCAGATAGTGATCGATGCGGTAAATCTGCTTTTCATTGAGAACCTGCCGGATCTCTTTGTTCAACGCCACCGCCGAATCATAATTGCGGCCGAACGGCTTCTCGATGATCACTCGCCTCCATCCGGTTTCCTCGGTGACCAGCCCGGACGCGCCTAACTGTTTTACGATCGGCGCGAAGAAGCTCGGCGCCGTGGCGAGGTAATAAAAATAATTTCCGCGAGTTCCATGCTCCTTGTCGATTTGAGACAGAAGGTCGCGCAGCTTGTCGTACGCATCTGCGTTATCAAAATCGCCTGCCAAATAGTAAATACGGCGCGCCAGCCAGTGCCATAGATCCGGATCCACTTTGGTGGTGGCGTATTCGCCGATCTCTTTGCCGATCATGTCGCGGAACTGCTCGCTGGTAAGCTCGTTGCGCGCGATCCCCACCAATGCGAATTCCTTGGATAGCAAGTTGTCTTTGGCCAGATTGTAGAGAGCCGGAATCAGCTTGCGCTTGGTCAAATCGCCGGAGGCGCCAAAAATCACCATGATGCACGGATCGCCGGGGCGTCCCGGACCGGTATGGTTGCTCACTCCAGCGATGTCTTCTGCGATCTGCATTTTTCGCCTTTCTGGATTTCTGCGTGCCTACCCGCCGCTGGGACGTTCCACGTGTCCCCCGAACTTGTTCCGCATTCCCGACAACATCTTTTCCGCAAAGGTGTGCTCCTGCCGGGAGCGGAAGCGCGTGAAGAGCGACGCCGAGAGTACATCGCACGGAACCGCCTCTTCAATCGCCGCCATGATGGTCCAGCGCCCCTCGCCCGAATCCTGCACGGTCCCGGTGAAGCGCGAGAGATTCGGATCTTCAGTCAGCGCCATAGCCGTTAGGTCCAGCAGCCACGAACCCACCACACTGCCGCGCCGCCACAGTTCGGCGACATCAGAAAGATCGAAACTGTAGCGCTGCTCTTCGGGCAAGTCCTTCGAGGTTGCGTTGCGCATGATGTCGAAACCTTCCGCGTAGGCTTGCATCAAACCGTATTCGATGCCGTTGTGGATCATCTTCACGAAATGGCCCGCCCCCGACGGACCGCAATAAAGATATCCGTTCTCGGCCGTACTTTTCTTGCCTTCGCGTCCTGGTGTGGGCGCGGTGTCGCCCAAACCCGGAGCAAGCGTCTTGAAGATCGGATCCAGCCGCGTCGCCGATTCCTTCGATCCACCGATCATCATGCAATAACCGCGCTCAATGCCCCACACTCCGCCGCTGGTGCCGACGTCCAGGTAATGCAGGCCTCGCTCCTTGAGAATTTTCGCCCGCCGGATGTCATCCTTGAAGTACGAATTGCCGCCGTCGATAATCGTGTCGCCCGGTTCCATCGAGCCCGCCAGCTTCATTACCGTGGTCTCCGTGGCGGCGCCGGCCGGCACCATCACCCAGGCTGCGCGCGGCTTGCTCAGCTTGCTGACAAATTCTTCCATGGAACTCGCGCCGGTAGCTCCTTCCGCCGCCAGCGCTTTGACGTTCTCCGGGCTCAAATCGAACACTACGGACTGATGGCCGCCGCGCATCAAACGGCGCACCATGTTTCCGCCCATTCGTCCTAGACCGATCATTCCAAGCTGCATGGAGTTTGCTCCTCTTCGCTACTCATAGTTCGACACAAATAGATCGAAACGACTCGGTCGACAGCCGGGTCCGCGTGACCACTGGCTCCGGCACGTATTCATTTACGATAACGCCAACTTGATCGCGGATTCGAGCGCCGCCAGGCCCTTGTCCACGTCCTTGAGATGTACTCGCAGCGCGCGACGATTGCGTTCCGCGAGAACCTGGAAGTCCCCGCGAGCCTGCGCGGCCTTGACGGCGCCGAACGTGAATTTCTGCCCCGGTACAGGCAGGTCATTCTTGTCGTCACAGGTCACTTGCAGGAATACGCCCGTGTTGGGACCGCCCTTGTATGCCTGACCGGTGGAATGCAGAAAGCGCGGTCCGAACCCGAGACAGGTAGCGATGCGCTTCTGGTCGCGAACAGCGATTCGCATGCTCTGCAGCCTGTTCTCATGCGGCTCGTTCATCTGCACGTAGGCCAGCAGCGCGAAATAATCCCCCGCGCCCAGCCGTTTCAGATGCGCGCGCAGATATCCCACCAGCGATTTGTCGCTTCCCACCGCGGATGCCAGCGCAGCGGCGTTCTTTTCATCGGTGAACAACTGGATGTCGTTATCGGATAGAATGGGCGATTCCGGCGGCAGCGATCCGGTCTTCTCGTATTCGGAAGTCAGCTTGCGCGTCGCAATCTTGCTGGCTTCGACGTCAGGCTGGTTGAACGGATTGATGCCGATCACCGATCCTGCCACCGCCGTCGCGATCTCCCAGCGGAACATTTCCTGGCCCAGATTGTATGCATCGGCGAGCGCGATGCGAACCACCGGATGGCCGGCTTTGGCGATCGCGTCCACAGCTTTGTCCTGCGCCGGGTCGGCGCCATTTTCCAGGCGAATGTAGGCGAACACTCGATCGTTGCCGTACACTTCGGGCCCGCCTAGCGCCTCGCGGCCCACCGGGATCAGTCCCTTGCCGTCCTTGCCGGTCGATTCGGCGAGTAACTGCTCCAGCCATGCGCCGAAATCCCAAATGCCCGGCGACGTGATGAGCGTGACCTTGTCGCGCTTGTTTTTCGCCGCCACGCCCAAAATCAGCCCCAGCATCGCGCCCGGATTCTTTTCCACCGGCAGGCAGGAGGAACAGGCGATGGCCATGACATCCGCGCGATCCAGGAACTTGGGCGCATCGATGCCCATCACAGCCGCCGGTACCATGCCGAAATCTGAAAGCGCGGAATAACGGCCACCAATGCTCGGCACGCCATGGAAAATGTGACGGAACGCGTCCGCCTGCGCGACCTGTTCGAATTTCGATCCCGGATCGGTGATGGCGATGAATCGGCTGCCGGCTTTGTCGGCGCCCACCACCTGCTTCACGCGCTCGAAGAAATATCGTTTGAAGATGTTCGGCTCCAGTGTCGAGCCGGATTTGCTGGAGACGATGAAGATGGTATTGGCTATATCGATTTTGCTCTCGAACGCTTTTACCTGCGCCGGATCCGTGGAGTCCAGCACGAAGAGTTCCGGATACCCATCGATCTTGCCGAACGTCATTCTAAAAACTTCCGGACACAGGCTGGAGCCACCCATTCCGAGCAGCAGCGCATGTTTGAATCCGGCCGATTTCACATCTTTCGCGATGTCTTCCAGATGCTGTTTGTGCGCCAGCTGGTCTTCGGTGATGCCCAGCCACCCCATCCAATTACTCTCATCCGTGCCGGTCCAAAGCGACGCGTCGCGGGCCCACAAGCGGCGTACCTTACCCGCCATTTTCCAATCGTCGATGGCTTCGGTGAGCTGTTGATCGATCGGGTCAGACACGCTGTAAGTCTGCGCATCTACTTCGGCCTGCGATGCGTACTTGCACTTCGCGTCCACGGTGTTCAGCAGCTTATCGAAAGGCTCAGCAAAGAGCTTGACCGCTTGCGTCACCAGATCGTCGGTGACCTTCTTCATCGAGATGCCGGCCTTTTCCAGCGTGTCCATGGTGTCTTCAGCGGCGTCGAGGTCGGCTTCCAGACTCGCTTTCGGCTTGCCGTGATCGCGGAATGCTTCCAGCGTTTGCGGGGGAATGGTGTTCACCGTATCGGGCCCGATCAACTCCTCGATATACAGCACGTCCGAATAACTCGGATCCTTGGTGCTGGTGCTGGCCCACAGCACGCGCTGCGTTTGCGCGCCTTTTTTGGCTAGTTCGTTCCACTCAGTTTCGGCGAAAATCTCCTTGTAGCGCTGATACGTGAGCTTCCCGTTCGCGATCGCGACCTTGCCCAACAAACTGCGCAGCAGCGCCTGCTCCTTCGGATCGGAAGCGGATTTGAGCCGCGCTTTCACGATTGCATCCACCATGCTGTCGATCCGGCTGATAAAGAAACTGGCCACGCTGGCGACATGGCTCGGATCGCCGCCACCGGCGACGTACTTCTTCACGCCGGCGATATAGGCCCGCGCCACTTTCTCATACATTTCCTGCGCGAACAGCAGCGTGACATTAATATTGATGCCCTCGCTGATGCATTGTTGGATGGCCGGAATTCCTTCCGCAGTGGCCGGGATCTTCACCAGCAGATTCGGCCGATTGACCGCCTTCCAAAGCCGTCGAGCATCTTTGATGGTGCCTTCGGTATCGCGCGCCAAAAACGGCGACACCTCCAGGCTCACGTAGCCATCGCGCTTCTTGGTGCGGTCATAAACCACCCGCAAAGCATCCGCGGCATCCTGGATGTCTTTGATCGCCAGGACCTCGTAGATGCCCATGGCGTCCAGGTCCTTGCGCTTCTGCAACTCCACCAGCGCATCCGCGTAGTCGATGCTGCCGGTGATCGCCTTTTCGAAAATGGCCGGATTCGAAGTCACTCCGCCCAATCCGTCTTCGTCAATCAGGCGCTTCAATTCGCCGCTCGTGATCAGATTGCGCCGGATATAGTCCAGCCACACGGACTGGCCGTATCTGGCAAGCTCCTTCAGCGGATTCGTCGTCTTCGGCGTGGTAGCTGTCGGGATACTAGTCTGGATACTCATGCTGATCCTCCCTCTGGTCTCATGCTTGGAAACGCGCGCTCGCGGTCCGCATATCCTCTACCGTGTTTTCGCAATCTCTTCTAAAGCGGCGGCCATCACGGCGTCCGGTGTGAATCCGAACTTCTTCTGCAATTCCTTGAGCGGCGCGGATGCCCCGAAGGTATGCATGCCGATCGTGCGGCCGGCATATCGATCCCAGCCGACCGTCGATGCCTGCTCCACCGAGACGCGCGCCTTCACGGCCGGCGGAAAAACGCTGTCTTTATAATCCTGCGATTGATGTTCGAACAGCTGCCAGGAAGGCATGCTCACGACCCGCGCTTTTATTCCTGCCCGAGTCAACTTCTCGTAGGCATCCACGCACAGCGAGACTTCGCTCCCCGTGCCGATCAGGATTACATCTAATCTGTCGCCCGCCGCGGTCGCCAGGATATATGCGCCCTTGGCCAAGCCGGTAGCCGGACTATAGCGCGTACGATCCAAAGTCGGCATATTCTGGCGCGAAAGAATCAGGCACACCGGCTCGTGACGGAACTGCAGGATCATCCGCCAAGCTTCGGCGACCTCGTTGGCGTCGCCGGGCCGCAATACGATCAAACCCGGTATCGCGCGCAGCGAAATCAGTTGCTCCACTGGCTGATGCGTCGGTCCATCTTCGCCGACGCCGATGGAATCGTGCGTGAAAATGTAGATGACCGGCAGCTCCATGATCGCGCTCAGCCGGATGGGCGCGCGCATATAGTCGCTGAATATGAGGAATCCGGAGCCGAAGGGCCGCAACTTAGACAGCGACATCCCGTTCAGAATAGACCCCATGGCGTGCTCTCGAATTCCGAAGTGGAGATTCCGCCCGTTGTAGTTGGCCGCTTCGAAGTCACCGGCGCCATCGAACGTAAGCCGCGTTTTGGTGGAAGGCGCCAGGTCGGCCGCGCCCCCGATGAACCATGGGACGCGCTTGGCCACGGCGTTTTCCACTTTGCCGGACGCATCCCGGCCCGCCATCCCTTTGGGATCCGCCGCAAACGAAGGGATCTCGGCATCCCAACCGTCGGGAAGCATGCGCTTCTGCATCTTGTACAGATGGTCCCCTAACGCCGGATACTCGCGGCTGTAGTCGGCGAACTTCCTCATCCAGGCCTCGCGCAATCCGTGGCCGCGGCGGCCGATAAGTTCCTGGAACCTCGCATACACGCCGTCCGGCACCAGAAACTTGGAATCTTCGGGCCAGCCATACGCGCGCTTGGTGAGCTTGATCTCTTCCTCGCCCAGTGGTTCACCATGCGCCGCGCTGGTGTCCTGCTTATTGGGAGCACCGTAGGCGATGTGGCTATCGACAATTATCAGCGTGGGACGATCGGTGGTATTCTTGAACGCGCGAAACGCCCCCGCCAGCATCTCTTGGTCGTTGGCATCGCCCACTCGCATCACATTCCAGCCGTAGCCGCTGAAGCGCGTCGCGACATCTTCGGTGAAGGCCAACGCGGTGTTGCCCTCGATAGTGATGTGGTTGTTGTCGTATATCCAGCACAGGTTCGATAGCTTCAAGTGGCCCGCCAGCGAAGCCGCCTCGCCGCTCACGCCTTCCATCATGCAGCCGTCCCCAGCCATGGCGTAGGTGTCGAAGTCGATCATCTCGAATCCCGGCCGGTTGAAATACTGCGCCATCCATTTGCGCGCCATCGCCATCCCGACGCTGGTGGCCACGCCTTGACCGAGCGGGCCCGTAGTGGTTTCGATTCCGGAAGTCCAGCGATACTCCGGGTGCCCGGGGCACTTGCTGTCGAGTTGGCGGAAGTTTTGGATGTCGTCCAGTGTGACGCTGAGTTTCCCCAGCGCTTCATATTCCGGATTGACGGCCTTCACCTGGCTCAGGTGAAGGAGCGAATAAAGAAGCATCGATGCATGCCCCATCGAGAGCACGAAGCGGTCGCGATTGGGCCAGATCGGATCTTCCGGATCGAAGCGCAGAAACTGCTGCCACAGGCAGTACGCTACCGGCGCCATCGCCATCGGCGTGCCGGGATGCCCGGAGTTCGCCTTTTGCACCGCATCCATGGCCAGCGTGCGAATGGTATTGATGCAAAGCTGATCGATGTTGGCAGATGACGTCTGCGACTGAGTGGAAGTGGACATAAGTTAGACCATCAAATGCGGGATGACCCGCGCAGACGGCACGGCGCGATCCTGACGGAAGCATTGTAGCCCATCCGCGTGAACGCGCGTCCGGAAATAAATGAATGGAGGGTTACTTTTTCAAACTCTGAACGTAGGCGGCGACGTTGTCGAGATCCGCGCCGGTAACACTCGTCACCGGCTTCATCTTACCTTGTCCATCCGTGACTACTTTCTTCACATCGGCAGTGCTCTCGCCGAGCGGTTTCATCTCGACTTTCATCATTTTTGCAATGGCCGGGTTTCCCTCGCCATTCGGGCCGTGGCACGACCGGCATTTGGTGCCAAAGACGGCTTTCCCGGCTGCGGCGTCCGCCGCCCAAGCGCCCGTCGAGCACAACGCCAGGATCATGCTAGCTGCCGCAAATCCAATGATGCTACGGGTAAGAGGTCTCAATGTTCTTCTCCTTGTGAAAAGTATTCTGGGGGGATTTCCATCGCCCCAGTCCTCCGGATAGGCAAACGGAGCAGCCTCTTGTCATTATAGACTCGCATAATCGCCGGCCGGATTCAGGCGCGGAGCGGAGCGCACCAGCAATCGCCGATCAACGATAAACTGGCAATATGGACTGGAGCCTTTGCAGCGCTGTCGACCGGGACCCCGGGAAGCTCGGCGGCACATGGTGCTTCCGCGGTACCCGCCTGCCGGTCGCCGCGTTGTTCGAGCACCTCGACCAAGGCTCGACGGTAGACGAGTTTTTGGAGTGGTTTCCATCGGTTAGTCGAGACCAGGTGCATCAGGTTCTTGCCTTCACTAAGAGTTCGCTTGAGCAGCCGACGGCGGCTGCGTGAAGATCCTTTTCGACGCTAATACTCCAGCTCCACGCCGGATTCTTACGGGGGCACGAGGTGGTGCGAGCGGATGAACTGGGATGGAAGGGGTTGGAGAACGTCGCGTTGCTCCATGCAGGCGAGATTCGATTTGCTCACGAGCCGTAAGCTTGCTGTCGTACTTCTTTCTTCAAATCACTGGCCAACACTGCTGCTAGTTGCGGCCCAAGTCGCTACCGCCGTCGATTTCGTACACACCAGACAGATCGTTCGAGTCGATGTTGCGATACTGTTGGGCCGCCTGGGGTCCGATTCGTCTCCGGTGAGGCACGCGGAAGAAACAGCGACAAATCAGCAAGTGCGTTCCGTGAGCGGCGGTTCACGGGATTAATACGCTCCGCCTCGTCTGTGGGAGTTTGAAACCAGACCGCGAAGCCATCACATTCGCGCGGTCATGGCCAGCTTCCGGATGGCGCGCGATCCAACCAGCGCCTTTCCGTGTGTTGGCGATGGACATTCCCGAGAGACGACACCAAAATTCGAGAGAATGGAGGCGAGGCCAACTTGCCATGAGCCAACGCGTCCGCAAAGAGGAGGAGTGGGCAAGGCTCGTCATCGAGAGGTACTTGAACCGCGTGGTACACAAGAACGACGACGGAAGTCGGGACAGCATGTATGACCTTCGAGTCGGGGCACCAGACAGTGCGGAGTATGCGATTGAGTGCGTTCAGAATACCTGCCCTGATTCTGTCCGCGTTTGGAAAAAGGGGCCCCGCTACAGGATCCCATCAGTTGGATACAAAAGGGAACTGGGTAGTTGAACTCTCAAAATCTTGTCGCGTTCAGAAGCTTTTGGCGAAATTAGGGCCACTCCTTGCGACGCTGCATACCGCCGGATGCCTGCATGTGGACATGGAGTCAACGGAGGAAAGAGCCCTTTTCGGCACGACCGAGGAGTTGGGAGAGCTTGGAGTAACACACGTTCACTGCGACGACCCAGACGGCAACGGACGCGTCTATTTTTCGATGGCCCAGCCGGGTGGAATGGTCGATCCGACAGGAGCAGATCTTGCGGACTGGGTAACGAAGTTCCTCGCTAGAGAAGTGTGCGGACGTACGTTACAAGCTGAGAATCTCCGGTGCAGCAACACGCCACGTTCGCATTGTCCTTACTCTAAATGGCGACTTGACTGGCCCGCTCTTGCACCACTTTTTCGATAGTAGCTGTCCGCTGCGAAGTCCTGGTGTGCCTTCCGAGGTTACCGGTGTTTGGAGTGCCAGCAAGGGATTGTTCTGGGACTCGGCTGGATGGCGTGCCGTCGACGAAAGCATCGGCTAGCGCAGAAACACGAACTCTTCAGATCTTACGCGAGTTCTTTCGGAAGTCGGCGAATACGTCGGGTTTACGGATCGTCGGCCATCCGAAGGTTGGCCCTGCGACTGCGTTCGAGAAGGTGTTGCAGGATTAATCCTGTGTCGCAACTTTACTGGAAATGGCCGGCCCGTTGATTTGTGTGCCAGTCAACGCGAATAGAAGCCCCGGCTGGGAATTGAACAGCTCGACTCCCGCCGCAGAGTGGCCCACCTCGGAAACTGAGCCATGTTTTTCCTGGTTGCATCTGCCGAACTATATACTTCACACTGGACGCATCGTCAAATGAGCGCCAACAAGAAACAGATCGTCATCCTGGGCGGAGGCTTCGGTGGCGTCTACACCGCGCGCTGCCTGGAGCGCCTCCTTAAACCCGACCAGGCCGACATCTGTTTGATCAATCGCGAAAATTATTGGGTCTATCAACCCATGCTCCCCGAAGTGATTTCCGGATCGATCGGCCTGACCGATGTCGTCTCCCCTATCCGCCGGCTGTGCCCGCGGACCAACCTGGTGATGCGCGAGGTGGAAGACGTCGACCTGAAGGACAAGGTGGTCACTGTCAGCCCCGGCTTTCGTCCTCGCCAGAAAAAGATTCCGTACGATTACCTGGTCATCGCCCTGGGAGAAATCACGAACTTCTACGGCATGCCCGGCATGCTCGAAAATGCGATGCCCTTCCGCACCCTGGCCGACGCCATGGCACTCCGCAATCACGTCATTCAGGTGCTGGAAGAGGCGGATGTGGAGGAGGATGCCGATCTCCGGCGCAAGTTGCTCACCTTCGTCGTCGGCGGCGGTGGATTCTCGGGCGTCGAAGTCATCGCCGAGCTGAACAACTTCGTGCGAAGCGTCAAGAAGCACTATATGCGGCTGCGCGGTGAAAGCGTCCGCGCGGTGCTGGTTCATTCGCGAGATCGAATTTTACCCGAGATGGCCGACCCGCTGGCCCTGTTCGCGCAGAAGATTCTCCGCAAGCGCGGCGTCGAGATTATTCTCAATGATCGTCTCGTGGCGGCCACTTCCGAGAAGGCTATTCTCAAGTCCGGTCTCGAGATTCCGTGCAAGACTATTGTCTCTACGGTTCCCTCGGCCGGCCCTCCTGTTCTGGCCAAGCTCGATTGCCCGAGAGACAAGGGCAAGCTCTCAGTCAACAGCGCGCTCCAGCTGCAGGGTTTCGAAGGACAGGTTTGGGCGCTCGGCGACTGCGCCGCCATCAAAACTGTTTCCGGCAAAGGCGTACCGCCCACCGCGCAGCATGCCACGCGCGAAGCCACCACCTGCGCCATCAATATCGCTGCGGCCATCCGCGGTGGCGAGCAGTCTCTGTTCGCGTTCGAAGGGCTCGGCACGCTTGGTTCGCTAGGCCATGGTTCGGCCGTGGCCGAGATCCTGGGCGTCAAGATCTCGGGCTGGCTCGCCTGGTTTTTGTGGCGCTGCATTTATCTGGCGAAGATTCCCGGCCTCAAGCCCAAAGTTCGCATTTCGATGGATTGGCTGGTCCATCTCCTTTTTCCGCCCGACCTTGCCCAGACGCGCGTCGAGCAGGAATCCCAAATCAAGAATCAGCATTTCGAAGCCGGCGATATTATTTTTCACCAGGGCGATCTGGGCGACAGCGTGTACGTGATCGAGCAAGGCGAGTGCCAGGTGATCAAGCAGGAAAATGGCGTTGCACGAACCGTCGCAACGCTGCGCGCCGGCGATTACTTCGGCGAGATGGCGCTCCTTTCCGACAAGACACGCAATGCCACCATCCAGGCCAGCACCGCTATGCAAGTGCTGCTGATTCCTAAAGGCGATTTCGATACGCTGCGCAAGAGCATCCCCGCCTTTGACGAAGTTTTTCACGAACTCGCTCGCAAACGCGATCCGTCGCATACGCCCCAGAACTCAGGATGTTAAGATGTTGGGGACTCAGTTCACATGGGAACTCACGGCGTGAAGATCGTAGTCATTTATCCCCGGCCTCAGGACGAAGACGCATTTGAGAAGACCTACAAAGACGAGCACCTTCCCCTTGTCGAATCGAAGCTCAAGGGAATGACACGATTCGTCGCCACCAAAATAGTCAGTTCTCCGCAAGGCAAGGTAATGGCTTACCGCATTGCGGAAGTGCATTTCTCCACCATGGACGATCTCAATAAGTGCGCTGAGTCTGATGGCGGCAAAGAAGTGCTGGCTCACGCCGCTAAGATTTCCACGGGCGGTCCGCCGATCGTGCTGGTGTGCGAAGAAGAGTCGTTCGTTTACTGGTGACTAAGCCGGTCTACAGTACTTCCAGGATTAAGCACTTTAGATAAAGCGTCTCTGGCACCGTCAACAGAATTGGATGATCCTGGCTCTGCGTCCGGCGCTCTAAGATCCGTAACTTTCGGTGCGTATCGAGCGAAGCCTCGGCCACAATCCCGAGCAGCATCGCCTCACTGACATGCTGCGAGCAAGAGCACGTCACCAGCACTCCTCCGCTGCTGAGCAGTTGCAGCGCACGCCGATTGATTTCCTTGTATCCGCGCAGCGCCGCGTCCAGGCTGCCTTTCGATTTCGCAAAAGCCGGAGGATCCAAGACCACGGTGTCGAAGCGCCGGTGCGCCGAAGCATACCCTGCCAGCAAATCAAACACGTCCCCTTCACGCAATTCGAGATTGCTGATTCCGTTGGCGGCGCGATTGCGCTCGGCCGTCTTTAAACTTGCTTCGGAGCTGTCGACCGCCTCTACCGATTCGCACTTCGCAGCCAGATGCAGCGCGAACCCTCCTGTGGACGTGAAACAATCCAGCGCGCGACCGGTCCCATAGCGCGCTGCCGCGACGTAATTCTCCCGCTGGTCCAGGAAAATTCCTGTTTTCTGCCCATGCAACAGATCGGCGAAAAACTGGAGGCCATTCATCTCCACCATCACCGCCTCGGGCGCGTCGCCGGCCAGGACTCCCGATTCAAGCGGTAGCGATTCGCGCTTCCGTACCGCGACGTCGTTGCGCTCGATAATTCCCTTGGGCGTGAACAGCTCCTCTAGACAACCCACGATCTCAGCCTTCGCGCGATCCATGCCCTGATCGAGCGTCTGTAGCGTGAAATACTCGCCGTACCGGTCAATCACCAGGCCTGGCAACTGGTCGCCTTCCCCGTGCACCAATCGGTACGCGTTCGATCCCTTCACAACGCGTTTGCGAAAAGCATCCGCACCGGTCAGACGGCGCAAGTAAAACTCGCGGCCAATGGTTTCTGCGCGATCCGCGAGCATCCGCAGCGAAATCTGCGAAGAGTCGCTATAGTGAGCCGTGCCGAGCGCCGCGCCTTTGGAATCCACCACCAGAACTGCATCGCCCGCTAGCGCCTGGCCGCGATCGACAACATCACTGGCGAAGATCCAGGGGTGGCCGGAGGCAACGCGATCGGCAGCTTTTCGATTGACGCGAACGGTATGCAAGCGCTGCTCAGGTTATCTCATTGCCTGCAATCGCGCAATACGATCTTCGGTGGAAGGATGTGTGGAGAACATGCGCATCATGCTCTGGCCGGAAAATGGTTTGATGATGAACAGGTGCGCGGTCGCAGGATTTACGTCCGACATAGGGATACGCTTCGACCAGGTATCTAGCTTGCCGAGCGCCGAGATCAGCTCATTCGGATTGTGCGTGACTTGCGCCGAAGTCTCGTCCGCCGCGTATTCGCGCGTGCGTGAGATGGCCATCTGAATCAGCATGGCCGCGATCGGCGCCACAATCAGCATCACCAAACCCGCCCACGGACTGCCTTCTTCGTCATCGTCGCGTCGGCCGCCGAACCAGAACGCCGCGCGTGCCAAAAATGTAATCGCTGCGGCAAGCGTCGCCGCCACCGAGCTGGTCAGGATGTCGCGATTCTTAACGTGCCCCAGCTCGTGCGCCACCACGCCTTCAAGCTCGGAATCGTTCATCAACCGAAGAACTCCAACCGTAAAGGCCACCGAGGCATGCTCCGGATTGCGGCCGGTGGCAAACGCGTTGGGCGATTCATCCGCGATCAACCACAGCTTCGGCATCGGCAGGCCCATCCGCTGCGTCAGGCTTTGAACGATTGGAAAAACACGCGCATAGACTTCAGGATTTTCGGTGGGAGTCACGGGCTGGGCGGAATACATGGAAAGCGCCAGTTTGTCGGAGAAAAAATATCCAAAGAAGTTCATCGCGATCGCAATGATCAGCGCGATGTAAAGGCCATTTCTGCCGCCAAACATTTCACCGCCGGCCAGCAGCAAGCCGCTTAGGATTCCGAGTAAAAGGACAGTCTTCAGACCGTTCATAAAAGGTGGATTTCTCTCTCAATTATCGCCGGAATCGTACGTTCGGCGCGCGGGAAAGGTGCGCGTGGGGCGGGCGAAATCCCGCACTTCGCCCCACTCGCGGTCGAACTTCAGTTGTTACTGACTTGCACTTTGATCGCTTTGGGCTTGGCGATCTCTTTCTTCGGGAGAGTCACGGTCAGGACGCCGGCGTTGTAGTCGGCCCTCACATGCTCTGTGTCCACAGTCTCCGGAACTGTGAAATAGCGAACGAATGAGCCGTAGCTGCGCTCCATGCGATGAAAGCCCTTGTTGTTCTCATCTTTTTCGAATTTTCGCTCACCTTTGAGCGTCAAAGTGCCGTTTTCGAGCTGGATATCGATGTCCTTCATATCGATTCCCGGCACATCGGCCTTGAGAACTAAGTCGTTCTCTGTCTCTAGGATATCGACCGCCGGTGCCCAGGGACGGGCTGTCGTTTGGTCGCTGAACAGACGGTTAATCGAGTCCTGGAACAGCCGCAGACCAACCGGAAAATCCTCGGTATCGGCGAAAGGCGTGTATTTCACGATGGGCATAATGTTTATTGTCTCCTTGAGAATCTGTCTCTGCCATAAGTATAAAATATGAGTGCTATGATGTCAATATAGTTGACTATAAATTTTATTTGCCCTATTGGTATCTACGACCGAAAAGGTCCGCTATACTATGGGTGAGCCCTAATTTGGGACTAGGAGAGTCGGACCTTGACGTGCTTGGCGGCTAGCACAGATACTGATTCCATGATGCAAATGAGTGTCAACAGGGAATTCGAGGGTCCGAAGTTGCCTCCCCCAACTCCCCGCACGCTCGCCGAACTCAAACAAGGAGAGTCGGGCATCATCGATCGTCTGGATCTTCCGGAAGATATCGCTCGACGTTTGATGGAACTCGGTTTCCTGCCTGGTCACGTCGTGGTTCCCGCCCGCAGCGCGCCCGGCGGAGAACCCCGCGTCTATCGGGTGGATGGATCGGAAGTAGCTCTTCGCCGCGAAACCGCCGCGCGCTTGATTTTGCGCCCGCCCTCGAAAAGCACCGGGAAAATTGTGAAGCCATGAGCGATTGCCACAGTTGCGGAAGTTGTGCCGTTGCGGCGCCGCCGCCCAAACTCGGCAAAGCGACACGCTCGCATGTCGTGGCCATCATCGGCCCACCCAACTCCGGAAAATCCACCTTATTCAATCGCCTCACGGGCCTGCGCCAAAAAGTAGCGAATTTCCCCGGCGTCACGGTCGAACAGCGCATCGGCCGCGCTCGAACCAGCAGCGATCGCGATATCGTCCTCATCGATCTGCCCGGCGTCTACAGCCTCAATCCACGGTCGGAAGACGAGCGTGTAACGCATGACGTATTGAAAGGCGAGATGAAGGATGCTCCCAAGCCCGACGCAGTGCTCCTGATCCTCGACAGCACCAATCTCGGCCGTCATCTCGTGCTCGCGGCTCCCATCCTTAGCCTCAAACTGCCTACGCTGGTGATCCTCAACATGGCCGACGATCTGGCCCATCGCGGTGGCAATGTGGACACTGCCGAACTTGCCAGCGAACTCGGCGCGCCCGTCGCGCTTATCAGCGCTGCCAAAGGCGACGGTGTAGAAAAAGTGTTGCAGTTCATCGTAGGAACGGCCGGTGGCACCACCTCTCTGGCCGCTCCCAAAGTTGAACTGCCGGTCCTGCAGGATATCCCGCGCTGCCGCCAGTGGGCTCGTCAAGTGGGTGTCGGCGCGGCTTATCAAGCACCCGCGCCCCCGTTGTGGACGCGTCGTCTGGATGCCGTTTTCCTGCATCCTGTGGCCGGTCCACTGATCTTCCTGGCCGTCGTCGCGGGCGTATTCCAAACCATCTTTAGCGGCGCGAAGCCCCTGATGGATGGCCTGCAGGCGTGGATTGAACACGGCAGCGCATGGCTGGGAAACGCGTTGCCCGAGGGGATCTTTCGCTCCATGCTGGTCGAGGGTGTCGGACACGGAGTCGGCTCCGTAGTCGTATTCCTTCCCCAGATCCTGCTGCTTTTTCTCTTTATCGGGATTCTCGAAGATTCCGGCTACCTCGCCCGCGCGGCCCTTATCGCCGACCGCACCATGGCGAAGTTCGGGCTGCAAGGAAAATCTTTTATCCCGCTGCTCTCCGCTTACGCCTGCGCGGTTCCGGCCATCATGGCCACCCGTACTATCGAGAGCAAGCGCGACCGCCTGGCTACCATCCTGATCGCTCCTTTGATGACCTGCTCGGCGCGTCTGCTGCCCTATACGCTGATCATCGGCGCCTTTATCCCCGAGCGCCCTTTGCTGGGAAAGCTGTTCGGAACACAAGCAGCCGCGATGCTCGGCCTGTACGTGCTGGGCTTCGTGGCCGCTATCGTGACCGCGCGTCTGTTGAAGTCGTCCATCTTGAAAAGCGAGCGCACTCCCTTCATGCTGGAAATGCCGCCCTATCGCATGCCCACGCTGCGATCACTCGGGCTGCGCTTGCTGGACCGCTCAAAAGTCTTCCTGCGCCGCGCCGGTACGGTGATCCTGGCCGTCACCCTGGTCCTGTGGGTGCTGCTGCATCTGCCGCTCCAGAATGGCAAGCCGCCCGAAATTGAACACAGCTTCGCCGGCATGATCGGCCACACCGTGGAACCCGTTATTAAGCCGCTCGGCTTTAATTGGAAGATCGGTATCGGCCTGATCAGTTCCCTGGCCGCGCGCGAAGTGATTGTCGGCACGCTCGGAACGATCTACGGCGTAGAGGATACTGGCGCCCAGTCCATGGGCCTCCGGCAAAGACTGCAAAGCGAGCTGACTCTGGGCGGCGCCGTAGCATTGTTGATTTTCTTCGCCTTCGCCATGCAATGCATGTCCACTATCGCTGTCGTCCGCCGTGAAACCGGAGGTTGGAAGTGGCCGGCTCTCCAGTTCGCTTACATGACTTTCCTGGCGTATCTCGGAGCGTTCATCACCAATCAAGTCGTGCGCTCGGGCTTCTTTACCTAGCCTGATTCCGACGCTCGTCTTCCAGCATCCAATCCTCTGTTAGCATGGGAATTTCATGCAAAATGTGATCATCGTCGGCTCGGGCTGCGCGGGTAATACCGCCGCCATCTACGCTGCCCGTGCCAATCTGAAACCGCTGGTCGTCGCTGGTCACGAGCCCGGCGGCCAGCTCTCACTCACCACGCTGGTCGAAAATTTCCCCGGGTTTCCCGAGGGTATCGACGGCCCCCTGCTGGTGGAGAACATCAAGAAACAGGCTGAGCACTTCGGCGCCGAATACCTGCATGGAACGGTGGTCGCGGCCGACCTGTCCTGTCGTCCGTTTCGCCTCAAGGTCGACAGCGAGTGGCATGAAGCCCGCACCTTGATCATCGCCTCCGGCGCGTCGGCGCGCTGGCTCAATCTGCCCAATGAGCAGAAGCTGATCGGTCACGGCGTCAGCTCCTGCGCCACCTGCGACGGCTTCTTCTACCGCGGCAAGAAGATCATGGTAGTGGGTGGCGGCGATTCCGCCATGGAAGAGGCCAACTTCCTCACCCGCTTCGGCCAGGAAGTCACGCTGGTGCACCGGCGCGAGGCCTTCCGGTCGTCCAAGATCATGCTGGAGCGCGCCCGCAGCAACCCCAAGATCAACTTCCTGACCAATACCGTCATCGAGGATATCTTTGACGCCAGCCAGAATATCGTGACTTCTGTGAAGCTGCGCAACATCGTCACCGGCGAAAGCTGGGTGCGCGACGTAGACGGCTTCTTTGTCGCCATCGGGCACATTCCGAATACCGCTCCGTTCGTCGGGCAAATCGAGCTCGATCCAGATGGTTACATCCTCTCCAAAGGCGGCGCACGCACCAGCGTCACCGGGGTCTTTCACGCCGGCGATGTCCAGGACCGCAGCTACCGGCAGGCCATTACCGCCTCCGGGGCCGGCTGCATGGCGGCCATCGAAGTCGAACGCTTTCTTGAAGCTGAAGGCCATTGAGCTTAAATTCTCCCCACTCTCTCAACTAAACTCTTCCCGCTCCGGTCGATGAGAACAGTGAGAACGTGTCCAGCGCCATCTTCGCGCGCTGAATATACGACCGTTGTCAAGTCAGGTGGCAATTATGGCGAACCGTTTCCGGTCCCTGAAGCTTTGGATGACGCTCGGCGCGTCCGCTTCCCTTTATGCGTTCCAGGGGGCGCCGGACCCACCTCAGGCACCGGAGAAATCGCTGTTTGAGGAATTGCCGGTAGTCGAGGCGGCGGCTTTACACGCGCAGTCGCTCGAGGAAGCTCCCGCCAGCGTCACCGTGATTACCGCCAGCGACATCCGCAAATACGGTTACCGGACCCTGGGTGAGGCCCTGGCCAGCGTGCGCGGAGTATATGTCACCTACGATCGCGTTTATCACTATGTAGGCGTCGCCGGTTTTTCGATCCCCGGTGACTACAACACCCGCTTCCTGGTCATGCTGAACGGCCACCCGCTCACCGACAATATCTATAATTCCAATGGCTTCTTCGGTGAGGATTTCGGGTTGGACATGGATCTGGTGGAGCGCATCGAATTCATCCGTGGTCCCTCGTCGGCGCTGTACGGCAGCAACGGCATCCTCGCCAACGTCAACATCGTCACCAAATCTCCGGTGGACATGGACCGCTTCCGGGTCAGCACCGAGACCGGCGGTTTCGGAGAAAACAAAGTCATAATGTCGACTTCCCAGTACCTGGGCAAGGGCGCGAACCTGTTGCTCTCCGGCTCCTTCTTCGACAACCTCGGGCAGGATCTGTATTTCCCGGAGTTCGATTCGCCCCAGACCAACAATGGCCGCTCTACCGGGATGGATGGGGAAACGGGCTACCACACCTTCGCCAATCTGGTCTGGAAAGATTGGAGCATCACAGCCTACTTTAACGACCGGAAAAAGATCCCACCCGTGGCCTGGAGCAACAGTGTATTTGACGACAGTGGAAGCCGCACGCGCGACAGCCGGAATTTTGTCGCGGCCACTTATACCCATGTAATGGGCGACAACCGCGAGTTGCGCTGGCAGCTCTATTACGACAATTACCGTTATGACGACCGTTTCGACTATTCCAATTCCAACTATTCCAATTCCAATGGTGGCTTGAACGATATCCGCACTCGAAATCGGGGCGATTGGATTGGCTCTGAACTCACCTATCGCTTCCCCATCCCTCACGTCGGCGACCTCACGCTCGGAACACAATTCGATTTCGAGCTACGCAATCTTCAGGAGGGCATTCAGGCCGCTCCGGTCTACAACGTTTTCACCGACATCAGTCAGCCGGACCGCTCCTACGCCATGTTTGCGCAGCAGGAGTGGAATTTGTCGCCTCGCTGGAAAGCTTACATCGGGCTACGTTTCGACGATTCCGCAAACTTCGGTCATTTCATTTCGCCGCGCCTGGCGCTGGTATACCAGCAATCGCCCAAAATGGTCTACAAGTTCATATACGGCCGTCCTTACCGCAACCCCAGTACATTCGAGCGCTACTACGACGATGAAGGATATTCGCAAATGGCGAATCCCGGTTTGCAGAGGGAAACCGCCAATACCTTCGAGGTGTCGGCGGAGCGCAAGCTGCGGCATGATCTCAGCCTGCTCATCGACGTTTATCAGTACCGCATCGATCGCATGATCAGCGCCATCACTCTGGCTAATAACGTCCAGCAGTACGTCAACGGCGACCAGGACCATTCCACCGGCATCGAGGCCGAACTGAGCTGGAAACTGGCGCATGGATTCGAAGCGGCGGCCAGCTTCGCCTACGACGTGGCCAACGACATTGGAATCCAGGCCACCCTCCTTCCCAACTCGCCCAACGAGATCGGTAAGCTACGCCTGGCGAGAGGGTTCTGGAAGGACAAGCTGACTGTGAGCAGCAGCACTCAATACCTGAGCGAGCGCGAGACGCTGTCTACAGCGCTGGTGCGCCCGGTCCTGCTCGAAGACCTGACCTTCGGAACCCGGGGACTGCATCCCAATTTCGACATCCGCTGCGGCGTTCGAAATCTATTGAACTGGCATTACGACGATCCGGTGTACCTGGCCATCGATCAGATGCGGCAGGACGGCCGCAGCTTCTTCGTGAAGCTGATCTGGCACACGCGGGAATAAGGAGAAAGGAGACGGATGGGAACGGCTGGACATCAGTTGAAGACGACTCTGGCGGCCGTGCTCTGCTTGCTGTGCATCCCCCTATTCGCTCAGCCCGTTCACGTGACCGTAGTCTACACGTCGGAGGCTGGGCCCTACACCGAGGCGGTCGAGAGTCTGCGCGCCACACTGGGAAACATGCCGCTGATGCTGGTGGACCTGCAATCGCCCAGCTCCCAGGCTCAGCTGGCGAGTTCGCTCCAGCGGGGCTCCAGCCGCTTGATTATCACCATCGGGGGCGATGCCCTCGACGCGGTCACGGCACACAACCTGGATGTGCCGCTAGTCGCCAGCATGATCATGCGCTCCGAACGGGCGCGCGGGCCGCGTCTGGCGGCCACCATCCATCTCGACATTCCACTGGCGGATATTCTGGCGGAGCTAAAGAACATGTTTCCACAGAAAACCCGGGTAGCCATCATTCGGAATCCCGCGCTGGCCGGCCAGGTCGACAACACCGCGCTGGCGCGGGCGCGGCAGCAAGGTTTCACCGTGCAGGTGACCGATTGCAGCAAGCCGGAGGAGCTGCTTCGGGTGGTCCATTCCTTAAAGGGACAGGTGGACTTTGTTCTTTGCCTGCCCGACAGCACGCTGTACAACGGCACCACCGTGAAGCCGCTCATCCTCGCTTCTCTCGAAAGCCGTCTGCTGATCGTCGGATTCTCTCAGAGCTTCGTGCGGGCCGGTGCCGCGGTGGGGGTCTATCCCGACTTCCGGGACATCGGCGCTCAGACCGCGGAACTAGCCGAGAGACAACTCGCCGGCCAAACCGTCACCGCCGAGGAAGGCCCGCGCAAGGTGGTCGTGGCTGTCAACCAGCGCGTAATCCGGTTGCTGGGCGTTGAATACGGGCCGCGCCGTGGCGCGGAGGTGGTCACCCTGCGATGACTGCTCCCCGATCCAGACGGGAACGGCCGGAAAGCCTTTTGACCCGCGTTATCACCTCCAGCCTGGTTCTAGCCGGCGTCTCTATCAGCGTTTTGACCATCGCGTTCCTGATCGCTATCGGAGCTGCCTTTGAAACTCAATTGCGCTTGCGCGCTCGTTCGCTGGCCGATTTTGTCGCCAGCCAAAGCGAGTTCGCCATGCTGGTAGGCGATCGCGTGGAGCTTGAAAACATCGCTACCACTGTGTTGGCCGGCGAAGACGTACTCACCGTAAGCCTTACCGATGCATCCGGCCAACGCCTGGCTGGGGCAGAGCGCCAGGCGACTCAAAGTGGCGGTTCCGAGCGGCGATTTGAAACCCGGCGTGACGTTATGCCGCCCAACAGCCAGGGTTTGATGGATTGGCAAAGTGCTAAGAATCACCCGGCGAAACTCGGAACAGTGCGCATCACTCTTTCGATGAAAAAACAGGATGCGCTTTTCGCACGCACCGTGAGCCTGGGTCTCGTGGCCGCCGGACTGTCAGTGGCTGCGCTCCTTTCAGTCCAGTATTTCCGCCTGCGGCGTTTACTCCAACCTCTAAAGCGCCTCACGGCTTTCACTACCGAAGTGGGCGCTCAAAATCTTATGCGGAAAGCTCCTGTCGCCCGCCTGGATGAGGTCGGCCAGTTGGCCGTGGCTTTCAATCGCATGCTCGAAGACCTGGCCGCCACAACCGTATCGCGCGACTATGTCGACAATATCATTCGCTCCATGGGCGAGTCGCTGCTGGTGGTGGATAACACGGGTTCCATCCGCACCGCCAATCAAGCCGCTCTCTCGCTGCTGGGCTATCGCGAGGGGGAGCTGATCGGAAAGCCTGCCCAGCTCATTCTGGATGGACCGCCGCCGGGAACCTGCCGAGGGCTGGGAGCGAGTTACCGTACCGGGAACGGCGCTCTGATCCCGGTCCTGCTCTCTGCGTCCGCCATGCTGGGCGAATCCGGCAGTGTCGAAGGCGAGGTGTGGCTGGCGCAAGACATGACCGAGCACAAACGCTTTGAGCGTGAGCTTATTCAAGCCAAGGAAGACGCCGAACAGGCCAACCGGACCAAAAGCCTGTTTCTCGCCAACATGAGTCATGAGCTGCGAACGCCCCTGAACGCGATCATCGGTTACAGTGAGATGCTTCAGGAGGACTGCCGGGACCGCGGCATCGACGGCCTGGAGCCCGACCTTGCCAATATCGAAAAGGCAGGCAAGATCCTGCTGTTTCTGATCAACGACGTCCTGGATATTTCCAAGGTGGAAGCTGGAAAAATGGACCTCTGCCTGGAGACCTTCGACGTCGCCGCCCTCTTGCAGGAGGTGATGCGGACCGCGGCGCCGCTGGCGCGCAAGAATCGGAACCGGATCCGGGTTGCCTGCCCGGCCGACATCGGAGAGATTTACGCCGACCCCACCCGTCTGAGCCAGAGCCTTCTGAATCTGATCAGCAACGCTTGTAAATTCACCGAGAACGGAGTGGTCACGGTTGAAGCTTCGCGCTCCAGCGAGGATGGCATCCAGGTAAGCGTGCGCGATACCGGCATCGGAATCAGTCCAGAGCAGCTCGGACAGTTATTCCAGTCGTTCACGCAGGCCGACCCCTCCACCACCCGCAAGTACGGAGGAACAGGGCTCGGGCTCGTCCTGAGCCGCAAGCTTTGCCGGATGATGGGCGGCGATATTTCAGTTGAGAGCACGGTAGGGTCGGGCTCTAGCTTCACGGTCCACATCCCACGTCCATCCCGGGAGGCCGCTTCTTGACTCGCCTGCTGATTGTGGAGGACAACGAAATGAACCGCGACATGTTATGCCGGCGTCTGGCCCGCCGCGGTTATGAGGTCCTGGTCGCCTGCGATGGAATAGAGGGGATTGAAGTCGCGCGCAACCAACAACCCGACCTTATCTTAATGGACCTGAGTCTGCCCGAGATGGATGGTTGGACTGCTACTCGAATTCTCAAGTCCGAGACGAGCACGCGGCACATCCCGGTACTGGCACTGACGGCACACGCCATGGAGACGGACCGCGAGAAGGCGCTCGCGGCTGGCTGCGATGCGTTCGATACCAAACCGGTTGAAATCGGGCGCCTCATCGAAATCATGAATCGGCTGCTGACTAGAAGTGAGATTGGGCAATGAAGATTATCTTGCTGGTTGAAGATGACGACATGAGTCGCGATATGCTGAGCCGCCGCCTGGTCAAGCTTGGCTATGTGGTGATCGAGGCGCGGAATGGCGCCGAGGCGGTCGATACGGCTCGTCAGGAAAATCCGGATTTGATTCTCATGGATGTGTGCATGCCGCGGATGGGCGGCCTGGAAGCAACGCGCAGGCTTCGAAATGATGTGAAAACCGCGCGGATTCCGATCATCGCTCTCACCGCGCTCAATACCGCGGAGGACGTTCGACGCGCCATTCAAGCCGGATGTTCGGATTATGAAACCAAACCAGTCGCCCTGATCAAGCTCAATTTTAAGATTCGCAAGCTACTCGGCTCCTGATTTCGGCGCGCGTGTCTTCAGACACCAGGAAGGGTATCCTGATAGCTTACGCGGCTGCGCGGAAATGACAGACTTGCAATCGTACCGTAGGAGTTGTTCGTGATGAGCTGCGAGAAGTGTAAAGAAACACCCGGTTTCATCCTGACCGAGTACGCCGATGGCCGCACCGGCGCCGAGAAATGCGACTGCTCCGTGGTTAGCTACCAGCAAGCGATCAAGGGACGCGCCAACATTCCGGAAGCTTACGAAGCTGCGTCTCTGGGCAATTTTAATGTGCTGGACTCCCTGGGCCCCAACGCTTCGAGACAGTATAGAACGGCAATGAACACCGTCCGGACCTACATCAAAGAGTTCCCCACGGTTTCACCCTCGGGATTGCTTTTCATCGGGCCGACTGGCACCGGCAAAACGCACCTGGCGGTCGCCACGCTGCGCGGGCTGCTGGACCGTGGATTCGAAGGCGTGTTTTTCAACTTTTCCAAACTGCTCGACCACATCCGCGCGGGCTGGAAGCCTGACGCGGGAACGATGGACCGCACCGCCTACAGTCTCGCCGAGGAAACTCCGATTCTGGTGCTGGATGACCTGGGAGCGCATCGCGTAAAGGACTGGGTCGAAGATACAGTAACGGAAATCATCACCGAGCGCTGTAACAACCGGCTGGCGACAATCTTCACAACCAACCTTCCGGATACTTACTCCGGCGACTCTAGCATTCCTCTCGATGAACACAGTCAGTGGAAACAATCCATCGAGCAGTACAAGTACAAGCGCACCTTGGAAGAGCATATCGGGTCGCGCGCCCGGTCGCGGCTGTTCGAGATGTGCAAGAAAATTGAAATGGACGGACCTGACTACCGGCAGATCATCGCAACCCAGCGCGCGGGAATCCGTTGACGTTCACAGTTCCGGGTAAAACTCAAAAAACGCATCCAGCGACTGCAGCAATTGTTTGCGGATCTCGTCCTCCCCACCCTCGATCAGGTGCATCGTGACCTGCGCCTTGTGTCCATTTTTGAGCGAGATTTCCGCATCTTTCACGTCTTCCAGTTCATCTGCAGGAAGAAGACGCATACCGTAAACGAGCGCCAGTTTTGCCATGCTTCATTCTAGCCGCCCGAGGCGAGCTGAATCGGCGGTAAAATGGAGGAACAACCAAAGCCGTTTAGCCGTATTTGATTCGCAAGCGGATGTAGGGTCCATTGATGAGATCGGCAACCGAGTCGAGTGAGCGGGACGCCAACAATACGGGCCTGCCTGCCGCCGAGATCTCGGCTGAGTCCATTCGCGCGGCCCTGGAAAAGATCCTTGCCAGTCCGGGTTTCGCCACCGCCGACCGGATCAGCCGCTTTCTCCGTTATACCGTTGAAGAGACATTGAACGGCCAGACCGATAAGCTGAAGGAGTCGCTGCTGGGGATCGATGTCTTCGGACGTAAGCCAAGCTACGATCCGCGCGTCGATGCCGTGGTTCGCACCGAAGCGGTAAAGCTTCGCGCCCGCCTTCGCGAGTATTACGAATCGGAGGGCCGCGAAGATGAGATCGTAATCGATCTTCCGAAGGGCGGCTACATCCCCGCCTTTCGTCACCGTGAGAAACCGATTATCGAATCAGCGGTGCCCGTCGTTGCCGGGCCGCAGCGGCGTCGCGAATGGAAACCCGCGGTCGCGACGGTTTTGGTGGTCGCCTTCCTGGCGGCCTCGGTTTACCTGATTTCGAAAGCACGCACCCGATCGGCCGGCGCCTCCAGCCCCCAGCTCGCATCTATCGCCGTGCTTCCCTTTGCCGACCTGAGTCCGGACCGGGATCAGGAGTACTTCTGCGACGGCATGACCGAGGAGATCATCGACGCGCTTGCGAAAGTTAACGGCTTCCGCGTGGTAGCGCGAACCTCTTCCTTTGCGTTCAAAGGCAAGCAGCAGGATATCCGCGAGATCGGCAAGAAGCTGAACGTCGCCACTGTTCTGGAAGGCAGCGTTCGAAAAGACGGCAATCGGCTGCGGGTCACGGCTCAGCTCAACAGCGTCGCCGACGGCTATCATCTTTGGTCGGAGACGTACGAGCGCGAGCTCAAGGACGTGTTTACGGTGCAGGACGAGATCTCCCGCGCGATCGTCGATACACTGCAGCTCAAGCTCGCCAACTCCGCCAGACAGCCGCGGCCGCCCTCGGAAAACGTCGAAGCCTACGATCTATACCTTCAAGGACGCTATCACTGGAGCCGCTGGAGATCGGAAGGCGCGGAACGGGCCATCGAATATTTCCAGCAAGCCATCCAGAAAGATCCGAATTACGCAGCGGCTTATTCAGGACTCGCCGACTCGTACGCCTGGATGGGGTTCTTTGGCGCGCTGCCACCCAACGTAGCCATGCCCAAGGCCCGGCAGGCCGCGCTCAAGGCTCTGGCGCTGGATGACACGCTCGCTGCGGCGCACACCTCGCTCGGCTATGTGAAATCTTTGCACGAGTTTGACTGGCCGGGCGCCGAGCGCGAGTTTAAACGCGCCTTGCAGCTCAACGCCGGAGATTCCGATGCGCACTTCGGCTATGGAATTACTTATCTGGCGCCGATGGGACGCTTGGACGAAGCCGTCCATGAAATGCAAACCGCTCGCGATCTGGATCCTCTTTCACCGATTACGAATACTTATCTGGGGCTGGCCTATCATTTTGTCGGCAACCGGGTACAATCGGCGGCGCAACTCCGCAAGGCTTTGGAACTCGATCCGGGATTCGTGGAGGCACGGCTGGAGCTCGCCAATCTTTCGCTTGACGACCGGGACTTCGAGGTGTTCAATTCCGAGCTCGACCTTGCCAAAGAGCTCGCGCCGGAAAGCAGAATCGATTTAATGCGCGCGCTTGGTTATACGCTGCAGGGCAAAAAGACGGAAGCGCTTCAGCTCGTACATAAATGGGAGAGGCCGCCCGGCGGCGTCTTCGTTCGGTCCACCGCGATCGCCAGCGTGTACGCTGCTTTAGGCGACAAGGCCCAGATGTACACTTGGCTCGATAGAGCTTATGCCGACCGCGATGGCATGCTGGCCTTCATGAGCTCGCAAGGCGTCTATAGACCCTACCGCTCCGAGCCGCGCTTCATCGCGCTCAAAAGGAAACTGGGGTTTAAGTAATTGGCAGCGGTCTGGTAGGGACGGGCAGATTCGAACTGCCGACCTGTCGCTTAGGAGGCGACCGCTCTATCCATCTGAGCTACGTCCCCGCTTCTAAGAACGATTCTACCAGCGCTTCAGACCCTTCCGTCCGATATCCGTCCGATAATGCATGCCTTCGAAATGGACCTTGCGTACCTCTTCGTAGGTGTTCTGAATCGCGGCCGGCAGCGACTCCCCGCGCGCGGTGACGCCCAGCACCCGGCCTCCGGAAGTTACGACACCAGCTTTCTCCGATCTTGTTCCGGCATGAAAAACCGTTGCCTCCGTTATCCGATCCAAACCCTCGATCGCATCGCCGCTCCGCACCGCGCCCGGATAGCCAGCCGCCGCCAACACCACGCACACCGAGGGCTCCGCCCGCCACGTGAGCTTCGCGTTGTCGAGAGTACCATGCGCCGCGGCAAAAAGCGGCTCCACAAAATCCGAGGCCATGCGGTGCATCAGCACCTGAGTCTCGGGGTCGCCCAGCCGCGCGTTGAACTCCAACACCTTGGGCCCCTGCGCGGTCATCATCACGCCGGCGTAGAGAAAGCCCGTGAACGGCCGCCCTTCGGCGCGCATGTTTTGAATCGCCGGATGGATGACCTGGCCCATGATCTCGGCTTTCTGGAAATCGTCCAGAATCCGCCCGTCGCAATACGCCCCCATGCCGCCCGTATTGGGTCCGGTATCGCCGTCGTGAACCGTCTTGTGATCTTGCGTCGGCTCGAGGGGCAGTATATTCACGCCGTCACTGAGAACAATGAAGCTGACTTCTTCCCCCGTTAGGAATTCCTCGATCACCAGTCGCGAGCCGGGCGTCAGAAGTTGCGCGATGGCTTGGTGCGCCTCGGCTTTCGAGGCGGCAATGATCACGCCTTTACCCGCCGCCAGACCATCGGCTTTGAGTACAACTGGAAAATCGAACTCATGCAACGCCGCGCGCGCCTCTTCTGGAGTGTTGACGCTCGCGAAACGGGCGGTCGGGATTCCAGCGCGCAGCATGAACTCTTTCGCGAAGGCCTTGCTGGATTCCAGGCAAGCTGCCGCGGCAGTTGGCCCGACGATCGGGCGTCCCTTCGATCGAAATAGATCCACTGCGCCGGCCGCCAGCGGCGCTTCCGGGCCCACCACGGTGAGGTCCGAGTCAATGGATTCGGCCGCACCGAGGTAATCCGTCGTGGCCAGGCAAGTGGCGAGACTGGCTATCCCTGGATTCCCTGGCGCCGCGTATAACGCCGACGTCTTCGGGCTTTGGGCCAGCTTCCAGCACAGTGCGTGTTCGCGGCCTCCGGAACCGATTACTAAGATCTTCATGTTTTCTAGAAACTAGCATAGCTGTGCAACACTAAAGGCTGAGCGGTCGAGAGAAGTTTTCCTTAAGATGCCGAAATCCTCCAAGGTCCGATGAAGTTAACCAAGTACGACGTGATCGTTGTCGGCGCCGGCCACGCTGGTTGTGAAGCCGCGCGGGCCTGCGCGCGCATGGGCCTCCGCACGGCTATGATCACGATGAACCTCGACCTGATCGCGCAGATGTCTTGTAATCCCGCGGTCGGCGGCATCGCAAAGGGACATTTGGTGCGCGAGATCGACGCGCTAGGCGGCGTGATGGGCGAGGTAACCGACGCCGTCGGAATCCAGTTTCGTCTGCTGAATACAAGTCGCGGACCGGCCGTCTGGTCTCCGCGCGCGCAGTGCGACAAGAAGCAATATCGCATCCGAATGCGCGAGGTGCTCGAGAGCGAGCCGAATCTGAGAATCCTTCAGGCCGAAGTAGCGCAGTTGGTGATTGAAGAATCCCCTAAGCGGCGCGTAACGGGCGTGCTCTTGCGCGATGGGCGAACCGTCGCGAGCGAAACGGTGATCATTACCACGGGAACATTCCTCAACGGACTCGCGCACGTCGGCGAGATGAAGTACTCTTGCGGACGGAACGGCGAGGCTCCCTCCAATCTGCTCGGCGATCAACTCCGTAACCTGGGGCTTGCCTGGACGCGACTCAAGACCGGCACTCCCCCGCGTCTGGACGGCCGGACCATCGAATGGTCGCGCTTCGAACCTCAACTTGGCGATCCCGATCCGACGCCGTTCTCGTTTTTGACTTCTAAGATCGATCGCGAGCAGATTAAATGTTATATATCTTACACTTCAGACCAAACTCTGCGGATTCTGAGGGATAGCATCGCCCGATCGCCCCTATATAGTGGCCAGATCGAGGGTGTCGGACCCCGCTACTGCCCGTCCATCGAAGACAAGGTCGTGAAGTTCCCCGATAAGTCGCGCCATCAGTTGTTCCTCGAGCCGGAGGGTCTCGATACCTACGAAGTGTATCTCAACGGCATGTCGACCAGTATGCCGATCGATGTCCAAACCGCGATGGTCGCGTCGGTTCCAGGCCTGGAAAATGCCGAAATGATGCGTCCAGGCTATGCAATCGAATATGACGCCATAGACCCGCGCGAGTTGAGCCATAGCCTCGAAGTGAAGTCTATCGCTGGCCTTTTTCTGGCAGGGCAGATCAACGGTACGTCCGGATATGAAGAAGCAGGATGTCAGGGACTACTCGCGGGTATCAATGCAGCTCGGCAGGTAGGTCAGCTTGATCCGATGATTATCAGTCGAACCGAGGGCTATACCGGAATCCTGATTGACGACTTGATTACCAAAGGCGCCGACGAGCCGTATCGGATGTTTACGTCCCGTGCCGAGTTTCGACTGCACTTACGTATCGATAATGCGGACGAAAGGCTTACGCCTTTGGGCCGGAAGGCCGGCTTGGTTGGGGATGATCGCTGGAACCTGTACCTGCGCAAACAGGAGCAAAGGGGCCGCCTAGCCAAACTGTTGGAAGCTACTCGTCTGGATCGCGCTACCTTTGGCGGAATCGAGGGCTTTGCCGAAGACCGTCCGACTTTGATGCAGTGGCTGCGCCGGCCGGAAGCCAAGATCGCCGCGCTGGCATCCTGGATTCGGCCAGCCCTGGGCGAGGAGCCTATCCATGGCGTCCTCGCGACGATTGAAACCGAGGCGAAGTATGCCGGCTACATCGCTCAGCAGGAGCGGCAGATCGATCGGCTGCGAGATTCTGAGCGTCGCCGGATTCCGGCCGAATTTGAATTTTCGCAAATCCCGGGGCTATCTACAGAAGCAAAGCAGAAACTCGAGCGAGTCCGGCCTGAAACGCTGGGCCAAGCTGGTCGCATTCCAGGAATTACTCCGGCCGCCGTCGCGGTTCTCGATGTTTACTTGAGTATCGGTGCCCACTCCTGAAGAAATGGCCGCTCCGCGATGGTTTGCGGAACTGATCCAAAAAGAATTGCAGCCTTGGTTGACGCTTTCTGAAGACCAGGTCCGCCACCTCTGGGAACATTACGAAGTCCTGCTGAGGTGGAATGACAGAATCAATCTGACTTCGATTCCCCCTGGCGAGGAAATGGTGATCCGGCATTATTGCGAGTCAGTGTTCTTTGGCGCGCACATGCCAGGCGCCTCGGAAGCGCCATCGATATTGGATCTGGGCTCGGGTGCGGGCTTTCCTGGCGTTCCAATTGCCATCCTGCGGCCGGCATGGAGAATCACGCTGCTCGAATCGCATCAACGCAAGGCCGTATTTTTGAGGGAGTCTACCCGCGGTTTACCCAATATTTCCGTTTTGGCGCGGCGCGCGGAATCGGTGCCCGGGCGGTTCGATTGGGTCGTCTCTCGCGGTGTTGACCCGAAAGAAGTCCTGAAAAATGTGCCACGGCTTGCCCGTTCTGTCGGGCTGATGTTGGGTGAAGACGATTTTTCTGCTATTCGATCCTTCCAAGATATTGCATGGTCCAAGCTGGTTCGGTTACCTTGGGGAGACCGTCGGTTGTGCGTGTATGGAGAGGTTTCACGTGGAACGTAGTGTTTTGGTTCCACGTGGAACAACGGAGTAGGTTTTGGCCAAAGTTATAGCAATCGCCAATCAAAAGGGTGGTGTCGGCAAGACCACGACCGCCATCAACTTGAGCGCCTCGCTCGCAGCCAACGACTTGCGCGTCCTTCTAGTTGATTCCGATCCCCAAGGGAATGCCACCACAGGATTGGGCATTGCCAAAGGCGAAGATCGTCCGACTCTATATCAAGTTCTGCTGGGGGAAGAAGAAATAGCCAGCGCAATCCTTCGCACCGAGTTTGAAGGACTTGATATCATCCCTTCGGACAAAAACCTGGTCGCGGCCAATATCGAGTTAGTGGAGCTGGAAAACCGGGAATCCCGGCTCCGCGATAAACTTGAGCCTGTACGCAGCCAGTATCACTTCATCCTGATCGATTGCCCGCCGGCCCTGGATCTCTTGACCCTCAACGCCATGGTAGCCTCAGATACCATCCTGATCCCCATCCAGTGCGAGTTTTTTGCTCTGGAAGGAATCTCCCAGCTACTCGATACCATCGATCGTGTTCGCGAATCTTTCGGACGTGACCTTAAAGTCGAGGGCGTTTTACTTACTATGTATGACGACCGTACAAATCTCACGCGCCAGGTGGAACAGGATCTTCGCAACTTCTTCGAAAACGCGGTCTTTAAGACCGTGATCCCTCGCAGTGTCCGTTTAGCTGAAGCCCCCAGTTTCGGTAAGCCTATTATTTTCTATGACGTACGCTCTCGTGGGGCGGAGAGCTACATCCAGCTGGCAAAAGAGGTCCTGGCCAATGAACAAAAAGCCGGAGCAACGCAAGGTCTTGGGTAAAGGCCTTTCCGCACTGCTCCCCAAGAAACCAGTTCCCATGCCGCAGCCGTCACCTGCGGAGCATGCGACCCCCGAAATGCGGGTCGCTTCCGTACCTATATTGCATATCGAACCCAATCCCCTACAGCCGCGCACGATTTTCGACCCAAGCCGTCTACAGGAGCTTGCTAACTCTATAGAAACAAACGGTATTCTTCAGCCGCTGTTGATTCGAAGGAAAGGCTCCCATTTTGAGCTAATTGCAGGAGAAAGACGCCTAAGAGCCGCAAAATTGGCTGGGCTTGCCGACGTACCTGCGATCATTCAAGACTATGCCGATGACCGCGTGCTCGAAATTGCACTCATCGAAAACATACAGCGCGAGGATCTGAATCCAATCGAAACCGCCCAAGCGCTCGAACGCCTGGCGCGCGAAATGAATCTTAGCCACGAAGAAATCGCGAGCAGAACTGGCAAAGATCGTACCACCATCACCAACATGATCCGGCTTCTGCGCCTGCCGTCCGATGTTCAGCTTCTGGTCGCCGAGCGACGTCTTTCCATGGGACACGCCCGGGCCATCCTGGGGCTGGCCAAGCCCGAACATCAGACACAGCTTGCAGAAAAGGCCGCCGCACAGGGTTTTTCCGTTCGCCAAGTGGAGCGACTCGTCAAGAAAATCAACGAGCCGCGAGATCCGTCCGAGCAGCCGCTTCAGGATCCCAATGTCCGGGCCGCCGTCGAGCAGCTTCAAAACGCACTCGGAACCAGGGTCAAAATCGTCGAAAAAAGCGATAAAAGGGGTCGAATTGAGATCGAATATTACTCGCAGGAAGACCTTCAGCGACTCTACGAGCTGATCCTTCCGACAAAGGAATAAGTGGTGCCGGCGGCAGGACTCGAACCTGCGACCTGCGGATTATGAGACCGCCGCTCTAACCACCTGAGCTACACCGGCAAGCGCGCTTTCTCAAGGGTAGGCGGACGTCCCGCCGGATGTCAACCCAAGGGTCCTAAAGCATTAACAAGCTTGACAGATACCTATAGATTAGGTTATCTTAATACTGGAGTTGGGACTGAAAAAGCTCCTGACCGACAGCGAAGTGACCGTAGGAGGTTGTTTATCGACTACGATTGCCTATCAGGGCGACTACCGGCCTGACTCGACTTGCTTCACCGAGGCGGATGAAAGCAGGGTGGGATTAATTGCCCCACCAAGCTAGCGGTGCCTACACCGTGTCTCAAATTGCTGCGGTGAACGTAGCGGGGGTCGGCGGTCGCCCTGAATCACATTCAGCCTCAATTTGACAGTCTCTTTTCCCCTCCAGTAGATTCGTTCTAGTGCCGCCTCCAGTAATTGAATTCCGCAGCGTCTCCAAGAGTTATCCCATTTACTCGACGCCCAGCGCGCGCCTCAAGGAACTCGCCTACCTCAATCGAAAATCATTTCATCGCGATTTCCAGGCATTAAGCGATGTATCGTTTGAGGTCCCTCGCGGCGAGACGTTCTGCATCGTGGGCGAGAACGGCTCCGGAAAAAGCACGCTGCTACAAATGGTCGCCGGGATTCTGCATCCGACCAAAGGGGACGTAACGGTCCGCGGCCGAGTAGCTGCTTTGCTCGAACTCGGCGCCGGATTCAATCCAGAGTTCAGCGGGCGCGACAATGTCTACGTGAATGCCGCCATCCTCGGCCTCTCTCGCCGGGAGATCGATGCTAAGTTCCACCAGATCGAGGAATTTGCCGAAATAGGCGACTTCATGGACCAGCCAGTCAAGACTTACTCGAGCGGCATGGCGGTCCGGCTGGCGTTCGCCGTTGCGATTCATGTCGACCCCGAGATTCTGCTGGTGGACGAAGCGCTATCGGTCGGGGACATTTATTTCCGCCAGCGCTGCATGCGCAAAGTTCATGAAATGCGCGGCGGCGGCGTTACAATTCTGTTCGTTTCGCATGCGATGAGTGAGGTCAAATCTATTGGCGACCGCGCCATGTGGCTGGACGCCGGTCGGGTGAGGCAACTCGGCAGAAGCGATGATGTCGTCACGCACTACATGGCCGCGATGGTCGAAAAAGATAACGCCTATCTCACTATGGCCCATCGCAACGCGGAGATGATCCCGCATGCTCCGGTGCGTCCGCCCGAAGTAGTTGAAACCATCCCGAACATTGACCATCGCTTTGGGGACGGCCGCGCTGAAGTGATCGGTATCGCGGTCCTCGATCTGGCGGGCCAGCCCGTCTATATCCTCGAGCCGTCGTCCGACATCGTGGTCCGCATCAGCGTTCGCGCTAACGAGGATATTACACTGCCGATAGTGGGATTCATGATGCGCAACCACATGGGACTCGATTTCGCGGGCACCAACACTGCTCGGGAAAGCTTCGATTTCCCTCCCATGGCAGAAGGCGATGTCTACACCGTCGACTTTCACGTCCAGCTTCCGGAGCTCTACCCGTCGTCCTTTTCCTTCTCGCCCGCGATTGCCGACGGCACGCTCCATTCTTATAAAACCTGCGACTGGGTGGACAATGCCATCGTTCTGCAGATGGGTCCGGCCGAGGGCGAGATTTACGGGCACGTGCACTTGCCCTGCCGCGTTGAGTTGAACCGCTGCCTGGTAAATGCCGCGCCTGTCCTTTCCCACGCGGAGCCGAACGTTGGTTGAGTTCACTGGCGAGCGCGTAATTCCGGGCCAGGTGAACGATGATCTGTGGAGCGAGCACATCGCCAGGTACGCTTACGCGCGGCGCTACGCGGAAGGCCGGCGAGCGCTAGACGCAGGTTGTGGAACCGGCTACGGATCGGCCGAGCTCGCGCAGTCGGCCATTGCCGTTACAGGCGTCGATGTCTCCGCGGAAGCGATCGCTTTTGCCCGTGCAACTTATCCGATACCGAGTTTGCGCTTTGTAGTTTCCTCCTGCGCGGCGATGCCCTTTCCACAGAACGCCTTCGATCTGGTGGTGGCGTTCGAAGTGATCGAACATTTGCCGCACCACCGGTCCTTCCTTCAAGAATGCGCGCGTGTGCTCACACACCACGGCCTGTTCATCGTTTCTTCGCCAAATAAGAGGTACTACGCCGAGTCCCGAGCTAAGACTGGTCCCAATCCCTATCACGTACATGAATTCGAAGCACGCGAATTTGTGGAAGAACTCTCCGGAGTGTTTCAGAACGTTCGCCTGGTGCTGCAGAATCGGATCGAGTCTTTTGCGTTTCATCCGGCCGCTAGCTTCTGGCCGGCCGAGGCGCGCATCGATGGCGGAGGCGGCAATGCCGAAGACGCGCATTTTCTAATTGGATTGTGCTCTTTCGGCCCGCTGCCCGATCCAACGTCCTTCGTCTACGTTCCGCGCGCGGCCAATCTGCTGCGGGAGCGCGAGCAGCATGTCCAGCTTCTGGAACAGCAACTCATCGACACCAAGAAGTGGCTGGCCGACATGCAGACCGAGCGCGATTCCCTGCTCGATCTTTATCGAAAACAAAAGGAGGAGCTGGAAGATCGCACGCACTGGGCCCAACGGCTCGGCGCGGAGCTGGAGGCCTCCGGCCAGCGCATCGTCGAGCTACAGAACGAGCTGGAAGCGGTCACGTCAGGCTATGAAGCCAGGGTGAACGAGTTGGAAACTGACAATCGCGCCAAAACCGAATGGGCGCTGGCAACCGAAGCGCGTTTCATGCAAGAGCTCGAAGCCCGCGGCTGCGAGTTGGCCGAATGCGTGCGTTTGCTCCAAACGGCGGAAGCGACGGTGGAAGAGCGCACGCTGTGGGCCCAGCGAGTGGAAGCACAGCGTGAAAAACTCGAGTTTCAATTGAATATGATTCGGGCCTCGCGCTGGATCAAGCTGGGTCGAAAATTCGGAATTGGCCCGCTCATCGAGCCGCAGTGAAGACACTCCTGACTATTGCCTGGCGGCTGATAAAGTCGCTCCCGCTGCTGATTCTCTCTCCTGTTCTGCTTGTGGCCGCGATCGTCGCTATCGGCACGGCTGATCTGGTAGCCTCTCTTCGCAAGAAGCACGCGCCGTCTCGCGATGAACGGCCGCGCAACACCGCGGCCAGCGTCGTGATCCCGAACTGGAATGGGCGCGACCTTCTCGCGAAATACCTGCCCTCCGTGGTCGAGGCGATGGCCGGCAATCCGGAGAACGAGATCATCGTGGTCGACAATGGCTCCGAAGACAGCAGCGCCGAATTCCTGCGCGAGCAATTTCCCGCCGTACGCGTACTGGCGCTTGATCGAAATCTCGGCTTTGGTGGCGGATCGAACGAAGGCTTTCGTGCCGCGAAGAACGATATCGTCGTATTGCTCAATAGCGACATGCGCGTCCAGCCGGATTTCCTGGCTCCGCTGCTCGAAGCTTTCACCGACGAAAAAGTCTTCGCGGTTTCGTGCCAGATTTTCTTCAGCGATCCGGCCAGGCTGCGCGAAGAAACCGGGCTGACGCAAGGCTGGTGGGAGAACGGCTTGCGAGTGCGTCATCGCATCGATGCCGCGATTACCGAACCGTTCCCGTGCTTTTACGGCGGCGGTGGATCGTGCGCGTTTGATCGCCTGAAATTTCTCGGGCTGGGCGGTTTCGACGAGCTGCTTCGGCCCTTTTATCTCGAAGACACCGACCTCGGCTATGAAGCCTGGAAGCGAGGTTGGAAGGTCCTCTACCAGCCGCGCAGCGTGGTGTACCACGAACACCGCGGCACCATCGGAAAGCGATTCTCAAAACAACAGATCGATCGGGTCCTCAAGAAGAATTTCATTCTGTTCTGCTGGAAAAATATTCACGAATGGCCGCGCCTCTGGTCCCATTTCTTTTTCACTTTCGCTGGCGCGGTGCTAAGCGCATTCTTTGGCGACTCGCCGGAGCGGGCCAGCCTCGCCGGACTGTGGCAAGCGTCGCTCCAACTGCCGGCGGCGCTCCGTTCGCGCGCGCGTGCTCAAGACCTGGCGGTCATCAACGATAGCGAGGCCTTCCGCAGGCCGATGGGCGGCTATTTCCGCGATCGTTTCACAGAAACGCCGCAAGATCCGGAGCAGCTCAACGTCCTGTTCGTTTCGCCGTATCCGATTTGCCCGCCGGTCCACGGTGGCGGTGTGTTTATGTACCAGACCGCGCTTGAACTGGCCCCGCTCTGTTCGCTGCATCTGTTGATTCTGCTCGACCACGATTATGAGCGTTGGCATCACTGGGAGCTCGAAGAAAAGTCGGCGTCGGTGCAGTATCTGACTCGGATGGAAGGCCAGCCCAAAGAGTTCGGCTCAATACTTCCGTTTGCGGTTCGCGAATTCGCCAATGCCGATCTCGAATGGCTGATCCATCGCGAGATCTATCTGCGCGAGGTCGATGTGGTGCAACTGGAATACACGGCGCTCGGCCAGTACTTCGCCGATTTTCGGCGCCTCGCCTGCGTGCTGTTCGAGCACGACATCTATTTCCAATCAATCTCTAGAGGCCTGCCGGGGATGCCTGGGTTGATTCGGAAAACGAAAGCCACATTCGAGTATCTGCGCTCCCTGCGTTACGAACTGGGCATTCTGCCGCGCTTCGATCGCGTTCAAGTGTGCAGTCCCGAAAATGGCGACTACCTGCTGTCGTTCTTGCCGGAGCTGCGCGGCCGCATCGATGACAATCGCGCCGGCATTGCGACCTCGCGCTATCAATTTCAACCCGACGGCCGCGAGCCTTATACCATGTTGTTCCTCGGAAGCTTTCGCCACACGCCCAATCAGGAGGCGCTGGACTGGTTCGCGTTCAAAGTGATGCCGGCTGTTCTCAAGCGCTGTCCCAAGGCGAAACTCGTGATCGTGGGCGCCGAGGCGCCGCCGCGTCACTCGCTACCCGATCTTCCCGAAAATATCGAGCTGCGCGGATTCGTGGAAGATGTTCGTGAACCGCTGGCCCGCTATGCCGTCTTCGTTTGCCCGATTTTGAGTGGCTCCGGAATGCGCGTGAAATTGCTCGAGGCTTTTTCTGCCGGCATTCCAGTGGTGTCCACTCGCCTGGGCGCGGAAGGCCTGGCTACAAACGACGGTGAGGTCTGCGCGCTGGCCGATGATCCGGCGGCGTTCGCAGCTAAGATCGTCGAGTTATTCAATGATGCCGAGAAAGCCCGTGAAATGGCCCGCCGCGCACGGGAGCAAGTGGTGGCGACACGGGACATGGCGGTATTGACTAGGCAATTGGTGGAGAGCTACCGGGCGGTGCTGCGGCTGAAGCGCGGCTCTCGATGATGCTGAGATACAATGTATCTCAGACGGCAATCATGGCGAGCACGATGGTCCATATTCGCATCGATGAGAAGACCAAGCAGAAGGCCGCGAAGACATTGGCTGCCATGGGCATGTCAGTGTCTGATGCAGTTCGGATGCTGCTTCTTCGCGTAGCCGCTGAAAAGGCCCTGCCTTTCGATGTCAAGGTCCCCAACTCCACGACTGTCAAAGCGATGCGCTCCGCTCAGCGAGGCAAGGGAAAGCGTCTGAAGTCCGCAAACGCGTTGTTCAAAGATCTGGGAATCTGATAAAGTGCGAAGCCCGGTAAGCGGGGCCCAGTTTCGGCGAGACGTGAAACCCGCGAAGAAACGCGGCAAGGACATGGCGAAGTTACGCGAAGGAATCCTGCTGCCCATCGAAGGGAGTCGTTGCCGGCACGGTGCAAGGACCACCCGCTGAGCGGCGATTGGAAGAACTTCCGCGGTTGGCACATCGAGCCGGATTGGCTGCTGATCTACAAGATCGATGGGGACGACCTGCACCTCGTCCGAACAGGGACGCATTCTGATTTGTTCTGACTCTGCTATCCTGCGTCCCGTGAGCATGTGGTGGCGATGCGGGATATGGCGGTCGTGACCAGGCAACTGGCAGAATGCTACAGCGCGGCCCTGCATGAAAAGCGTGGCTATGTCATGTTGAGCATCGTCTATAAGTGTCCAACAGGAACTGTTTATAACGTTTTCCACTTTCGTCTTGACTCAGCCATTTCTCCATACATTCTTTAGAGACAACTTCCACCGATTCGGGCAGATCCCCTTTACAACCTCCGTAAGCGAAATAATAAGCTTTCGAAGGCCCCTTGTATTTAGCGCACGCCTCCTTGAACCTGGGGTCAATGGGCTGCGGATCTTCGTCCTTCTTGCATTGAGCTAGAATGACTCCCTTGTCATTGTGGCCAATGATATCGAAGTCTTTTAGCGTTCCGACTACGTGCAAACCGGTTGGTAGGAAGCGCTCTTTCTCAATCAAGTAACCCAAACAAATCGACTCCCAGGCTGGCGGCCCAAGAATCTCAGCCAGCCGTCGGACTCCATATGGTCCGCTATTTTGACGCACGCCTCCTTCTCATCACCAGACGCAGCAAGAATCTTTACTAACTTACGATTGGTTCCCTCGACTTCGTGGACGTTTGCTCGGCCGGCATAACCGATGCCCACTACGTCTTTGTTCCACGCGGTCTCTTCGTCGAACGGCTTATCTTTGAACTTCATCCGGATGCGCCAATATTTCGGTTCCATGGGACTAGCATACAGAGGAAGTGCAGCGCCTCATCAGGCATCGTGTTTCTTTTGCGATGCCGTAGGAGCGAGTGTAAAGTATGGCCGAGGTACCGAAGCGCCTATTGGTCGAACCGAACTCCATTCTCTCGACGAGGAGGACGAAGCGACGCTGGCAGCGATTGATCGCGGGATCAACGCTGCCGATAAAGGCAGGGTCGTATCCTTCGAACAAGCCCGGCGTCGGCTACATGAGTGGCTTACAAAATCCCCTTCTCAGCCTGCGAAGCCCACTGAAAAGTCGACCGAGAGATCATAATGGCAGGTCAGAGACCTGCCCCACAATTGTCACTTATTCGCTAGGTTGCTTCTTATCGCTCAAATCCAGCTTCAACCGCTTCACCACCTTCTCGGCGGTTTTGCTCAACTCCCCAGGGGTCGTATCCTTGGGCGGCTCGAAGACCGACCACAGCACATTGCGGCTCTTGCGATCCACGATGAAGAGATTTCCTTTTCCTCGTGCGCCTGAGTTCATGCGTTGCGCGCCGCCGGCGCCGAGGTCCAAACTACCCTTTTTGTCATTCGCTTTCTTGTCGTCATCGGCCGGCGGTTTAGGGGGCGCGGGCGGCTCGGGCGGAGGATAAAGTTCAGTGAGCTTGGTCTCGAAGGATTCGCCCAGATGGTCGGTGATGAGCGCGTCCGCTTTTTTCGGATCGGCCACCACCTGAAAAACTCCCGACGCGGTGATCTGATTTGCGAGAAACTGGTCCATGCCGCCGGCCATCGCCAGAATATAGACCGTGTTCACCTGCTTGAGTTGCGGGTTCACGGCGGCCAAGGTGAGCACGGCGGCGCCGAGAACGAGGCCACAAAATAACTTCATGAGAACATGGTACCAGCGCCCGGCTTAAAGCCGCCGCGCAACGCCCGACTGTGTATAAATCGGAACGCATCACAGTGATCATCCCGTGCCTGAACGAAGAGCAAGGAATCGAGCGCGTTTTGCGGCGCATGCCGGAGTTCGTCGACCAGGTGATTGTGGTGGATAACGGATCCACCGACCGCACTTCGGACGTGGCGCATTCGTTCGGCGCCGAGGTAATTCGCGAGCCGGTGCGCGGCTACGGACGAAGCTACAAGCGGGGCTTCGCGTCGGCCACTGGCGACCTGATCGTTACCCTCGACGGCGATCACAGTTATCCTCCGGATGCGATTTCGTATCTGATCGAAGCCTTCCTGCACCTGGATGTGGATTTCCTGAACGCCTCGCGTTTCCCGGTGCGCGATCGCCAGGCCATGAGCTTCAAACACAAGTTCGGCAATTGGATTCTCTCGCTCGCCATGTCGATCCTGTACTTCCGCTGGGTCCGCGACTCGCAGTCGGGTATGTGGGTCTTCCGGCGCGCCATCCTGAAGGAGATGCAGCTCGAGTCAGACGGTATGTCGTTCTCGGAAGAAATCAAGATCGAGGCGCTGAAGAGCTCCCGGATTCGCTTCGCCGAAATTTCGATCCTCTATTCCTCCCGCCTGGGCGAGATCAAGCTCAATCCCTGGCGCGACGGGTTCTACAATTTGTGGTTTCTGGTCAGGAAGCGCTTCCGGCGGCGCGAGCAACAATGAGATTGCTGAAAAAGTCGCCGAGGGTCTCACATTGGCAGGTCGGGGACCTGCCCCACAAATAATGCAGCGGGTAGCTGTGGTCATCCCGAATTGGAATGGTTCGGCGCAGCTGGGGAATTTACTAGCCAGCCTGCGGCAACAAACCTACTCCATCGACCGAATCATCGTAGTCGACAACGGCAGCACCGACGATTCGGTCAAGGTGGCGAAAAACACCGGCGCTGAAGCCATCGAGCTGGGAAAGAATACAGGTTTCAGCCACGCGGTAAACTGCGGGATCCAATCGGCCGGATCGGAGTGGATCGCCATCCTGAACAACGACGTCGCGCCCCAACCCGATTGGCTCGCCAAATTGATGGACCAGGCAGAGTTAGCTAAGGCCTGGTTTGCCACCGGCAAATTGTTGGATGCTACGCGGCGCGACCGGATCGATGGCGCCTTCGACGCGATTTGCCGTGGCGCGTGTGCCTGGCGATGCGGCCACGGGTGTCCCGATTCCCCGCTCTGGAACCGGCCGCGGGAGATCTGCTTCGCTCCCTTCACGGCGGCGCTATTTCGCTGGGAATTGTTCCAGGAAATCGGCCTGCTGGACGAAGGTTTCGAGTCGTATCTGGAAGACATCGACTTTGGAATCCGGTGCGCAACAGCGGGCTTTCAGGGAATCTACGTTCCCGACGCGGTCGCGTATCATCAGGGCAGCGCTACGCTCGGGCGCTGGCATCCGGACACGGTACGGAAGATCGCCCGCAACCAACTTCTGCTGGTAGCGAAACACTATCCCCGGAAGTGGATCTTACGGTATGGTTGGCCGGTCTTCGTCGCCCAGGGCCTGTGGGGAATCGTCGCGCTACGCCATGGGGCTGCGGTTGCATACCTTCAAGGCAAATCGGAGGGCATACGGCGATTTCGATCGGCCCGGGGAAAATCCCCGGCCAACCTTCCGGCTATCGTCGAGCGCAGTGAAAGAGAGATTCGAGACCTGCAACGATTGACAGGCTTCGATCTCTACTGGAAACTGTACTTTGCGCTGACGTGAGCCGGGTATGAATCAGACCGGGGTCGTGGTTGTGACATACAACTCGGCGGATGTCGTCGGACGGTGCCTGGATTCTTGCGCGGGCCTTCCCACGGTCGTGGTCGACAACGCTTCGAGCGACGCCACCTGCGACATAGTCCGGCAACGGCCATCGGTAAAGCTGATCGGCAACGCGACCAACCGTGGTTTCGCCGCAGCCGTGAACCAGGGTGTGGCGGCGCTCGACACGGAATTGGTTCTGCTGCTCAATCCGGATGCAGAGTTGGTCAGTTCCATCGATCCGATGGCCGAGGCCTGCGCGAGGGAGGGCGTCGGAGCGGCTGGGGGCAAGCTGGAGGGTGAGAGCGGCCAGATCCAAACCGGCTTCACGCTGCGCCGCTTTCCCACGCCTGGGGCGTTGATCTTCGAAGTCCTGGGCATCAATCGCATGCTGCCGGAGAATCCGGTGAATCGCCGCTACCGCTGTCTGGACGCGGACCTCGACCAATTCGCCGAAGCCGATCAGCCGCCCGGGGCCTTCCTGATGTTTCGGCGCGATCTGTGGCAGCGGCTGGGCGGTTTTGACACACAATTTCATCCGTTGTGGTTTGAAGACGTCGATTTTTGCAAACGGACGCGCAATTTGGGGTTGAAAATCCAGTATGTCCCGCAAGCAATCGCCCGCCATCGGGGTGGCCATAGCATTGCTGAGCTGGACTGGAGATGCCGCCAGCTCTACTGGTATGTTAGCCTTCTAAGGTACGCCTCTAAGCACTTTCGGCCGTACGCATACCGGGGAGTGAGCGCGGCAGTGGTGCTAGGTTCAATTTTTCGAGCGGCGATCGAGATGTTGCGATCGCGAAGTACAAAGCCGCTCAAAGTCTACGCGACGGTTGTAAAGGTCGCGGGACGCAGCATGATTTCCGGCCGCGTTGGGGACGTGGAGTGTTTGGGGAGTTATGGCAAGGCAGTAGGGTGAGAGTAGTTAATCAAAATCAAAAATAGAGACACGACTCACATACAATGTCCGATAACGATAGGGTTTCGGTAACAATCGTTACTTATAACAGCGGTCGATTTATTAAGAGGTGCCTGGAATCCGTCTTGGCGCAGCGCTACGCCAACAAGGAAATCGTGGTCATCGACAATGCCTCATCGGACGGCACGGTGGATATTCTGGAGCAGTTCGAGGACCGCTGCCAGATCATCTACAACGACGAAAATATCGGGTTCGCGGCGGCGCAGAATCAGGCTATTCGCAGCAGCACCGGTGAGTGGGTGCTGACTCTCAATCCGGATGTCTTGCTGCTGCCGAATTTTATCCAGGCTTTGGTGGACGCCGGGCAATTCGATTCCAAAATTGGAACGGTCTGCGGAAAGCTGCTGGCGATTCTCGCCACTTTCGATCTTCCGGACAAACCACTCGTGGATTCCACCGGCATCTATTTCACGCCCATGCTGCGACATTTGGATCGCGGCAGCCAGGAAGTGGACAACGGACATTACCTAAAGCACGAATATGTTTTCGGAGCCACTGCGGCCGCGGCGCTATATCGCCGGCAGATGATCGACGACATTTCGATCGGCGAAGAATTCTTCGATCCCGACTTCTTCGTCTACCGGGAGGATGCCGATGTTGCCTGGCGGGCACAGCTGCTGGGCTGGAAATGCATTTATACGCCGCATGCGCGCGGTTATCACGTACGCAAAGTGCTTCCCGGCAACCGTCGAGCGCTGCCGCCGGGAATCAATATGCATTCCGTGAAGAACCGCTTCCTGATGCGCCTGAAAAACATGACCGGAGATCTTTACAAGCGCAACTGGTTATCCATCACGGCCCGGGATCTGGTCGTATTCGGCGCCTGCCTGGTGCGCGAGCAGAGTTCGCTCAAGGCGTTCTGGTATATCACCAGAAATTGGAAGCGCGTGATGGCCAAGCGGCGCGAGATCATGAGCCGCAAGCGCGTGGATGACGATTACATCGCCAGTTGGTTCCGCTACAAGCCGGTGAGCAATCCGGCCAGTAAGTCGCGCACCTTGGCTCGTACGAAGGCGGCCGGAGACTAGAGCAGCATCCAGGAGCCCGAAGACGTCGCGGATCGCCATTCTCGGCACACGAGGAATTCCTGCGAGGTATGGTGGCTTCGAGACCTTCGCCGAAGAGCTTTCCACGCGTTTGGCAAAGCGCGGCCACCAGGTCACCGTCTATTGCCGCGAGCGGCATTCCGAGCCAACCTTTCGCGGCGTGTCGCTGGTTTACCTTGCGACCTGGCGGCATAAATACTTCGACACGCTGGTCCACACTTTCCTGTCCACGATTCATTTGATCTTTCACCGTGGCAGTGTTGGGCAAGCCTCGGATGTCGCGCTGTACTGCAACGCGGCTAACGCGATCTTCACTTTTTGGCCGCGGTTCGCCGGGATCCCGACTGCGCTCAACGTCGACGGCCTGGAGCGCAATCGCAAAAAATGGAACCGGCTGGCCAAGACCTGGTATCTGATTTCCGAACGCCTCGCCACCTTCTGCCCGAGTGTGGTGGTGTCGGACGCACGGAAGATCGCCGAATATTATCTGGCGTGCTATGGCAAGCACTCCGAATTCATTCCGTACGGGGCCGAAACGGGAAAACTGGAGAGCTCCGGCGTTTTAGATCAGCTCGGGCTCGAGCCCGGGCGATACTTCCTCTACGTGAGCCGCATGGAACCGGAAAACAATGCGCTGGCGGTGCGGGAAGCCTTCGAGAAACTGACGACTCCAATGAAGCTGGCGCTCATCGGCGACGCGCCTTACGCCCAGGAGTACATCCGGCGAGTGCGAGACACCACCGATCGACGGGTCCTGATGCCGGGCGCGATTTACGGGCGCGGCTATCATGAATTGCTGTCGCACTGCTTCGCCTACATCCACGCCACCGAGGTCGGTGGCACGCATCCGGCTCTGATCGAGGCCATGGGACGCGGGGCGCTGGTGCTGTACTTGAATACGCCTGAAAACGCCGAGGTAGCAGGCGACGCGGGAATTCCGTTCGAGGCCGGCGAGTTGGGCGCAAAGCTGGAACTGGCCGTCAAGATGCCGGTAGCCGAGCGCGCGGAGTGGGGCCGTCGGGCGATGGAGCGTGTGGCGGAGCGCTATAGCTGGGATACGGTGACGGATCAATACGAACGGCTCCTGCTTAAACTTCACACTTAGTCTCTTAGCGAAGAGATGCGGCGCTTCGCGCTGAGGCTCGCCACCAGAACAAGGTCGAGGAGAGGACGAGTGTCAAAGAGCGTTTGCGCCTTCAAGTCACGTTTAATGGTGGCGGCGGCTCTCTTAACGTCTCGATAGATTGCAATTCAAGAACGGTTGGCCTGGATGGCCCCGGGCGAGTGCGTTCGTAAGCCCACGCAGCACACCGATAGGTCGGTTGTCGTGAACATAAATTTCGCTCCCGTTGATATCGCTAAGCGACTTCAAGGCCCGGAATTTCCTGCGCTCGAAGACGAACCAACGGTGCTTCTTGTCCATATGTGCCGCCCAAGCAACGGCGAGGCCGAGTTCGAATGGCATATTAAATCGAGGCGTCTTTGGTCTCCGCGGATCTAGCTCCACGCGCGATAGATCATGAAACGAATATCGGCAAGCCTCGACCAGCTCTATTAACCGATCCAGGCGACGCTGGCTGCCAGGAATTTGAAGCACAGCTTGGGGAATCAAGCCAAAGCCGCTTAATCCGGCTATGAAGGCTAAATATAACGGTTCAAATTGTAGGTCAAATGGGATGTTCAGGAAAACAAACTTAGGATCGGATTTAACCCGGAGACGCCGTCGAGGCGTAGGCATCTTTGATTCTAACGACTCACTTTGCGAGCATTGGGCGCGCGGCGCCGCTTTGAGGCCGGAATACGAATTCGATTAGACTTGCCGCCGTTTGCATCGTTGCCGTTCAAATCCATCAATCTCTGAACATGTTGAATGCGTGATGCCGACACGCCCAACTTCCGAGCGACTTCCGTCGTTGAAGGAAAAGAGGTTGTAATCAGTGCTCTAGCCATCTTCCTAGTTATCACTTTACTACGTAGCTGGGAAGGATGCGAACCGATCCTCGATCCAATTTTCGAAACCAATTCGTGAGCCAAAAACATCGTGGCGCAACTTGATCGGGTTGTCAAGAGGTTCATTCGTTATCCCGAACACCTGCCCGCAAGGCACAAACAAATTCTCGACCAATTGTCGAGAGGTTTTTCAGTGACGCTTCCGTCCGCGCGCATGATTCAGGGGTTTTTGTCAAGACCTTTGTGAGCAGTTGATGTCTTACAGTGAAGCCGATTGGCGCCGCCGGGCGATGGAGCGTGTGGCGGAGCGCTATAGCTGGGATAGGGTTACCGATCAATACGAAGCGCTGCTGTTGACGCTCCGCTAGTAGTCCTCAAACTTCCGTAGTACCGGACGATGAGCGAGGTATGAGGAATAAGCCTCGTCTCAGGCAGGTAGGTTGGGCGGCGTTGATCTGGATGTTCGCCGGTTGGCCCGCCTTCGGGCAAGACAGCAAAGACGATATCATCCAAAAGCTGATATCTCGCGTGGAAGCTTTGGAGCGCGAAGTGGCGGTGCTGAAACACGCCGCCGTGCCCGAGCAGCTGGCAGCCACGCCTCAACCAGAGCCTGTTCCGACGGTGGCCGCGATCCCGGCAGCAGTGGAGCAGGCAGCATCAATCCCGGCCGATGCTTCAGAAGCGGTTCCGGCCAGCGAGAAACGGTTCACTTTCCACGGCTATGGCGATGTCGATTTCCTTCGAAATCCAGACGGGAATTCCATCAAGGAATTCGAAGTGGGCGAACTCGATTTGTTCGCAACCGCCCGCATCACCCCCCAGCTCACGGCCTTAGTAGAAGCGGTGTTCCTAGAGGACACTCAAGTATATGTTGGCAGCGTCCCGATAAATCTGGAGAGGGTCCTGCTTCAATACAAACCTAGCGAGTTTTTCAATCTGGACATCGGGTCGTACCGCACCGCTATCGGCTTTTACAACACCGCTTACCTGCGGGGCGCCTGGTTCCAGACCGCGCTCACCCGGCCGATGTTATTCCTCTTCGAGGATGATGGCGGTTTTCTACCGCTGCACAATACCGGCGTGAGCGCAAACGGACTCCTGCCTTCGGGTGCTCTGGGCCTACGGTACGTAGTCGAAGTCGGAAACTCCCGCAACTACGGAGGCGTAACGCCGGAATTCGATGTCACGCAGCATGGCGCTTTCAACCTGGCGCTAGCGGCGCGGCCTCACGCCTGGCCCGGCTTCGAGACCGGCTTTTCCTACTACCGAGACCTCTACACGCCAGTGGAAGGGCTGACCGCTGGCCGGTCGGTTTGGACGGCGCATGCGGTCTACCAGGCGAATCGGTTCGAATTTCTGAACGAAGTGGTCCTGGCGAAGTTCCAGCGCCTCAATTCAGGCTGGGGGAACGCGCAAGGATTCTACAGCCAGCTCGCCTATCGCATTGGCTCCAGTTGGACTCCCTATTTCCGCTTCGAAGACATGAACTCTTACGGACGCGGATTGCTGGGGTCCACCGTCCAGCTAGCCGCGCCCTGGCGCACAATTTTCACGGGCGGGCTTCGATATGACTTAAACGAAGCGGTAGCTCTGAAGTTCGAATTAGGCCGGGACAACCGACTCGGTCAACGGGCTTGGGTGCAGGCCGGCGTGCAAGTCGCCTTCACGTTCTGAGTTTATGGGCCGCCTGGCGATTACTCTGCTCTTGTCGGTAACGGCTCTAGCGATCGGCCCGCTCGCCGGCGCGGCGTCTTCCTTCGCTGTGGTCGTGCACCGCTCCAATCCCACCAGTAGCATCCGATTCTCGGATCTGCGAGCATTTTTCTCCGGGGAAACCAAGCACTGGCCGGACGGCATGAAGGTCGTGCTGGTGGAACGCGACCTGGAAAGCGATGTCTTTCGATTTTTGATGCAACATGTCTTGAACAGCACGGCGGTTGAATATCAACGGCGCCTGGCAAATATCGAGTTCAGGGGCGAGACGCCGGTTATGGTGCGAATCCTCAATAGCGATGCCGCGGCTTGTAAGTTCGTGTTCAATGTCCCGGGAGCCATCGCTCTGGTCTCAGCCGGCTCTCTGGAACTTCCTGAATGCGGCGCAGTGCAGGTCGTCAGAATAGAAGGCAAACTGCCGGGCGACGACAAATATAGGCTGCGATGAATAGATTCTTTAAACCCGCGTTCATCACGGTGTTGGCCCTGGCCGGCATCTACGGGTCGGCGCTGGGCGCGCGGGCGTTAAAGCAGGCCGCTACGCGCTCTCGAGACCTGTATCGGATCGATACGGTCGGTTCGCAGATCGAAAGCGGTCTGGAGTATGAAACGCAGGAAAGCCGGCGGGCCTTTCTTTATGCCTTGGCCGTCAGCGATCCCAATGAACAACTGCCTTATATCGACCAGGCGCGCGCCGCGAGCAAGCGTGTTCAGAAGGGGGTGGAAGAACTCTTCCTGCTACAAGCCGTAGAGATCGACGCGGAGGTGAACCAGTTTAAACGCTCCTGGGAAGCGTACAGCCGGGTGCGGGACCAGATTGTTGCTACTGTTTTGGAAGGCGACACGCACGCAGCCCTGGATTTGGAGATCCAGCGCGGACAACCGGCCTTCGAGGTTGCTCTAGGAAATTTGCACGCCCTCAAAGCCGGCTTGGAAAGGCACGCCAGCCGGGCCTCGTTCCAGGTGGATGCGATTCTAAAGCGCTCGGCGGCGGGCCTAGCAGCATTCGCGATCTGTACACTTCTGATCATGGCTTTGCTTGCCAAGGCCAATCGCGAGCGCCGCCAAGCTCTGGGATCACTGGCAGCCGAGCGAGAGATGGAAAAACAACGGGCGTCCATCCTGGAAATGGTGAGTACGCACGCGCCCCTATCGCGGATTTTGAGAACTATCGTCGATTTGGCGCCGAAACGCGTGGCTAGCACCGGCGCGGCAATCTGGGCTGCCGCCGGAGAGGATTTACATTTTCAGGTTGCGGCCAGCCTTCCCCAGGAATTCCTGGATGAATTGCAGCAGCATCCACTTCCAATAGCGAGCGAGGACTCGGCACGGCTAGCCGAACTGGAGCTGGATCGAAAGGCCTCGGCTGGACGATTCGGATTGCGCGCAGCTCAATCGAAGGCATTGCACGACGCGGGCGGCCGGTTGATCGGGATGCTGCAGGTGTTCGCTCTCGGCCAAGACAGGGAGGTTGAGCAGGCCCTTTCCGATCAGATGGCGCAACTGGCTTCGGTGGCTATCGAAAACACCCTGCTGTACGAGCGGCTTGCGTTTCAGGCGCAGCACGATACGCTCACCGGGCTGCCGAACCGATTGCTGTTCCAGGATCGGGTGCAGCAGGCACTGCAGTTCGCGCGCCGCCATCACAAGAAGGCGGCTATCGTGTGGATCGATCTGGACCGCTACAAGCAGATCAATGACACCTTGGGGCATCGCGTCGGCGACGAATTACTGTCGGAGGTCGCCCGCCGCTTGAAAAGCAGCTTGCGTGAGAGCGACACAGTGGCGCGGGTTGGTGGCGACGAGTTCACAGTTCTGGCGCACGATATCATTATCCCGGCCGACGCGGAAACGGTGGCTGTCAAGATCAAGGCCGCTCTTTCCGGGCCTATGCTGTTGGGAGGACATGCGGTCACCGTAACGGCCAGTGTGGGCGTTAGTATTTTCCCCGAGCACGGCGAAGATCCTATTGTGCTTCTTCGCAACGCGGATTTGGCCATGTACAACGCCAAGCGGGAGGGAGGGAATCGGCATCGTTTGTTCCAGCCTGCTCTGGGCGATTCGATGCAACGGCGGCTGCAGCTCGAAGAGCAGCTGGGAACTGCCTTGGCACGCCAGGAGTTCTCATTGGAATACCAGCCGCTCCTGAACCGCAATGGACATCTGGACGCTTTGGAAGCGCTCTTGCGCTGGAACAACCCCGTCCTAGGGCGCGTGTCGCCGGCGGATTTCATTCCAATTTCCGAGGAGATGGGCCTGATTATTTCGATCGGCGAGTGGGTCACCGAAACCGCGTGCCGTCAGGGAGCGGGATGGTTACGCGCCGGTTATGAAGTCCCGCGCATCGCCGTGAATGTCTCCGCGGTACAGCTCATCGAAAAGGGTTTTGGGTCCATGGTGGAGCGGGTTTTGAAACAGAACCGGTTTCCAGCCGCCAAGCTCGAATTGGAAATCACAGAAACGGCTTTGATGAACAATCTCGACCGGGCTTCGGAACAGATCGAGGCGCTGCGGAACCTGGGAGTTCGTTTCTCGATCGACGATTTCGGCACCGGCTACTCATCCCTCAATCACCTTCGGACCGTTCCAGTGGATTGTGTGAAGATCGATCGTTCGTTCATCAAGGATCTGGTAGGCCCGGGAAGCGGCGGCACGACGCTGGTTCGCGGAATCATCGGCCTGGCACACAATCTCGAACTGCAAGTCGTCGCCGAGGGTGTCGAGACGCAGGAGCAACTGACCTTGCTCGAAAGCATGGGTTGCGATATCAATCAGGGCTTCTTCTTGCACCGGCCGATGCCGTGCGATGCGGTAGAAAAGTTGTTAAAGCCCGCGGCCCAGGCGCCTGAAAACCTCCACGACGAAGTTGTGCTTACCGGCCCTGTTTAAGGTCACGAGCGCCCTTAGGCCTGAAGCTCGGCGAAGAACGCCTGCATATCTTCGGCCAGCAATTCCGGCTCCTCAGCCGCGGCGAAATGGCCGCCGCGCGGCATCTCGGTCCAGCGTTGGACATTATAGCCGCGCTCGATCCACGCGCGTGGAGGAAATGGGGCTTCCTTGGGAAATCGGGCGATGGCGCAAGGTACGCGGACGAATTCGCCCTTCTGAAAATACACCGGCGCTTTCTTAGTCTCGTAATACAGGCGGAATGAGGAATGTATAGTCTGGGTCATCCAGTACAGCGTCACGTTGGTCAGCAGCTCGTCCTTGCTGAACCTTTGCTCGACATCGCCGTCGCAGTCCGCCCAGTCGCGAAATTTGGAGATGATCCAGGCCGCCAGCGCAGCCGGTGAGTCATTCAGGCCATAGGCGGCGGTCAGGGGCTCATTGCGCTGCAAGTGCGAATATGCCCCCCAGTCTTCATACCAGCGGGCGACTTCCTTGAGATATACTTCTTCCGCCGGCGAGGGCTTCGCGTCCGGTTCGAGATATGGCCGGTAGGAACCCGGAATAAAGTTGAGATGAACTCCGATGATCCGCTCGGGATGACGAAGCCCCAGGATGGTCGAGACGCTGGCGCCGAAATCGCCTCCTTGTACCGCGAAGCGGTCGTATCCCAGCTCGGTCATCAGTCCGGCCCATAGATCGGCAATCCGGAAATTGCTCATGCCGGGTTGAGCAGGCCGATCGGAAAAGCCGAAACCGGGTAACGAAGGAACCACGACGTCGAAGGAATCGCTCAGCAGCGGGAGGATCTTCAGCATCTCCAGAAACGAGCCAGGCCAGCCGTGGGTGATCACCAGCGGCATCGGCGACGGACCTTTGCCGCGCTGATGGATGAAGTGAATGCCGACGCCATTCACGGTGCAGCGGTAATGATGAAAGCGGGCGAAGCGGGCAATTCGAGCTTTCCAGTCGAACTCGTCTTTCCAGTAGCGGCAGATCTCCTGCAAGTAGTCGAGCGGAAATCCGTAGTCCCAACCGGCGCCGGGAATCTGGTCCGGCCATCGGGTGCGTGCCAGGCGTTCCTGAAGGTCGCGCACCGCAGCTTCGGAAAAAGGAATTTCGAACCGCTCGATGGCCATGGGCTCGCCGCATCATCAAGTTTAGCGGCCTCGGTCAAGTTTAGTGGCTCGGCATCTTTAGCGGCTTACCATGGAGTTATGGGCCCGTTCGCCTACAGATCCTGGGTGGAGATCTCACTCCAACAGATTGCCGACAATTTTCAAGCGGTCCGGCATGTGGTGGGACCGGCCGTGGAGGTGATGCCGGTTGTCAAGGCGGACGCCTATCGGCATGGCGCCATCGAAGTATCTAAGACTTTGACCAACGCCGGCGCGCGCTGGCTGGCGGTCAGCAATGTCGAGGAGGGTGTGATTCTGCGCGAGCGCGGCATCACCACGCGCATCCTCGTCATGGCGGATTTTCTGCCGTCCGAGCGCGCCGGTTTGCTGGATCACAACCTCACGCCGGTGATCCACTCGCTGGCGGATATTCACGAGTGGGATCGCCTGTCGGAACGGCGCGGCGTGGTGGGCGCTTATCACCTGAAGATCGACAGCGGTATGGGCCGGCTCGGCACGCGCGCTTCAGCGAGCGAGATCCTGGGCGCGATCGGCGCTGCCAAACATGCGACGCTGGAGGGTTTGATGACGCACTTCGCCTCGGCCGCCAACTACGCCAGCTCGCAGACCGAGGAGCAGACTCGCGTGTTCCACAACGTTTGTTCTGAACTGGCGCGCGCCGGCGTGAATCCTCCGTTCGTCCACTTGGCAAGCAGTACGCCAGTGGCCTATGGGCGACGCGACGCCTGGCAGCGCATGGTGCGGCCGGGTCACGCCATCTATGGGTATGTTTCGCCGGTGGCCAAGGGCACCGCTCCGCCGCGGTTGCTGGACGTCAAGCCCGCGCTTAGCTGGAAAGCTGCCGTGCTCTCGGTGAAGGACCTGCCGGCCGGCGCGCTGGTCGGCTATGGCGGTATTTTCCGAGCAGCTCAGCCGACGCGGATCGCGGTTCTCGCGGCCGGCTACGCCGATGGCATCCCGCACAGATTGTCAAATAAAGGCCGGGTGATCGTCAAAGGGCAGCTCGCTCCGATTCTGGGAGCGGTCTCGATGGATCTCACCACCATTGACGTCACGCACTGCGCGCCCGTAGCCGTAGGTGATGCGGTGACTCTGCTCGGCTCGGAAAACGGGCTCTCGATCGACGCGCAGCAGATCGCGCGTATCGCCGGGACGATCTCTTACAGCGTACTCTGCGGGATTCACGCGCGCGTCAAAAGGATTTATGTGGACTGATCTTCGCTATTCAGTTCGAATGCTGGTCAAAAGCCCCGGCTTTGCGCTGGTCGCCACCCTGACGCTGGCGCTGGGCATCGGCTCCAACACGGCCATCTTCACGGTAGCGAACACGCTGCTGCTGCGCCCGCTGCCTTATACCGACCCCAGCCGGCTGGCGCTGCTATTCGCCGACAGACGCGGGCAGCTCGAAGGCTTCTCCTATCTGCGCTATAGTTTGCTCCGCGTTCAGACGCGTTCCTTTTCCGGTGTGGCCGTGTTCGCCAGCGACACGTTCAACTTGACGAGCCGAGGCAACCTGACCGGCCGAGGCGATCCCGAACAGCTTTCATCGGCTCGCGTTTCGGCCAACTTCTTCGACGTGCTTGGTGTGCGCCCCGAGTTGGGTCGTGCTTTCGGGGCGAACGGAGATCAGCCGGAGGCAAAACCGGAGGTGATGATTAGTCACACGCTTTGGCTGCGGCGCTTCGGAGCAGAGAAAGACATTATCGGTGAAAGCATCGCGCTGGATTCTCGCGACTACACCATCATCGGTGTGCTGCCATCGAGTTTTACTTTCTCGGAGCTGCGCGCCAATGTGGATATTTGGTCGCCGCGGGTGTTCGAGCACAGCCTGGCGAGCGCGGAGCGCGTCCGGCTCGGGGTCGGCTATCTCTACGGGATCGCGCGCCTCGCGTCCGGAACCACGCGCGATCAGGCTCAAGCTGAAATGGACGTGCTCAATGGCCAATATCAGCGCGATAATCCTGGCCGTCCCGATGTCGACCCCAACCAAAAGGTCGTGGTGCGAGACCTTCAACAACAGGTGGTCGCCAACTTTCGTCCCGCGCTGCTGGTCCTCATGGGCGCGGTCGGATTCGTATTGCTGATCGCTTGCGCGAATGTGGCCAGCCTGCTTTTGTCGCGGGCGCTCGGCCGCAAAAAGGAAATCGCCGTCCGCGCGGCGTTGGGCGCTAGCCGCGGAGCCCTCATCCGCCAATTGATCGTCGAAAGTTTGCTGCTCGCGATGGTGAGCGGAATCTGCGGGATTCTGCTGAGCCAGTGGTGCACGCATATGCTTGCCTCGCTCACGCTGTCAAACTTGCCAAGTATGGCCGGCGTGCGCATGGATCTCCCGGTGCTGGCGTTTACAGTCGCCATTTCACTGGCGAGTGGTATCCTGTTCGGACTCACGCCCGCGCTCCAGCTTTCAAAACCGGATCTCAACACTGTTTTGCGCGATGAGGGCCGCGGGAGTACAGGAAGCCGGGGTCGAAACCGCGCTCGCAGTCTGATGGTTATCGCGCAGGTGGCGCTGTCAATGGTGCTACTGGTCGGCTCAGGTCTTCTGATTCGCAGCTTTGTTCGTCTTCAGACGGTTAACCTGGGATTCGATCCGGCCCGCATCCTGACGATGAGGATCGCGTTGCCGCCCACCAAGTACGCGACGCCGCAACAGCAGATAGCGTTCTATGATCGCGTGCTCAAAGCGGTGCAAACTTTGCCGGGAGTCCAGGCCGCGAGCATATCGTCCGCCCTTCCGCTCAATCCATCGCGGCAATCGCCCATGCTGCCCGAAGGCCAACCGATGGTACCGTTCGGTCAGCGCCCGATTCTTAACATTCAAACCATCAGCCCGGACTACGCGCGTGTCCTACGCGTCCCGCTTTTGCGCGGACGTGAGTTCACCGATCATGACGGCGCCGACGCGCCTGGGGTCGCGATCGTCAATGAAGCTGTAGTGCGCCGTTACTGGCCTAACGATAATCCCATTGGCAAACACATATTGCTGGGGCAGCGACCGCAGCCGATGGAAGTGGTGGGCGTGTTCAGTGACATGAAGAACGTGACGTTGGGAGACGACGCCTCGCCCGAGGTAATTTTGCCATTTCCACAACTTCCCTGGCCGCTGCTGAACCTAAGCGTTCGCAGCGCGGAAGATCCGCGGAGCCTGATCTCGGCCATTCTCCGCCAGGCTTCCGAGATCGACAAAGATCAACCGTTGACCGACGTGCGAACCATGGATGACGTGGTCGGCTCCGCCACTGCGCAGCCGCGGCTTACGATGCTTTTGCTCGGTGTATTTTCGGCAACCGCGCTGATTCTCGCCATGGTCGGCATCTATGGAGTCATCGCTTATTCAGTCGCGCAACGCACCCAGGAACTCGGTATTCGCATGGCATTGGGCGCGGATCCAGGCGATGTTCTGAAGCTGGTTGTGGGTCAGGGCTTAGGACTGACGCTGACGGGGATTGCGATCGGCTTGGCCGGCGCGTTCGCGCTGACGCGCCTGATGTCGAGCTTGCTGTACCAGACCAGCGCAACGGATCCGATCGCGTTTGCCGTGAGCGCGCTGTTGTTCACAGCAGTGGCGCTGTTGGCTAGTTACCTGCCGGCCCGAAGAGCCACGCGGATCGATCCGACGGACGCGCTCCGATAGAATTGACAAGAGCCCACTCAATGAAGACCGTGACTGCCCTTGAGGCTAAGAAACACTTTGGAGAACTTCTAGATCGTGTAGCGCGCGGTGAGGATATTGTCATTACACGGCATGATAAGCCGGTCGCAAGAACCGTTTCCGAAGGTGACCGAAGACTAGAGGATATTCGCCGGGCAGTCGAGGATCTCCACCCGCTACGCAAGGAAATGGCGCAGCGTAAGGGCTTCAAGCCGCTGTCTGATAAGGAAATCAAGGATGCGATCAACAAGGGGTCGGCGTTGAGAAGGACAACACGGGGCTTTTGGCGAGATCCTTGGAGTTGGCGGACAAACATGCACTTTCGATCTACGATGCCACCTATCTTGAGCTCGCGCTACGCAAGGGCCTTCCGCTTGCTTCACGCGATGGAGCGTTAAATAAAGCCGCGCGACGCGCCGGAGTAAAAACTCTGCTGGACTAGCTTAGACGTCCAGGTTCCGTACATCCAGCGCGTTCTCTTCGATGAACTTGCGCCGGCTCTCGACATCTTCTCCCATCAGCGTCGAGAAAATGGCTTCGGTCTCGGCCAAATCCTGCAAGTCTACCTTCAACAGCGTGCGCGTCTCGGCATTCATGGTAGTCGACCACAATTGCTCGGCATTCATCTCGCCCAGACCTTTGTAGCGCTGGATGGATACCTCGCGCGTGCCTTCGCTCTTGATATGTTCCAGCAGCTCGCGCCAGCCAGGCAAAGTCTCCGACTTGGTGTCCCTCAACACCTTGAACGGCGGTTGATTGTACTTACTCACCTGGCGAGCGATGGTTCGCATTCGCCGGTACTCAGGCTGCAACACCAAGTCCACGCCGATGGTGCGCTCTGCATTGGTCGGATCGCGATACACCACCTTCCAGGTCTCGTGCTCTTCTTCCGGATCCAGCCGAGCTTCTACTTTGGCTACCTTCAGGGCTGCCGCTACCGCCTCGAGATTGCCCTTCTCGTGAAAGTCCGCCTTGGTGTCGAGCTTATGATCGATGTTGGCCAATACTTCCACTACCCGGGGATCGCGCGTGCGCCGTTCCACGCGCCGGAACATCTGCTGAAACTCATCCAGCGACATCAGGAAGTTGCGAAGTTCCGTGCCTTCCAGTTTAGCGTCGCCCTTGGTCTGGACCGTCAGATTCTCCGTGGCCCGTCGCAGGATTTCGCGCGTGAACTCTTTATCGTCCTTGATGTACTTTTGGGTCTTGCCTTTCTTGATCAGGTACAACGGCGGCTGCGCTACGAAGACGTGGCCGCGCTTGATCAATTCCTGCATGTGGCGGAAGAAGAAGGTAAGCAGCAGGGTGCGGATGTGCGAGCCGTCCACGTCGGCGTCGGTCATGATGATGATCTTGTGATAGCGGAGCTTGGTGACATCGAAATCCGCTAGGCCAATTCCGGTTCCGATGGCCGTGATCATGGACCGGATTTCCTCGTGGCCCAGCATCTTGTCGTAGCGGGCTTTTTCGACATTGAGGATTTTTCCGCGCAGCGGCAGGATGGCCTGATAGCGCCGGTCGCGGCCTCCCTTGGCGGTTCCGCCGGCCGATTCACCCTCCACCAGGAATAGCTCGCATCGCTCCGGGTCTTTTTCCTGGCAGTCGGCCAATTTTCCGGGCAAGCCACCTGAATCGAGCGCGCCCTTGCGCCGCGTCAGATCGCGAGCCTTCCGCGCCGCTTCCCGCGCTCGCGCCGCATCGATCGCCTTGCCGACGATCTTCCGCATCACCGCCGGATTCTTATCGAAATATTCGCCCAGCTTCGAGTTCACGAACTGGACTACGAAACCCTGAATATCGCTGTTCAGCTTGCCCTTGGTTTGTCCCTCGAATTGCGGCTGCGGCAGCTTCACGCTAACCACCGCGGTCAACCCTTCGCGAACGTCATCGCCACTAAGACCCTCTTTTACATCCTTGAACAGCCCGGCCTGCTGGCCGTAGGCGTTGATGGTACGCGTCAACGCGCTGCGGAATCCGCTCAAATGCGATCCGCCATCGACGGTGTTGATGTTATTGGCGAAGCTGAATACGTTTTCCGAGTAGCCGTCGTTGTACTGCAGCGCCACTTCCATAACCAACGAGCCGCCGTTTGGCATCTCGCGATCGCCCTCGAAATTGATCGGCTTTTCGTGCAGCACCGCCTTGCCGCGATTCAGGTGCTTGATGAATTCGGCGATACCGCCGCTGTAATGAAACTCGCCCTGCTTGGCCGGCTCCACCCGCTCGTCGGTAAGCGTGATGGTCAGGCCTTTGTTCAAGAAGGCCAACTCGCGCAACCGCTGCGCCAGCGTGTCGTAGTTGAACTCCGTCGCGGTCATGATCGTGGGATCGGGCTTGAACGTGATCTTCGTGCCCGTTTTCTTTCCAGCCTTACCGGTCTGAGCCAGCGGCGCTTTAGGGACACCCTTCTGGTATTCCTGCTCCCAGGTATAGCCTTTATTCCAGATCTCGAGCTGAAGCAACTCGGAAAGCGCATTGACGCAACTGACTCCGACGCCGTGCAGACCGCCCGAGACTTTGTAGCTCTTGGAATCGAACTTGCCGCCGGCGTGCAGCTTGGTCATGACAACTTCGGCTGCCGACACTCCCTCTTCAGCCATGATGCCAGTGGGAATCCCGCGGCCGTTGTCTACCACCGTGATCGAGTTGTCGATGTGAATAGTGACTTCCACCCGGTCACAGAAGCCGGCCAGCGCCTCGTCCACGGAGTTGTCTACAACTTCATACACCAGATGATGCAAGCCGTTTTCGGTGGTCGAGCCGATGTACATCGCCGGCCGCAACCGCACCGCTTCAAGCCCTTCCAGCACCTTGATACTACTGGAATCGTAAACGTCTACCGGACCCATTTCTTTGGTTGCCATGTAATGCTCAATCCTTAAACTAAATACTGCTCTACTGCCTGCTGCTTGCCGCCAGTCAGATCCGCATCGGCATCACCACGTACCGATACTTGTAATTCGCCGCGCCATCGCCGGCCGGCCTCAATTCACCCGCGCTATGTGGATCCTTGAAGTGAAACGCCACCTGTGGCTCAGTGGTCGCCCGCAAAAAGTCCAGCAGATAACTCGCGTTGAAGCCAATCTCCACCGGATCGCCGTCATACTCGGCCGGCAGGCTCTCCTCGCTTTCGCCCGTCTCAGAGAGCGACGAGTGAATGTGCAACTCGCCCTCCTGCACGCGCAGCTTAATGGCCCGCGAACGTTCGTCCGAGAATTGCGCCACACGCTCAATCGACTTCCGTAATTCCTCGCGGTCGAGCGTAACCGAGTGCGGATGATCTTTCGGCAACACTCGTTCAAAGTCCGGAAAGTTGCCGGTCAGTTTTCTGCTCAGCAACAAGCGATCGCCCAGTTGGAAGAACAAGTGATTCTCGTCGCCGGAGAACTGGATCATTGCATCCGCGTTCGATTCTCCGCCGAGCTTCAAAATCTCACCCATAGCCTTGCGCGGCAGGAGCGCCCGGTACGTTCCCGTCACTCCCGGCAACTCGATCTGGCTCTCCACCATTGCCAGACGATGCCCGTCCGTCGCCACCATCGCCAGACCGCTGCTCTTCAAGAGAAGCAGAGATCCGTTCAGCGTGAAGCGCGATTCTTCCATCGAGATGGCGAAAATGGTTTTCGCGATCAGCGATGCCAGCACACCCACCGGAATTTGCGCCAGCACAGCCGGCATCTGTGGCAACTCCGGGAAACTTTCGCGCGACATCCCAGCGATTCGTGTGCGCGAGCGGCCGCAAACCAGGCTGGCCCATTGGTTTTCCTGTAACTTCACTTCAAGATCTGAGTCCGGAAGCAATCGAACATAGTCCAGCAAGCGCTTGGCCGGTATTGTCCCGGCACCCTGCTTCTTTACTCGAGCCGGACAGGAAGAGCGTATCCCTAACTCCAGATCCGTCGCCGTCAGATTGATTCGATCACCTTGCGCCTCAACCAGGACATTCGACAAGATCGGAATCGTCGTCTTCTTTTCCACCACGCCCTGGGATAGACTCAACTCCCGAACCAGATCCGTCTTGCTAACAGTGAACTCCATCGTCTCCCCTCGCCTTTTGTCCTTGCTTCCCTTGAGTCCGGCTAGCTCTAATCCCTCTTCATAAATTGCTATGTACTAGAACCGTATTAGTAGGAGCTGTTGAAAAGTTGATTTCTCTCTAAATTATACAAAAATCAGAAGCTTCTTGCCACTCAAACCTGTGAATCTTTGGGCGCCAGGTAGTCTAAAATTCCGTGTCTGCCGGTTTCATCCACGGTACTCACAGGGCGTCCAGTCTATCTTCTGTGGAAAAACGGTATAACCCTAATGGATTGAATCAACTAGCTTGTGGATGAGGCTGTTCAAATCCGAGTCCTGGTGCCGGAGTTGGTCAATCTTCTGGATCGAGTGTAAGACCGTGGTGTGATGTTTGCCATTGAACGCACGTCCAATCTCCGGCAGTGACGCTGGTGTCAGCTCCTTGGCCAGGTACATAGCGATCTGCCGGGGGTAGGCGATCTTACGCTCATTGGTCTTCTGTTTGAGCTGGGCGGGCTGCAAGGAAAAGTTGTCGGCAACTACTCTTACGATGGATTCGATCGTGATCCGTCGCTCCGGGATATGCGTCAAATGCTTCAAAGTTTGCTGAGCCATCTGCAGCGTGATCGGGGTGCCGGTGACGGATGAGTAGGCCACCAGTTTTATCAACGCCCCTTCCAGTTCGCGAACGTTCGACTTGGTCTTCGTCGCGATGAAAATGCGGACGTCTTCCGGCAGCTTGATCCCTTCCAGCTCCGCCTTCTTTTCCAGAATGGCCATCTTGGTTTCGAGGTCCGGCGGCTGGACGTCCACCATGAGACCCCATTCGAAGCGCGACCGCAGTCTTTCCACCAGTCCCGGAGTGCTCTTAGGCGGAGAATCGCTCGAAATTACGATCTGTTTTTGATGTTCAAATAGCTCGTTAAAGGTGTGAAAGAACTCTTCCTGGGTGCCATCTTTACCGGCCAGGATCTGGATATCATCCACCAGGAGGGCGTCGGCGTTGCGATAGTGCCGATGGAAAAGCTGCATCCGGTCGGTCTTGATGCAGGTGATCATCTCGTTCATGAACCGCTCGCTGGACGTGTAGATGATGCGCATTCCTGCGTAGCGGTCGGTCAGCGATCGTCCGATCGCATGCATCAGATGGGTCTTGCCCATACCCACTCCGCCGTAGATGAAAAGCGGATTGTATGATCTGGAAGGGCTGGCTGCTACTGCCTGCGCGGCCGCGTGAGCGAATTGGTTGCAGGAGCCCACCACAAACGAGTCGAAGGTAAACTTCGGATTTAAACTGATGGTGGGCGAGAACACGATCTCGGGTTTTTCGTCCGTCGCGCTTTTCATCGAGACGATCTGCGCGGTCCCCTGGACCTCATACGCCACCTGTTTCACGGTGAGATTCAGCGCACGGATGGCCGACCATATATGCGGCGCATACTCCTGCTCGATCCAATCGCGGGTGGCGGTGTCTGGCACACTCACCCAGAGTTTGGCGCCCTCAGACCTGAGGAAAAAAGTTTTTGACAGCCAATTCTGATAAGCTTCGAGGCTTATGTTGTCGGAAATCAGTTTCTTTATCTGTTCCCAGTTATTCATTCTTTAGTCACAATCCGCGCACTTTTTGCACACGTTTTCCACAGCTTGTGGAAAACCTAAAATTCAAACTTTCGATTCTGAGGGAACCGACCGATTCGAAACGACGGCGGCAGGCAGTTTAAGGCGGCCCACTCCGTGTTGCGGCAAAGTCAGTCTAGCACAGTTGCTGGTCCGCGCAACTACTAATTTTTGGAGTGTTATTAGCATTGTTTTCAGTAGCTTACATAAAACAGTATGGTTCGCAAATGTTAGAATCACGACCTGCCGACAATGTGACGTTTTGATAAACAGCCCTTTGCGCGAGGCTTGCCGCTGCAACCCGAATGGGGGGCTTCATTTGACAGTTTCGTTCACGGCGCGCGACAATAAAATTCGGTTTCCGAGCCGCGGCCACCAGGAAGCGGCAGCAATGCGGGAGTAACTCAGCTGGTAGAGTGCAACCTTGCCAAGGTTGATGTCGCGGGTTCGAATCCCGTCTCCCGCTCCATCCCTAAAATTGTCCGGCCCGGAGACATGGGTAACAGAATGTACCTAAGACATAGGTAACACTTTTGGCCCAAAGGGATTGTTGAGGGGCTGCAAAGTTTTCTCCTCCAGATCGATATAACCGAGGTCGTAATCCATGAAGCTGACGAGCCAGATGCCGTCGTCGACTTCTTTGACGCCGACGGCCTGTCCGGCCAGACAAGTGCTGAGGTTGATTTTCTTGCGGTATAGACACAACCGTCCGCAGTTGGTGACGACGACTGTCTTGTCATGAAACGGGTAGTAGAGATCCTGAATGCCTTGGTAAGGGCGGCAGGAAGAGGAATAGAGCTCAGCCGGACATTTCATATTGAGCGCCTGGTGCGGCCGTTCGTTGTTGAACTCCTCTAAGAAGGCATCGAACTTGGCTTGCTGCTGAAGCAGGTTGGCGCCGGCGGGACGAGTGGCTTCCTTCTTCAGCGTCAGATGCATGCGTT
>Ga0210386_10000047_pt1 | contig 84069 bp, 54 predicted proteins | sample IncBWH32OmetaG_FD_160091 | JGI IMG/M metagenome (GOLD analysis project Ga0210386, IMG submission 160091) | Forest soil microbial communities from Barre Woods Harvard Forest LTER site, Petersham, Massachusetts, United States - Inc-BW-H-32-O ...
ATATGCGTCGGACTTTCCGTAAGACGTAGAGGATTGATAAAGCGACGCGAAGAACTGGTTGCGGGAAAATCCTGTCCAGATACCAAAACCGTTGACCGTTGCTCTTGAAGCGACTCCCGCCTCCACCGGCGAAAGATAGTTGTTGCGGCTCGCCACGATGCGAACCTGCCGAAAGGGCGAAAATATAACCTGCACATTTTCGCGGTCGTTTTCGGTGAGTTCAGGCGTGGTGACTTCCACTCTTTGAAAAGTTTTCCCCGTCAGCGCGTAGCTCGCATCCACGGAAAGCATTGTCGAACTCCACGAAAAACTGGATGCCGCGTAGGCTTGATCGTTTCCCATCCCCCCGGAAAGAGCTGCCTTGATATCTTTTCTCGCGGTCCATTCCACGGATTGAATGGACGTCTGGTGATTTGCATAAAGATTGCTGGAAAACCAGCGCACGGATCGAGTGAGCTGCCGCTCGTAAAAAATCGCGGCTGTAAATGAACCGCCGCGCGCTACATTCAGAAAAGGCGACCAGTAGCTTGTCGAAGTCACCCCGGCAAACATAAAGAGGCGTGTGTCCTTTTTCTTGTGCAGGAGGCTTACGCCGCGCCCAAAAAAATAGTAGGAGCGATTGAATAAATCCGTAGGAAACACGAGGGGAATCTGCTGATCACCGGCATCCAATAAATCGCCGCGGTACAAATGCAAAAGAGAAAAACCGAGGCTCGGGCCGTTCATATAGCCGAGGTCCAGCCGCCCCGTGTAATCCGGCGATCGCATTTCGACTGACGCGCCGTGCGCCTCAAACATGGAAGAGGAGCCGCCGGTGAGGGAAAAGGCTTGCCCGTGCGCAGTGCTCGCCACGGCCACGATGGCCAGACACACAAATACAAATCGAATCAGCCGGTCTGCCAATCCGCGTGGCCCGCATCGCGGCATGAAAGGGCGGTTCACTGTGCCGAACTTGCCGCCTTCAATTCCGATTCTTTCTTGAAATGATCGAATTCCAGCTGAATGTGTTCCGGAGCGGATGATCCATCCCAATCGAGTTCAATCAGGCGCCGCTGTCCAGGAAACAAAGGAAATCCCGCGAAAGATTGCTTACCATTCGCTGAAGTGACCTGCACATCGCGCACGCGGCTGAATGTATTGCTGTGATTCTCGACCTCGGCGACGATTTGTCGCTTGTTGCCCGTCGCGGAAGATTCGGCTCTCAGCCAGGCAATCTGATCCGGATTCAAAGCACTCTTATCCAGAAGATAAACGGTATGCGGCAGTTGCAGCGCGAGTTTGATCCCGGTCGAGGTCGTCCCTCCCGTCACCGTCGCGTAAATGCAAAACCAGTTTGGAAGCGTTTCGGAAGAGGCCTTATAAAAAACGAAATACGTTTGCTTCGGTTGCAGACGGAAGCTGGTGGAAGAAAGCTGTACGTGAATCTCAGGATCGAGTTTCCGGAACGTGGGATTGCCGTTGGCATCCACTACAAAACTGTGCGGCTCGAGAACAACGGTGAGCGGAACTTCTCCGTCATTATAAATCTGGAATTTACCGTCAGCCTTTGCCTGATATTCCTGAATCACCGGCGAAATTGTTTGTGCAGGTGTATGCGCGGTTGCGCTGAAAAGAAGCAGCAGTAGTGCCCAATAGCGGTTCATCGAATTCCCCCCTTGAGTTCGATCTTCGTGTGAAAAATGAAATACTAAAAATTGAAACGTATTGCATCGCTGCCGCGATTTGCTACAACGCCTGAGCTTGAATCATCAATACGCCGGTGTAATTGGCCGCCGGCAAATTCAATCCAGTCGTATTGATTCTCATATTTAAAGTGTCCGAATGGTTTCCGGTTGTGTTGAATATAAAAATTGTTGTGCTGGAAAGCGTCATGCCGCTGGCGCCCGCAAATGGTGTGGCCCCTGTGAACGCCGCAAATGCACCGCCATTCACACTGCCGGAGACGCTGGAGGATGGAATGTTATCGCCGGCGCCATCGGTCAGGGCCGCGGGGGCGCTCGTAAAGTATGCGTACGTTTTAACCGTGCCGAAAAGGAAAGTCACGGTCCAACTCGTATTTACGGTAATTGTCGCGCCTCCATTTGTGATTCCATTGCGAATAAGAGGAAAATTAACCAGCCCAGGCGAAGCAGTAACGGTCAGTGAAGTCGTCAGATTCGCGGCAAGATTGACGCCCGCGATATTGGAATTCAATTGCGCCTGTGCGGGTGTTCCCGCTAAAAGGAGAAACAGAATAGGCAGGCAAAAGATTGCGCCCCGCAGAAACATCCGCAGGGCATTGCCTTTCGATTTGAGACTCCCCATCCGCATGAGAACGAAGCTTCCTTTCGAATCAATGCTCTTTCATGGTTCTTTCACGTCAATGCAAACAAGCCGTCCACGAAAAAGGAATTAGAGGGCCTGCGCTTGAATGGTCAGTACACCGGTATAATTGGCTGCCGGCAAATTCAAACCAGTTGTATTAATTCTCATATTTAAAGTGTCCGATTGAGTTCCGCTTTTGTTATTGCCCAGAATTCTTATCGTGGAAACTGTGACGCTACTGGCGGCTGCATATGGGCTTACTCCAGTAAATGCACCAAACGCCCCACCATCGACGCTTTCGGACACACTGGTGGATGGAATATTGTCGCCGGCGCCATCTGTCAGGGCCGCAGCGGCGCTAGTGAAATAGGCATATGTCTTAACCGAGCCCACGCTGGGGCTCAACGTCCAACTCGTATTTATGGTAATGGTCGCGCTTCCGTTTGTGATTCCACTGCGGATAAGTGGAAAATTGACCAACCCAGGCGAAGCGGTTACGGTCAAGGAAGTTGTCAGATTCGCCGCCAGGTTTACGCCTGCGATGTTGGAATTCAGTTGTGCCTGAGCGGGTGTTCCGGTTAAAAGGAAAATCACAACTGGCAGGCAAGAAATCACGCCCTGGAGAAGCGTCTGCAGGCGATTGCCATTCGATTTGTGATCTTTTTTCAGCATTGGAAAGAAGATCCCTTTTCAGTGCATTCCCGCTTCAAAATTTAAAATGTGAGATTCAGTACCAACCGCTCTTGTGGACCTTATGACCGCACGAGGCTGAGGGTTAAAGACAAAAGTTCGGGCGCCACAACGCGCCCGAACTCTTACTTAATGCGCTGAGCTGCCAACTGAAACTAGCCGGCGCAGGAAACAGGTATTAAATCGCCTGCGCTTGAATGTTCAGGACGCCTGTGTAGGTTGCCGCGGGCAAGGCCAAGCCGACCGTATTGATCGTCAAGGCAATCGTGTCCGGTCCATGGCTGGAGTTGAACGGTCCGGTCGTGGGAGAAATGGTTTGCGAGAAAACGGTCATTCCCGTTGCGCCACCATACGGTGTCGCGCCAGTGAAGGCTGTCGACGCTCCGCCATTGACAATTCCAGTTACATTCGCGACCGGGATATTATCTCCAGCGCCGTCGCTCAGAGCATTTCCAGTCGAAAAATAGGCATAAAGCTTGACACTGGTGCGGGTCTTGGCAAGCGCCCAGGTCGTTGTAACGGTAACGGGCGCACTGCCATTTGCGGTCCCACTTGGGGGCAAAGCGAAGTTAACCGTCGCAGGGCCAGCCGTCACCGTCAATGATTCCGCGAGAGGCGCATTGAGGTTAACCGTAGATGCTCCAGAATTCAGCTGCGCGTGCGATGCAGGAACAAATACAAATACCATAAAGAACGCTGAGAGCACTAGCCAGGACTTCTTCGAAAAACGCATGCCGCCTCCAAGGTTTTTTTAATTTGGGTTCAGGAACATTGCAGCTCCATGACCCAGTACAGCGCAGCGGCAAGAATTTCATTAGCCAGGTCCGCTCGCAGTCATACGTTTTACGTTTCAAGTCGGAACACCGCACTAGTACCGTGGTACTTATTCCTGAGAGTAAATACCAAAGATGAAACATTTTTCGAGTTATGTTATCAAATTGGTATATCCGGAACTGAGTTTAGAGGCGAGTTTTGCTTCATTTTTTGCACTTATTAAGTATGGCCAGATAGCCTGAATATGGCTTAACTTTTTGCATATGTGCACATTGCGGAAAAGTTTCCGGCAATATCGGTAACCGGTTTGCCTGAATTCACTTATACAATAGGTGCCGAAGCGGGACGCGGACCAAAAACAAGATCCGAATCATGCGCAAAAGTTTCTTCATCGTTTTTTTAATTTTCGCCCTTACTCCTGTACATGCACAGACATGGAAGGCGCTTGGTCCGTCAGGCGGTGACGTGCGCGTCCTCGCCACCGATCCATCGCGCCCGGAGCGGATTTTCCTTGGTACGGCGGACGGACACATTTTTGGTTCAGAAGATTCCGGCGCGCATTGGAACCTTCTTGGACGAGCGAGCCTGCGCTCCGATGCGGTGGTTACATCCATTGTGGTCGATCCTCGAAACGGGAATACATTGTTTGCGGCTTCCTGGACGCGAGATTCCGCGGCAGGCGGCGGGGTATTCCGCAGCCTGGACGGAGGCCGCACATGGAGCGAAGCTGGCCTCGGCGGGGAAGCTGTGCGCACACTCGCCATGGCTCCATCCAATCCCGATGTGCTTGTGGCGGGAACCTTGCGAGGCGTCTACCGGTCGGAAGACGCTTCAAAAACGTGGCAGCGTATTTCTCCTGAAAATCTCGAGGAGCTGCGCAACCTCGATTCGCTGGCCATCGATCCGCGCAATCCGCAAATTATCTATGCGGGAACCTTTCATCTTCCCTGGAAGACAACGGACGGCGGGCGAACCTGGAATCCCATTCACCAGGGCATGATTGACGATTCGGACGTCATGAGCCTGCTGATTGACGTCGAAAAACCGGGGCGAATGTATGCCAGCGCGTGTTCAGGGATCTACCAAAGCGACGACAGCGCTGGGCAGTGGCGAAAAATTCAGGGGATCCCCTACACCGCGCGCCGCACCTATGCGATTTCCCAGGATTCGAAACGTCCCGGCCACGTGTACGCGGCCACCTCAGAGGGCCTATGGAAGACGGACGATGGCGGCATGACCTGGCGACGCACGACTCCTGAATCGTGGGTGATCAATACTGTGGTGGTTTCCAAAGGTGATCCGGGCAGGGTGTTGATTGGAACGGAAGACCGTGGAGTTCTGGTGAGTGATGATTCCGGCGAGCACTTCGAGGAGGCCAACGCAGGATTCGTTCACAGGCAAATTGTCGCGCTGGGCGTGAATCGCAATCGCCCCGGGCAAATTCTTGCCGTGATCGCCCACGCCCCTGATTCTGTTCTTGCAACTGACGATGGCGGCGAGTCGTGGTCGCCTCTCGGTTCTGGACTTCGCGCGGAACAAGTCCTGCGTATTTTTATCGCTCCAGACAATTCGCGGTGGGTCTCGCTTTCGAGTGGCGGACTCATGCGCTACTACGCAGCGCAAAAAAGCTGGATGAGAATCGGAAATGTGGAAAACGAATTCACGAAATCTCAGCCGCCGAATTCGAAAGTTAAGTCCAGGTTGGTCGCGAAAAAGAGAGACAGCGCCTCACTGCTCGATGTGGTTTCAGATATCGAATTCCGTCCGAACCGTTGGTATGCCGCGACAACCGCTGGCCTGCTTGTTTCTGTCGATCACGGTCTCACGTGGGGAGCGAAACAAGCCGGTCCCCTGGTTTCACTTCCTCTCCAATCAGTTCGAGTTTCCTCCGACGAACGGCGCATCCGTGTTGTGTCGCAGCGCGGAATGCTGTATTCGGACGATGCTGGGAAATCCTGGGAGTGGCATGATTTACCGCTTGTCTCGGGCGGTGCCGTTGCATTAATCGATGAACCCGGCGACGACTATACACTGGTCGCAATTGCCCATATGGGCCTTTACATTTCACGGGACTGGGGCAAAACGTGGGAAGCTGCCGCTTCGGGCTTGCCTTCCGTACCGGTTAGGGATTTTGCCGCAAACGGCACGGCCTTTGCAGCCTCCATGCGCACGGGAGGTCTGTACCTAACTTCTGATGCCGGCAGGACATGGAGTCGCGCAGGTGGCAACTCTGCGGACGACTTTTTTACCGCAGTTGCCCCATCCGAAATTCACGACGCAATTTATGCGGTCTCTTCGAGCGAGGGACTTTTTAAAGTGGAGTGGCTCGCAACGGACTAAAGCTTCGGATTATTTTGTTTATTAATAAATTAAATATAGAGATTCATAAATAATGCGCGTTTAAACTCTCCAGCTGTCAAGATTGTGTCTTTTTGGTACCCGAATGATTCCCGTTCTTGCTCCCCTTGCATAGCAAAGGGATTACTCGCCACAATGCAGAAAACTGCTTGCTTTATTTCCCGATTCGGCAATAGAATCACCAACATATTTTATAAGTTGTCATGATAAGTGACAACTTAGCCTAAGCTTAATGTATTCTCCTGATTTGGCACGATTGTTGCACCATTGTGAAAAGAGGTTCCACATGGAAACCGGAACGAGAGTGGACTCACTTGCCGCACGCAGCGCGACATTCAGCCTCCTGGTGGTCGACGACGAACTCACAACAAGGGATTTATGCCGTGACGTTGCTGGAGACGCCGGCTTTCAAGTTTACGTCGCGCCGACCACCGAGGATGCCATCGCGATCCTTGACCAGTATCCAGTGGATATTGTTGTTACGGATTTGAAGGTGCCGCAAATCGGCGGCCTCGAGCTTTTGAAGCGAGTCCGTGCGAACAATCCGGAGACGGCCGTCGTCGTCCTCACGCAATACGGGACGATTGCGACGGCCGTGGAAGCCACGCGTCTCGGCGCGGCGGATTATGTGACCAAGCCGTTCCATGTCGATGAACTGCGCGCCAAGCTCGATCGCCTGACGCACACGATCGAAATGGGACAGGAAAATCGACTGCTGCGCGAAGAGTTGCGCAGCCGCCCCGGATTTGGCGGCCTCGTCGGCGTTTCGCCGCGCATGGAGCGCGTCTACAAGCTGATCCAGAAAGTTGCTCTGCATACGTATCCCGTGCTGATCCTTGGCGAGAGCGGAACCGGGAAGGAATTAGTTGCGCGATCGATTCACTTCTCTGGCCCCCGCAAAAATAAACCGTTTGCTCCCGTGGACTGTTCTTCGCTCACGCCCACGCTCATCGAATCGGAATTGTTCGGCCACGTCAGGGGCGCATTTACCGGCGCGCAGCATTCCAAGCAGGGATTGCTGGAATCCGCGGGCGACGGCACGCTGTTTCTCGACGAAATCGGCGAGTTGCCCATCGATCTGCAATCGAAATTGCTTCGCGCGCTTCAGGAACACGAAATCAAGCCTGTCGGCTCGAACGAGAGGGTTGGCATTCGCGCTCGCGTAATCGCAGCCACGAACCGCGACCTGGAATCGGCCATTCGCACCGGAGCTTTCCGCCAGGACCTGTATTTCCGGTTGAACGTCGTGCAAATCAAGTTGCCGCCACTGCGCGAACGAAAAGCGGATATTCCACTTTTGGTTAACACGTTCCTCGACAAATTTTCCGACCCTACCCGGCCGATTCACACGATCTCTGAAGACGCCATGCGCCGCATCATGTCCTACGATTGGCCGGGTAACATTCGCGAGCTTGAAAATGCCATCGAGCGCGCCGTAGCCCTCGGCTCCGGTCCCATCCTGCACGTGGGCGATTTGCCTTCGAACTTGCAGTACTCCTCCTCCGAAAAACTTGGGGACGTCGATGAACTCATGCCGCTCGAAACCCTGGAACGCCGGGCCATTTTCCGCGCTCTACAGGAAACCGCCGGAGACAAGCTGGCCGCCGCGCGCCTCCTCGGCATAGGAAAAACCACGCTATACCGCAAGCTGAAGCAATACGAATCGGGAAGAGTCCAAGTATAAGTTTAATTCCTTGATATACTGCCTCTTACTCATTCTTTAGCAAGAAGTCTTAACCTCATCGGAAACCGAAGAAATCAAAAACGGACTTGACGCTTTCGAGGTTTTTCACGGCAAACGATCCATCAGCAAAGCCCAGGCCAAAAAACTAACCGAATTTTTTCACGTTAATGTTGATTTATTTAGACTCTGACCGATACCTGGTGGATTGCGAGGAATTTTGGCGGGCAATTTTCAATTGCAATATTTACCCGCATAAATTGTTCGCTTTTGAATTCTCTTGCATATTCTTGAAAAGGGAATTTATTCGCCGCGATGCGCGCAGCCTTCCACTTTTCGCCATATTCACTTGTTATTTAAAAGTCGCAAAGACCAAAGAGGAAAACAAACCCCCAACCACTCGCCCTGCGCCATTTTGGCGCAGTTGACCTAAATTGACATTCACGAATCTTGACATGGAGCCAACGTCAGCTCATTGTTCAGAGGTTGGTTGGAAATGAGCTGAAAACTGATTCTACCGCGTGCAGCCCCCCTTCTAGATTGCCGCACGGGTTAATAATTTCGCTCCCAGTTTAAAATCGCCTCAAGCAAGTCATTGCGCGGAAATACGCGATTCACGTATTCCAGCCTTTTTGGTTCAGTGCCATGCGGCTCGGTGTTCCGTTAGCCTTTTTGGGCCTCAACACTGCGGAGGTATTCAAATGAAGAGGTCAGACAGACGGTTGGCGTATCGTTTCAATCTTTGCATCCCGTTGCATATACGTGATTGGAAGTCCGATGCGCCGGAGCAGACAGTGGAATCGAATAATGTCTCTGAATGCGGAGTTTATTTCGAGACTGAAACACCCCCACTTGAAGGCACAGTGATTCAACTCAGGCTTGAGATGCCAGAGGAAGTCACAGGCGAAGCGTCAAGCGATTGGCTCTGTGCGGGTAAGGTGGTGCGCATCCAAGAAGCCGGTTCTCCAGGAGCATTGGTGGGGGTCGGCGTACGTTTCGATTATTACGAGGTCTGGCACACAAAAGGTCTATTACGATCCACCCAGGCGCTGTGTGGGAACACTTGAAACAATGGAGTCAGGAAATCCGATTCTTCTGCGATTCGGCAGCTAGGCTCCAATCGGTCCGGCGAACGAAAGTTGGAATATGACTGTGGAAACTGAGTCCGAATCACACGCCAATCCTCGCGCCAGCGCAGTACCATTGAACTCCAATCAGAAACGCGCGCTGGTAGTTGAAGATGAACTCACAGTATCCGAATTGATTCAGGAAGTTGTGAAGTCGCTCGACATAGAGGCTGTGGTCTTGGGCGCGAGTTCGCGGGCCGATTGCAGTTTTCAAGACGAGAAATTTGACGTGGTTCTCATCGCCCTCTGTGGTTCATCGGATGCTGGAATCGAGATTGTGCGGAAAATCCGCGGCTCCGAGTTAAATCGAAAGACACCCATAATCATGATTAGCGACGACCAGCGACTCAGCACGCTTTCGAGGGCTTTTGAAGTTGGGGTCAGCTTCCTTGTCCACAAGCCAATCGACAAAATGCGCTTGACGAAACTGATTTACGTCACACAAGGCCTGGTCGAACACGAGCGGCGACGCTTTCGGCGTGTTCCGGTAAAAGCTGAAGTCAGTATTCGGTCGGATGCTTCGGAGTTGGCAGGAGAAACGATTGACATCAGCATGAATGGAATGCTTGTTCGAACTTCTCACACATTACCTCTGGGGGCGCTCGTCGAAGTTAGCCTCTTTGTCCATTCAGAAGCGGAGCCAATCGTCGGCCTCGGGTCTGTTGTTCGCATCGTAAGTGACACTCAGATGGGTATTCTGCTCGATCGCTTCCCTGGTTCAGAGATGCTCCGATTGCAAGAACGCCTGTTACATCAAATTTCAGATTAAACTTCCGAAATCATCCGGGTCCCAGAAATTGTGCGCGTGTGGCCCGCCGTTTCGCATTGCGCAGAATTGGGTATGCTGCAAGCTTCCTCTAGTCAGCCGGGTCCCGAATCGTTTTCGGCAGTGGTCAGCCTCCCTCAAGCAAAGAAAAAATGCCACTCACGACAGTCCAACGCAGTCTAAGCCATTGAGTCATGAATTTTGGAATCTGGGACCTGGCAAGGAATGGGGTCGCTCGATACATTCTGCTTCCGCGACCAATGGGGAGTATTGCACCGCCTTTCGGGAATTGGAACGCAGGGTTATGAAAGAGCAAATTGATGTAAGGAAAGGAGAAACGAGATGACGGGCATTCGCAAGGAAACCGATAGCCTCGGCGAAGTAGATGTTCCTGCTGACAAGCTTTGGGGCGCGCAGACCCAGCGCTCGCTGGAGCACTTCAGCATTGGCAAGGACTCAATCCCCAGGGAGATGATTACGGCGTACGCCACCTTGAAGAAGGCGGCCGCCAATGCAAACTATGCCAGTAAGCGGCTCGACGACAAGCGCCACGAACTGATCGTTCAAGTCTGTGACGAGATCCTCGCGGGGCAGCATCACGACATGTTTCCGTTGCATGTTTGGATGACGGGCAGCGGGACGCAGTTCAACATGAATGTGAACGAGGTGATCTCGAATCGCTGCTGCCAAATTGCCGGCACTGCACTAGGGAGCAAGACACCGGTTCATCCGAACGATCACGTCAACATGGCTCAGTCATCGAACGACTCATTTCCTTCGGCGATGAATATTGCTGCGGCCGTCAGCGTGAAGCAGGGACTAATCCCCGCAGTAAAAGAACTGCGCGACGCTATCGCGGCGAAGGTCAAAGAGTGGGACGGGCTCATCAAGATCGGCCGGACCCACATGCAAGACGCCACGCCCCTCACTCTCGGACAAGAATGGTCGGGCTATGAGGGCATGCTTGCTGACGATCTCGATCGAATCGAAGATGCGCTGAAGGGCGTCTACGGTCTCGCGCTGGGCGGCACTGCTGTTGGCACAGGGATTAATTCCGCTTCCGGCTTCGGCGAAACTGCTGCAGCAGAGATCGCCAAACTTACTGAGCTGCCGTTCGTCAGTGCGCCAAACAAGTTTACAGTGCAGGGCGCTCACGATGCTCAGGTACAGCTTTCCGGGACGTTGCGTACGCTGGCAGTGTCACTCTACAAAATCGCCAATGATATTCGGCTTATGTCCTGCGGCCCGCGAGCTGGCTTTGCGGAACTGAACATCCCAGAGAACGAGCCGGGCTCCTCGATTATGCCGGGCAAAGTAAATCCCACGCAGGCCGAGGCCCTGACCATGGTCGCCGTGCAGGTGATGGCGAATGACGTGGCGGTAGGCTTCGGTGGGGCTGGCGGTTACCTCGAAATGAATGTTTACAAACCTTTAATCATCTACAACGTAACGCACTCCATCACGCTCATCACCGACAGCTGCACGAACTTCCGCAAATTCCTGGTCGAGGGAACAAAGCCCAATTTGAAGAAGATCAACGAATATGTGGAGCGTTCGCTCATGCTTGTGACTGCGCTTTCGCCGGTCATCGGCTACGACAAGGCTTCGAAGATTGCGCACTACGCCATGGACAACGACCTCACGCTGAAGGCCGCTGCGCTGAAGCTCGGCTTTGTCACCGAGGCCGAGTTCGATCGCGTTGTCGATCCGAAAAAAATGGTGAGGCCTTATGTAGCCGCGGCCGCCGGCAAGTAGATGGAAACCATCTAGCCCATTCGTGGAAGACCCCAGTTCTGCCCATACACAAAATGAAAGAAGGTAATATGGCTAGCGAAAACAAACCTGGTATCGAAGTGCTTCAAGACTCCGCGCTCAACAAGTCGACCGCCTTCACGGAAGCCGAAAAGCAGGCGCTCGGGCTTGTGGGCCTTGTTCCCGATGTAACGGAGACGCAAGAACTACAGCTGCAGCGAGTGATGATGCAGCTCAGCAAGAAGGACACAGACCTCGAGCGTTATATCTACCTCATGAATCTGCTTGATCACGACGAGACGTTGTTCTACGCGACCGTCATGTCGGATCCGGCTCGCTTTCTCCCGATCGTCTACGACCCGACCATCGGCGAAGCATGTCTGAAGTTCGGCCATATCTATCGCCAGACGCGTGGCATGTATCTTTCGATGACGAGGCGCGGCAAGGTAAAGGAAATTCTGAAAAACTGGCCGCAGAAAGACGTTCGCTTCATCTGCGTTACGGACGGCGGCCGCATCCTGGGACTCGGTGATTTGGGCGCGAACGGTGCGGGCATCCCCATTGGCAAACTGCAACTCTACACGGCCTGCGCTGGAGTGCCGCCGCAGTACCTGCTGCCCATGTACCTGGATGCAGGTACCAATAACGAGCAATATCTGAATGATCCTTTATATCTGGGTATGCGCAAGACGCGCCCGGCGACCGCGGATCTCTATTCCTTCGTCGATGAGTTCGTCCAGGCCGTGCAGGAAGTGTTCCCGAAGTGCTGCATTCACTTCGAAGATTGGACGGGCACAGACGCCGTGCATCTGCTCGAGCGCTACCGAGACAAGTACTGCGTCTACAATGACGACGTGCAGGGCACCGCGGGTATCACTCTTGCGGGAATGATTAACGCAGTCAAAATTAAGGGCACAAAACTAAAGGACGAAAAGTACCTGTTCCTGGGCGCAGGCTCCGCTGGAATCGGCCTTGCCAACCTGCTCTGTTCCGCACTTGTTGGGCAAGGTATGAGCCTCAAGGATGCTCAGTCCCGCGTCTACATGTTCGACATAAACGGCCTCCTGGAATCGTCCCGAAAAGACCTCGTCGATTTCCAGAAGGCCTATGCACATGATCACGCGCCAACGCGTGATTTTGTCGCCGCGATCGAAAGCATCAAGCCGACAACCATCCTAGGCGTTAGCACCATCGGCGGCGCGTTCACGCAGAAAGTCATTGAGAGCATGTCGCGCATCAACGAGCGGCCTGTGATCCTTGCGCTATCGAATCCGACAGAACATGCGGAATGCACACCCGAGCAAGCCTACACTTGGTCGAAGGGGAAGGCCATTTACGCGGCGGGCGTCCAGTTCGCGCCAGTTCAATATAACGGCCAGACATTTCTGCCCGGTCAAGCGAACAACTTCTATATATTCCCGGCGGTCGGCATGGCGATTTTTGCCACGCAAGCGCAGAGAGTTACGGACGAAATGTTCATTGAAGCGGGGCAGGCCGTGGCGGATCAAGTACCAGCCGATCTGCTCAAGCAGGGTCAGCTTTATCCGTTGCAGTCGAATATTCTCGAAGCTGAAATCCAGACAGCCGCACGCGTGGCTAAACTCGTGTTTGACTCTGGACTGGCCCGGGCACCTCGGCCACCAGATTTTGTGACCTTCATCCGCAACCACGTCTATAAGCCGGAATATCCAAAAGGGCTAGCAGCCAGAGCTTGAGAACGTGCGGCGAACCTGATCGTTCGCCGCACCATGAATTCGTTTCAGCCAATCAGGTTTTTTATCAGGACGCCAAGGCAATTGTCTTTGACGCTGGGGAGAAGTCTTGCTTGTTAACTCGAAAATGTCGGTTCTGTTTTCCCTGACACTTGGCCTGTGCCTTTCCGCCCTACCAGTATGTTCGCAGACTCCGCAGGAAGAACCTCTTCCAGGCCCTGACAGTCACGAAACAGGACAGGGGCCTCACGGTCATCTCTTTGGAGAGTGGGGTGGCGAGCGGACACACTTGCTCGAGCGCGGCGTGCGCTTTGATTTTCAATACGTCAGCGACTCTCTTTGGAACATCAAGAGCGAACAGAAAGAGCGATTTGCAAGTTGGAACAGGTTTCGCGGAACGGTAGACATCGATCTTGGCGCGCTAACCGGTTTGCACGCACTGTATTTCCACGCGACGGCACTCTGGCAAGGCGGTGGCAATCTCGGAACATATTTGGGCCTGTTGACCAGTCCCAGCGGTATGTCCAGCGCAAATACATCCCGCCTGGACTCCTGGTGGATCGAAAAACGTTGGTTCGACGAACGGTTCACTGCCCGAGTCGGGCAATTCGCTGGTCAAGATTTTTACGGTGCCCAGCACTATGCCGCGTCCTTCATATTCGAGCCGTTGGGCTATGCGTTAGGCAATTTATTCACGGACTTTGAATCCTTCGATCCTCCCTCAACGCCGGCGCTGGAAATTCGCGTTGTTCCCATCCACAACTTCTATGTGAAATCGATGGTGCTGGCCGCGGTCAGTTCTCCGTTTTCGCAAAACCCCACTGGCCTGGTTCCGCAATTCAATGGGACTCCAATGAGTGTTTCGGAAATCGGCTTTACTCCGGGGAAGAACGCATCGTCGGTGCGGGCTTTTGATGACGTGGAGGGCCGCAAGGGATATTCGGGCCTGTATCAATTCGGCGCTTCCTACAATCTCGCAAAGTTTACTTCGCCGTCGAGCGCGAAACCTCAGCAGGGGAATTACCTGCTGTATTGGATGGCGAGCCAGGCGCTCTGGAGAGTCGATCCGAACGGTGGCAAAGGACTGGATGGAACTATTGCATATGACTGGAGTCCCGCGAGCATCAATCGCAACAACACGTTGTTGACTGCGGGACTGCGTTTCAATGAGCCGCTGCCCCTAAACATTCACAACACCATGTCGCTTGGCTTTGTCCGAAATAGCCTGAGCCCAGACTTCCTCCCTTCTGGAACGTCCTCTTGGAGGACCGAGCAGGGCGTTGAGTTCAACGCTCTACTCGATGTGTTACCCATGATGCTTTTGCAGCCGGTCATCCAGTACTACGCGAACGTGGGCGGCGGCGCACAGCACGCGGTCGTTTTCGGATTCAGAACGAAGGTGGAGTTCTAGGTTCAGAGGCAATGTGGAAAGGATGTTGTCCATGAACATCGGCGGCCTTGTAAGCGCACTACTCCCGGTATTCTTTGTTCTCGCGCTGGGTTATTTCGCCGGCAAGCGCAATGCATTCGATGCGGACCAGGCCGAGGGGTTGAGCAAGCTTGCGCTTTCGTTTGCCCTTCCAGCTTCTTTATTTGTCAGCATGACTGACATCCCCAAGGCCCTCCTTCTACAGCAGGGTCGTCTCGTTCTGGCACTGATTCTGTCTCATGCCGGACTTTTCTTGATTGCATGGCTAGCTCTAGGATTCGTGAAATCACTGCACGGTACCCCTTCGATCATCTATGCCCTTATGCTATCGACATCCGCTACTCCGGTATTTGGGCTGGCCGTTCTTGGACCTATATTGGGCCCAACAAGCGCAGGGACCGTGGGACTCGTGGCCCTGGCTATCAATCTGACCGTGCCACCCGCAGTCATTCTCCTGGAGATGGATGCGGCGGCGAAGGATCAGCACCCCGTGACGGGACCCTCGAAACCGAGCGCCATTTTAAAGGGGTTGAATTCTGGTCTGAAATCACCACTTTTATGGGCGCCGATTCTGGGAATTGCGATTGTCCTTGCGGGCATCCACCTTCCAGCTGTCATTGCAAGCTGTTTTGAGTTGATTGGCTCTGCTACGTCTGGTGTAGCGGTCTTTGCCGTGGGTCTCGTATTGGCATCTCGTCCGGTTCGCCTTTCGCCCGGAGTCTTTGCGGGTTCGCTTGCTCGAATCACGGTCCAATCCGCGGTTTTGTTTGCTCTGTTGCATCTCTTGCGCGTGGTTAGCCCGTTCGCGCGTGAGTCGCTTGTGTGTTGCAGCTTTCCTCTGGCTACTGTGGTGGTGCTCTTTGCGGCGCGATATAAAGGGGCTCAATCGGAGGCGGCGTCCATGCTTTTAATCTCAACACTTGCCTTGGCGATCACTGTCCCAGTGATGCTTTGGATCAGCAGGTGATTGCATGTCGAAGTGCCGGGCCTCTCCCTATTCCCTTTGTATGGAAGTATTTGCACTTCTTATAGAGTATAGGCCTGCGCAATCGGCGATGCTCCCGATGTTCCCGCATTGCGCCTTAATACACACCGATTTGACGAATCCATTCAAATAAGCTAAACATTTAAGCGGGGATTGGGGTGTAATGCAGTGGGTCGAAACGCTTTGGCGTGGGTCTCTGCATTTAGTCAGTGTCTGCTTATCATGTATCGCTGGGTGAATAAGTTGCAGTTCATTTCCTCAGCGCTTAAACGCTCCTATCCTGAATAATATCTGCGCGAGTTCGCACCTGTGTCCTGAACTCGCTCGCAGGTACAAATGCGCCCGGTGAGCGGTAATTTGCCACTGAGGAGCATTTGATGTGGTGTGTCTAAACTCTAAGGGAGGTAACGAGTAGATGGTTTTTAGGGGCCCCGTAAGACGCAATATTGCAACAACTTCAGTCACACCTTTTATCCTAATCATCCTAATCCTAGGTATTTTCTTTTCCATTCCTGCCAAAGCTCAAGTAACTGGAGCAACGCTTTCAGGCACAATCACTGACCCTTCCGGTTCGATCATCGCCGGAGCAGAGGTCTCGATTAAGAACACAGGAACCGGAATCGTTCGTAGCGTCACAACCGATTCCGCAGGCCTTTTTTCCGCTCCAAACCTGGACCCAGGCAATTATGAAGTAACCGTTGCATCCGCAGGATTCAACAAAGCAGTCCAGTCCAACCTCACCTTGTCGGTTGGCCAACAGCAAACCTTGAACATAACCATGAAGGTTGGCGAAGCAACACAAAGCGTCACCGTGGAAGAGGCTGCGCCAAGCGTCGAGCTGACTTCCGCAACACTTAGCGCTCAAGTCGATGCCACTACTGTCCGCGAACTGCCCTTGAACGGGCGCGACTGGACGCAACTGGCGACACTCGAACCAGGAGTCGCCACGGTCCGCGTTCAAGCGAGCACCAGTTCCCCGACAACCAACCGTGCCAATCGCGGCTTCGGAAACCAGTTAACAGACTCCGGCCACAGCCCTTACGAGAACAGCTATCGCCAGGACGGAATTAACATCAACGATTACACCAACGGATCTCCAGGGAGCGTCATCGGAGCGAACCTTGGCACGGATGCCATTGAGGAATTTTCAGTGCTCACCACCGACTATACGGCTGAATACGGACGTACATCGGGCGCCATCGTCAACTCCATCTTGAAATCCGGGACGAATCAGTATCACGGAACTCTTTTTGGATTTCTGCGCAACGCGAGTCTCGATGCGAAGAACTATTTCGACAGCGCAACAAACCCCATTCCCCCGTTTCAACGCTACCAGTATGGAGGAGCGTTTGGCGGGCCCATCGTAAAGGACAAGACGTTTTTCTTCGTTTCCTACGAGGGCGTTCAGCAGCAGTTGAGCAACACAGTAACCGTTACCGTGCCGTCCGCACAGGCCCGCACCGGAACCTACTGCACACCTGTTCCCAACACACAGCCGGTCCAATATTCCTGCAACAATATTGGAGTGGCTCCCCAAGTTGCCCCGTACCTGGGTTTTTGGCCCACTGCTCCAACTGGTGCGACAATTTCGGCGGACGGCAACACGGCTTCCTTCCCGACAAACGGTTTGCTGAAGTTGAAAGAAAACTACGCGACCGCCAAAGTGGATCATCACTTTTCCGACCGTGACTCAGCCAGCGCCAGCTGGATGTTTGACCGCGGACCTTATACGCAACCCGATCCACTTTTAAACGTGATATCGTCCTTATTCAGTGAGCGCGAGATGGTCGCGCTTCAGGAAACCCACACCTTCAGCTCCACGCTGGTCAATACTGCGCGCTTCGGATTCAACCGATCACAGGGAATTAACGGCGGCGTCGTAGGAGCTATTAACCCGATTGCAGCCGATACCACACTTGGAGTCCGGGCTGGAATTGCCGCTCCGATCATCAACATTGCTGCGGGCGGCATTACGCCCACGGCGTCTGTCGGCAGCGCCACGCAAAACCTGCTGGCTTCCAACTCCTTCCAATTTTACGACGATGCATTCTGGACAAAGGGGAATCATTCGTTCAAATTCGGTGTGTCTGTTGAGCGCATTCAGTTCAACGCTTCCACTCTGCAGCGTCCCAACGGACAATTTACTTTCAACAATTTAGGTGCGTTCCTCCAGGATCAGCCTTTGAAAGTGCAAGAACTGGAAGCGGGAAACGCCTTTGAAGTCGGTACGCGGAGCACCGCATTTGGTTTCTACGCACAGGATGATTGGAAGTTGAAGCCGAATTTTTCAATCAATCTTGGCCTTCGCTATGAACCGGTCACCCTTCCAACGGAGGCTTCGAACCGCTTCGCGGTACTTACGAGCCTTAACCCCAATGTGATCGGTACCGAATTACCAACTCCGGTTAATACTTTGTGGTCCAAAAATTCAAGCCTCAAGAATTTCGAACCCCGTGTTGGATTCTCCTGGGATCCGTTTAAGGACGGCAAAACTGCTGTTCGCGGCGGCTTCGGAATTTTTGATATTCTGCCCCTGAATTGGACCTACACGCAAACGCTGCCCGCTCAGTTCCCTTTCACAACTCAAGTGAGCGCGAGCGGACTTAGTGGTCCGTCCGTTCAGTGCCCCAACGGAGATTTCCCGGTGGTGTGCTCGAAGACATTCCCCCCCAGCACGGACAACGTGGTTTACGTACCTCAGAACCCACCCCAGGCCTACGCGATGAACTGGAATTTGAACGTTCAGCGCCAGGTCACTTCTACTCTGACAGTTACATTGGGCTACGTCGGATCACGTAGCATTCACCTGCCCGATTTGCCGGACAACATCAACTATCAAGTTCCGACACAGACGGCCGCCGGATATATGTTCCCCATCGCATCGCTGTCAAACCCCGTAAACCCCGTTCCCCAACTGGACTCACAAGTGGGCGGAATACGCGCACGGCTGTGGGATAACGAAGGCTGGTACCAGGGCTTACAGGTTGGTGTCACCAAGAACTTGAGCCACGGTCTGCAACTTCAGGGTAGCTTCGCGTGGTCCAAGTGCGAAGACACTGGTTCGAACATGGCGTTCAACGACCCGTTCCAGAACTCACTTCCGGACTACTTCTACTTTAACCACAGTCTGACAAAGGGTCTGTGCGATTTCAACATCGGGAAGAGCGGAGTGGTGAGTTTCATCTACACCATTCCAACCATCGGCAAAGACTCCAAACTCGTATCCTCAATCCTGGGCGGATGGCAAGTCGGTGCAATCGTTACGGCTCAATCCGGTTCGCCTTTCACACCCGTGATCGGCGGCGATCCTTACAACCGTTCACAGGGCGATACCAACCAGGGTTATGTCGACTTGGTTCCCGGCTGCAACCCTGTCAACTCGAATTGGAAAACAGCTGGGGGGTTGCAGTACCTCAACACGAACTGCTTCACCCCTCCGACCGCACCAGCGTCCATGTCGGCGCAATGCGATCCGAATTCATTTGGGGGTTTGACGCCTCCTCCGGGCAAGGTTTACTGCCAGAACCTGATTGGCAACCTCGGACGTAACCAGATCGTTGGTCCTGGTCTTTTTGACATGGACTTCTCGATCTTCAAAAATTTTCGCATAACCGAGCGGATCACTTCGCAATTCCGCGTCGAAATGTTTAACGTCCTCAACCACCCCAGTTTCCTGCCACCGCTCGACAATGAGGCAGTTATTAACTCGAGTAACGGTGCTGCGGCGAACAATGCGGGTGTAATCGACGCTACCTCAACCGATCCGCGCCAGATTCAATTCGGCTTGAAAGTAAACTTCTAGCCGCTGGCACATTGCACGAAAAAAAAGCCGGGCTAATCGCCCGGCTTTTTTTTGCCTGCAAGGTTGGTTTTACAGACTGCGGAAAAAGTAGTTTATTCTGTCATTCCGAGCGAAGCGAGGAATCTCTCTTCTATTTACGCATAAGAAAATAAGGAAAGAGAGATTCCTCGCTTCGCTCGGAATGACAGAATTTTGTGTTTTTCCGCAGTCTGTTAAGGCCGCGTGTTCGGGATGGCCGTTTCAAAGTACCAGGGTGCGCCAGCTCTTGAGGCGGATTTTACGAGGGTGGCGAATCCTTTGATTTTTACGGGGCCATGTTTAGATCAAACTTCATTTAAAATTCCGCTGCTTACTCAAATAGAATTTGCTCAAGAAAGAACTATGGAGTGGTGGCACTTCCTGCTTTTTGCCCCATCACCCACGCTTTCATATTTTTCCAGTCGGGATCGTCCTCCGAGGCGAATTGCCGGCCGCCCTGGTGCGTATCGGCTAGGCCGCCTGCCTCGGGGGCCATGGGCATTCGAAGAAACAGGCTCAAGGATGGGTTGCCGGGAACGACGAGCTTGGAAACGGTTTCGAAATTGTGGCGGGACTGCTCCTCGGTCCAAAAGCTCGCGCCGGGTGGGAGCATGTCCAGGCTCAGAGGGCCGCCGCCGTGCCTGCTGATCTGATGGCAAACGTAGCAGCGGACATGTTCGTCGGAGCGTTTCTTCAGGAAAATGGGCTCGACGCGCGTTTTGAAAAACTCGTAATCGAGTTGGGGAGTTTGAGCGTCCGCGCTGGCTGGGGCCTGTGCCTTGGCTGCGGGAGCGGCAGCGTAGAGCAACGCAGCCGTCGCGATCAGGAATCCAGCAGAAATTATTTTTGGCAGAATCTTTTTCAACAGAATCGTAGAAATCATCATCGCCTTCGCTCCGTTATAAATAATTCTTGTGTGACGACCATGAGTCACGCTGCCTAAGTACAAAGCAAAATTACGAATCTACGGCAGCACGAGTGTGCTGATCCGATCGGGCATCTCATGCACCGGGATACGAGTCACTTCCTTAATGGCAGTCACATCGATCGCTGTGATGGACTTCGTCCCGCAAGTGGAGATGTAAACCATTTTGCTATCGGGAGTGAAAGTAATCCAGGCGGGGCCGCCGCCGCGCGGCGCCTTTCCGGGAACTTCAGTTTCGGGCAAGGAAACATGTCCCATCAGCTTTAAGTCGGGGAGCGAGTAGACAAAAACCGCGTTGGCCGGGCGGCTGTTCGTCCAAAGGGTCTTATGATCAGGAGCGATTCCGATGCCGTGGCTGATGCCTTCGCAGCCTGGAGGAAAACCCTTGGGCTCGTCGGGATTCTTGATTCTCGCCACTTCTTTGTGGGTGGCAAAATCGACCACGGAGAATCCATTCGTTCCATTGAGCTGCGCGAAAATCCGCTGGCCCGAGCCGTCTGGGCCGCTCTCAATGATCACGGGCAGCACTCCCTGGTCGTAATCCATTTCCCAGGCGATTTCCATTTTCTGCAAATCGAAAACGACGAAGAACTTTCCGCCCGGCGAGCCGGCGGCGGCAAATTTGCCGTCATCTGTCAGGGCCACGTCGTGCAGGCCGCGTTTCACCGGAATGCTTTTCACTTTGACCAGCGTCTTGGAGTCAATAATGTCCAGCGCCCCCGCGTCAATGGCATCAAGTCCCGTATTGCGAATGCAGACCACAATCAGTTTTCCGTCATTGGTGACTTGCGCGTCGTTGGCCCAGCCACTGAGAGGAACTTTCTTGATTTGCTTTCCGGTTTTTCGATCCCGGACGTCGAGAACATCCTCGCTGCGGCTGGTGATGTACAGGCGATTTCCGTCGGGCGAGAAACGGATCACTTCGGGCGACTCAATTCCCTTGATCACATCCACGACCTTGTTCGTCGTGGTATCAATAATGTCAATGGTCGTTCCGCCTCTGTTTGCGACGTAGACGCGGGCCGTGCTCGCCGCCAGGGGCAGCGCCACGAGCAGCGTTCCGGCCATGAGCCAAACGTTCGTTCGACCGCAGAAATATTTTTTCATCGTAGTCAGCTTTCGCATGGGAAGACACTCCTTACTGGTTGGCGCAGAGAGTAGAACTGTGCGAGGCTCAAAGTCAAGCGGCTTGGCGATGTAGATGATGGCTCTCAAAATTAACTTGGCGCGCGTCGCAGGCTGCGGGAAAAGTAATCTATTCTGTCATTCCGAGCGAAGCGAGGAATCTCTCTTCGATTTAACTATAAGAATACAAAGAAAAGCAGATTTCTCGCTTCGCTCGGAATGACAGAGATGGTGGGTTTTTCCGCAACCTGGGTATCCAATCCATCTCCGGGTTTCAAGCGGGAGTGGGTTAGAGCCGCTGCAAGATACATAAATTGAGTAATTAAATTTCTGATGATCTAAAATCGATCTGGACACGGCAATCGTAAGGAGAATATCGATGGCTTCGACACCGACCGGAAGACACGCGGGCCCGGGACCGGCAGGGAATCAGCCTGAGGTTGCGGAGACAACGTATGCCGATCGCGCGCGCACGTTGATGTATCTCAATCGGATTGGCACTCTTTCGACGCATTCGCACAAGCAGCAAGGTTTTCCTTTCGGGTCCGTGATGCCTTACGGGCTGGACGAACTTGGGCGCCCGATATTCCTGATCAGCACGATGGCCATGCATACGCAGAATCTGCACGGGGACCCCCGCGCCAGTTTGTTAGTTATGCAGGCGGATGGTGGCGATCCTTTGGGTGCCTCCAGGGTGACGCTCGTCGGAAACGTGGCGCGCATTCCTGAGACGGACGTGGCCGCGGCGCGGAAACTTTACCTGGAGCGCTATGCCAACAGCCGGAATTGGGTGGACTACGAAGACTTCGGCTTTTATCGCATGGAAGTGGTGGACGTTTATTTTGTGGGCGGCTTTGGCGTGATGGGCTGGGTGTTGGCTGCGGATTATTCCGGCGGACGGCCCGATCCTCTTGCAGAATCCGCGCCGCAAATCATGCAGCACATGAATGTGGATCACGGCGAGGCGCTCAAGCTGCTTGCGAAGGCGTTCGCCGGAATCGAGGCGCAGGAAGCGGCAATGACTTCGGTCGACCGGCTAGGATTTAACGTGCGGCTGAAAACTCCGGAGGGCCCGAAAGGCGCGCGCATTGCCTTTATCAAGGAAGTTAGCACGCCGGAAGAAGCAAGAAACGTTTTGATTGAGATGGTGGCGCAGGCGCGTAAAAGATAATCAGTTAGTTAGTATGTGAATTGAAACTCGTAAAGCACGTTTTTAGCGAATAAATCCGCAGGATTGCAGATCGAATTGCACCAAAAAGCCCCAGTCAAATCGTCATCACCCATACCCAAACTTTTTCCACTCCGGGAAGCAATTCTTAGAGAAGTTTCGGGATGGGAATGCGCAGCATTTCCTCTTATTTTCGTCATCCTCGTATCTCATTGATTTATAAGGATGTACCCGCCTTTTCCCAATGGCCACCGTGGTGCAATACAAATATGCGACTGGAGGAAGAAATGATTCGTGAGATTTATTTCACGCACTACCAGGCGATTCGCAGCGTGATCAGTACTGTGGTCACATTGGGGTTCGCGATGCTGCTCAGCTATTTCATTCTATTGTTCGGAGTTTAAAGACGTATGCCTGCAGCCAGGTGGGAGCGAAGATTGCGAAGAGGGCGCCGAGCCGAGGATCGGGCGAACACGCACTGCCTTCCGCGGGCGAGTGGCGAATCTCTCGGCCAAATGCTTCACATTGGCGCGCGGGCGTTGCTGGTGGCGAGCGGGGCGGACCGTGCAGGGCTATGGCTTTCCGGAAGGCGGAGGGGAGAGTCTGGTCCCGGGTGCGCCGTGCAGTCTCTTGCAGGACCGATTCCCGAGCCATGGAACACGCTGGATATTTCGGCTCCATTTTTGAGGGCAGCTCTTGAAAGTTCCAGTCCTTTGCGCGTGGATCTGGTAGCGGACGAAGCAACGCCTCAGCTTGGCCCATTGACCGGCATGCACAGTGTGATCTGGGTGCCGCTTCGGGCGGCTCATCGCACGGTTGGACTGGGAATGGTGGGCTATGAGCACTTTCCAGAAAAATTGGAAATAGATATGGCCGCGTTGAGGTCAATGGCCGAAGAAATTGCGCTGTCCGTCCAATACCCATTTCTAAGTGTTGTCAAAAAACATGGCGCGGAAGATGTAAAAAACCAGATCAGCTTTATTCGATGTCTGCAGGCGGACGCGGCCGGAGATTCCGTTTTCCATCGGATGGCCCGGACGATCCGCAATATTACGCATGCGGAGTTTATTGCGCTGGGCGATGACGATGCGCTTCCACTGGCGGAAGAGGGCTGGAATGGCGCGCCGGAACTTTTGCCACTCTTGCGGGAAGAAAGCGTTTTAGAACTGTGGCGCGAGGCCCGGAAAGATGAGGCGAAAGTCGAAATCCTGGGTGACGAAGCCGTCAAAATTTCGGGCGGTTTGAAAGGAAATCATCACCGCGGTTTGAATCGCATCGTGGCCATCCCGATAATGGGGCGAAACAAATCCCGGATTGTTTTGCTGGCGGGTTTTGCGCAATCTGAAAATGCCGGCGACGAAGTTTCGGCCCTGGAATTTTGCGCCATACAGGTCTCTGCGGCGTTGGAGCGGAATGCGGCGAGAGAGGAGCAGTCAGCCTCCGAAAAAATTCTTCTCAAGATGGTAGAAGACAGCACGGAATGCCTCCTGATGATCGATGCCAACGGCAAAATTCTGGAAGCCAGCCGGGCCGCGGCCATGCAGTTGTTTGCTCCCTGGGGACGGATGGAGGGAACTCTCCTCGAGGAATTATTTTTTCCAGCGGCGCGTAAAGAAGTGACTGCCTGGCGAGCCCAGATCCGCTCGGAGGAAGGAACGCTTAGCGGGAAAAAGGAGTCCGCCGGGGCCACGTTGCAAGGCGCGCTTGAGCGTGGCGGCGTAGTGCGAATGTCGCTGCGTTGCGAGGTGGGGGCAAATAGCGCGAATTCGCCGCGGTGGTTGATTCACGTTGAACTGACAAAAAATAATCCTGTTTCGCACGAAGCGGAGGACAGGTTGCAGGTGGAGATGGCAGGGCTACTCGCCTCTATTGAATCCGGCGTGCTGATTTTCGACACGGACGGGCGCATTCTCATGGCCAGCGACCGATTGGCGGCAATTTTTGGATTGGAATCGCGCCACATTCTGGCCATGGGTACGATTCATGCGTTGATCGACAATATTTCCTACTATTTTGCACGTCCGGTGGAAACGGCAATTCGCTGGCGGGAACATACCCTGCAAAGTGAGGAATCCAGTTGGGATGAAATCGAATTGCTGTATCCTACGCGAAGAATTGTGGAGCGGTTTGCAAGGCCATTGTCCCTGCCGAATGGCAGACGTATCGGACGGCTGGAAGTTTATCGTGACATTACCGGGCAGCGGATGATCCAGTCCAAAATGCTGCAGACCGAAAAAATGGCGGCGCTGGGGCAACTGGTATCCGGGATTGCGCACGAGTTGAATAATCCGCTGACCAGCATTCAGGGATACGCGCAGCTTTTGCTTAGTCGAAGAACGGCGCCCGAGTTGGCTGCGGACGCCAAGCGAATCTCGCAGGAAGCCGAGCGCGCCGGGCGAATCGTGAAAAATCTTTTACTTTTCTCGCGGGAAACCAAAGCCGAGCGCCGCGCGGTGCATTTGAACGAGGTGATTGAGCGAACGTTTTCGCTGCGCGCGTATGAATTAAAACTGCAAAATATCGAAGTGAAATTGTCGCTCGATCCCGAGCTGCCGCAAGCCTGGGCAGACGCGGCGCAATTGCAGCAGGCGGTGTTGAATCTGATCGTGAACGCGGAACAGGCCATCGTCATGGGCCGCACGGATGAAACCGCCACGGGACATATTCTGATTCGTACGCGCCGCCTTCCGGGGGATCGCCTCCAGCTTGAGGTGGGCGACGATGGTCCGGGAATCCCTCCTGAAATTGTCTCGCGAATCTTCGATCCTTTTTTCACCACCAAACCTCCGGGCGTTGGAACCGGCCTCGGCCTTTCCATTGTTTATGGAATCGTGCAGGAACACGGCGGGGAAGTGATCGTGGATAACCACGTGGGGCGCGGCGCGATTTTTTCAGTCGAGCTGCCCGCCATATCGGGCACTGAATTTAATTTCGTGAGCGATGAAATCACAGGCCTCTCCCGCTCACGCGCTGAAGCCGCGTTTCCGGTTCCGGACCGCGCGGCTGCGCAGAAGCATATTTTGATCGTGGAAGACGAACCCACGGTGGCGGAGTTGATTGCTGAAGTGATGACCGATGAAGGCCACCGCGCGGACACTTTGTTGGACAGCCGTGCGGCGCTCGGCAGGCTGGAAGAAAACAATTACTCGCTCGTGATCTGCGATTTGAAAATGCCATACGTGGATGGTCCAAGCCTGTATCGAACGCTCGTGCGAAGGGCGAATCCCATGCAGCACAAACTTCTGTTCGTGACCGGGGACACCATGGGCACACGCACCATCGAATTCCTGAAGTCCAGCGGATTGCCATACCTGGCAAAGCCGTTTCTGGTGGAAGAGTTGAAAGATGCCGTTCACAAAGCGCTGGCAGCCATTCAAGGGATTGAAGTTTTGACCTCAGCAACCGGGCAATCGCGCGCTGTCGGAAAGAACCAATGAGGAGAAAATGAAAGCGACGAGCCGTACCATTTTTATTATCAGCGGCGATGCATTAACGGCGGAGAGATGCGTCGAAGAACTCGCCGCCTATGGAAACCGCCACAGCACTCCCGTTGCGGGGTCCGTGGAGCAGGCGCGCAAAAAGATGGGCCGAATTGCCCCGGCCGCGGTTTTTCTGGACGAATCCGCGATTGATATCGCCAACGGAAACGAAACGCTGGAATCGGCTGTGGCGTTATTAACTGAAAATGCTGCCGTCGTCGTCGCGGCAGCGCCGGAAAAACAGACTTCGCTATCTTTCCTTATTATTTCCGGCGCGGTGGATTTTGTCGCGCGTTCGGGGGAGTTTTTGCCGATTGTCGCAGGCATGCTGGACCGGAGGGCGCGAATGTCCGAGCGGGCAACAGGAACGATTCAATTTCCGAAAGACGGGCTGTCCGGAGATTTCGGTGAAATATTGCGCCACGAGGTAAATAATCCGCTGACCGGAATTCTCGGGAACACGGAACTTCTGCTCGCGCGGCGCGACGGCTTGCCGCCCGCGGCCGTGGAACGGCTGGAAACGATCGCGGACCTTGCTGTTCGTTTGCGTGAGACGGTGCGCTATTTATCGAACGCTTGGGATGAACATCACGAGCACGCGGGGTCGGCTTGAAACATGGGGCAGGGGTAGGGAAGTAGGAGGCAAGGAGACAGGAAGCAAGGAAACAGACGAATCGATTTGTGAATGAAATTTGTGGAGTACTTATTTTGCGCTTTGGAGAAATCTGCTTTTTACGTTCTGAACAGGACATCTTCTCGCTGAAATAGTTTTACGGCTATGGCTATGGCTATTCCCGCGTAGACGCTCGACGATAGAAAAATCAGGGCTATCAAATTCCAATGAAATGTTCCGCCAATGATTTCCTTGCTGACGAGGCTGGTATTCAGCACCGGAATAAGCGCGAGCGTCGGAGTGAGCTCTACTCCGGGCAGAAGCGAGGCAATTGCCGGCAACACAACGACAATCATTAAGGGAGAGATATAGCTTTGTGCTTCTTTAAAGCTCTTTGCGAAAAGCGAAAGCGCCAGCAAAGCGGCAGAAAAGAAAACCGCCAGCGGCAGGACCACAAAAAATATGGAAACAAGACCTTTTCCGGTGATCGTGATTTGCAGCGCCGGGTCCGATGCTCTCTTTGTGATGTTGAAAAGCATCTGTTTTCCTACGCCAAAGGACAGGGCCATCGATGTGATTGCCAGAATCGCAGTGGCGATAGAAGCTGTTAATACCGTCAAAAATTTTCCTATGACGAGATGCGTGCGAGAAACTGGACTGCAAAGAAGCGTTTCGATCGTGCCGCGCTCTTTTTCTCCGGCGGTCAAATCCATGGCCGGATACATGGCTCCGGTGAGGCACAGCAGAATAATGAAATAAGGGACTAGGCCGCCGAGAACCGCGCCACCTACTTTTTCGGGGGGCGCGACGTTTGTTTCAAGAATGTCGAATGGATGCGCCAGATTTTCCGGAAGGTTTCGCGCCTGGAGATTTTCGCGGATCGAGCGGTCGCGCAATTCACGGAAAAACTTCTGCAAACGGTCGGCGCCAAACCCGGACTTCAATTCGCCTTCGTACATATAGATTTTTACGGTGGATGATTCGCCGGCGGCAAGCTTGGCTTCAAAGTCCCCAGGAATTTCCACGGCCGCGCGAATTGTTTTATCGGAAATTTCTTCCGCGTAATCCGGCTTGGCGGGAACAATTTGAAAATCTTTCGTTTTGCGGAGTTCGGCCATCACGCCGGGAGAATCTTCGCCGCCGAGAACCATGACTTGCGGCACCTCGCGCATCGCCACGCCAAAAAGAGCGATGGAGAGCACGCCCAGGCCGATCGTCAGCAACGGCATGACAAGCAAAGGCACAACAATCATAGAGACTAAAGTTCTGCGGTCGCGCAGGGAATCGATCAATTCCTTGCGATAGACAATGCCAATATTCCGCAGGCTCATGATTCCACGACTTTCACAAACAATTCTTCCAGATCGTGAATTCCGAATTGCGAACGCAAATCGGCCAATGTTCCCTCCGCCAGAAGCTTGCCGTCATGAATGATTCCGATCCGGTCGCAGAGTTTTTCCACTTCGCTCATGACGTGCGTGGAGAAGACCACGGTTTTGTCGTTTGCACGGCATTCCTTGATGAAATTGACGATGGTGCGCGCGGCCATCACGTCAAGTCCCATCGTCGGCTCATCGAAAATCATGACGGATGGGTCGTGCACCAGCGTACGTGCGATGGAGACTTTCTGTTTCATGCCCGTGGAAAGCTTATCGCAGCGGCGGTCGCGAAATCCGTTCATTTCGAGCCGGGCGAAAAGTTCATCGATGCGTTGCCGCAAAGTCAGTTCGTCGAGCCCGTGGAGGCGGCCAAAGTATTGCACCATTTCCAGCGCCGTCAGCCGCCCGTAAAGGGCCGTGGCCGCGGAAAGAAATCCGACGTGTGTACGAACCATTTGCGGATTTTTCACCACGTCAAATCCCGCCACGATCGCGGTGCCTTCCGAGGGCGTCAGAATCGTTGCGAGCATTCGCAGCGTGGTGGTCTTGCCCGCTCCGTTCGCTCCAAGGAGTCCGTAAATTTGTCCCTGGCGGCAGCAAAAACTGACGTCATTGACGGCGCAGACGGTGCCGCGTTTCTTGTCATGAAACCGTTTTACAAGGTGAAGGGCTTCGATCATTCCAATTTGCTTCGCGAGTGTGCGGCGCAGATTGTAGCTGATCGCTGCACAAATTTGCAGGAAGATGGAGTATCAAATCGGATACAAGGTCGGAGTCGTGAGCGGATGCGGGCAGTCAGTCTCAGCCTTTATGGCAATTGGGACATTGCTTGGCGTCAAAATTTTCAGGCGAGACGCGAAACATGTTGTTACACTGAATGCAAACTCGGTGGAGCACAGGTTTCCCCGCAGTCGGAGCTTCATGTTTCGGGGCGTGCCCAGCGGGTTGAGCGGTTTCATTTGTCATAAACAAATTTTACCATAATGGTTGAAATCGCAACACCCTTGCGGGGGCGCGTGCGGGAAGTATACTGCATCCCGGGCGGAAGTCGCCGCATCTTATCGAGCGCAGCCGGAGTTGTTTGAATCCGCCGTCGGCCAGTCGTTTGACGCTCGAATCTTTGTTAGAATACCTAGTTTTAACTTGCCAGTTAAGACTGGCAGAATGAGGATGGAATGACATCGGCGCTTGGCCGAAGACTGTGGATTATTGTGGGTGCCGCGGTGGTGCTCACTTTTCTGCTCGTATTTTGGAGCGGAAGGACAGCCACAGCGCGCGTCATGGTGGCCAATGTTGTGCGCGAGAATCTGAGTTCCATCATTTCCACGAACGGGAGAGTGGAGCCGATCATGCCGCAAACTTTTCGCGCCCGCTATCCGACGTTTGTGCAGCGCACGTATGTGGTGGAAGGTCAGCAGGTAAAACGCGGACAAAAACTCTTTGACCTGGATGACACCGAGGTGCAGGCGGATCTGGCGCAGGCGCGGGCCGAGCTTGTATCGCAGGAAGAAGCATTGAATGTGGCGAAGGCTGGCGGTTATGCGAGCCAGGCGGCCAAGGCCAATGCCGATTTGCAGAAGGCGCAAGCGAACCGGGATCAACTGCGCCACGACAATGAAGCTCTCACCAAGCTGGTCGCGGAAAAAGCCGCGACCTCCGAGGAATTGCAGCAAAACCATTTAAGACTGGTCGAGGCGGAAGTAGACGTCCAGGCTTCTGAAAAAGTAAAGCAGACCCTGGAGAAACAGGCGCAACTCGACTTGGGACGCGTAACCTTGCAGGTAGAGCACGCACGCGCCACGGTTCGTGATTTGGAAGATAGATTGAGTTCTGCCCATGGAATTTCCCCCATTGACGGCACGTTGTATTCGCTGCCGATCCGGCAAGGAGATTTTGTGAAGGCGGGAGATCTTTTAGGGGAACTCGCGGACCTGCATAAGGTGCGCATCCGCGCGTTCATTGATGAGCCGGAACTTGGGCGAATCGCGGTCAACCAGTCCGTGGAAATTCAGTGGGATGCGCAGCCCGGACGCGTCTGGAATGGACGAACGGAAGTTTTGCCGAAGCAAGTGGTGACGCGGGGCACGCGCAGCGTTGGCGAATTAATTTGTTCGGTAACCAACGATCGCCAGGACCTGCTTCCGAACACGACGGTTGATGTTCGGATTCAGGTCAGCGAGCGGCCAGCTGTCCTCGTGATCCCACGAGGCGCAGTTTCGATTGACGGCGAAAAGCGATATGTTTTTCGAGTCGAAGATAAACGGCTTCGTCGAGTCCTGATTACCGTAGGAATCTCAAATCCCACCAAGATCGAGGTTCTATCCGGCCTGAATGAGGGCGATGTGGTTGCTCTGCCGGGGAATGCCGCACTCAAACAAAATTTGAAAGTGATCCCGGTGACCGCGGAATGATGCGGCGTTTTTTAATTGCAGCAACATTAGTCCTTCTTGTCTGCGGATGGAATATCCCCCCGGAATTCGCCGGACAATCTTCCAATTTGGACGCGCAACACGATTACAACGCAGGACGGTATAACCGCGCCGTGGATGCGCTGAATGCGGGAATCGCCAAATCTCCGGATGACGCGTCTCTTCATTTCTTGCTCGGGGAATGTTACTACCAGCTTCATGATTTCTCGCGCGCCATGGCCAGCTTTGAGCGAGCCGAGCAGCTTTCGCCCAAGAATTCCGAAATTCATGACTGGCTCGGCAAATCTTATGGCCGCAAGGCTGAAGGAGCCGTTTTTCTGAATGCGATGTCCTGGGCGCGCAAAGCGCATCATGAGTTTGAAGTCGCCGTCGAATTGGATCCGATGAATTTCGAGGCACAACGGGATTTAATTCGCTACGAAATGAATGCTCCTTCCGTCGTTTCCGGCGGCGACGACAAAGCAATGAGGCACATTGACGCGCTGGAAAAGGTCGATCCGATTCAAGGCGAGCTTGCGCGCGGCGAGTTTTTTGAAACCAAGAAACGGTTTCCGGAAGCGGACGCGGTATTTGCCAAAATTATGGAATCGAACAACGCGAGGGCCGGAGTTTATTTTGAGGCCAGCGATTATTATCGCGATCGCCAGGATGTGACAAAAATGGAAGAGGCCATAGACAAGGCGATGGGCGTAGACCCGGACGATCGACGCTTGAAGTTTTACAAGGGCGTTCTGCTCATCATGCAGGGCAAAAACCCGGCCGAAGCCGAAATGGATTTGAAATCCTATTTGTCGACGGTTCCCGATAATTCCGATGTTCCGCCGCACGCCCTGGCGCAAGAATGGCTAGGGAAGCTTTATGAATCTCAAAAGCGATATTCCGAATCGGCGGAAGAGTATAAAAAGTCTCTCATCCTGGACCCGCATAATAAGATTGTGGAAGAAGAATATAAAAGGGTGCAAAGAAAATAAGCGAAATTCGGATCGCCGTAAACACTCCGGAGTAAGCCGGAGAGTTAACGCAGTCATTGATATTGTAATGCCGCGAGAATCCTCATGATGCTACGCAATGAGACCTGGATGGTCGCGCTGGATGCTCTGTGGGCCAATAAAATCCGGGCATTTTTGACCACGCTGGGTGTCATCATTGGCAGCGCCTGCATTGTTCTGGTTGTTACCGTGGCGCTCAGCGGGCGTCGCTATGTCCTCCAACAGATCGAAGGCGTCGGATCGAATCTGGTGTATGCGGTGCTCGAAATCGATCCCAACCAACCCATCATGCTGCAGGATGAATTGTCCATTGATGACATGAATGCGACGAAGAACAGCATCCCCGGAGTTGTTGCCGTCGCAGGGACACGGGATACGCCGGAAACCGTGAACATTGGATCCATCGAACGAAATGTAAACCTGGTTGGCGTTACGGAAGGCTTTCAGCAAATTCGGAACCTGCTGATTTTGCAGGGGCGATTCATGGATGCCGAGGATGTTTCTTCGCGCAGCCGCGTCTGCTTGATTTCCACGCAGCTGGCGAAATTTGCATTCCCGGATGTCGACGCCATCGGAAAGAATTTGCGTGTCGGCGAACTCGAATTCACCGTCATCGGAGTTTTTCGGGAGCGCGTGGAGACCTTCGGCCAGTCTGAAATCAAAGACTACACTGTGCTCATTCCTTTCCCGCTGATGAAAAATTATCTGGGAGATTCCTCTCTATCCGTGCTGTATGTCCAGGCGCTGACACCCGAGGACGTCATCCCCGTGACCAATCGACTGGAAGCATTGCTCGCCAGCCGGCATCCCACACGTTCGCGCTATTCAGTCCGGAATTTCAGCTCCATTTTGGATGCCGCTCGCAAGATAGCTTTGGCCTTGACTGTCGTGTTGCTTTTAATCGGATTCATCGCGCTGCTGGTCAGTGGAATTGGAATCATGAACATCATGCTGGTGACCGTTCAGGAACGTACGCGGGAGATTGGTATCCGGAAAGCGATTGGCGCGCGGCATAGTGAGATTCTGTATCAATTTTTGGTTGAGGCATTCCTGATCAGCGGATTCGGCTCCGTGTTGGGAATTCTGATAGCGGTTGCCATTCCGGTGTTAGTGCGGCCCTGGCTTCCGGCTAACATCAGCGTTCCTGTGCCCTGGGAATCGGTCATCCTGGCTTTTGTCGTGTCGTGTTCGGTTGGGATATTTTTCGGATATTTGCCTGCGGAACGCGCATCGAAATTGCAGCCTACCGAATCGCTGCGCTATGAATAGTTCGGCGCGATCGATATTGCGCACGGATTTCAAATAATGAATTTAGTTGGTACGCAGCTCTATGGACTGGTTTTTGTAGCTCGCCTCTTCAGAGGCGAGGGTTTTGGCTGTCGGCGGACATCGTTGACATGTTCGCTCTAACCCTCCGCTTCTGAAGAGGCGGGCTACAGCAGATCGGCACTGGAACCAGGGAATTCAGAAAAGTTGCGGGGTGTCAAAATATTTCTGTGCATGGTCACTGGAAAGTAGGTGCGCGAAGATGGGAAGCCGCAAAATGAGCATCGGGTTTGTTGAGCGACCTTGGCTCGCCGCAGGTTACGCAACTGCATTGGCAATTTTCATTCTGGCCTTCGCCGGGAGAAGCGGCGCGCAAGACACGGAATTGTCACGCAAGCTGACTTTGAAAGAGGCCGTAACCCTCGCCGTGGCCAATAGCCGCGATCTGGCACTTGCGCGCCTGCAATACGGCGTCATGCAGCGTCAGATCGGCGTAGCGAGGTCGGTTTTTCTTCCTAACCTTTATACGGGAACCGGCGTGGCCTATACCAACGGTTTTCCGCTGCTGGAGGGCGGAGGCGCCCCTGCCATTTTTTCTCTTTCCTATAACCAGCAAATTTTCAACCCGCCATTGAAGGGCGAGCAGCACGCGGCCGAACAGCGAGCTGAAGAACAGCGCTTGTCGATTGATGACGTGCGAGATGCGGTGATGTCGCGAGCCGCGCTTGATTATCTGGAACTCGCCAAAGTCCGCCACGCGCTCGAATTGATGCAAGGCGAACGGATCAGCGCCGGGAGAATTCTGGAAGCCACGCGCCAACGAATGGATACCGGACGTCAGCTCCCCGTTGACCTGATCCGCGCGCAGTTGACCACGGCTCAAATTGAGCAGCACATCGCGCAACTGGAAGACCGCGACGATTCACTCACCGGGGAACTGCGAGACTTGATGGGGCTGCCGTCTGACGAGATGATCGAGGTCGAAACCGAGGAGATTCCTACGGCAGCCGCGGAAGCATCCCAGGACGTGGTTGCAGAGGCCATGCTCAATAATGTGGAGGTAAAACAGGCGCAAGCCGAATTGCGAGCGCGCGAATTCAAGCTGAGGGGAGAACAGGGAGGACGCTGGCCGTCGGTTTCGTTGATCGGGCAATATAACTTGCTCAGCAAAATTAACAACTACACTGAATTTTTTAACAAGTTTCAACGCAACAACGTCGTATTCGGCGTGCAGGTGCAAATCCCGATCATTGCCTCGCACACATCGTCAGCTGTGGCGTATGCACGCGCGGATTTAAGTGCCGCGACCTTGTCTCTGCAAAAGAAGCGCAGCGAACTTTCACTCGATGTTCGTCGCAAGGCGAGGCTAGTCCGTGAAGCGGAGCTGGGCAGTGAAGTATCCAAGCTGGAGTTGCAGCTTGCGCAGGAGAACGTGCGTGTGTTGCAGTCTCAGTTTGATGAGGGGCGAGGGAGCCTGCAAGACCTGGAGGCCGCGCACATCGATGAAAATAACAAGTGGCTGGCCTTCCTGGACGCCAATTATGCGCGGCAGCAGGTGCAAATTGACCTCCTCCATACGACAGGGCAGTTGGCGCAGGTGCTGCAATAAGGCGGCGCTTTTAGCATAGTGTCCTGCAGCGGAAACTTTTGCCCGGAGTGTGCCGCAGGAATTGTAGCTCGCCTCTTCAGAGGCGAGGGTTTAGGCTCCCGGCGGCATTGGTTGAGGTGTAAACTCTAAACCCCCGCCTCTGAAGAGGCTGGCTACAGCAGTTCGGCAGCGAACCCACGGATGACAACCCTACTTAATCGCTACCTAATGAGATAAGTAGGTTGAAGGACGAGGGGTAAGGGGTTTTGACTGGTGGGCAACACACCCGGGCGAGTTTTGTATCGAGCTTGGCCGAGTTTCAGGTAAGATAATAGGGTCGCTGAATTCGCAGGCGCTTCGTAAGTCCGCGTCAAGAATGCGCATCAGGGGAAGAAAAGAATGCCGGAAGTAATGAAAACGCTATTTTTGAATCCACCCAGTTATGAAGGGTTTGACGGTGGAGCAGGCGCGCGTTACCAGGCGCGACGCGAGATCAAATCGTTTTGGTATCCTACGTGGCTGGCGCAACCCGCCGCCATGGTTCCCGGCAGCCGTCTGATTGACGCGCCGCCCGAGGGACTGACCGTGGATCAGGTCGCACCGCTCGCCAAGGATTACGAGCTGGCCGTGCTGCACACGAGCACGCCTTCATTTGCTAATGACGCGAAATTTGCCGCGCATCTGAAGGAAATCAATCCCAACATTATGATCGGCATGGTTGGGGCGCACGTTGGTGTTCTGCCCCTGCAATCCATGAACGCAGCGCCGGCTGTCGATTGGGTTTCACTCGGCGAATTTGATTATATTTGCCAGGAAATTGCCGCGCGCAAGCCGCTGAAGGATGTTGGCGGCATTGCGTACCGGGATAACGGCCGCGTCACTCTTACGCCGCCTCGCCCAACGATTGAAAATATGGACGACCTGCCGTTTGTAGTGGATGTCTACAAACGCGATCTGAAGATTGAGAATTATTTCATCGGCTACCTGCAGCATCCTTACGTTTCGCTCTACACGGGGCGCGGATGCCGGTCCAAGTGCACATTCTGCCTGTGGCCGCAGACACTAGGCGGACATCGCTATCGTGTGCGCAGCCCGGAAAACGTGGCCGCCGAAATGGCTCTTGCGAAGAAATATTTTCCGCAAGTGCGCGAATTCTTTTTCGATGACGATACGTTTACGGACGACTTGCCGCGCGCCGAGGAAATTGCGCGCCGTCTGGGCAAGCTTGGCCTGACGTGGTCCTGCAACGCCAAAGCCAACGTCCCGCGCAAGACGCTTGAAATCATGAAGGACAACGGTCTCCGGCTGTTGCTCGTCGGATATGAATCCGGAAACGATCAGATTCTGATCAATATTAAGAAGGGTGTTCGCATCGACATTGCACGTGAATTTTCGCGGAACGCGCGGGATTTGGGAATTAAAATTCACGGCACATTTATTCTCGGGCTGCCGGGAGAGACGGCCGAAACCATTCAGCAAACCATCCGGTTTGCGTGTGACATCGACCCAGAAACAATTCAAGTGTCGCTCGCTGCGCCGTACCCGGGAACAGAATTGTACCGGCAAGCGCAAGAGCAGGGCTGGCTGCAGATTCAAACCGGCGATCTTGTGGACACGCACGGCATTCAAACGGCGGCCATGAATTATCCGCAGCTTAGCTCTACCTTGATTTTTAATTCCGTGGAAGAGCTTTACCGCAAATTCTATTTCCGCCCGCGCAAAATGTTCTCGTTGTTCGGCGGAATGCTGCGCGATCCCGAAGTCATGAAGCGCCGGTTGCGCGAAGGCGTCGAGTTCTTCAAGTTCCTGCACGAGCGGAAAGAAACCGCGCGCGAAATGGCGCAGGCTTCCGCCGCGGCAGCTTCCAGCGCCGGGGACTAAAAGTTCAGTGGCACCAGCATCTTGCCAGCGGATTTTTCTACAAAGTTATGGACAGCCGCCGGCAAGATGCCGGCGCCACAAGATCTATTCGCGCGATGACTGCTCCAAAAACTCACAAAACTAAAACCTACATACTGCTTTTCCTGCTCGTTGTGCTCGGCTCGGTTGGAAACACGCTTCTCGGAAAAGGGATGAAGGAAGCAGGCGACCTCGACATTTCGCACGTGTCGTCGATCATCACCGGCGCCACACGTGTCCTCACCAGCGCACCGATATGGGCGGGAATTGCCATGATGCTGGGCTTCATGGTGTGTCACATGCTCGTTCTCTCGTGGGCTGACTACAGCTTCGTGATGCCGTTTTCCGCGATTGCCTACGCGCTCGTCCCCCTGCTTGGTTATTTATTTTTACATGAACAAGTTTCAGCGGCGCGGTGGATTGGAATAGTGCTGATTGTCTTTGGCGTGGTGCTGATCAATCGCACACCGCATCGCACCACTCCTCCAACTCCGCAGGAAACCCCAAACTGACATGCGCACCTTATCCATTTTGACTTTCGTGGTGGTCACCGGCACGGGCGGAGAAATTTGCCTGACGCACGCCATGAAACTCTTGGGCGAGGTTCACGATTTTCGCCCGCGCGCGATTGCCATATTCGTGCTGCGCGCGCTGCGCGTCGGCTGGTTATGGTTTGCAGTTCTGCTGATGGCCGCATCGTTCTTTTCGTTTCTGACCATGCTGTCCTGGTTTCCCGTTAGCTTTGTAATTCCCGTTACGTCGCTCGCTTATGTCGCGGGAGCCATCGGCGCAAAAATATTTTTGGGCGAGAAGCTGAATGCAACGCGCTGGGCGGGAATCGGTTTGATATGTTTGGGCGTGGGCATGGCCTGGGTGGACGACTTGCCTGCGTCCTTGCAGCATCTTTCCGCCATGATGATTTTTCGATGGACGATTCTAGCCTTTGCACTGGGACCTTTGTTCTTCTACCTGCTTGGAATTTATTCCGCATGGCGATTCTTCGGCGTGGCCCATCGGCGGTCAGCTACTTCGGAAACCGCGGACAAGCTCCCTCCCGCAAGCATTTTGAAACCTGTGCGCGGAACGGATCCGAACGCCTACGAAAATTTTGCGAGCTTTAGCCGGCAAAATTATCCGGAATTTGAAATGTTATTTGCGGTGAACGATCCGGAAGATCCGGTAGTCCCCATCGTACAAAAGTTGATCGCGGATTTTCCGGAGCGCGCGATTCGCCTGATAGTGGTCGAGGAAAAGCTCGGCCCAAACGTGAAAGTATCCAATCTCTGCCGCCTGGTGCGAGAGGCGCAGCACGATCTTCTGATCATTACCGACAGCGACGTGCGCGTCGAGCCGGACTATTTACGAAGTGTTGCGGCAATGTTTCGAGATCCCGGGGTTGGAGGCGTAACGGCGCTTTACCGAGGCCATAATAATTTGCAATTCGTCGCGGCCATGGATTGCGTGGGTTCCTCGGCCGCGTTTTGCGGCGCGGCGCTGGTGGCGCGCGAACTCGAAGGCCTCAATTTCATGATGGGCTCGACGATGGCCACAACGAGAGCGCGTCTTGCCGAGATCGGCGGCTTCGAGGCGCTGGTTGATTTGCACTCCGATGATTACGAACTCGGCCACCGCATTGCCGCGCGCGGTCACCATATCGAACTGCTTCCTGAACCAGTGTGGATGGAGTTTCCTTCGCTGACTCTGAACGCATATCTGCGCCACGAATTGCGCTGGGCCATCGGGATTCGCAACATCAGGCCGGGCGGGCATTTCGGCATGCTGTTTACGCACGGACTTCCCTGGGCCATCGCCGCAGCCTGCGTTGCGCCATCCGCTTCCATTGCGGCGTTCTATCTCGGAGCGTATTTTGCGCTCCGATTTGCAATGGCCTGGGTTGTCGGGGTCTGGGGACTACGCGATCCAATTCTGCGCCGCCGTTTTTGGCTCTTGCCCATTCGCGATTTCTTTTCTTTTTTTGTTTGGCTCGCCAGCTTCGCGCTGAACCGCATCGAATGGCGCGGAAATTCCTTCACGCTTGAAAATGGCCGAATGATCCCCGTTGCGTCCAGACCGGGCCGCGATTAGCGAATTCACAATTCCACATACCTGATTCACTGTAGGAATAAATCCAAATTAATAATTGCGTAAGATTTTATTCATGTTGAGTTGATTTCATTGCCAAAGACTGAATCGTCGCCCAGAAAATCCGCTCGGATTGCTCATAAGGCCGAGATTTGGATGCGGGCATTCCATTGAATAAGAAGCGGATCTTACTCGCATTCGCAATTCTATTTCTCTCGCCTTGGCACGGATCACTTCGAGCTCAGGATGAGTCGAAGAATGCTTGCCAACGCCCGGCGGCGGGCAGCGTGATTCCCGAGCCCACAGATTTGCGCAGCCGGGATGGTGTGTTGAAAGTCGATCTGACCATCCACAAGTATGGCGACTCGAACGGCTCAACAAGGTACTGCTACATGGACGCGCAAGGGAATGCGTCGCCTACCTTAAGGTTGAATCCAGGAGACCTGTTAATTCTCAATCTAAAGAACGAAATGGGGGAAGCCGAACACTCTGCGGCCACCCCAAAACATATTCATCCGCAAATGCGCGACCCGGACATGAATGGTAAGAAAATGATGGACGGATGCACGGTCGGCTCCATGAATTCGGCCTCTACGAATCTCCATTTTCACGGCTTGACCGTTCCACCTGTGTGCCATCAGGACGATGTTCTGAATACGTCGATCAGTCCGGGCGATTCGCCGTTCGAATATCGCTTTCGAATTCCAGATAATGAGCCGCCGGGATTGTATTGGTACCATCCGCATATACATGGTTTCAGTAAAGCGCAAGTATTGGGCGGCGCATCTGGCGCGCTCATTGTTGAGGGAATCGAGCGGGCAAATAAGGAAGTGGCGGGTTTACCTGAGCGCGTGTTGATCATTCGCGATCAGGATTTGCTGAATCCGAACGCTCCTCCCTCGAAATCGGAGCCGCGGTTGCCGCCAATGCTAATCGATCATGATGGCGACGCTGTAAATAACGGCACCGGTTTTGGCCGCCCCGCAAAAGACCTCTCCATCAATTTTGTTCCAGTGCCTTATCCGGATTATCCGCCCGCGGTTATTAAAATGAGGCCGGGCGAACGCCAGCTTTGGCGCGTCCTGAATGCTTCGGCGATTACATATCTTAATTTGGCAGTTTTATTTAATCGTGTGCCGCAACAACTCGGGCTTGTTGCGCTTGATGGTGTGCCACTGAACGAGAATCGGGCGATCGGAGATTTTGTCGACTGGCAAACTCATCTGGGAGTGCCGCCGGGAGCGCGCGTGGAATTTATTGTGAACGGTCCTCCTCAGGGAGGAACTGGTCTTCTCGTAACACGAAGCGTGGATACGGGACCGGGCGGTGAAAATGATCCCAATCGTGCAATTGCAGCAATTTCAGTTTCAGCGGATGCGCCAGAGCCTCCCTCAAAACTAAGCGCAACACCAGACCCTCTTCCGGCGCCGGCGTTGCCATGGCTGGGGAATGAAATTCCCGTACAGACGCGGCGCCTCTATTTTTCCGAGAAGCTGAGCGATCCGAAGAATCCGAACAGCGCAATGGAATTTTATATAACCGTGGACGGACAAACACCGGCGCTCTTCGATCCGCATTCGCGCGCGCCGAACATAGTCGCCAAGCAGGGTACGGTGGAAGATTGGATCATTGAAAACAGGTCGAGCGAACTGCACGCGTTTCACATTCATCAGATGCACTTCATGCTGCTCGATTATCTCGGAAAGCCAGTAAATGAGCCATATTTACGTGATACGGTCAACGTTCCGTATGACACCGGCAAAGCACTTGTCTACCCGAGTATCAAATTGCGGATGGATTTTCGTGACCCGAATACGGTTGGCACATTTGTTTATCACTGCCATCTTCTGGAACACGAGGACGGAGGAATGATGGGACTGATCCGTGTGGATGCGGCGGACGATGCGAATACAATCTCTAGCAGAAACCGGGCAGTCCATGTGAATCCTAGCCACACTGCTGGCAATTAAATATTGCGATCTCGCGACCTCGTTGGAACCAATCCGCGAATCTTTTAATTTTTCCCTATTTATTTTTCATTTACATCGGCGTTTCCTCAACAACGCGATTGTGAATCAGCTGTTCTGCGTGCTGATGCGAATTGGATTTTTTATTCCATGACTGTCGCCGCTCGATCCGTACTCAGCTTCATCTCTTCTTTGCATTTAAAAAAAGTCTCCTGATTTAAATTCTTATTCCTTTGAAGATTCTGCAACGTATTTGAAACATACGCGTCCTACTAATAATTTCTTGTTGTGAATTCGCAAAAGAAAAAATAGGAGGGTGAATGTCCTACAGGAAAGTTGCGTCAAGAACACTACATTATTCGCGGGTTGCTCTTACCTCTGTCGCGCTATTTCAGTTTACGATTGGTGCGTCATTGGCAGGCGCTGCTCCTCAACACGAGCACAAGGGTGGTGAGACTCGCACGCCCATCAAGCACGTCATCGTGATCATTGGTGAAAACCGAAGCTTCGATCACGTGTTTGCAACTTACAAGCCTAAGAATGGGGAAAATGTTCTAAACCTCCTTTCGGAGGGGATCGTCAATGCCGATGGCACTCCGGGCCCGAATTTCCACAAGGCAGAGCAGAAAGCCGCCGTGGATCAGGCGCCCGATGCATTTCTGCTGAGCCCGGACAAAGTACCTTTTGCGAATAAGGTTTTGCCGGCGCCGCTCACTGGCGGCCCGAAAGATTCTTACATTCCGGGAGATAGCCTCACACTTGCTCAACAATCCGAGAACGGCCTGCCCTCGAGCTACTACGCGGATCTGGTTTCCGGCGGCACTGGTCTCGGTTCCAAGATTCCTGACACGCGAATCACGAATGTAAACGCGTTGCCCCCTGGTCCCTTTCAGTTGACGAATGGAACCACCTTTGATTACAACGCGTACGCCGCAAGCCCCGTTCATCGTTTCTACCAGATGTGGCAGCAGCTGGATTGCAGCGCGAACCGTTCAACCTGGGAAAATCCCTCCGGTTGCAATGCTCGCTTGTTCCCTTGGGTGGAAGTGACGATTGGCGCCGGCAGCAACGGCCTCGCGCAAGCCTCGAACTTCAGCACCGAATATTCCAGCACCGCTAAGACCACGGGTGAGGGTTCCACGTCCATGGGCTTTTACAACGTTCAACAGGGCGATGCGCCGTACTTCAAGCATCTCGCCGACAAATATTCAATGAGCGATAACTTCCACCAGTCCGTCAACGGTGGCACCGGTGCAAACCACATCATGCTCGGGCACGGCGATTTGATCTGGTTTAGTGATGGCCAGGGCAATGCTCTCCCTGCTCCGCATAACGTAACCGCGGGAGTTGGATTGAACGCTGGCGTAGTGGATGAAGTTGAAAATCCGAATCCAGCATCTGGCACTAATAACTGGTACACCGAAGATGGATACGGCGGCGGGTCATACGGCTCGTCTTCGTATGGCGGCGGTTCCTACAGCAACTGCGCGGATCCAACTCAGCCTGGCGTTTCAGAGATATTGAAATATCTCCAGTCGCTTCCGAAGCCGGTGGATCCAAATTGCGAAGCGGGCCACTACTATCTGTTGAACAATTACAACCCCGGCTATTTCGGTAACGGAAACAATGCCTACACCGATCCGAACCCCGCCAACACCGTATTCACGATTCCACCCTCTTCAGTTCCCAGCATTGGCGACAAACTCATCGCCGCCAAAATTTCGTGGAAGTATTACGGCGACCAGTGGAATGCCTATGTTCCCGATCCATACGAAATCAATTATGGAGCGGTAGGTTCGGAAAACGGATACGGCAATGCCCTGATCGCCCCCGGTCAAGCCGATGAGTACTGCAACATCTGCAACCCGTTCCAGTACGACACTTCCATCATGGCCGATGCTTCTGTTCGCACCGCGCACATCCAGGACACCTTGAATCTCTACTCTGACATCAAGAATGGCACGCTTCCCGCCGTCTCCTTCGTCAAGCCCAGCGGCTTTGTGGACGGCCACCCGTCGTCCTCGAAACTCAACCTCTTCGAAGGGTTCAGCAAAAAGATTGTCGACATGGTGGAGCATTCCGACTATGCCGATGACACGGCAATCTTCATCACCTTCGATGAGGGCGGAGGCTACTATGACTCCGGCTATGTTCAGCCACTCGATTTCTTCGGCGATGGCACGCGCATCCCGTTCATCGTTGTTTCGCCTTACTCCACGGGCGGGCACATCACGCATAACTATTCCGATCACGTGTCGATTCTCAAGTTCATCGAGCGCAACTGGAATGTCAGCCCCGTCACGAAGCGCAGCCGTGACAATTTCCCCAACCCAAAAGCGGAGGGTGGAAATCCCTATGTGCCGGTCAATGGTCCCGCAATCAGCGATCTGTTCGAACTGTTTGATTTCGGACATGATTACGATGGCGGACATTAGATTGCAACCTTCCGCGCAGCAGGCCCACATTAGCTGCGGGAATACTTAGTTAGAAAAAGATAAAGAAATGGCGCCGGTTGAGACAACAATCTCGCCGACGCCATTTTTAATTTTTGGTTCGAGTAAAGTTTTCGCGGCAATAAATTACGAAGCTTTGTAAATAAATTTTGCGGAAACTGCGCCTGCAAGCACGAGGATGGATAAGATCAACCAGTTGTAATCCGCGCCGTAGGTCGCCGTCGGAAAATGATTGCTGATCATCAGGAAGATGAGCGGCACAGTCATGTACGTGTTGTGAATCGTGCGGTTTTTCGCTCTCTCCGACATTTTTTGATCAATAGGTTTTCCTTCTCGAATCGCAACCAGCATTTTGCGCGTCGCCGGAAGGATGCCCATCCAGACATTCGCGGCCATGATCGTTCCGAAAAGCGCGCCGATGTGGATGTAAGCCGCGCGGCCGCTAATCAAGTGCGTCAGCGCGTAGGCGAGCGCGACCACGAGAAAATAGCAGATAGTCCCGGCGAGCAATGGCATTCGTCCGAGCGGCGATCTCCAAATCCCCTCATACACCGTGAAGCCCAGAAACAACGTTCCCAGCCCGATGGCAACTCCCGCTCCCATCCCAATGCTCGACACACTGTCATCCAGCAATAATCCCCCGGAGTAGTACAGCAGGCCGAGTAGCAGGAAGCCGGAAATCCAGGTGACCAGCGCTTCCCAACGAAACCAATAAAATTTTGCAGGCACCGCTTTCGGCGAAGATTGCTTTTCGACCAACGAAAAACTTCCGCTGTGCACCAGCCAAACTTGCGGAAGCCGCCCGGATTTTTTCGCTTCCTCTTCATCAAGAGCCATTCGCCCTTCGAGCTTGGTAAAGTAATACGTTTGACCGATCCAGAAAATTCCGGCGAGCACATGGATCCAGCGGAGAATTAGATTTGACCATTCGCTGACTGCGGGCGGCATCATTGTTGACTCCCTGAAAGTGTGCGTGTCCGCAACGTGGCGAATCGCTGGCAGAAGATGGTACTGGCCGAACCCCGCCAGCTCAAGGACAAAAGTCTGCAACTATGTTCAGGACATTTGTGAAATCGGGAGGATTATGCCCGTCGTGCATTCCCAAAGCCGTCCGGCTCGGTTGACGTAGGCTCATTTCCTGTCTAAAGTATTGGTTTGGGTCGTGACTCCAGGAAAAATTCCTGGCTCGCCACGGCCCATTTCTTTGATCTCTCCCTCGGCTGGGAGGTCGTACAATCGGCAGTACATCAGACTCTGACTCTGATTATCCTGGTTCGAGTCCAGGCCTCCCAGCCAAACTAGCAAAAGCCCCGATAAATCGCTAAAACTCGCCAGCTGTTACCAGTACTGTTGCCACTTCTCTCACATTGGTCGGCTGAATTCCCAAAACGCTCAGTATGATCTGGTGACGAGAAAGACATGGCACAACCGAATGCAAGACTGTGCCAGTAACTCCGCAGCAAGGGATTCCCTTGGGTGCTGGTTGAGTTTCACAAGAACAAGAGTCCGAGACCCCAGGCCGATGCTTTCCAGTTCGGTGTTCGATACTCTCTCAACGGCAAGCGCAAACTCGATACTGCGGCCACGCTAGACGAGGCGCTAGTGATCTCGAAAGATCGCATTTTCCATCTGTATGCGCAGCAAAACGGGGTTGCACTGCAGAAGGCGGCCGACAAGCTGTCTGATTCCAGAACTGTGATTGCTGGCGCGATAATGGAATACCTGGCAACCGGAAAGGCGTATGAGAAGAAATGGAGCGAGGGCACGCTTCGCTGCTACCTCAATTCGACCGGCCTGTTCTTGAGATACTGCCTGATGGAAGGAGTCGTGAAACATTATCTGTAATTCTTCACCTCAGCCGCAGGAATCAATTTGCTACACAGCAAGGAAGAATCCTTTCGGTTCTATCATATTGACTAACATTTCCGACTAAATTCTCGCGGAAGAGTTTTAGTGAAGGGTTATTTCAGGGATGAACGTTTTTGCGAAATGTCTTCTCTTCATTCTAATCCTGGCGATTTCTGGCGCCACGGCATTCTCTGCTGAAGAGGCCGTTCTCCTCAACGGAGCTGTTATACGCCTCGACCATCGTGAGACCCGAGGCGATGTCACCCGATTGTTTTTGGACCCGGCAGCCGAGAATTACGTGGACGTGCGCCGTGACCAAATTGACCGGTTTGAGCAGTTGGATGAATTGCCTGCTACACCGGTGACGAAATCAGAGGCTGTTCGTACTTTCAGCGTTGAACAAATTGTGGCTGCAGCTGCTCACCGCTATGGTGTGGATGCCGATCTGGTCTTCAGTTTGATTCATGCGGAAAGCGCTTTTGATTTGAATGCAGTCTCGCCCAAGGGTGCCCTGGGATTAATGCAGCTGATGCCAAGTACGGCCACGCGCTTTGGAGTGAGGAACCCCATGGATCCAGCCGGGAACGTAGAGGGTGGAACGCGCTATTTGAGTGAACTCTTGACCCTTTATAACAATAACATTCCGAAAGCACTTGCGGCCTATAACGCTGGCCCATCACGTATCAAGCAATATCATGGTGTTCCTCCCTATCCGGAAACAATCTCCTATGTTGCTCGCATCGTTCGGGATCTCAATCAGAGAAAAGCATCCAAATCGCGCGTTAATTCCCCTCGCGCGAATCAGGACGGGAAAGGGCAAAGTTTCTAGACTCTATTTTCATTTTTACCCGCGGATGTTATTGGCACCGGTTTCTGGATGCTCGCCTGTCAGCCTATCTTTACTTTCAGTTGTACACCTATTTCTTCATGAAATCGGATATTCCTCGTAAATCACGGCGGGACGAAACCGGTCTTTCTTTGCTCCAAGTCAAATTCGATGTTACTACCTTCGGCTACGATAACTGCGCAACATCTGAGGTCTTAAGGGCAATTTTCATTTGCAATTCGATGCTTGGAAATTTTCGATCTAGACTTTTGTAAGGCATCGATTAGTGTTGCCGTCTCTAAAAAGTTCATATTTCAGAGTCGCTATGATGGTTCGTCGACTATTCTTGTGTTTGGTAGTGACCCTGTCTCTCAGCGTCCGGGCCTATTCGGACGACGCGAATGCTGCTTATAAGAGGGGTGTGAGCGCGGAATCCCAGAACAAGTACGACGCAGCTTACGAGGCTTACAAAAAGGCTTTCGTATTAAAGCCACAGGATGCAAAGTACATAGCCGCCTACTTACATGCAAGAACCACTGCTGCAATCGAGCACATCAAAAACGGACAAAAGCTCGCAGAAAATTCCAAGCTAGATGAAGCCGCCGCGGAATTTCAACGTGCAATGGAAATCGATGCTACGAATTTTGTAGCGTCCGAAGAACTCCAACGCGTCACAATTTTGATGAAACGCAACAAAACCGCGGCAGTTGCCAACGTTCCAAATCCTGAGGCACGATCGGGCAGGCAGGCGGAAGATATCGAAGGTCCCTTGGAGCTTGAGCCGTCCCCAAATGCTCCAATCAGCCTGCGAATGACCACCACCGCTGACAACGTATATAGGACCATTGGCAAAATCGGCGGCATCAACGTCCTGTTCGATTTGGACTATAAACCGCAGAAGATCAATGTTGAACTGAACGATGTTCAATTGGAAGATGCATTGAAAATGGTCGCCATGGAATCCAAGACTTTTTGGAGGCCAATTTCTTCGACGGCTATCTTTGTCGCAGCGGAGGGCAAGCGTAAGGAGTTGGAACCAAACGTGATGGAGACGTTCTATTTGCAGAATTTGTCAGGCCCCACTGATCTGCAGGAGGTTGTCGGGGCGCTGAAGGGGATGCTCGACATTACCCGCATTCAGGTAAACGCCATTCACAGTTCCATTACGATGCGCGCTACACCTGACCAGCTTGTCCTTGCGGAAAAACTTATCTCGGAATATGACAAGCCCAAATCTGAAGTGGTCATCGATATTGCCGTCATGCAAATCAGCAAGGATCGCATGCGCACACTGGGCACGACTATGCCTACTTCCGCCACATTCGGACCTCTTGGTTCCACGGGAGCCAGCGGGTCTGTAATACTGGGCTCCTTGGCTGGAAACAGTCTGGGCACTTCCATCCCCAGCGCTACATTTACCGCTTTGCTTTCTGACAGCGACACCAAGGTCCTCCAGAGTCCCGAAATTCGGGCCCTCAATGACCAGAAGGCGATTCTGAGGATCGGAGATCGAGTTCCAATAGCAACTGGCTCATTTTCCCCAGTTGTGGGTGGTGGCGTGAATACTCAGTTTCAATACCTCGACGTCGGAGTCAACATAGATATCACCCCACACGTTCATTCCGAACACGAAGTCACTCTGAAAATGGCACTGGAAATTTCTACGGTGACAGGAAGCACTAATATTGGTGGCATCAGCCAGCCAACGATCGGTCAGCGCCGCATTGAGCATGAAACAAGGTTGCAGGATGGCGAAGTAAATCTCGTCGGTGGAATCCTCGAAGATTCAGAAACGAATTCATTAGGTGGCTACCCTTGGCTTGCCAGGATTCCGATCCTGGGTTACCTCTTTGGCCAGAGCAACAAAGACCACTCGCAAAATGAGATCGTTTTTGCCATAACGCCACATATTGTGCGGGCCGATGAGATCACGGATGAAAATCTACGCCCCATTGATGTTGGAACCGGTACAACTATTGGCTTGCGATACAAGGAACCTAGGAAGGCATCTACAGGAGATTCATCGCTAGCGCCAGAAGCGCCTCTATCACCAAACGGTACGACTCAGCCTCGCGGTGTGACTTCACCTTCTAGTACTTTGCCCAAGGTTTCAAAGCCCTAAATCGCTTGCCAAAGAACGTGACTTGCCGTGTGCACTAAAGTGCCTTTTTTTCAGTATAAGCAGTCAACGTTTTGCAACAGATCTACAAAATACTAAAATTATCCCAGCAACTTAACTGTATGACGAGGAGAGAGTTAGCCGTTTTCTAATTTTTGGCACCTTAAATGCACTAAAGTGGACGGGTTCGGTTAAATTTTTCATCCGTCAGGTCATTCCATCAATCACTCTCATTCGTGAGGGTGTATTTAGGGGGGATATCTGCCGCAGGTTAGAATCGTTATGGCGACGAACTCAAACTTCGGAGACAAAATCAGACCGGGATCGGAGCGAAATTTATCTGCGCTAGCCGATAGATTTCCTGCGAGCACTAGAAGAACTCTTCCACCATCCGCCCAATTGGCCAGGGTAGCACTCGTCCGGTTTTTTACACTTTTCAACGGTATTCCAGCGAATGACTGCTCCCAGATCGTTACGGCGGCTCGAGAACGGCAATTTTCGCGCGGCGAGATCATTCATATAGAAGGCGCTTCCATTCGGCAGGTTGTACTGCTGACCTCTGGTTCAGCAAAAATGGTTCAATGTGGCCAGAATGGATCCGCTGTCATTCTCAGACTTTGCGGCCCGGGAGAGATAGTTGGGTCGCTCGGTATTTCAATGCAAGCGAAGTATCGCTCAACGCCTCAGGCCCTTGCCGCAAGTTCCGCATTGGTTTGGGAAAGCTCGATTTTCGAAACTCTGAGTTCGCGATTCCCATCCTTGCGTCTCAACGTTTCCTACATTCTTTATAAACAACTAGAGGATATGGAAGACCGCTTTCGTGAAATTTCTACCGAACGCGTCGCTCCTCGTTTGGCTCGCCAAATCCTCAGACTCATGGAGCAAGTTGGAATCGTTTCGAACGGCTCGGTTGAGATCAGTATTACTCGAGAAGAACTGGCCCAACTGATTGGGACCAGCTTGTTTACTGTCAGCCGGTTGCTTTCGCAGTGGGACCGTAACGGAATTGTAACCACCCGGCGCGAAGGGTTCACAGTTGAAGATATGCAAGCCTTAAAGGACCTTACTGAGTAAGACAGGATAGTTTTTACATGACTTTTGCAGGGAAATCCCTGATACGACTGGCTGGCTCTGCGGCAATGCTGTTCTCGTGTGCTTGCAATTATGCGGGGGCGGAGACGTTTTCGATTTCCATTCTGAATGAAACTAAATCTTTTCGCATATCCGAGTCGCAATCGTCGATTCCCCATCCACAACTTCCTCGTTCGGAAGACTTACACGCTGCACACGCAATTGAGACGGTCCCTGTAACCCCTGGCGACCAAAATGATAAAAAAGGGCAGCCAGTAACTGACGCCGAAATTTCGTCCTCACAGGTGTCTTTCCGACGGGAGGGGACCGACAGCAAACCAATGGTGATTTACGAGCGGGGAGAACTGACAATCACCGCTGAAAATGTTTCTCTGTCGAATATTTTGTCTGCTCTTCACACCGTTATGGGGACGGAGATTGACCTTCCCGCCGTTGCCACTGACGAAAAGATATGGGTTCACCTCGGCCCAGGACCTGCGCGCAAAATTGTCACGGATTTACTGAGCAACACCGACCTAAATTACGTCATACAGGGTTCACCTAAAGATTTGAACGGAATCCAAAGCGTCATGCTGTCGGTTCGCACCGACGCTGGGCCGAGCAAGCCCGAGGTTTCAAGCCAATCCGCCAGTCGAACGAAAGATCGCCAGCGAGAAAATTCTGCGGCAACGGATACCACCGACGAAGGAGTTCATGCATCCGAGGAACCCTCCGTGGCAGCGGAAGTCCCGCCACCTTTGCCAGAACCTCCGACCGTTGACCCTCATCCTGCTCTAAGTAGCGTAAATTCGTCCGAAGCCAGTTCTATCCCCAATCCCAGTCCGCCAGCTGTCTTGTCTGAAGAACATATCGTCCAGCAGCTTACAAATATGTATCAGCAGCGAAAACAGCTTCAACAGAATCAAACCCCCGCAACTCCAAACTAGCTAGCGTCTCGTTTGAATAGCCCCGCCGGCAAGCAAATTTACCTGGAAGCAGAAGATTGAGGACCTGCGAAAAATATCGTGGAATCGTGAATCGGTATGAAAGCTTTTCTGTTAACCACCGGGCGTTTGATCTTCCAATGCTTTCGAGGCGTGCCGGCCGCTGCTAATCTCCTCGAATTCAAGCCTTACAGTCGTGATCTTGACAACTCGGAATCGCCCAAGAACGGTATCGCCCTCGGCAACGATGAACACTTCGCTTCCGTCTGTCAGAAACGCACGGCGCGCTGTGCCCTTTGAATCGGTTCCGATTCCAAAAAACTTCAGTGGTAATTTGGGAGGCGGGGGTGGGGGAACCGGGGGCGGAATATAATCCGCGTCTCCCTGCTGTGGAACATGTACTGGCACTGGCGGCGGGGGAGCAGGCAATTGCCAGTTGAAAATATCTCGGCCTGTGCTTTTGTATTCAGCCTCTTGCGAATCCGTAAGGCGATCCCAATGAATCTGCGGATTGTCCACACTCATGGGTTTATAGCTCCCACCTGTTTTCACATCGCTTTCAGACGCTTTAGTCGAGTTCCCGTTGCGATACAATAGGACCGCTGCGGTCGTAAGGAGCACCACGAGCATGGCACTTTGAATTGATGTTTTCCTGGTCATACCATCGCTCTAAAGTAAGACCGAATATGCAAATTTACCCTTACGTCGGTTTGAACTGCCGACCCCGCTACTTGATTTGCAAGTGAGAGGTCATCGACGACATACCGATTTTTCGAACGTTGCAGCGCATTCAGAAATCGAACCACACTTTTATAGTCACCCGTAATGGCGGCATCAAGCGAAACTTCCGTAATGCCATGTTCGGTTAAATCCTTCGGATGAAAGGAAAGAGTGGCAATCTGCAATCCCGATTTTTGGCTTAAATCCTGCAGCTCTTCGGAAATTACAGAATACCCTGTGCCGGCGGGTGGCAATAAATTTTCAAAAAGCACGCAATCCGCTTGGGTTTTTGGCACCGCATGCTGGATTTCGCGGGCACGCTTCACATCTGCTCTGAGCAATCTGATGAGCGCCACCTGCGCGGCAAGCTGCCGTTGGGGACTCATATCCGATGACCTCATGTGAGCAGAGTAAAAGGTCATCGCGGAATCGGCGACGAGAAGAATCCCTACCAGCGCCAGGAGAATTATTTTTCGTCTTTCAAATTTGCTGTTCATCATGCTCCCGAATAAATGACCGTAAGCTCCAACACAATTGGATCACCGGGCATTCCCTGAGCAGCCATTCGGACACTTATTAATTCCACTTTTGAAAAGTCGTTCGAGCGCTCGAGCGCGGTGAGAAATTCGCGCTTTGCGTCTTCCGTCATTGCACCGACAGTGAGCTTTACTGCCGCCTGTCCATTTTCGAGCCTTGGCTCGATGTTCAGAACACGTACACCGCCTGGCAGCACTTGCTCCAACGCTTGAAACATGTGGGTCCAATTCAGGCTTTGCGCATCGATTATTGAATTTATAAAAGCTGCACGGTCATGTAGCTTCGCGTTTTCCGGCAAGGAGAAGTATCGATCAAGTTCTTCTCTTTGGCCGATCAGTGAGCTGATTTCTCTATTCGAACTTTCATTTTGAATGCGGAACGCTTCGTCTGCTTTGCGAATGGAATCAACATGCCAAACCAACCAGGGAAATGGCAACGCTAAGAGCGTGATCAGCGTTCCACAAAGCGTGAGAAATCGCCGATGTGTTTCCATCGGTTTTGTTGCCAGGTTTACTGGGACTCTCATTCCGCGCTTGCCTCTATCCAAACCCTTGCTAAATTTTAATCGCGACACAATATCCAGCCGGCCAAACCGTCCTGCACCACCTCTGCCAATGGTTGCGGCCCTACGGCTAACCGACTGTCCGTGGGATCCGTCCTCTGTAACGGTTCTACTTTGCACTGAAGTTCGCCCTCAATGGGTGTGGCGAACTCGTGAATTCGGTCCCCAATTCCGGAAAGGTAAACGAAGGCAATTTTTTCCTGCCAGGATTCGTGATAGTAGGCTGCTAATGGGTAAATCTCGTCGAGCAGCGCTGAAGGCGAAAGACTGGCGCTATCCGCATGGAGATCGGTGCAACGGTATGCGCACAGCGCTCCGTTCCGAATTATGCAAGTAGTAAGCGATTGATCCGAGACGCGCGCAACAAGGGTCGAAGTTTGGCTTTCGAGAAGTGCCAGCGCTGATAGCGACGAACTCGAAACAACTCCTGCGTTCATTCCTGCCGACTCCACCACCTCTTCATATTCCCGGATGATTCGAAGCCGGGCGATCGTGGTGACAATATCGAATCCGCCCTTGGGCGATACTTGAGGTATGTATGACAAAATCGAATCCGTCATTTCGAAGGGAATACTCTTTTTCAGCTTCCACTGAAGCAGCGGTATCGCTTCCTGACGACCGCGCGGAAAGTCGTCGAAATGCTGGACAAAAACGCGAATTACAGCATCCGGGAGCAGAACTGCGGCTTGCTCATAGGTCGCCTGAACGCGGCTGCAGGCTCGTGCCATCGCGGCCCGAACGCCAACCGAATCCACGATGTTTGTATCCACCGCCGATGGAACTATCATTCCCGCCGCCAGAGGTTCCATCGCAAATAACTCTACGCTTCCTGTCCTCGATAACCGGACGGCGGAAATCCCGTTCCATGCAATCTCGATTGCCACGACAGGACGCGGCATGGCATCGAGCCAGCGTATCATTCGCTGCACGGCGTCAAATTTCAGCATGTGATCCCGCAAAGCGGCGGCGTTCATGTTCCGACTCGATCTCTTGTTTCCTGCCGGGTCAGACAAAATAACTTCCACCCCGACATTCAATCGTCGGTTCAAAATTCAGCTCATAGTTTATCTGATATGGAATAACCGTATTTGCTCAGCGTCAAATGGGAAAGAAGGCTCTAAAACCAAGTAAGTCTCAATTTATTAGTGACTTGAGGGCGATTTTGGGTCGGCTTTGATTTCCGGTCTAATTTCCTGATTCGGTCGATGAATCCAATATTTTGGATCTGTCCCTGCAAATGCTTTTGACACATGCGACATCTCCGGATTCACCGCATAAAGGTTACTCTCTGTGCTGACAACCGATTCGCGAGCAATTCGTGTCAGCGTTTCAACGGATTGTTCTCCTTCCGCGTCTGCCAACGTCCCGCCCAAAGTAAGGATGTCGTCATTCTGTTTAAGCTCGGCCATGGGACGAATCACAATAAACGCAGGCACAGATGTGCCAGCGTCAATCTGATAAACAGCCCAGGGCACGTCCGAATGGATTTTCGAGTAGGCGTCCGCCACGATCTTGAATGACTCCGCAAAATCGCCTTCATGCCCCGGCAGAACGCGCACTTCGAGAATATGCAGGAAGCGCATTTCAGAAAAATCGATATTTTCCACAAGATAACCGAGGTCATCGCGACGCACTGCGATTATTTTGCTTTGACTCCCAATCTCTCCTTCGATTTCTTGTTGCGCACGGTCAAGATCCGGATGGGCGCCAAGTAGTTGGCTCCATTCTGCGTTGGATTGCGCCATATGCTCGTAAGAATCGAATGGCGAAAAAATAATTTCCTGCGGATTTCCTGTAAGTGATTCCAGGTCGATCCAGAATTTTTGAGTTTCCACGCGGTCAGAACCGCGGGATAGGGTAATCATGAGTTTCTTGTAATCTGCGGATTTCCCGGGATAGATTTCGCGATACCCCAAATAAGCAATGCGCGGAGGCGCGGTGTCCAGATTTGCTGGTTTCTGATCCTGCGCATTCAAAATCAATGAACCCCACAGGAAAATAATCAGCGCAGTTATTGGCCTCAAAGCGTTCATTCTGAATCCCTCCGAATCACATATTCACGCCACTCTGTAACATAATGCATCCAAAAGCCTCATTCTCCTGGGCCACCTGCCTTTTGTTGTGTGGGGCGCTGTTGCGGGTTTGGCGGTTTGAGATGCGGATCTAAACGCTGGGCCTCGGTCAATTCCTTTTCAGCCTCAGCCTTGGCGCCTTTCATGAACAGAGCTGACGCCAAATTAGAATGGGCTTGAGCAGATTGGGGATTCAATCGAATTGCCTCGCGATATTCTAGAATGGCTTCGTCAAACTTGCCTTTGACCTGTAACGCACCGCCAAGTCCCAGGTGAGCCTCAACCATGCTCGGGTCTATCCGCAAGGCTTCACGCAGTTCAACGATTGCTCCGTCCATATCACGATTCAAGCCGAGTGCAAAACCCAGTTCGCGGTGCGCCTCAGCGAGCCCAGGTTCCAGACGAATCGCTTCCCGCAATTCGGAAATGGCCGCGGGCAAATTTCTTTTCTGTCGAAGAGCGGACCCAAGGTCGGCATGTGCGAGCGCTAAACCCGGTTCTATGCCAATCGCATCACGATATTCCGAAATGGCCCTATCGAGGTCGCCTTTCATTTGATAGATGGACCCGATGTTCGCATGCGCTTCAGCAAGTCTGGGTTCAAGACGCAATGCTTGTTGGTATTCTAAAATCGAGCCGTCCAGGTCGCCCCTCGCTTTGAGTGCCAAGGCCAACTCGAAGTGCTCTTTTGCGCTGCGTGAATCCAGCTTGATTGCTTGTCGAAACTCCCGAATCGCTCCATCGAAATCTTGCGCGGCGTAACGTGCCTCGCCTTGCGCCAAATGCGTGGCTGCGGAATCCGCTGCCGCGTGGACGGGCCATCCGGTTAGTGAAAAAGCCATCAGGATGCACCCCCATTTTCTCATTTTCATAATGGTCTCTTTGCCATTCCGCCTTCTCAATACAAGTTATGAACCATGGAAACTGTGTTATATCACAATTAATTTTACCTTCTTTGCTTAACACCCGTAATTTTGCCACCCTCGATTTCTTCACGTGCAAATTGTTCTAAAGGTGCATTTTTGGCCGCTTGTTGAGCTGTTACGGTTGTCCGAAATGAAGCATAAGCTGATGTAATGCCGCTTGTCCTTTATTAATGAATTATTTTTTTTATCACAATTTGCTCACTAGCAAAGACGCGGACGAACAATCTACGCAAAATGCCGCCTCTGCGTGAGCACCCTGTTCACCAGAAAAGTGAGTGGCAGCGCCAATCACTATGTACGTGGCGCGCCCCGCTCTTGAATTGAGAAAGAGGAGGACGCATGGCTGGCAGAATATTGCGCACCTTTTGGATTCTTGCACCTCTGTTCTTCGTTGCAGCGATTCCCGTGGCGGCTCAGTCTTTCCGCGTTCAGTGTCCCACGAGTACCGTCACACATCCTGCGACCAATCCGAATAGCCCAACGCACGATAACAATTCGGAGCCTCCGTATACCGCGCCCACGACATTCGTGAATACGAATCCCGGTTCGCCGGCGAACGGCTATGTGGTTCCGATTGCGCACGTGAATGGCGCGATCAAATGCCAGCAGGTTTCCGGTGGTGACGGCTATTCCACGATGGCAAATGGAACACAAACTTTCATGTTTTCCTTCGGGCCATTGTCCGGTCTCGCGGACATTGCGAACGGGCAGCCGGGCACGGAATTCCCGAACGTTTTTAACACATTGTTCCCTGCGGGCAGCACGCTGCTCCCAGGCGACCCTGCCACGACGGATGGGATTACGGCAAATACTTGGCCTTCCGCAGGAAGCTCCCTATTGCCCGTTGCCGAGTCTAAACAGCCATTTACGTTTAACGGTGCGGTTGGATTGGCTCCCGACATCGCAAACCTGGTCACCATTTATGACATCGCCGAGGATCCGGCAACCTCAACGACGCCGACTAGAGTGTGGATTCAAACAAACGCTCCACTCGGTGTAAATACCGGCGACATGATAGTTCTCTGTGGAACAGGCACGTATACGGCGACACCTAAGCCGCCCTGCGGCGCGGGTACGGCGGCGCTGAATGGTTATGACGGTACCTGGCCCGTTTCATCGGCTAACATCGACCTGAATAGTGTCACTCTTCCGACTACGGTTACGAACTACGGTTTTCCTGCTCCTTATAATTTTACGGTCACGGTTGCCGCAAAGGGATTGGCCGATGTAAATGAATCCGCGACTGCGACGGTTGGCATCCCCCCGCAAATTGATGGGCACGTGGATCCCCGCCAAATCATGGATGTTGGCGTAATGAATGGCAGCATTCCGGCGCCTTTAATCGCATTCGATGAGGACGATGAAATGTTCCTCACGCTCACCAATGTGGGCATGATCATGCGCCCGGATTTGTTCGAGCAGCACACGATCCACTTCCACGGCTATCCCAATGCCTCGTCGGTATATGACGGAGTACCTGACGCTTCTGTCGCTATCAACATCGGCGGCAGCTTCACCTATTACTATCTTTCACCGGATGCCGGCACATACTTCTGGCACTGCCATATCACGCCCCCCGAGCACCTGCAGATGGGAATGGTTGGGCAGCTTTATGTTCGTCCTCGACAAAACCGTGTTCCGAATGGCGTGAGCCTCTATGCTGCTCTGCAGCAACAAAATAGCGGAGTCGATCTGCGCACTGCCTGCAATCCCTCAGCCGATATCCTGTGCAGCGCTACCTTGCCGGCCAGCAACTCCGGTGTTACCCAAGGTACCGATAAGCTTGGCAACCCCCAAAAGTACACCTACAACGATGGCGACGCTTCAACGGCCTACGATGTCGAATATCCCCTGCAAATTCACGGTTTTGACCCCAATTTCCACTTTGTGGGCATGACGTTTAACCCGGAAATGTTTGCGGACATGAAGGACAAGTTCTACCTGTTGAATGGGAGAAGCTATCCCGACACAATCCAACCCGGCCCGATGGCTACCCAGTCTTCTGATGGAAGGATGCACTTCTCACAACCTCTACCCTCGATTATCAACATTCCCGCGGGCGGAAAGGCGCTATTGCGCATCGCGGACCTGGACGTCTCCGAATATCAGACTCTCGCATCGATGGGACTTCCTATGAAGGAAGTGGGATTCAACGCCAAGCTGCTGCGCGACCAAGCGGGGAATAACATGGAGTTTTACACCAATTCCATCACCCTCGGTGGCGGTGAATCGCTGGACGTGATTTTGGACGCCAGTGACGATGGTTGCGGTGTGACCGGCTGCGCGCAATCTTTGTATCCGCCAGGCAGCACGTTCTATCTTTACACACCCAATCTTGACCATCTTTCCAACGACCAGGAGAACTTCGGCGGACTTATGACCGAGGTTCACATCTGCAATTCCGTGACGGGCAGCAACACATTTGGGAATACCTGCAACTAGGAGAGCGGCAATGAGAACAACGAAAATGAATAAAACGAGCGCGAATTCCATGCTGCTTCCAGCCTTGATCCTGGCGCTGGCGTTTATCTTCGTAGCTCCCGCGCACGCCTCGGTTCCAGGCATCACGGCTGCCGGCGGAGGTTCTAAGGGCACGTTCAATTTGACCGCGCAAACCGCCTTCCTGAATCAGCCGGACGGCAGCACTGTCTACTCTTGGGGTTACGGCTGCACCGGCGGGACGGCTACCTTTGCGCAAACTCTGGGCATGGCCGACTACGATGGCCAGAATTGCCCCACCATGCAAGTCCCTGGGCCAACGCTGGTGGTCACAGAAGGTGACACGGTCACTATCAATCTGTCGAACGGCCTGCCAACCGCCGCCGGTAATACCTCGATTCTGTTTCCGGGTTTCGTCGTGACAGCCACAGGCGGCGTGGCCGGATTGCTGACCCAAGAGGCAGGGCCTGGGGGCTCGGTGACCTACACTTTCGTCGCTTCATCGCCAGGGCCACACTCTTATTACAGCGGGACGCAGGGTGACTTACAGGTCGAGATGGGCCTTTACGGCGCTATCATCGTACTTCCCAAAACCGCGAATATTCCGGCCAACTGTACTTCGGGACTTGCCACTACTAACCAGTCCGTAAAGCACGTTTGGGGTGAATGGGATTGGCGGTTAGCTGCTGCGGCATATGACCATCCGGATAGCTGTTATGACCGCGAATACCTGTTTCAGTGGGCCGAGATGGACCCCAACATCCACAAACAGGCACTAGCACAAGTGACTGCGTTGAACGGATGCACCGCAGGATCTCCAGGATGCAGTCTCAACGTCCCCACCGAGCCGTACCATCCTTCCTATTTCCTAATTAACGGACGCTCTATGCCCGATCTCATGGACGCCAACTATGCGGCCGAGTATCCACATCAGCCTTACAACGGCAATCCACACATGCACCCAGGCGACCTGACGCTGATTCGCGCCATTGGGCAGGGCCGCTGGCAGCATCCGTTCCACGAACACGCCAACCACGTGCGCATTTTGGGACGCGATGGAAACATGATTCTCAGTAGTGCTTCCATTACATATCAAAACGGGGGCGTGGCGCCGGCATTGGCAGGACCGTTGATGTTTAACACCGACACAACCCCTGGAGAAGCTTTCGACGGCATTTTCTACTTCACAGGACGAGGTCTGAATTGGGACGCCTACGGACATAATCCCGGCTCAAGCGATCCTTACGCAACAGTTTCCTGCACTCCAGACGCAAACGGCTATAACACAGCTGTTACCTCTATGGATAAATTGCACACTATTAACTATTACGAGTGGTGCCAGGACCATAACAAGCCGCTCGAAGTCGCACCCTTTGGCGATGTCAATGCCGGCGGTCCAGCAACTCTTCCCGACCCTAACATTTTCACAAACGGTCCGTGGTACGGCGGCACGCCCTATTTAGGACCGGATGCGACACTGCGTGGGGGAGGGAACCAGGCCTGCCTCAATGACGTCAATGGCCCAATTAATGCCGGTAGCTCCCCGTGCAGTACCCTGCAGCCCTCCAACATTCAAGCCAATCCGGCTAATGAGCGCGGTTGGGCGTATATGTGGCACTCGCACAATGAGCGCGAAATTACCACCAACAACGTTTTCCCTGGCGGCATGTTGATGATGATGCTGGTTGATACACGGGAATTTGTAATTGATGAATCCAAGTAATACGGAAACGCACAGGAGAAGCTCAATGCGATTCACGACACTCAATTCGATCCTCAAGACTGCCATCCTCGCTGTGGCGGGTCTTTTGTTGACTTCCAGTGCATCCTTTGCACAGCAGCAGGTGAACCTGACTGCCGCGCCGACGACAGCAACGCTCCCCGATGGCTCAACGGTGCCAATGTGGGGCTACAGCTGCACGCCGTTGCCTTCTAACGTCACCTCCACTGCGACCTGCGCCCCGCTGAATCCAAATGCGGCAGGTGGTTGGTCCCCGGTAGTGATTACCGTCCCCACCGGCGCTACCGGCGGCCTTCAGATTAACCTGACGAACTCTCTGTCCTTTGCGAACGGGAATACGGTTCCCACATCGCTGACGATCGTCGGACAAATCGGCGGCGGCCTTGGCGGAGCGCCAACGACCATGCCGAGCCCCGTCCATCCTCCTCAGACAGTCACTTGGTCCGTCGCAAATATCCCTAATGTGGACAATGTTCCTCCCCCGCAAGAACCGCGCGTCCAATCCTTCGCCACCGAAGTGACGGCCGGTACAACTGCGCCATTGAAATGGTCTTTCCTGCGTCCGGGAACTTATTTGTTGGAATCGGGAACGCATCCTTCGATTCAAGGCCCCATGGGGCTGTATGGAATTCTCGTTGTGACTTCCGCGCCAACGGCGACTGCAGGCACTGAAACTGCGCCTGGTACCGCCTATCCAAATATTAACTATGATGCAGAAATTCCAGTGCTCTTCAGCGAAATCGATCCTGTCCAAAACAATGCTGTGAGTTCCGCGGTAAATACGGCGGGTTTCTTGGAAACAGCCACGATTCAAAGGAGTTCAACTCCTGGCCCTGTCGTCGCCGTTAACGTGACGAATGGTGGCTCCGGCTATCACGTAGGCGATTCGATAAACTTTACAAGCATGACGGGTTCAGGTTCGCCGGCAGTTGCTGCGGTTAGCGCGGTGGATGTGAATGGTGCGATTACGAGCGTATCGGTAACGAATGGCGGCGGTGGTTATTCAACGTCAGTTACAGCGTCGGCCTCGACTCTTTCGGGCGGGTCCGGTGCATCGCTTCTGGCAGTTCTTGAATTAGGCGGAGATGCTTGCACTGCCGGACCTGGTGCTTGCTATCCTCCCGCGGTGAACTACACCCCACTCTATTACACAATTAACGGCGTCGCCTTTAACCGTACGAGTCCTTCGAATTCTCTCTTTTCTGTTATGCCGGCCACGATTGCTCCAGCTACAGGTGCGGGCAACATCCTGGTGCGCATGGTCAACGCTGGCTTAAAAATGCACGTTCCTTCGATCGTCGGCTCTCAGGTCGCGGGTCAAACGGGCGGGACTAATCCCATTGTTACGGGCTTCAAGATTCTGGCCGAAGACGGCCATCCTTTGCCGGGTGTGCCCAAGGTTAAAACCGATGTCTTCATGGCGGCAGGAAAAACCTTCGATGTGATGATCAACGGACAAACGACGTCCGGCACAACCATTACCCCCTACTCGACAGCGCTGCCTATTTATGACCGCGAATTGAGCCTTTCTGGCAATGCGATAGAACGCGATGCCGGCATGCTTGCCTACATCAACATCAATGGCGCTGGACTCCCAGTTACTTCCGGAACCGGCGTCTTTGCACCTGCAGTTGCACGCGCGGATACCTACAATGCGCTCTTTGTTGTAAGTGGGCAGACGCAGACTTTGAGCGTGACCGATCCTTCGAAAGGTGTTATCGCGAACGATAGTAATGTTTATGGTGTTCAGCTGCTTACCGCGCCAACAAATGGAACGGTAGTCCTTAGTGCGAATGGAACTTTTTCTTACACTCCGGCGGTGGGGTCCACATCCACATCGGACACGTTCAGCTATTGCGCGAATGGAACTGTTAACGCAGGAGTATGCTCTTCAGGCGTATCGGCTACAGTATCACTCAATGCCTCGAATATTTCGGACACTGCCGGAGTCTTCTGCCCGGGCGGTTCGTTCACTTCGAACGCGGCCAAATATTTGGCCATCAAGACTCCCGGCGTCCTGGCAGGTTGCACAGACGGCGCGAAACTCCCGCTGACTGTCGCAACCTCGACGATCACAGTAACTGGCGGAACAACAACTGGAACAGTTATTGCTGATGCGAATGGTGGTTTCACTGCGACGGCGGCTGGTGCGGGCACCCTCTTATTTACGTTCCAAGCTCAGAATTCACTTGGGAAATTGAGCGCATCGGCTACCGTGAGCGTCACATTCCCGGTAGGTAGTGGCTTAACGCTCAACGTGCTGGACGGTCAAGATAAAACAACCCCGATTACAGATTACCGCTGGATCATAGAAGAAGACCGCACATTCTATATCGACCCGAACTGCTTAACCAATCCTCCAGCGGCTGGCTGCCCGACTTCAGGGTCAGGGATTGTCCCAACCCTCGGGACCAATTTCCACACCAGCTATATGCCCTATATCGCGCAGGGCTGCACGGGAGACTCATCTTGCGAACAAGGCCAGACTGTGTTGGGCGTGCCCGCGGTTTGCGATGTTGGCAACGGAGCTTGCAGGACCACTGGCTCGGAAAAGACGATCGTAATGCCGGGGGATGTTGCCCTGGACATAACGAAGCATTACTACGTTTCGGTTCTACCTTGGGACGCGGCTAGTCCCTTTATCGCTGGGTACGCTGGCGGAGGTTGCCAGAATGGAGCCGCAAATGCCCCCGCCAGCGCAACGTGCGGCCACGGCATGGGAGGCGCCCCAATCCGTTGGAATGGTTCAGCCTGGGTGAGTCCCGCTGGATCGAATTCGTTCCAGTCGCCTGTAACAGTTATTACTCAACCTTCGCCATATCCTCCTGGAAAACTTTCCGTGTTCGTGTTTGAAGATGATTTTCCGCTGAACGGCGAGCAGGATGGCGGAGGCGGCGTCGATGTGTTGTCACCCAATGAGCCAGGACTCGGCGGCTTCCAGCTTCACCTTTGGGACGCCATGGGCGGCAACGGCGATTTTACCGGACAAATGACCTATGACATGTTCAACCAGCCGCTGACCAACAGCTTGGCTGGAACCCTGGACCCGAACAACGGAAATAATGCATGTCCGATTACCACGAATAACCCTTTGCTTTCCGGTAATGGCACGACCGATCCGACGGCAACCGGTATTACCGGCATGATCGTGACTTGCCCAAAATACGAGTCTGATGGTGTCACGTTGTCCCCGTTGGCGGGTCAAGCTGTCGTCGCCAACCTTATGCCTGGAAGATGGGGCGTGATTGCTACACCCGGAGCGGACCGCATTGCCAGAGGGGAAGAGTGGCTTCAGACCAACACGCTGGACGGTCAGAAGGCTCATGACGTTTTCACAAGAATTGGCGAGCCCAGCTACTTCCAGGAATTCGGACCGGCTTCCTACCATGTCAGTATCGGTTTCGCGAACCCAGGGATTATCAATGCGCGGCACCAGTATGTTTGCAATGGCACCGACCCAAACATTTCGGGCCTCAATTGCAACAACACCGTCACTGGAGTTGTTACATCCGAACACCTCAGCCGCACGCCGGACGAAAGACTTTACAGCAGCGGCACGCACGACGCCTATTATTGGTCTCAATGTTACGTTAGCTTCGGAGATCCGGACGGCGAAGATTTTGCCTTTACCAAGTGCAATGCCGACGGGACTTTTAAGCTTACAGGCCTTCCCTCTGGGGATTGGAGAGTCACTGTTTTTGACCAGTGGAACGACTTGCTGGTTGACGGCTTGTCCACTCCTGTAGCCACGGGAGCCGTATTCAACAGTTCGAGTGAGTCGGGAAATACAGTCACTGTTAATGCTCCGACGCAGGGACTTTCTGTCGGAGAGACAGTAACGATCAGCGGAGTGACGCCTGCCGGATACAACGGCACCTTCACGATTGCTTCGATAACTGGACCGAATTCATTCACCTACACCGACACGAAAACCGGACTGGCTGCGGGGAAAGGCGGGGCGGCAGCGGGTGTCACGAACATGGGAGAAATCGCTTCCACGCAGTGGGAAACCAACCTGTACACTCGGACATTTGTTGACGATAACAAGGATGGTATCTCGCAATCCGGCGAGGCAGGAATTCCGTTCGCAAACGTAGCCGTCCGTTTGCGCGACGGCAGCCTTGAAAACCTCTTGGTCACAGACTTCACCGGGACTGCCAACTTCAACGAAACTTTCCCGTTGTTTAGCTGGTACACGGTGGAAACCGACGTAACACGCTACAAGAACACTGGAACACACGTGGTATATGACGTCGGCGGGCCGGACGATGGCTCCAAGGCATGCGGAACAGTTGGTTATCCGCCTTGCGGAAACTCCGTGATCGGCAAGTACTTGGCCAACACAGCTGAGATCGTCTCTGTACCTACGAACTTGCGCGTCCCAGGAGCGGTCTATTGCGCAACTGCGGATTGCGATGGCAAAACGGTTCAAAATGGCCCAGGAACAAGTGACCCCCCAAGTAACTGCACTACTAATACTGCTACTCCACCACTGACGACCTGCTCGACCCTGCTTTCTTCAGGCCGAGTCGATCCGCCATGGGTTGGAGTCGAGGGCTGGCAGGGCTTCCCCGGTCAGAACAATTTCCTTGAATTTGGCAAAGAGCCCTATGTGGCTGGTGAAAACGGCGGGATCAAGGGGCATGTTATATACGCCTCAACCCGGCCGTTTGACGATCCGCAACAACTCGTCCAGACGCAATGGGAGCCATTGGTACCGAACGTAACCATTAACCTGTATCAGGAAGGTGTGGCCTCGGACGGACTCACCCCAACCCTGACTTTGGTTGACACCACGAAGACCAGCAGCTTCGACGATTTTGCTCAGGGCTTCCACCTTGCGGCCGACGGCGTGACCAAGATTCCCAACATGAACTGCCCTGGTCAGGGCGCGAACTCCGGTGCTATTCCGGATCTGTTCTACTTCTCGATTTACAATCAGCCGAACTACCTCGACTTTTACAACAATGTTCTGCACGGCACTGGCGGAACAACTCCGCTGCCAAACAATTCTCAATTCAAGTGTTACGACGGCATGCACAACTGGAACCAGATTCAGCCAGCTCCATACGATGGCGCGTACCAGTTCCCAAGCGTGACTTCCGTCGATCCAACCTCCGGAAAGCCTATCGGAACGAATTGCACAATCTGCTCGACTAAGGGCACGCAAGTTGCCACTGCCTTGCCAGCGAATGATCTTTATTACGGCCTGCCGCAACTGCCCACAGGGAAGTATGTGGTGGAAGTGGTTCTGCCGCCAGGGTACGAACTGGTCAAAGAAGAGGACAAGAACATTCTGATCGGTGACAACTTCATCGCTCCTGTAACCCAGGAATTCGGTGGACTTGGCAATATCTTTATCATCCCCGACCAGGCTTCGGTTGCCTCATCCCAGCAATACCCGGGCCCTGGTTACAATGCAAATAACGTCCAGAATCCGACACAAAGCCTCGGAACTACGCCTGTGAATGGAATCGTTCCCAGTTTCATACCGGAGCCGATTTGGCCATGCGTTGGCGAGTCACGTATCGTGCCAGATTACATCAGCCTGTACCCGGGATCCAAGCAAGTTGCGCCTTTTGCAGGAGCTACCCGTAACCTGTGCGATCGCAAGGAAGTGACCTTGGACGACCAGGCGGGTGCGATTGCCAAATTCTACGTGTATACCTCGACGCACATTGCTTCCAAGTTTACTGGTGGAATCACGGACGATTACACTTCGGAATTCGATCCTTTTTCTCCGCAATTTGGGGAAAAGTTTGCACCGCCATCGCTCCCCGTTTCGATCAAGGATTGGGCGGGGAACGAAGTCTCTCGCGTGTACGCCGATCAATGGGGAACCTACGACGGCATGACCTACTCGACATGGGAAGTCAACCCGCCAAATCCGACAGGGTACTCGCCCTCGATGATGGTCTTTTGCATGAACGATCCGGGACCAATCCTCGACCCGAAGGGTTCGGGGCAGATGGTTACCGACCCCCTGTACACCCCAGGCTATAGCCAGTTTTGCTACGAACTGCCGTTCATGCCCGGTACAACGCAGTATCTCGATACGCCAGTCGTGCCAACGTCTGCCTTCGCTGGAGCGGGCTACAACAATGTGGATTGCGCGTATCCGGATGCGACGCCTGCCATCAGTGAAGTTGATGGCGACCAGATCGGCCCCTGGATTGCAACTCCTGGATCTGCAAATCCAATAACGATAACTTCTCTCGGTACACAGACTGTCCCGAACAACGCCTACTCTGGCCCTGCGGCTACAACTGCGCCGTACAATCAAAAGACGATCACCCGAACGTATAACTTTGGTCCGTGCACGCTGTCCGGAGCCGCGTGCACCAATGGTGCCTCGGTTGCGTTGAGATCTGTGGATGGAAGTGGTGCGACGATACCGCTAAACATTACGGGTTGGTCTGCGACTCAGATCATCGCTACTGTGCCGACCGCCGTTTCCAAGAACCCGCACTTCTTGTGTGCTGTGCAACAGCAGGCACAATACGGAGGTTTACCATCGTATTGCGGTCAATTGGTCATCACAGCAAGCAGTGGCAAGCAGTCGATCGACACAGTGACCGTTACGGTTGGTGGCTCCAAGCCAAAGCATGTCACGGCTTCGGGTTCGATCCAGACTGCGATTGACAATGCTAATCCGGGGGACCTGATCATGGTTGACCCCACCTGCAATCCGACCACACCTCCCGCTGCCGGAGTAGACCCCTGTACAGTTCCTGGAACTCGAACGACCGCAGCCCACAATGAATTACTGCTGATGTGGAAGCCGGTCCGGTTGCAAGGAGTTGGCGCGGCTTCCAGCATAATCAACGCGAATACTCAGCCCGCGGGCAAATTAGATACTTGGCGCGCGCGCGTCGTGTGCCTGTTTGGGCTGGCACTGAATGGCACGCCAAGCACAGGCGCAACCGGGTCAGATCCGTATGATCCGACCGGACAACTCAGCTGCCCCGGAACAGGTTGGAATAATTTTGTGGGGAATTCCGTCAACGCGCAGGTCGACCCGATACCGTTCGAAGCTGTCATTGGGTGGGATGCCTCGCTAAATGGTAACCTCGCTCAATTGCTGCAAGAGCCAAGTTTGATGGGTGCTCTCGAAGGCGCAGGAATTACCGTATTGGGGAAGGGTGTTAATTTCCCCACATCGCCATTCACCCCTGGAGCTGAGGGAGCGTTTCCGACAGGAACGACACTTCTTAGCGGCACTGTAAACGTTAATACCGGTGCCTACACCACGGGAGACGGCAATCCGCTGTGTCACACGAGCAGCACAAACGATACAAATCCTTTTCCCAGCAACTACTCCTGCAACCCATCGAGCATCGATGGGTTGGGCATCACGGATAGTTCTCAGGGCGGCGGAGGCATCTTCGTCCATGCTTGGGGACACAACCTGCAAATCGCCAATAACCGGATTTACAGTAATGCGGGCACCCTATCCGGCGGCATCAACATGGGGCAAGGTGAAGCTGCTCCTTCGTATATTGCGGGGAGCACCACAAACGAAGCCCCGGGGTCGTGCATACCCAATGGAGTTCTCGCGACCAATGCGTTGTTGCCATATTGCCAAAACTTGGATGTCAATATTCATAACAACGATATATCTGTAAACTCCTCCACCGGTGATGAACTGTTCTCGGGCACGCCGGCGGGAGCGGGCGGCGTCAGCATCTGTTCCGGCGCCGATTACTATAAGTTTAACTACAACTGGATCTGCGGAAACCTGAGCAGCGGTGATGGCGGTGGCGTTGCTCACATGGGTATGAGTTACGATGGTGATATCGAACACAACTCTATCCTGTTTAACCAGAGCCTCAATCCAACGATCCCAGCGAACGGCGGAGGCCTCGTTGTTATGGGGACCCCTGACGCCGATCCTACCTGCGGTGCCACGACCGATATGGACTGTATTCCAACGCCTAGTTCGATTACTCCCAGCGACGGCATGGGTCCGAACCTGGTCATTAATGCGAACTTGATCATGGGCAATGCCGCAGAGTCCGGCAGCGGAGGGGGACTACGCTTCCAGAACGTCAACGGAACAGACGTGCTGTCCTTCCCGAAAACACCTGCACAATGGTGGTCAGCATCCGTGACTAACAACATCATCGCGGATAACGTCGCCGGCTGGGATGGCGCAGGCATCTCCCTGCTGGATGCTTTGAAAATCGACATCATCAATAACACGATCGTTTCCAATTCAACGACAGCGTCGGCTGGGATCCTCTTCACCACGATTGGGGCTCCGCTTGCCAGCTCTGAGGGAACCAACTGCGTGATCGGCACGGAGACCTCGTGTCCTCAGATTGCAGGACTCGTGAGTATCGGGAACAGCTCAGTTTTGCAAGCCAATCTCCCTGCAACAGTTACCTGCCCGCCGAATCATTTTCAGCCTGGGACAGGTGCCGCCAACGGGACTTGCAGAAATTATTCGTATCCCCAACTGGCCAACAATATCTTCTGGCAAAACAGCGCCTATTACATCGGCGTCGGTGCTCTCAGCGCTCAATACCAACAGAACGTAGTTTCTCTCTACAATGCTTTCACCACATCCCTGGCACCGACGCAACCCCAAGCGGATTCCACCGTCGCCCATGGCAACGGTACGACCATAACGGGCGGGACCGGAGCTTGCGTGGCCGCCAGCTATTGGGACATTGGCGTACGCGGCGATATGACTGTTGCGGGTCACGAGTCCGGTGTCACACTCGCACCGTCATACTCGGTGATCACCGATGCTTTAGACTACGCCGGTTTGCATAATTTGGCTTCCAACCCGAATCTCCTAAGCCAGTACTGCGACGGCTCTCGGACACCTCCCGAATTTGGAGCGTCCGGCTGGGCAGTGCCACCAGGTATTTCGGACGCCACTGTGCCCAACCCCATCTTTAATCTATCTCCGGTTGCCACAGTCGACGAAGGCAACAACTGGATCAACATGCGTTGGGGCCCGCTATCGATGGTGAATCCGGTTACCAACAACCAGCTCGCTAATTATTCACTGGCGGGAGGCTCTCCAGCGATTGACTACATCCCGTCTGGTTCTGCAGCTGGTTTGCTTGCGCCGCAGACTGACTTCTTCGGTAACCCGAGGCCGGATCCAAGTGCGCCGAGTTTGATCGACGTTGGAGCAGTCGAGTTTCAAGGGATTGCTCCGGCAGCAACATCGATTGCTCCGGGTACAGGGGCTCGCGGCTACTCAGTTAACGTGACCATCACTGGCACTCACTTAACAGGTGCGACAGGGGTTAACGTTTCCGGCACAGGCGTCACCGTCAGCAACGTTACGGGCGTGAGTGACACCACAGTGACTGCAACATTTGCTATCTCAACGACCGCCGCACTCACAACCAGAACTGTTTCCGTAACGACGACGAACGGTACGAGCAACAACGTATCCTTCGTCGTTAGCAACCCGGCGGCGCCGGCACTGAGTTCCATTAGTCCCACATTCGGTTCGCGGGGAACTAGTGTTCCCGTAACCTTCACAGGGACTAACCTGTTAACAACATCGGCGATTAACGGTGTCGGTGCTGGCATTACTGTCAGCAACTTGACGGTAGTAAGCGATACCACCGTCACGGCAACTTTCACAATCACCGCCACAGCTGGTCTGACAGCCAGAAATGTAACCGTCACAACACTCGGTGGAGCGAGCAATCCCGAAACGTTTACCGTGACGGGGCCGACGCTTGCTTCGATCACTCCCAACAGCGGCTCGCGAGGGACGAACCTCGCAGTAACTCTGATCGGGACTGGTTTGACGGGGGCAACAGTGGTTAACGCTGGCGCGGGAATTACGGCCAGTGGCATCACCGTAAGCCCCGATGGGACACATCTCACGGCTACATTTGCAATTACGAATACTGCCGGCTTAACCACGAGAAACGTAACTGTGACGACGCCGATCGGAAACACACCCACAGCTGGTGCGCCAACGTTCACGGTACTAGGGGCGACGGTAACGATTAGCGCTCCGGTCCCGGCGCTGAACACTGGTGGTACAAACACGAAGTCCGGCACTATTACGGTTAGCAACACTGCTAACGGAACGTTTGCCGGGCCACTCACGCTGACTGCGACGCCGACGATCACCAAAACCGCCGGTGCTGGAGCTTTCTCAATCACAGGAGGAACCTGCACCAGCACTACGGTAATTGCTGCCGGAAGTGGCTGCACGATTACCGTGCAATATGTGCCGTCAGGAACGGCAACGTCTACGGCGCATATCACGATCACTGACACTGGTGCTTCCACGGCATCCCAGAACAGTGCCAACTTCAACGGCAACTAATCCAAGGGGAAGGGGCGACCTGAGTCGCCCCTTTGCATTACGCTAAATGGCACAACGGTTGCTCTGTGAGGATGATGGAACATATGGGGAATCACCTAAGTTTTGGTCACAAACACTTCCTGCTCGCGATTCTCCTCGTGAGCGGTATTGTTCTACCGCTGGCCATGGCGCAGAATGGCCCGGAAATGCCAAAAAACGGAACGATTGTTCCCGCCTCTTCCACCCCTGCTGCTGGGGCTCCCTATCGAAATCAGCCAGACCGGCTGGCCAAGCGGGCCGTGGCGTATTACGAATCTATTTGGGGAATCGAATCTCCCAGCATTAAAGCGGTGGAATCGGGAGTAATCCTTCGATTTAGCTATCACGTTTTGGATCCAGGAAAAGCAAAGATTTTGAATGACAAGAAATTGTCGCCTGAATTGATCAGTCCTGAAAAAGGCATAAAACTGGTAATCCCCGAGATGGATAATGTCGGTATCCTGCGGCAAACAAGCACGCCTGAAGCGGGAAAATCCTACTGGATGGCGTTTTCGAATAGCGGCCGGCTCTTGAAGCCCGGGGATCGAGTCGACATCGTAATCGGGGATTTTCACGCACGAGACTTGCTGATCCAGTAGACAATGCTCCGCAATATTTTGCTCGACGCAGGTTGGTATGTTTGAGAATCGGACCGCAGACGATATTTCGTCAGTCGAAGCGATTGGAATTTGGACTAAGTAGGGAAGCTAATATTGCTCCACAGGATGCATCACCTATGAATGAGAACAGATACTCAAAATCAGCCCGTTTAGTTATTGGATTAATTTTTCTATGTGCCGCGCCTGGCGCAACCCACGCGCAAATTGCCTCGCCAGGTCCGATGCCGATGCAAAAAGTTGGCTCGTCATCGCCCCAACGACAAAAGATCTCAGATGTGGAAGACGATTTTGCGGGCTTGGCCTATAGCGACGATCAAAAGAGTGAAATCGACAAGATTCATCAAAATACGAAATCGCATCAGGATGTGGTTGCAAAAGACACCCAGTTAAATGGGGATCAAAGAGACGCCATGCTTTTGGGCTATACGAGGATGGAGTACGGGGAGATCTACAAAGTGTTGACGCCTGAACAAAAAAGACAGGTTCAACAGAAGATTCGTGCTCGCCGAGCAGACCAGGAAGCGGCGAAAAGGCACCAAGTGCCGGTTCAAAAATAGGCGCGCTGTTACGCGCTTCGAAAATACTTGCCGAAAGATATCTAGCCCTAACACTACACACCTTGCTGGCGGAAAACCGCGGATGCCAGCCGAAACTGCAGATAGGGTTGCAGAATCAGAGGCATTGCTCTGGGCTCTGGGGTCCCTCGAACTGACGCTTTGAAAAACCTGTGGCAGCTTGACGGGACGCAAAGAACGAAATTAGCTTTCGATTTATCCTTATTGACGCTCCAACTAGGAATCTTCGAACAAAGGTGCATATATGTTCAAAAATATTTTGGGGTCGATGTTGGTTCTGGCGTTTGCGATTTCACCTTCGTTGGCAAACGATGTCAGTCCGGCTCCTGCAAACCTCTCCGCCGATGCGATCGTAGGAAAGAACGTCGCGGCACGCGGCGGGTTGCAGGCCTGGCGAGCGGTGCAAACCATATCCATGGAAGGGAAGATGGGCGTAGGCGGGAATCAGCGCGCCGTGCTTCCCACTCCCAGTCCTATCCCAGGCCATACGATCACACAGCAGATGCTTCCGCAGCGGCCCGCCGACGAAATACAACTCCCGTTTGTAATGGAAATGAAGCGTCCTCGCAAAACGCGAGTGGAATTAGTTTTTAAAGGGCAAACGGCGGTGCAGGTTTTCGATGGCGCCAACGGATGGAAATTGAGGCCATTCCTGAACCGGAATGACGTTGAGCCGTACACGACGGATGAAATGAAGAAAGCTGCGTTGCAATCCGATCTTGACGGCCCACTGGTCGACTACTCCGCCAAAGGGACAAAAATCGAACTGGAAGGCACCGAAAATATCGAAGGGCGCGACAACTACAAGCTTAAGCTGACCTTGAAAAGCGGGAACGCAATGCACGTATGGATTGACGCACAGACTTTCCTGGAAACGAAGATGGAAGGGCAGCCGAGAGTTTTGGATGGGATTTCTCATCCCGTGGAAGTTTACTACCGCGACTATCGCCCCGTGAGCGGGCTTCAGATTCCCTATGTTTTGGAGACGAAAGTTCTTCCCGTCAGCCAACCCGGCTCACGGGTAAGGCAAACTCCAGTTCCGGTGGAAAGAATTAATCTGGAAAAAGTAGAAGTGAACCCCAAGCTGGATGAAGCCCTGTTTACGAAACCCGCGGTCCAACAACCGAAGGCTCAGTAATATTTGACAAGTTAGTCCGAAGACAGCATGGTCCGTGGCAGTCGGAGGGAGAACTAGCTTGGAGCTTGGTGTGTACGCCAACCAAGTTCTCCCATCCCCGCAATCATATCCGCTCTCAGTAATTCACTCATTAATAATCATGTAGTACTCTTTATTTAGTCGAGCGGTTACGGGACGATCGGGTCCGCCTCAAACGCGCCAGGTCATATATAAAAGAGGCTTGCAAGGACGAAACTCCCCAGGCTGAAGAATTTGTTCGAGAAGTGGATTATGGGAACCTCAGCGGCGAAAACAAACTGCGGAAAAAGTGTGCAGCGGACCTTCGGGGGCTAAAGCCGGGAAGAACGGGCAGGCTTGACGTCGTGGCTGAAGCCTACGACCCACAAAAATTCTGAAGTTCTCCCACAGACTCTGAAGCCTATGCGACGCAAACTCAGTGTTTGATGGGCCGTGCTTTCCTCGCTGGTTCTTGTTGGAAAGGCAATTCGTAAGCAGTTTCGTTAGTCAACAGGCATTTCAGTGGCGGGCGACGAGGGCGAAAGCCTCAAATCAGTGGCGGAGTCTGCAACGTATGTGGAACAAGCTTCTCGTTGAGAATTGACAACTGAGCGCGCCCTCCAAATTTCGTAGATCGCAGGATATACAACCAATTCGAGAAGGAAGGACGAAAATATTCCGCCAACCATGGGCGCGGCAATGCGCTTCATCACGTCAGATCCAGCGCCGGTCGCCCACATAATGGGAAACAAACCGATACAGGTAGTGGCAAAGGTCATGAATTTCGGGCGCAGGCGTTTCGCGGCGCCTTGAACGATGGCTTCCCTCAAATCTATCAGATTTTGCATGCGGCCATTGCGCTTTGCGTCTTCGAAAGCGAGGTCAAGGTAGAGCAGCATAAAGACGCCGGTTTCCGCATCAATTCCCAAGAGCGCAATCAATCCAACCCATACGGCGATGCTCATGTTGTAGCCTGCCGCATAAAGAAACCAGATTGCGCCAACCGCGGAAAAGGGAACGGCCAGCAAAACGATCAAGGTTTTTGTAATCGAACCCGTATTTATAAAGAGAAGACAAAAGATCAGGCCAATTGTTATGGGCACCACAATTTTCAAGCGATCGCTGGCGCGCTGCATCGCTTCATATTGCCCGCTCCAGGAGATTGCATATCCCGTGGGCAATATCAGATGATCGCGCAGAAGCTGATTCGCCTCTCGAATGTAACTATCCGCGTCACGGCCGGTGACGTCGACATAAACATAGCCTGTCAGCAGTCCGTTTTCATTGCGGATCATGGAGGGCCCATTCGTGATCTTGATTTGTGCGATGTCGCGCAACGGCACTTGCCGGTCGCCGCTACCGGGAATCAAGACTCGGCCAATGGAATCAGGGTCGTTGCGAAAATCGCCGAGATACCGGACATTTACCGGATAACGTTCAGGGCCAAGCACAACGGAGCTGACATTTTCTCCGTAAATAGCGCTTTCCACTATTCGCTGCGCATCGTCCATGCCGATGCCATAACGCGCCAGTTGCTCGCGATTCCATTCGAGGTCAAGAAAATATCCGTCGGCGGTGCGCTCGGCAAAAACAGTTCGCGTTCCCTTGACGGTCCTCAACAGGGATTCCACTTGTCCGCCGACTTCCTGAATGTGCTGTAAATCTCCGCCAGTGATTTTTAGGCCCACCGGGGTTCGCATACCCGTGCTCAACATTTCAATCCGTCCGCGAATAGGCATCGTCCAGGAGTTGTTGACGCCGGGAAGCTTGAGGGCAGCGTTCATCTGGCTGACCAATTCCTCAGTGGAAATTGTGTCGGGTGTGATGTGCCGCAAAAAACTGCTAAGCCATCCCGGCGCCCAGGAGGAGTACCATGTACCCATGCGCGGCCATTCATCTCGCGGCTTCAAGGTAACGACGGCTTCCAACATAGAGAGCGGAGCTGGATCCGTGGCGGTATCCGCACGTCCCGCTTTACCCAGCACTTGATCAACTTCGGGGAATTGGCGGAGAATGCGGTCGCTTGCCTGCAGCAATTTTCCCGCTTCAGTAACGGAAATTCCCGGCAAGGTTGTAGGCATGTATAAGATCGCGCCCTCGTCTAGCGGCGGAATGGCCTCCGATCCCAAGTGGTAAAAGACAGGAACCGTGACAATGACAAGCGCTAGGGCGGCTCCCAAGACAATCCATTTATTCTGAAGAGTCCACCGAACCACTGGCTCATAAAAGCGGATCATCCGGCGGCTCACCGGGTGAGCATCTTCGGACTTTATCTCTCCGATCAGAACTGTGTTGGCGATACGGCATAGCCAGGCGGGCTTAAAGTCAAACTGTTTTACCCGAGTCAGCAGCAGCCGCAACGCCGGATCCAGAGTAATAGCCAATAAAGCCGCTACCAACATTGTCAATGATTTGGCGTATGCCAAAGGCCTGAACATCTGCCCTTCTTGCGCCTGCAAAGTAAGAACAGGAAGAAACGATACGGCGATGACAATCAGGGCAAAAAAAGTAGGGCCCGCGACTTCCTTGATTGCAGCAATCACGAGCGGCTGGCAATCGCCGACTTTTCCGGATTTTTCCCATAGTTCAAGTTTCTTGTGCGTTTGCTCGACGACGACGATTGAGGCGTCAACCAATTCACTGAACGCAATGGCTATTCCTGCAAGCGTCATTACGTTGGCGCTCACCCCCATCATGTGCAGAGGGATGAACGAAAGCAGGACGGCGGCCGGCATGGTGATAATGGGGATGGCCGCGCTAGGGAAGTGCCGCAGGAAAATCAGGATGATGAGGACAACCGTGATGGCGACTTCGAATATCGTGCTTTTGGAAGTATCGATCGTGCGATGGATGAGTTCCGAGCGATCATAAATTGGTACAATTTTCACACCCTCGGGCAGCCCAGGCTCTATTTCAATGAACTTTGCTTTCACACGATTGATCACGTCCAGCGCGTTTTCGCCGTTGCGCATAATTACAATGCCGGAAACGGTTTCACCCGTGCCATTGAGGTCCGCGACACCGCGGCGCAGGTCAGCAGGGCCCATCACCACTTGGCCTATATCTTTAATGCGGATTTGCGAACCGCTCTGTGAAACGCCCACGGAAATATTTCCAAAATCATCGAGCGAGCGGGCGTACCCGCGACCACGAATCATGAATTCAGTGCCGCCAAATTCCAGCAGGCCACCACTGGATTCATTATTCCCTCCGCGCACTGCTTCAACAACGCGACGAATCGGAATGCCATAGGCAAGCAAGCGATTGGGATCGACATTAACCTGATACTGGCGTGTGTAACCACCGATGGGTGCGACCTCAGCGACTCCGGGAACCGATCGAAGGTAATACCGTAGGTACCAGTCCTGGTAGGAGCGCATATCCGCGAGGCTGTGTTTGCCCGACGTATCGACAAGGGCGTACTGAAATACCCACCCAAGAGAAGTCGCGTCCGGTCCGAGTTCTGTTTTTACGCCATCCGGGAGGCGAGGGATTACACCGGAAAGATATTCCGTTATCCGAGAGCGCGCCCAGTATAGGTCTGTTCCTTCATCGAAAATGATGTACACGTAGGAATAGCCGAAATCGGAAAAGCCGCGGACAGTTTTGACTTTGGGGGCGCCAAGCATTGCCGTGACAATCGGATAGGTTACCTGGTCTTCGATGAGATCCGGACTCTTATCCCAGTGAGAGAGAATGATGACCTGTGTTTCACTTAGGTCGGGGATGGCATCCACTGGAAGCGTGACCATCGCCCACCAACCGGCAATGCAAGCCAAGGCGAGGAGTATCAATACTGAAAGCCTGTGCTCTATGGAGTAGTCGATGATCCTGTTAATCATCGTAAGCTCCACGGAATGGTGGGTGGGATTTTAAGATTGAATCCAGAGGCATTCAATTCGATTGAATAAAAAAAAGATGTAGAAGCGACGACTCCGCTGTCTGGATCGATTGTCCAACTGGACGCCGTGTTTTCTACAGTCAAATTCATGCTTCACATCGGGTCTCGCATCGTTTGCATCGATGCCATGTGTTCGTGCTTATCCGACGGTTTGTTGTGGATGTCAGGAGTCATCGACGGGGCGGAGGCTGGCATTTTCATGCGGCTTTCCGAATCCACAAAGAAGGTTGCCGCGGATACGACACGTTCGCCGGATTGCACTCCATGCAGAATCTCGATTTGATCTCCAACACGGCGGCCGATTTCAACCTCGCGCAGTTCGAAAGTTTCGTCGCCATGCTCCACATAAACGCGAGCGTGTTGGCCGGAATCAACCACGGCGTCCATAGGGACGGTGACGGTTGTTGGAATACGGACAGAAGTTTCAACATCGACCAGCATATCCGGCCGCAACATGAAGGTGGGATTATCAACCTCGAGCCGAATCTTGGCGGTTCCGCCGCCGGCTTCTGACTGAGGCAGGCTGTCCGCAACCAGCGCGGTCATACGACGGCCTTCATCATGCAGGATAATTTGTGCAGTGCTCCCGGGGCGGAGGTATTGGGCTTCGTCTTCGTAAACTTCGGCGATCACCCACACATGGCTCAAGTCGGCGATTTTGTAAAACTCCATCATATGGTCAAAATGTTGGCCGGGTGATACGTTCCGACTGAGAATGAACCCATCCGTTGGCGAAACAATGTCAATGCTTTCGGGAAGCTCACGACTATCTGCCATGCGCTTTATTTGATCATCGCTCATACCCAGATTGCGAAGATGGTCGGTATACCCCTGAATGCTTCGCACGCCTTCCTTGGCGACGGTCCCAGGGAAATTCGGGGTGAAGCGCGCGCCATCTTTTCCCACGGAGCCAGGAATACGCTCGGTAGCAGCGAGGAAACCGGAAGCCGCCGCCACAAAATCAGGCGCGTAATAGGCAGCAATCTTCTGATTCTTTTTTACGAGCATTCCCACCGAATCGTTGTAAGTCTCTCGAATAAAGCCGTCCACGCCGGAATTGATGCTGTAAATCCGATTATCTTCAGGGGACACACGCCCCACAACTCGGACCGTATGAGCCGTGCCACCTTTGTTCGCAGCAGTAACCCGGATCCCCAATAATCGTTGTGTATTGGCATCAATCTTGACTTCGCCAGCGGGAATTTCTGCTGTATTTGTGGGGGCGGAGGTGTTGTCATCCTGGTAGACGGGCACAAGTTTCATTCCACAGTCTGGAGCAATTCCGGGCTTGTCGGATTTATAGGCAGGATGCATGGGATCCACATAATAAATTATGCGGCGTTGTGCGTTGCTTTCCGTTTGAAAGTGGGGATAGTGCCGGATGAGTCCGTAAGACCCGGCGGCGATTAGAGCAAGGACGAAGAAAGCGAGAATGTTTCGACGCATCGTGCCAGTTCCCCTATCTTTTCAAATTCGGATGCGACTCCCATCCAGCTATCTCACTTTAATGAGAAGGAACCTTTGGCCAAAAATAAAATAAAACTGATTTAATTTGGTTAAGCTACAGACCCTTTGGCCTCAATCGAACAATCATCAATCGGACAAATTTGGGCCCCAGTGGGCCTGGTTCAGGCCCGTAAGTATTGATGACTGAATATGATGAACTCAAGGTTGGCAGGGTGTCTTTGCGCTCGCGCAAGCGTGGTTCAGTCGCCAGCAGTCAAGAATTTCCGGACTTTCCAGCCTGTATGATTCAGTGAGTGAGTTTCTTGCCTTTCGCCCCATGTACCAAAGGGCGGTGCATTCTTTGAGGGAAGTGCATTTCGGCCGAAATCAGGGATGCGAGTGCAGCGGTACCATGCAGACAGCATAATCATTCTTCAGTGGCTTCATTTCGGTCAAATGAAGTTTGTATCAGATCATGCAAATTAGAGGTGGTCACACCAATCAGCCATTGAAGCGTATGCAATAATTTATTGGGGAGCATGTGTTTTGCATTATCGGCGTCCACTCCAGCCTGAAGAAGTGCGAATTCAAGTTCGCGACTTTCAGCAGGAGTCAGAATAATTATTTTCGCGGTTGGTCCAATTTGATGAATTCTAAGTAAGGATTCAAATCCATCCAATCCAGGGGTGCGCAAGTCAAGAACGACCAGATCAGGCTTCAATTCGTCAGCTTTACTGACACTTTCTGCACCGTTTTCGGCTTCCCCGCAAATCACCCATAAAGAGTTGCCAGAGAAAATTGCACGCACACCTGTACGCACCAATTTGCAGTTACTGACAATCAAGATTCGAACCGCATTATTCTCATACATCAGCGCCCGATTCCTGGTCGATGTTTTGGCCACTCCGAAAGTGCATCGGTGCACCTACTGCTTTTAAATTGGGCGCAAAATATATCAAATGCGATTGAGCGTCAATGATAAATGTTGCCTTCCGCCGATCTCAATACCGGAATACCCTTAGAGTCTTGGATTTTATTTCCCGAAGGTTAGTACGAAAAAAGAGGTGTGCATGTCCGACGCCCGAGGAATCTCGATCTGGGATGGACATTTGGCGGGTCACCCAGCCTTTGAAGTTGAACTTTTAGGAGGGCAAGCCGTTTGATTTTTCGGCCGCACAATCCATCGCGGGTTTCGAGGGGTTGTGATTTGACTTGCTTACTCGTCTGAAATTCAAGATTCTTCAATTGTAATTTTACCTGGAACGATTCCGTCCTGGCCTTATTTACGCGTGCGCAGCCGTGCTTCACCGGCTTCTATGTTATTGCAACTTCATAAGGGTACTGTAGTGACGCTGTAGAGGTCTGCGGTTTGAGCCCGCACGGGCCTACCAAAAATGCGATGGACCCAACCACGTTTTTCGACTTCCATTATGTAACGCTTAAGTAATGTTCTCCCTAGCGCCAGACCTGCATAACTGACGCGGTGGATGTCGATGGGCTCGAAGTAGCAGTCAGGATCAGATCTGAGTGATGAAGCAGAGTGGCAACATCGGGAACGGCACGATGTCAGGATTTGAAGTAGTGCTCTCCGTCGAGATCGGGAATCAGCCCAATCTGTGTGGGATGCCATCCCAGCCGTTGCTGCGTGAGCGCGCTTGAAGCTGGCAGATCGAAACTCAGGAAGGGCCCGAGAAAGCCGAAGTGGTTTCCTGCCTCCTCGCTGGTTATGGAGACGGCCGGCACGTTCAGATGCCGCGCGATTACCCCGGCGATGTCCCGAACCGGGATGCCTTCTTCAGCGACCCCGTGATACTTGCCTCCTGCGATGCCATTCTCAAGGACTAGTCTGAAGAGACGGGCGGCATCGAACCGGTGCACCGCGGGCCAGCGGTTCAGCCCATCACCCACATACGCCGAAACGCCCTTTTGTCGCGCTATGCCGATGATAGCCGGAACGAAGCCGTGGTCGCCCTCGCCATGGACGGTTGGAGGAAGGCGCAGCACCGAGACGTGGATACCGCGCGCCGCCAACAATGTTGTTGCATTTTCCGAAGCTACTCGAGGATGGTGGGACGTGACCGCACCTTCTTCGGTTACCACCCGGCCCGGCGCAGCTACGATCGCTGTCCCGGAGGTGACAACCAACGGGCGTGCAGACCCGGCCAGCGCCGACCCGAGCGCCTCTATAGCGCGCCTGTCTGCCTCGCAATTCTCCGCCCACTTCGAAAAATCGTGATTGAAAGCCGTGTGGATGACGCCTTCGCACGCACGGGCGCCCGCGGCCAGGCTTTCCGGGTCCGTCAAATCGCCGCGATGCACCTCGATACCCAACTTGGTCAAGGCTGCGGCAGCTGCGTCATTCCGCGCGAGGCCAAGGACATGATGGCCCGCGCGGATTAGCTCCTGAGCAATCGCAGACCCGATAAAGCCTGTTGCGCCAGTGAGGAAAACTCGCATTTTTGTCTCCTTTGCGTTGTGAACCACATCCCGATTTGCTGTTAGTTATCCCAATAAGATGTATCAGAGGTCTAAAAGTGTTCCAATCTGCCAACAGTGGGCTGTAGTGTTGGCAAGATCCTGCTGATGCAGGCAAGAGCACTTCGGTTTACAAAATCGTCACGATAATTTTTATAAATATTTATATTGCACTCGTCAAATAACGCGATTTCTACATGTTTTTGCCGAAAAATATACATGAAATCCTGTAGGAACCGCGCGGGAAATTTGTCAGAATCCGAATTTTGAAAGTTCAGACGCGCTACACCACGTTATCAAACCACTAACATCGCCCGCACGTTAGCATTTTATAAAGTCATTGACAGATTGCCCCCCATAGTGTCTAACTCGTCCCCAAGTAGGAGTGGTTTTCATCCAGAAGTCGGGGCAATTGGCCAAATTCTAAAGAAAAGCGGTGGTCCGTTACGGATCGTCGTTGGAGGGAACGTATGGGTGTGGTCCGGTCCAAGAAGTTCGCTACGGGTGTGTCAATCCTTGTCACACTATTATTAAGTTTAATGCTCGGAAGCATCGCGCAGGCCCAAGTTACGGGAGCAACCCTTTCCGGAACCATCACCGATCCTTCGGGCGGTGTTCTCGTGGGTGCGCGCATTTCCGCAAGAGATGCGGCAACTGGCGTTACAAAAGAAGCAACCACGGATTCTGCCGGGTTGTACACGATCCCGAACCTGGCTCCAAGCGTATATGAAGTACGAGTCACTGCTGCCGGGTTCTCTACGTCAATTCAATCGAACCTGACTCTATCTGTCGGACAGCAGCAACAACTGAACTTCGCCATGAAAGTCGGCGAAACAAGCACCACGGTCCAAGTGACCGAAGCTGCGCCGCAAATCGATCTGACTTCTTCCGCTCTTACGGGGCAAGTCGAATCGGAAACTGTGCGCGAGTTGCCCTTGAATGGACGCGACTGGACTTCGCTGGCTCAACTGCAGCCCGGCGTGAAGCCAATCGAAACACAGATGAGCTATTCGACCTCCGCCCGCGGCAACCGCGGTTTCGGATCGGAACTCACCATTTCCGGCCAGAGGTCAACCTTTAACAACTACCGAATCGATGGTATCGGCGTTACGGACTACGCCAATGCCGCTCCCGGAAACGTAATCGGCGTCGTGTTGGGTGTTGACGCCGTTCAGGAATTCTCGGTTTTGACCGGCGGATTCCCGGCCGAATACGGCCGCGCCACAGGCGGAGTCATCAACGCCATCAGCAAATCTGGAACAAACCAGTTCCACGGCGATGTGTACGAATTCGTCAGGAACAACGCCTTCGACGCAAATGATTACTTCACTAAGTCATCTGGTGCGACAATTCCTCCCTTCCGCCGCAATCAGTTTGGAGTTTCGGCGGGCGGACCAATCATCAAGGATAAAACATTCATCTTTGGCGATTACGAAGGACTGCGGCAGTCAAAGGGAATCCCGAGTTCTGTGAGCGTCCCCTCGGCAGCAGCTCGTGCGGGAACCTTCCAGTATGACAGTCAAGTTAACGCCGATCAGTCGGTTTGCCCTACAACGATTCCTTCGGTTTACAATGGCACGACCGAAGTCAGTCCGGGTACTTGCGTAGTAACCGCGATTAATCCTTACTCCACGGCCCTTCTGGCCCTCTATCCGAATCCTACGAACGGAGTCGGAGCATCCGGAGTCGCGGCAAATACAGGACAATACGTTACTGCCGGCGTGCAAAGCGTACCGGAGAACTTTTACACCGTGCGCGTTGATCATAAGCTCGGAAACAATGACAGCTTGTTCGGGACGTATCTGTTTGACGATACGGACTACACGCAGCCTGACGTGCTAACCACAGTCCTCCAGCAATCGCACACGACGCGTACGACTGTCGCGATCGAAGAGAACCATACCTTCAGCTCAAGCTTTGTGAACGCTGCGCGCATCGGGTACAACCGCGACCACGTTATCAATGCGGCTACACCGGGTGCAATCAATCCAGCAGCAGCCTCACTGGCTCTCGGAGCCCTTGCAGGACAGAATGCTCCCCGTCTTTCGACACACGGCGGAGTCGGAGACTTCTTCGCAGGTGTCAACGGCGCTTCTCATTACCTCCACTCTTGGAATTCCTATCAAGCCTATGACGACGCTTTCTGGACCAAGGGAGCCCACACCATCAAGATTGGCGGTGGCGTGGAAAATATGCGTTACAACCAGCATACCTACCAGGAACCTGGCGGACGTTATCAGTTTGCTGACTTCATCAATTTCATGGCCGGTGTCCCAAAATCATTTGAAGCCAGCCTCGGACCTTCGGTTGGTGGTGTAGACAACCCTAGGGAATTCCGACAGACCATGTTCAGCCTGTACGTTCAAGATGACTGGAAAGTAAAGTCTAACTTGACCGTTAACATTGGAGTCCGCTACGAGCCCAGCACCGTGCTATCGGACGCCCAAGGGCGAATTACCAACCTGGCAACCATTACCGCAGCGGCGCCAACGTGCGGTGTTAGCTTTACAGACCCCAACCCTGCGGTCCCACCGTTAGCTGGGAGCTTCTGCGGCGGCACCGGCCCATACTACAAGAATGCAACGCTTCGCAACGTTGAACCCCGACTAGGCTTCGCTTGGGATCCGCTCAAGGATGGAAAGACTTCGGTCCGTGGCACATTCGGAATCTACGACGTTGATCCGCTTCCGGGTTACTTCCTCCTGCAGCAAAACCAGGCAGGACCGTTCCTTGTGTTCAAAAGCATCAAGGGTGCGGGGAACTTCACAACTCAACCGGGTTTCACTACTCCATTTGCGGCTGATGAGGGCGGAGTACAACTGGCGAACTCAGTCTCCAGCAAATTGGCCACTTCAACAGTTGAAGGAACTCCTCACCGCAGCTACGTAATGCAGTGGAACCTCAGCATCCAGCGTCAGCTCACGTCGGATACAACTCTGACTGTCGGCTATGTTGGTTCGCATGGCGTTCACCTGATGATGCGCGGTGACGACGGCAACATGGCAGGAGCCCCCGGCAGCCCCACAGGAGGAGTGTTCCAGAAAACTCAATACGGCTACGAGTTCCCTTGCGGGTATCCATCAGCTCCAACTCCCCCCGCGGTCACTCAGCCTTGCACCGCCGGGACATTTGGCGGAACGGCCGCCTTGGGAGGCGGACAAAGCGCCCAGGTCAACCCCAACATGGGAATTATCCGGTACATTTACTGGAATACGGATTCCCACTACAATGGCTTGAACGTCAACCTGGACAAGAGGTTCGCTCACGGGTTCCAAGCCCAGTTGGCCTATACGTTCTCCAAGTCTCTGGATGACGACTCACAGACAATCGCCGGCGACACTTTCTCCAACGGCATCAATTCGCCGTGGTGGTTCTTGCCGAAGTTGTTCTACGGTCCGTCTGATTTCAACGTTACTCACACATTGTCGGTCAATGGCCTTTACACCATTCCTACACCGAAATCCTTTACGGGATTCGCCGAGGAAGCACTCGGAGGATGGCAATTGGGCGGTATCTTCACTTACAACAGTGGAACGCCTACTACACCGATCAATAACGGCGACCCCTTGGGCTTGGGGAATAGCGGAGCAGACCAATTTGGTCCGTTGGTAAAGGTTCCGGGATGTAACCCGATTAACTCTAACTACTCGGGGAGCACGCCTGGAAAACCGAACTACATCAACACGAACTGCTACACAGAGCCAACAGTTCCGACGGCTGCTGTGCTGCCATTCCCGTGCGCTCCATTCCCAGGCGCGGCTGCAGCACCTGCCGGACAAACGTATTGCGCAAACCTGGCTCCGGGCAATGTTCTCCGGAACAGCATCAACGGTCCGAAGTTCTTCAACATGGACTTCTCCATCCACAAGGACTTTCCGATCAAGCGCATCTCGGAAGCCTTCAACGTGCAATTCAGAGCGGAGATGTTCAACATATTCAACCATGACAACTTCGTTCCGCCACAGCCCTGCAGCGGCGACTGCAACGCAGGGTTGTACAACGGAAACGGATCCTCCGCGGGTGTTGGATTTATTTCAGCGCTTGCAGGACAACCGCGTGAAATTCAGTTCGCCCTCAAGGTGGGCTGGTAGTTCACAGGCAGCGGATTTAACAGAACTGCCCGTCCGCTTTGGCGGACGGGCAGTTTCTTTTTTGGGGGACAACGACCGCACAAGCAATTAGTTGATCGACACTCGTTGTGGCGACGCCTTTAGTTCAAGCGTGGGCGAAAAGAATTTTTCCATGCTCGGAATCCGCACGATTTGCAAAACTCCCATCAGAACCACGGTAGCAACTAAAGTTCCCATCAGGAATTTCTGCTTATAAAGTTTTTCCGGATTCTGCACTGGACTGTCCGTCTGGAACGACATCCGAAAATATACAGTCATGAGCAATGCTAGCGCTGGGAACGAGAGAATTAATTCGATTCGATAGCGCATCATGTAAGCGCCAAAAAGAAGCATGGCCAGCGATGCGTAGAAAAGCACCGAAACGAGAAGCGATTCCTCGGTATACCACTTGAATGAATTCCGGTAAGCGCCGGCCCTCGAAGCTCCAATCTGGCGGAATTCGCTGAAGCGTTTGAGGGCCATGAAGTAGCAGCCGATCATCCAGTAGGCCACCAGCAGGGAAATGGGCGGCGTGATGACCGAAGTCACGATAAACCAGCCGAGCAGCATGCGAATCGGATTGTTGATTGATTCGATCAACACGTCGGCATAGGGAACATCTTTTGCGCGCAGCGGAGGAATATTGTAGATGCAGCCCATCACCCAAAGCGCGGCCGCGGTTAGCATGAATTTTCCGGAAACGTGCCATGCGATGATCAGCCCGGCCACCATCATTGCAATCCATTGCACATACGCGCCGGTAATGGAAACGATTCCCACCGCGGCTGGTCGCATGCATTTTGTCGGGTGCAGCCGGTCGAATGGAGCATCCAGGACTTCGTTAATCACATAGTTGCTGCAGGCTACCAGGGTCGTGGCGATCGCGCCGAGAATTAATTTTGGAATTAATGCGCGA
>Ga0210386_10000049_pt1 | contig 83627 bp, 79 predicted proteins | sample IncBWH32OmetaG_FD_160091 | JGI IMG/M metagenome (GOLD analysis project Ga0210386, IMG submission 160091) | Forest soil microbial communities from Barre Woods Harvard Forest LTER site, Petersham, Massachusetts, United States - Inc-BW-H-32-O ...
ATAAAGTCCGGACCATCTTTGCGACATCATAGATTTCGATCTTAAGCATCGGATAAGTCGACTTCAGTTTTCGCCCTGATGCCTCGGCAGCATCGAGCGTCTTAAACTCTGACTTAAAAATGGCCGTCGACAACTACCGTGAACCCTTCGGTAGGAGGCCTGTCGGCTCGCAAGGCCTCCTTCTGGTCACGCTCGTTTATTGAGAGAACTGGCTTCTTTTTCACGGGAGGCCCTCCCAGTAGCTCTCCGAAACGTCGGAATGCTCATTTTATGACCGTTATCTGACTGTTCTTAGCATCGCTGCTCTTTGCGCCTTTTCCTGAGCGGCCCAATAATCTGCTTCTAGTGGCAGCTCATCGAAATCCGGCTTGTACCCATTTTCCTCATACTTGGAGCGTGGAACGGGGATGTTGCTGCCGTCATAGTCAACCTGCACCCAACCCTCGTCAGTACGGAACATTCCTGTTGCCATATTCATCTCCCTTCTCCGCTAGGAGCAACCATCGCAGAGGTTTGGCTCACCATCGCCGACTCAATACTTTGCCCTTGTTGTGACCTGGCTGTTCTCGCTTGAGCCTGTCGCGTTCGGCGCAAAGCTCGTCGATCTTGTCGCGCATCCGGTCCAGTAGGGCCTCGGCCGAGATGCTCGGTATCCCCTCTCGTTGCAGTTGCCTGATCTCACCGCGCTGCCGCTGCACCCGAATGCGCATGTGTTCTATTTCGGTCCGAATGAAATCGATGTCCGGCATGTGCGACCCTCCTGCAAGAAGTGACGAACAGGCACTGAGGTTCAACCTCGTTGTCAGGGAACATTCACAGGCGGCATCAATCCCGTGGCTTGCAGCACGAAATGATGTTCGTGTGGCCGGGCAATGGCTGAGAAGGTTATCAGGGCTGCGATCGGGATAGCGATCAGGATAGCGAGCTGGCGCACGTCCCACTCGACTTTCAATTTTGCGGCCTGTTCCAACAACTGGCAAATTAGCCTTTGTAATAAGCCGATTTGTGATGCGTATCAATGCAGCTATCCGACTCTTTAGTTATCATTGGTGAGCCGGCTGCAGCACTGTCAGATCCGGAATTGGAGCAGTTGGCAGGGGCCGCCCCGATTTTCAGCGTTGGGGCGGCCCCACTGGCGTTCAGCCCCGATCCTAGGGCTGAAGGCGAAAGGAAAATAGATGGGCCTGCTTTCGTCGATCGAATTGCCGCATTGGCTAATGATCGGGGGAGCTATTTTAGCAACGATGGGCTTCCTGGGTCTTGCATTTACCCGCAACAAGGAGGTTGCGACAGGACCGCCCGCAAAAAATCACCTTCGCTGAAATGCGCTCGTCAGGTGTTCGCGGCCTGCAATGATGTCGGTTTCCGAAGAACGCGAAATCTACTCCCGGCTACAACGGCTACCATCACCACTGCGAAGGATGCAGCTGCTTGTCTGCACATTTCTCCTACTCGTCGATGAGTGGCTCCGACGCTCTGGCAGCAAACTTCTCGCAATCGTCCGCGATCGTATGCATCATCTTCTTCAATGTTTCGTCGGTCATCAGCTCGGCCAAGACGCGGGATGCTTCGGCTCGCTGGCGCCAATGCTCTGAGTCACTGAGATGCGTAGCAATGGACATGGGACTAACCTTTCCGCGCGGACTGCTGTCATACGGCCCAAAACCGTAAACTGAGACGCGGGCAAGCCTAGGCCGACGGCTGGATCGCAAGTGAAGGATCGGTAACGGTGAATCCTGCAATGGAGCGTGTGTGGAATCGTTCCAAAGCGACGCCTCTACTGCAAAGCAGTGCGAGGGGCCATGAGTAGACCTGCCTAAATTCGACTGATGCCGGCTGCTGATCGCGGGGAGTAGATCCTCCCCGCGAAGCATTTTTACCGACACACTAGTTTCCGCTGACGCCATTCAGGTCAGCGTCCTCGCCACCGACCCTCGATGGATCCCTTCCGCTAAAGCCGTAGTTTTCCAAGTTCCGACGCTCGTCAGCTGTTAACGCGGTTGGGTTCTCCCCCTGAACGCGCTGATCATTGTGGGCCCGAACATGATGGGTTGAGCCATGCAGGCGGGGGTTCTGGGCGAACGCCGGCGTAACGACAGCAGCGGACAGAATAACAGCAGTTAGAATTTTCTTATTTTTGGTCAAAGGTCTTCTCCGTTTTGTAAGACCCTCCTCACCGATCAGAGTAGTACCCTTCACGCATGATTCGTCACATCAAACGACCGTGTACTGTCAATCACGCTCGGTAACGCAATCGGCATTGCCGAGCAAAAGGCGCAGCAAACCAATGCGGGGCCGCGCCAATCGAACGGGGCTTCATGCGCAAGGCGTGTGAGTTTGGCCTGGAAGGATTGGTCTCAAAGCATCGCGATCGACCATATCGCGGCGGACGATCAAAACACTGGATCAAAGTCAAGAACCGCCAGCACCCGGCGATGGAGCGGGTGATGTGAGCGCGGCAAGACCCCCGGAAGTCAATTCACCGTCAACAAGTAGAACACGATGATAGACGGGAGTGAGGCCGAAGATCACGGCAACAACGTCCTCGAAAGGGATGTGAAGCCTCCAGCTCGCCACGTCGTTTCGATTGGATGTTTGATCACTCATGGCGTACCGCATGGTTTTGTGCGCGGTACATCATAAGTCTCAACTTTTAAAGGACGGCGACGCGATATAGCCCGCATTTCGGGTCCAGCGTCACCGACGATTTACCATCGGAAGCATCCGCAATGGAGCGTGTGGCGGAATCGTTCCGCTAGATAAGCACTTGATGTGCGCCTTCGGGGGGAGATCGGCCGGGCGGGATTTTCGTATTCGTTGTGACGCGTATCAATGCAGCCATCCGTTTTTTGCTTAACTTGTACAGGCCGGCTGCTCCATCGCTGGGATGAGGGCGATTTCGTCATGCGCACGAGCTTGCGAGATCGGTGTATTATCGGTTTTTGGCTAATCTTGTTTGGACTTGCAACAGTAGGTTGGATGGCTGGATTAACCTGGGCGTCCATTTGGTTGTTTAGTTGACGATACGCACTCTGGCTAAAAAGAGTGTTCCGCAACTTTCATTGCCAAGCAGGCGATCATTCCCCACAAGGCAAGATCGATTTCCACGGCTGCACGCGCGCCTTCCTCCTTCGCGCGCTTAGGAATTCTAACTGTAACTGAATTGGCAATGCGCCGGTTCCATGGAAAGGAACCGGCGCATTCAGGCTACTTCCTTTGCGCTCCCAAAACGGCGCAATCACGACAACATTGCCCAGCCAAGCTGGGCCTCCCGCGGCCTCTCTCGCCCGCGGGAACACCGCCCCCCGGCCTCTCCTGCCCGTGGGGACACCACTTGGCCCCGGTGCTTTGCCGGGGCCGTTTTTATGGCTGAAATTGTAATTTTGAGTGCGGCTTATCTTGGGTCTTTGGAGTTCTGCCTTCGGGTATCCTCATGGCATCTTCATGAGCGGTTTCGAGCAGGGACTGACCTGTTTCGCAAAGCCTGCGAATTCCGCCACTCACTCGCGAACGTTTGCGCGAGGCTTATGGACGGCCGTTCCAACCTGACCAATTTTGGGGCAATTCAACGCCTTCGCGGCGATGTCTCAGATATGACGCAATCCGCCGCACAATCGGGACAGGGCATACAAAGCTCGGTTGCTTCGGGGGGTTGCATCAACTCGATCAATCGTTGGAAAACGCAAGTGAAGGATTTTTTCAAGCAAATCGTAACTTTGTTCAAGCTTCGCGTGACATTGAAGCCGTACAGGCAGGCCGTCAGGCGGCAACGCGCGGACGAAGCTAGGATATCATCCCCGCATATCAGGCACTTCGGCCTGAGGCACAGGCCGCGTTTCGCGCGGGATATGTAGACCCGCTGATCGCACAGACGCAGGGTGCGGCGTTTGGCGTCAACAAAGCGCGCCCGTTCTTGAACGACGCATTCCGCGACGAAACAGCGGCGACGCAGCGCCGCGAGAACCATGAGTGTCACCGAGATATCTCGATTGCGTGATTACACGAAAGCTTGCATTTCGGCTTGCGTGTTGCTATATTGTTCCTCGCCCGTTGCTACAAATCGCGGCGGGCGACGATTAGAGGTTACGCGGCGAAATGAAACAGGATTTGCAGGAATTGATGCGCGTTAGAGTGCCGGCGGCGCTGATTGATGCGATCGACCGGGCGGCCCATCGCGATTTGCTGTCGCGATCGGGCTACATCCGACAGGCGGTAATCGCGAGGTTGCGAGCCGATGGCGTCGGTATCGAGGAAGCACAGGCGCTTTAGCGAGCGCAATAATAACCCGGTGAGGGTGCCGGGCACTAACCACCGCCTAAGCAGGGGCGGCCGCCAGCGCCGATCAGGCATTGCGCGCTAGCGGTATGGTTCTTGAGGCATTGAGTACGAATCATAGTTAAGCCGGCTAGGGCGAGGGCGCCCACAAGGAACGCGGATAGTGAGCCGATAGGGCCGCCGCGAAAATAATCAGAGTCAAAATCAACAGTCGAAGCGAGGACGCTCGCATTCGAACGTCGGAGAATTGTATGGACGACATAGGTAACCTGCAGGGCTTGCTGCTGAACGCTAGGGTACGAGCTGGGGCTCAGCTTTGACCGATAGCGCTGGAAAAACAGCCCGAAAACAGCCCGGCCGGCCCTTCAAGCCTGGTCAGTCCGGAAACCCTGCTGGCCGTCCAAAGGGCACGAGAAACGCCGTAACGCGAGCAGTGGAGGCGCTGCTCGACGGGGAGGCGGAAAAGCTCACCCGAAAGGCAATCGATCTCGGCCTCGCGGGCGACATGGCTGCGCTGAGACTTTGCGTGGACCGCATCATGCCACCAAGGAAAGATCGCCACGTCGCATTCCCATTGCCAGCAATGAATGAGCCTGTGGATGCGGTGAAGGGCCTTGCCTCGATCGTGGCAGCGGTGGCGAGCGGGGAATTGACTCCATCGGAGGCGTCAGAGTTGACGAAGCTGGTGGAGGGCTATGCACGAGTCCTTGAAACAGTTGACCACGAACAGCGCTTACGAGCGCTGGAGGGAAAGATCAATGATAGCAAACCATAGTCGTCGGTTGGACAAGCTTGAGGCGTCGCAGCCAAAAGGCCGCGTGGTACACATTTGGGACAATCACAAGCCGGGATGTGTCGAGCGCGAAAAGGCGAGATTGACCGCAAATGGATCACTGAGGCCTGAGGACGAAACCGTCGTGTACTGCTGGCAGCGGTAGGCGAATGGCATCAAATCACACTCGCCGATTGGATCGCCTTGAAGAGATTCACGCTCCTAGCAGTCGGCCTGAGCGGCGGCATCAAGTGATAGGGGACACGAGGGCCGAACTTGATCAGCGAATTGCAGAGATGATTGCGTCAGGTGAGGCGAAGGTTGGCGATGGCTTTATCCGAAATTTGATTGTGGACCCGCCGCAACGAAATGAGGTTTAAGATGGCTATCAATCACGGCAGGCGCCTGGACCGACTTGAAGAGACTAACCGGCCGAAGGCGGAATGTCGCCGGGGCCATCGCGTGATCGGCCACGATGACAGGGAAATCGAGCGCGAGAAACAGAAGCTCATTGCTTCCGGGGTGATGAAGCCTGGAGATTTCTTCATCGCCCGCCTGATCATTTCGTCATAACGATGATCGTTCGGCGTCGTTTGCTCGCAAATAATTAATGGAACGCACTAAAAACAATTGGCTGGGTGGCATTTTTATTGCGTGCCTCGAACGGGGGCCGCACCTCAATGCCCCCCGGCGCCCCAAGGTGGTTTTGAAAGCATCCTGCCCTTGGTGTGCTGCGACGATGCATAAGCAACCGCGCTTGGTCCGTGAAAGCTACGGAGCAATCAAGATCTGACGGCAGGCGGCAGGAAGATCTGCGAGTGTCAACGCGTGCTTTGGTTTTTGTTGTGTGTCCGGAATCCCTGGGTGGAGAGCAGGCTCGCTGAACCAATAAGCAAAATCCTTTGCACTGCATCCCTCATCCGCCGAGGGTGGAGGCTGTGATTCGCATTGGCGCTCGGCGGCCGGACATTTAATGCGGATATGGAAGTGGTAATCATGCCCGTACATCGGGCGAACCTTGGAAAGCCAACTTCGGTCTCCCGTGGCTTCACGACAGAGCGCTTTTTTGATGGCCGCGTTGACGAAAATCCGCTCGACTTGTGGCTCCTGTGCCGCTGCTCGAATGACAAGCAGGTGGCTCGGGGTCCAGACCTTTGGGTCGATATCGAGGCGGTCGGGCCGCACCATCATTGTCGCTGACATTTCTTCGCGCTCCTCGCGCGACAATTCTTGATCGGGCATTGGCGTGAGCCAAATGTCTGCATCGAGTCCCACCTGATGGCTCACATGACCAGTCAGCATGGGACCACCCCGAGGCTGCGACAGGTCCCCCACAAGCAGTCCAGGCCATCCGGCAACCTCGCGCACCTTTTCAGAAAGGCGCTCGAGCAGTTCGATCATGTCAGGATGGGCCCAATTGCGGTTGCGGGACAACCGCATTACCTGCCAGGTCTTTCCATTGATGGGCAATGCTTGAGCACCTGCGAGACAGCCTTTCGAGTAAAATCCGATCGAACGCACGGCCAGCGAAGCGGGCAGGGTTTTGCGGGCGAAGAGTTCTCTCGCGCCAAGGTGCCTATCGTTGGGATTGGCCAATGGTGGGAGCGGCTTCGGGTCCACGCTACCTTTATCCTGTGCCCAAACGGGCCCAGCCGCGATTGCCAGGACCATCAAGGAGGCTAGAATCTTCTTCACCTGATTACTCGTTGGTCTTCGCGAAAGGGGATCCGACCTGACGCGCCTGGGGGCGACCATGCGACTGCTCGCCGACCGCATGAGTCGGCGGGAAAATGCTGTCATATATCGCGCGGGCTTCTCGAATTAGGCGTGCTCGTTCCAACTCAGCTTTCGGGATGAATTGAATGATTTGGCCCATGTTGGCTCTCCTCACTTCTGCACGAGCGAGTCCGATTAGAAGAGCCCGGCATCAATCCGACCAGCCAGCTTCGTCAGGACCGCCGCCGTCCAAGCGCGTCCGTGATTGCGGACAATCCGTGGAAGCGCTTCGCTGATGAGAGCAAGAGCCACCGTTTCGCTCGAGACGCCCGCCGACTCCGCGCGCCTGATGGCGGATCGAATATGCGATCTCGCCTCCGAGAAGCCATCCGCTTTGCTTTCAACTTCCGGGCTCTTCCGCAACTGTGCTTGGCTCATGATGTGGCCGTTGACCATTTGTGATGTTATAACATAACATTCGGTTCGTGAACAGAGTTCGCAATCTCCCAATCAAATCCGGCTTTTAACCAGGCCTATAACTGCCCCGCGTGTGAACTGTTGGGCGAGCCACGTCCTCGGCAAGAACCTCGGACCTATCGCGGCGGGGCTACCAAGGTCGATGTTTAGGAGCCATCGCGGCACTAGGCCAACCTTCGACGATTGAAGGCGAAGCCGATGGCCAGAGCCGCAATCATGAGTATCTGAGCTGCGACCGTTTGCACGGTCGGGAACAAACCAACCAGTGAGATGCGTGGCACCGAGCGCAAGGGCGCGATGTTGACGATGCCGGCCTCTTGCAGCGCTGAGATGCCCTTCCCCGCTAGCACGACCGTCAGGACCGCCATGAGCCACGAACTGTAGGTGAAGAACTTGCCGATCGGTAGCCGGCGGCTGTATCGCAGCATCGCCCACGCGATGACCGCGAGCGCGGCGCAGGCACTCAGAGCGCCAGCGAGAATCGCGCCGCCGTTTCCCTGGCTCCAGAGCGCCGCATAGAAGAGGATGGTCTCGAACACCTCTCGATAGACGACAATGAAGGCGAGAGCTAACAGAAACCAGGCCGACCCGCCGGACAGTACCTTCGACACTTTCTCTCGGATGTAGCGCTGCCACTGATCGGCTTGCGCCTTGCCGTGCATCCAGATTCCGACCGAAAGCAGCACGACGGCGGCAAAAAGCGACCCGAAGCCCTCGGTTAGTTCCCGGCTCGCGCCGCTGATGCCGATCACCCACGTCGCGACAACCCACGTAAGAAAGCCGGCGACGAGCGCGCCGACCCAGCCTGCGTGGACGTACGGCATGAACTCCATGCGCTCGGCCTTACGGAGAAACGCGATCATGGCGACCACTATCAGTAGCGCTTCCAACCCTTCGCGCAGCAGGATGGTCGCGGCGCCGAGAAATGTCGACAAACCACTCGCGGCATCCGGCGAAAGTGCCGCCTGTGCATCGTCGAGAAGACCATCGAGGACCTGCACACGATCGGACAACGCATCGCCGGTCTCCCCACCCCGCACGGCTGCACGATACTCGCCCATGAGGTCCTCGATCCGCTCCATGAGGGTGCGGTCGCTCGCGCTCAACGCGGGCTCGATCGGCTCGAACCCGTCGAGATAGGCGGACAGAGCCAACTCGCCGGCGCGCCGGCGATCGCCTGACCGGACAGCATCGACGCTCTCCGATAGGCGGTCACGTACCAGGGAAAAAGACCCGTCCTGTTGCGCGGCCACACCTGGATGACCACGCAGATAAGCCATGAGGGCATCGGCCTTGTCCTGTCCGATCTTGGCCGCGAGCGCCGCGGACGTCGTCCCGATTAGCGTCTTCAGATCGGGAACGAGCCGACGAATTGAAGCGTCCTGCTTCCACAACCGTTCGCCTTCGTTGGCGGCGTCCGGAAAGGCGAAACGCCCAGCGTAGAACGCCAAGGCCCAGCGATCGTCTGGCGGTAGACTATCGAAGCTTGGCATTGCTGTGCCATCGAGACCTTGCGTGATGACCTGGTAGAGACCAAACACGCTGCGCTGCCGGGCTCGGTCAGCGTTGGTGAATGCGATGGGCGGCGTGTCGAGCTTGCCGGCCTCTGGACCATGCCCGTCACCGGCGGCGCCGTGACAGGCGGCGCAGTTCTGAGCGTAGAGCTTCGCTCCGCGCGCGAGATCAGGAGTCTTGTTCGGCGCAAGTGGCACGGGATAGGCCGCGAGGAGGGCCGTGGCCAGACCATGAGCTATTTCCGCGACCTGTTCCGCTTCGGCCTTGTCTGCGATGGCATGTTGCAGCCGGGCTGCCTCGGTCAGAAGGGCCTGTCGTTCTGGCTTCGGCGGCAGCGCCGCGAGCTTTTCGGCGACAGTCGCCGCGAATTCATTCTGTTCGGTATATTCCGAAGGACTGGTGACCGTACCGTGCGTGACCGCGCCCGCGTAATCGACCGCGATGTAGTCAAGCAGGCGCCAGGTCGTCTCAACGTCGCTAGTCTCCGCCTTCGCCGCCCCGAAGAAGCCGAAAGTCAGCACGACGAAAACAGCATACCGAAGCAACCGCGAATGCAGACTGACCATAATGCCCCATCAAATAGTCGGACGGTAACGGTTCGTAGCGCCAGCTTGGAAGCCGTTCAATTAGAGCCGTTCTAACAGACCTCCAGGTCAACTCCTTTTGAAGTCTGTTCTCACCGTGAGAACCTCTTTTGCGAAACAACGTCAGTGGCGACTCGGAGTGGCCAACTGGTCGTGCACACGCTTTCGGGACCGCAATGCTCCGCTCGCTGGTTGAGGAGAGGTTCCTTCCTAACCCCGCAATGTCGAGACAGTTCATGTTCATCCGCAGTTGCAGCTGCACCGATAGGTGTCAGGTCGGGATTGCTGGGGCCATTTATCGAAACCTCAAGATCAAAAAGCGTACGCCAATGGTGCACCACACGCGGACCCCAGAAGTAGTACGGAGATTGGCATGCCCGGCGAGCTCTTGAACGTCCTTCAGCGACCCACCGACCGTCGAGATCTTTCGGGCAGCGTTGGTCCGGTTTTGCGGTCGATCGGGCGGTGGAGGTTCGGTCGCGATCAATCTGGCATTCTCTGGCCCCGCCCAAGGCGGTGCAAGAGAATTCCGGCTGCTAGCACAGGGCTAGGATTCCGAATTGCGGTAGCTGCGCCTTTTCCACCTGTTCCGTCGATCCCAAACTGACGGATGCTTTCTCGATCAGTGTCGATGAAACGGTCAGTTATGAGATCGCACGAGCGGACGCGAGCAGGCAGACAAGCTCCCGTGGCGTCTCCCAAGTCGCGAGCAGTCCACACTCGTGCGCCTCGAACACCTTCAACTGATGATATATCGCCACCGAGCTCTCAGTGTGTCCGGCTGAGAGCAGGTCTTCAACAGCGCGGATCGCTTGCGCCGCAGCGGCGGGCATCGACGTTTCAAGCCAGCCGATCTGTGCCGCAACCGCTCTGGCCTCAAAGATCGCCTCGGGACGGACGGCACCGCCATCGACCTTTGCTTGGCCATGAGCTTCGGAGCCATCAACGCGCGGTCGTGCTCTTCCGCTCTCAACACCTGAATGGCCTGCCAATAGAGCTCAAATGAGCGCTCGGCCGCGTCTTCGTTTGTCGCCACAAAGGGCGGCGGGACCGGCCAGAACCTGGCAGTCCCCATCTGCATCAGGTCGTTCAACGGATACCGGCTGAGGTGCTCGAATGCACGCGCCGGGCTTTCCATCCATTTTATAACGGGTCGACCGTGCTCCACGGGGACCTCGTGGATGAGGCGCTCCACTCGTGATCGATCCAGTCGCTGTCCGGCTCGACCAGCCCGATCCAGCAATGAACGGGTCAACGGGTGCCATCGATGGTCCATCGAGACCCGCATTTGGTCCCCGGCAGGACCCGCGCCCAGGGAGGGGGCCAGTCTTGCAAGAGTCAGGCTGACTGCCCCGGCCAGTAGCTCTCTTCGTCCGATTTCCATGGCCCGACCCCCGCCCCTGCCGAGAGCCTCAGTAAATCAGGAGGTCATGCCAGTACATGTTCAACCTGATGGGATTTGGATGACCTGTGAGTTCGGCAGACCCGGGACAGGCTTACTCGGCCTTCTTCCTGGACCCGGACCGAGCGGGTCCACGGAAGAACTCGGCCGGGTCTACCCCCCAAGACATTGGCCAGCTTCCCGATGATCTCCAAGCCCACATAGGTCACCGCCCTCTCGACCCGGCTCATGTAGGCCCGGTCGACTCCGGCGTTATGGGCTAGCTGCTCTTGAGAGAGCTTCCGTTGGTGTCGGATGCGTCGAGGTCAAAAAAACCGTGCAGGTGCATGTACCCAGCCAGCCAACCTGTGGTTTAACCATCTCCGACTTTAAAACTTCAACACGTTTGCCAAACGTGGGCCAATCGGGGGACTCGGAATGTTCGAATACATTTTCGCGAACCGGGACGGCTGGACCGCCGTTCAGGTTGTCTCAATGTTGACCCCCGCGCTTGTCGCGGTCTGGATCATCGTGACCGTGACGGCCCTTCACAAACGGGGCGTCTACTTTTGGAGTCTCGGTTCGACTTGGGCCAGTATCATCATCTGCCCCAGCGCATTGGTCATAATGTGCCTCAGCGTCTGGAGCCGGCTACACGATCCGAACGCCCCCCTATTCCAGGTGCCGATCATAGCAGGAGCGATCCTCTATGCTGTCGCACTCGCGTATTCGATCTTCTATAACTACAACGCTACCAAGTCGGCGACGCTGGCCCTAAGCACCAGCATGCTGCAACAGCTAGCCGTCCTCGGTGCGATCTACCTGTACTTCCGTTTGACGGACCATGAAGAGAACCGCAGCCGGTAAAAGCTGATGAGCTTGTGACGTGCTCACACCCTTACCATGTTTGCTGGGTCTGAGCCGACTAGAATATACGATCCCGCTGATCCGGAGAACGTAGCACGTCGATTGACCGTTCCCCGTCCTCGGAGTGACCTTGCTCGGCAACGACTTGCTGTTCGTATCGCAGGGGGTCACCGTATGCAGGAAACACGACCCGCACGGCTGCATCACGAAATCCCACAGCGAAATAACGCCGGGATTGGTCGGGATGAGCAGCGAGTTGTTCCATGTGAGCGACCACGTCATCGGCACCTCCACCTGCTAACTCTTGCAACTGCTCGATGGATCGCTGCATGGTCGGCAGCGCCCCTTGAGGTGCAACCAATAGGGTCTCGACAAGAACCTTCAGCCGGGACGCGATTTGCGCACGGAGCTTGTAGAGCTCATCCGATGGCGGCATCTGTAGCCGCTTCACAAGAGCTTTGATCTCCTCCCTACTTGTGTAGAAGCGCGAGTCCCGGGCATTAAGCTCACGCTGCTCTGCCTCCTTGGAGGCGAGGCGTTCTGTGAGCTCTGATTGCTTTTCGGACAGCTCGTTGAGCTTGCCTGCAACGAAATCGGGGGGACCACCTGCCCTCAAGACCGCGTAGGTGCTTTCCATGAGTTCGGCCGCGGAGGCTAGCTCTCCGCGAATGGCCGACACTTCATGTTCAAGCCGCTTCCGCTTCTCTGCGTCTTGATTTGCATCGAGTATGCTCTCGAGATCGAGCTCCTGAACGAAGGCCAGAAAGGACGCCTCAAAATCTTGATACCGCCATCTCATGGCACCGCATCCGCGACCTCGTTGGGCACTCCCGCACACCAGGTAGGTGCCGCCACGGGTACCTGAGCCCTTGTTCTCAAATGCGACGGTCGAGTGGCAGTACGCGCATCGCGCCAAGCCTGTGAATAGGTTCGTGTAACCCGGTCCCTTACGACCAGAACCCCCGATCTTCCTCTGGGACCGTGAATGCTGCGCCCGATAAAATAAGTCCTCAGAAATGATGGCTGGAAAATAGCTCCCGATCGGCTCCCCTTCTGGGACGCGCTTACCGTCGACTTTGACGTGTGGCTGGAACTCACCCAAGACCGCACGATTCTCCAGCGTCTTGGCAAGATAGGACCTATGCCAGCCATTCTTACCGACGAATGCCGGCACCCCAGTCTTGTTGAGTCGGGCTGCGATTGAATACATCCCTAATCCCGCAGCCGAGTCGGCGAAGATCTTCCGAACGATCTCAACCCGTCCTGGGATGAACTCGTAGGAGCAGCGATCCGGCGAGAGCCGAAGCCATGCCGGGCATCGAGCGGTCATGGGCCGACCTTCCGCTGCCTGTCTGCGCTTGTTCTTCCAAGCAGCGCCCACCCGCATACTTTTTGTTTTCGACTCCTCGTGGGCGCGCTCCATGATCACCAGGGACGTGATCATGTCGACAATACCGGTGGTCTTAGCCCGATAAACTCGCTTGTCAGCAAGCGTCACGAGATTGATCCCGGCCTGAACGATGCTAAGGAACAGCGTGTGGGCAGGTAGGATTTCTTCGCGACTGAGCCGGTCAAGCGATTCGACCAAAAGATAGGATCCGCGTTCCACGGACCCCGCCTTCACGGCGGCCAGAAACTGACCCAAGGCCCCATCCCTGACGTTTGCGCCCTTGAACGCGGAAATGCCGATGTCTTCGAGCTGCGTATCATTCGCCAGCTCCAATCCGTGCTCTTCCGCATAAGCCTTCGACGCTTCAAGCTGCCGCCGTCGGCTATCCCCTTGAAGCTGGATGTCAGTCGACATACGGAGGTAGGAATAGGCCCGAGGTTTCATGATGTTGACCCCAAAAAGGGACGCCTATCCGGGATCAGGTTATTTGTACACTACATTCTCATGATCGGATCGCCTGGCGCGGGAAAATCGATGCTCGCCGCCCGCCTGCCCTCGATCCTGCCGCCGCTGTCGCCGTCCGAACTGCTCGAGGTGTCGATGATCGCTTCCGTCGCCGGTGAAATCCGCGACGGCGCGTTGACTGCGCGGCGGCCTTTCCGCTCGCCCCATCATTCCGCGAGCATGGCGGCGCTGACCGGCGGCGGCCTGCGCGCCAGACCCGGCGAGATTTCGCTGGCGCACCAGGGCGTGCTGTTTCTCGACGAATTGCCGGAGTTTGATCCGCGCGTGCTCGATTCGTTGCGCCAGCCGCTCGAAAACGGCGAGGTTTCGGTCTCCCGCGCCAATCATCGCGTCACTTATCCGGCGCGTTTCATGCTGGTGGCGGCGATGAATCCCTGCCGCTGCGGCCACGCCTATGAGCCCGGCTTCTCCTGCCGCCGCGCCCCCATCGATCGCTGCACGTCGGACTACCAGTTACGAATCTCTGGCCCACTGATGGACCGCATCGACCTGCGCATCGAGGTGCCACCCGTCACCGCCGCCGACCTGATCCTGCCTCCCCCCGCAGAAGGATCGGCGGAGGTGGCGGCGCGGGTGGCCGCGGCGCGGGCGTTGCAAACCGCGCGATATGCGGCAATCGGCTTGCCTCGAATACGCACCAACTCTGAGGCGCCCGCTTCCGTGCTGGAGACGGTGGCGCAACCGGACCAGCAGGGGCAGAAGCTGTTGCGCGATGCCTCCGAATCGATGCGGCTATCGGCGCGCGGCTATCATCGCGTGCTTCGGGTTGCGCGCACGCTGGCCGACCTCGACGGCGCGGATAAGATCACGCGACTGCATCTGGCCGAAGCCCTCTCCTATCGCGCGCTGTCAGACGATGTGAGGCGGGCGGCTTGAGGAAAAGAAGCGGCGAGCCCCAATGTCGCCGTACCCACGTCGTACAGGATGAAGTGCAATGCAAGCGCACCGACGACCAACACGCCATAAAAGACGTAACTCCAACCGCCGCAGCAGCCCCCGAGCACCAGTGTAGTGAACGCTACCCAGAGGCGCACAGAGGCTTAATTGTGACCGCTGCGATAACGGTGGAGAACGCGCGCACTCAAGTACCCACGCGCCATGATGAGGCCGAAGAGCAGCGGCGTGGCGCCAAAGTCCTTTTTTGAAGTCGAGAGGGGCGAGATTTAAGGCGGTCAGCGGCGACGCCTTTAGTCCTGACGATCTTGAAGCCGGGCCCGACTCTCGAACTAAAAGCGCAGGGGTAACGAGGGAGAGGCTCATTTTGCCATTGAGAAAAACATCTGCTGATGCGTTCCAAGGCCCTTGTCTTGCGGCAAAAAAGGAACACCCGCACTCGCGATTGTGATTTGGCTCTGGGCACCATTGTGAAGCGGTTCACAACTTCGGAGCAGGAGACCGGCATAAGGTTAAAAGTTCGGCAGACTGCTCACCCGCAACGACGCAGAGGGCTGACATGAAGCCAGAACGGATCCAATGGAAACGGACGAAACGCAGGAACCAATTGCTGCTCGATAAAGTCTATGATGTTGTTACCGAAGAATTTTCCCGCGACGCGATGGCGTCGCTTGCCACCGTACTCGCGCATATCTGCAATCATCACCGATGTCGCAAAGCCGAAGGCCATTGAGGCTTTTGGCAACGTCTATGACGAAACTCGCGACGAGCTGTCCCCGAGAAACCAATGACCTCGACGTTGACGGAAGGTCCCCTCAGCCCCACATGGTCGCCACAGGTTGGCATTGGGGCACATATGTCAGACCCTATGGCAGTCAGCCGACGCCTCGTGGCGGTCTTCGCAGCGGATGTCGAAGGCTACAGCCGCCTCATGGGCGCTGACGAGGTCGGCACGCTCGAAGGGCTTACCGAGCGACGTGCGATCCTCGACAGGATCATTGGGGAACACAGGGGCCGCATAGCAAACACGGCGGGCGATAGCGTGCTCGCCGAGTTCGGCAGTGCTGTGGATGCCGTTCGGTGCGCGGTGGAAGCGCAGACTGCGCTGGCCCAAGCGAACTCAAGTCGAGCACCCGAACGCCGCATTTGTTTCCGCATCGGGATCCACATCGGCGACGTAATGGTGCGCGCCGGGGACCTCTTCGGTGACGGTGTGAACATTGCCGCGCGGCTACAGTCCATTGCGAACCCCGGAGCCGTTTGTATTTCCGGTGCAACATACGATCAGGTGCGCAAGGTCCTGCCGGTGACCTTTGCGGAGCTTGGTGCCCTGCACATCAAGAACATTCATGAGCCGATCAGAGCGTATCACGTGTGCGCGCCGAATGAAGCGAGCGACGCTGCGCCCGCGCATGTTGCTGAGGCGGAGAACCTGCCTCCGATCCCTGACAAACCTTCCATTGCGGTACTTCCGTTTCAGAACATTAGCGGCGATCCCGAGCAGCAGTATTTCGCTGATGGTATGGCCGAAGACATCACTACAGCGCTGTCGCGGTTCAAGTCGCTGTTCGTAATCGCCCGGAACTCTGCGTTCAGCTACAAGGGTAAGGCGATTGACGTAAAACGCGTGGGTCGCGAACTGGGTGTTCGATATGTGCTGGAAGGCAGCGTGCGCAAGGCCGGAAGCAGATTGCGAATTGCGGCTCAGCTGATCGACGCTGCGAGTGGAGCCCACATATGGGCAGAGCGGTTTGACGGCGCGCTGGAGGATGTTTTTGAGTTCCAGGATGAGGTCACAGAGAAGGTAGTCGGGGCCATTGCTCCGAGGGTGGAACGGGCCGAGATAGTACGCGCTTGGCGTAGGCCTCCCAGCAACACCGATGCCTACGATTGCTACCTGAGAGGTCTGGCGTGCCTTTCCCCCATGACAGTGGAGGGTTTGGAGCAAGCGTTGCATCTGTTCACGAAGGCGAGCGCTCTCGATCCCGACTACGCATCCGCCTACGGGATGGCGATGCACTGTCATGCCCATCGCTTTGACTTACTTCTGGCAGAGGCAGACGACATTGCGCATAGGAGAAGCGAAATATCACGACTTTGGCCGATTGTCGCACGGGTAGGTCAGGATGACAGCGTGGCTTTGGGCGAGGCTGCGTGGGCGGTGGCCTATCTGCTCCAAGACCTCTCGTCAGCAAGGCAACTCATTGACCGGGCCCTCGAACTGAACCCCAATCTTGCCAGTGCGTGGGCAATTAGCGGCTGGCTCAACACCTGGCAGGGACATCCTGACTTGGCGATTGAGCACCTTGGCCGTGCCCAACGGCTCGACCCTGGATCGCTCAGACTTACAAGTTTTGCGGCGATGGCGCACGCCCGCTTTTTCCTGGGCGAATATGAGAAGGCGCTAGGTCTGGCAGAAGAGATGCTCCGGCACAGTCCGGACGCACATGTCTGCTTGCGCATCGGAGCCGCCAGTGCTGCGTTTGCCGGCCACATCGACACGGCACATGGATTGGCCGCCCGCTTGCAAGTCGTTGACCCGGCATTCGGCGTTTCCCGCCTCAGGGAATACCTCGGGCCCTATCAGAAGTCCGCGTTCGTGGAAAAGTACGCGGAAGGCCTGCGCCTCGCAGGACTGCCCCAATGAGCCCAGTGCTGCGTCTCTGTGGCGAACACGCGGGAGACGATGTGAGGCGGGCGGCATAGGGTAGCCCTGACTCACCAAGAATTCACATCACCGGTCCGCCCTGCGAACGCAGAGGGCCATAATCACCAACGCCGGTTGATTTCAAGGCCGTCTCTCTTCGCGCCAAAAGCAGGGCCGCGGCGTCTGGGTCCTGGATCATGATGCGATTAAGTGGAATCGCATCATGATCTCATCTCTTGGTTTGAGCATGATCTCCGCGCAAACGCGTTCCGCGTTTGTCGCGAGGGAAAACCGGTTTCCACTTTGCGCCAACGCGGCCCTTCGGGTCCGGATCATGCTCCAGCGTGCGCGGCGACGACATTGGTGTGCCGCTTGACAGTTGAAAAAACAGCAAGTCGCAAACTGATTTGCCCGTCGTGCCAATCTGCCGCAGCCGCTGGCGCTTGCCGCTTGACCCCGAAACACTTCACGATCTGCAACGTCCCGCCTCATCAACAAGGGGCGTTTCGCGATCGTCACGAACGTTGGGCGCGGGATGCGATGGACGTGAGCGCGCGGCTGACGAAAGCGCGCCTCACGGACGGCGAAGTCGTGTGGTCCTGACATCCCGACGCTGATGTCAAGCCTGTCGAGGCGATGATCTCTCAGGCGATGGTGGCAACAAAGCCCGGCTCACCAAGGAGAGCGCGAAATAAGCCGTTAAAACCATTCGCGCGGGGAATGCCGGACGAAAGCGGTGTGATCCGTGGTGACTTGCTCGTGTGCTTTTTTTCATTCGCACGCGAGGCTGCGGGGCGCGTCGATCGCCCGGCATTCCCTGCGCCCTTGATCCTTCGAGGGCAGGTTTCCTTAAAGCCAACTTGCGGCGCGCGCGCCGCGAGATCGCACCAGCGTGGCTGCGACGGGCTCGCTGTCATTCCGGGATGGTCTGAAAGACCAGACCCGGAATCTCGGAGTCCCAATGGAGAGCATCTTGCGCGTCAACTCCCCGGTAACGAGTTTTGTTTACGCTCCGCCAACCATAAGCCCTGCGTGTGGAGGGCTTGCGTTGATTGGGTGGCGTGCGATGTTGCGTTTGAAAGTTCTACTCTTTTCCGTTCCACTGATTGCCGGTGCGGTCATCGCCGCTGGCTACCTGTTCCCGGCCTCACATCCCTGCATCGCGGTCGACGACGCTTCGGTCGAAATCTCCGACCTGCCCTGGCATGCCGACCTCCATGTCGCCTTCACCGACGATCCCGCATCGGCAACCGTGCGGGTCGGACTCTCGGAAAACCCGGAGACTGCCGACTTTGCCGTTGTGGACGATGCGGAGGACGCAGATCAGAGCGCCTGCGCGGCCAACCCGGCCACCCGGCTCGTGACGGTGTCGGTCTATCCCGCGAAAGACGAACCCGTGATCTATCTCTCGCATGACGGCCCGGCCGATTTCCGGATCTATGTCCGCTCGAAAAGCTTCTCTGAGCGCGACGCGGCAGCGCTCGTCGTCGGTGCCGGAAGCGGCCAACATGGTGGACACGCCTCGCTCAGTGGTCTGATTCTAACATTCGCAACCCGTTTCGGGAGGCACCTTTGCGAATGTTAGAATCAAAGGACCACTAGCAAATATAGTTCTCTAGTGGAGTTTTGGTTTTGACATTCGCGTTTCACGAGTTTGCGGCTGGGCTGGTAGCGAATGTCAAATCCACTCCACTAGCGCATGATCCGGACCCGAAGGGCCGCGTTAGCGCAAAGTGTGCAGCGGTTTTCCGAAGCGACAAACGCGAAACGCGTTTGCGCGGAGATCATGCGCAAACAAGAAACTAAAGCGCGTTGGCGTCGACATAAGTCATCGCGTTTTAGCGGCTTAACACTTCGTCAACCCTGTTCTCAAGCCGACGTCGAAAACCATGCGCCCTAAAACCCTTTGCAAGGTCGCTGCCACATCTTCGGTGTCAATCAAAACGACAATTGCGACGTGAAAGTCAGGGTAATCGGGCGATGGGGCGGATTCGTTGGATCAAGTTGCGCATACGCCGCTTCGCACGGCGCCACCCCTGGATCATCTTCTCCGTTCGATCGTTCATGGTATTTTCCGCCACCTTCGGCGGCGCGTATGGATTCATCGTCGGCAGCCGCGCGGAAAATTCCGGCTATGACCCGAATGCCTTTGCGATCGGGGCGAGCTTCTTGTTCGCGCTTGCCTGCCTCGGGCTTGCCATGCAGAGCATGCGCTTGCGATTCCTGCACAGGAAGCTTGGCAAGGTCGCGATCCATAACGAGGCGCTGGTCGATCGCAACTGGGAATTGAAGGAAGCCGAGGAACGCGCCCGCAGCCTGTTCGAATCGCAAGGCGATCTGATCGTGCTGCGCGACGCGGACGGCCGCATCACCTTCGCCAACGACGCTTTTTGCGAACTCGCCGGCAAACCGCGCGACGCGCTGATCGGCAGCCCCTTCCAGCTCACCATTCTCGAGCAGGGCGAGAGCGCGATCGAGCCGAACGGCACCAGAATTCATGATCAGAAGATCGCAACTTCGCTCGGACCGCGCTGGATCGCCTGGCGCGAAGGGCTGGTTCGCGTCGATGCAGGCGCACCTGCCGAGACACGATGCGTCGGACGCGACGTCACCGACCGCACCGAGACCGAGCGCGCGCTGGCCGAGGCGCGCGACCAGGCCGACGCCGCCAACCGCGCCAAATCGCGATTCCTGGCGATGGCGAGCCACGAGATCCGAACGCCGCTCAACGGCATCATCGGCATGAGCGGCCTCCTGCTCGACACCGCCTTGACGGGCGAGCAGATGACCTATGCGAAGGCCGTCAAGACTTCGGGCGACGCGCTGCTCGCGCTGATCGAGGAATTGCTGGATTACTCCAAGATCGAGGCCGGCAAGATCGATCTCGAACATCGGCCGTTCGCACTCCACGCCCTGATTGAGGACATCACCGAACTTCTGGCGCCGCGGGCACAGGCGCGAAAGCTCGAAATCGCCGCCTATATCGACGAGGACCTGCCGGCGCAGGTGATCGGAGACGCCGCGCGGCTGCGCCAGGTGCTGCTCAACCTTGCCGGCAACGCGATCAAATTCACCGAAAAAGGCGGCGTGGCGCTGATGGTCGAGCCCGGCATATGGCCCAACGAAATCAGCTTCTTCGTGCGCGATACCGGGATCGGCATCGCGCCGGAGGCGAAAGAGCGGATTTTCCGCGAATTCGAACAGGCCAACGACAGGATCGCCAGAAACTATGGCGGCACCGGACTCGGCCTGAGCATCTCCGAGCGCATCGTCAGGCGCATGGGCGGCCGCATCACCCTTGAAAGCGCCCCCGGCGCGGGCTCGATCTTCGAAGTGGCCCTTCCGCTTCCCTCCGCCGGCCGTGGCGGCGGACCGCAAGGCCTCGAAAGCCCGGATTTTGCCGGCAAATCGATCATGCTGGTGGCGCCGCAAACGATCGAGGCGTCGTTGATCGCGCGCCGGCTCGGACGCTGGGGCGCTCAGACCTGCGTGGTCTCGGACACGGCCGTTGCGCAAGCCCTGCTGCCGGAGCGGACATGGCAGGCGGTTCTGCTCGATCACGCCCTCGGCCCGGAGGAGGTCGAAGCACTGGCCGAGGCCGCAAAGCCCTATGCCAGGCAACGCATCGTCATGTTCACGCCGGCGAGCCGGCATGAACTCCGATCCGCCTCGACCGCCTCGTCCTTGACCGGCTATCTGGTCAAACCGCTGCGCGCGGCTTCGCTCGCGGCCCGCCTGCTCGCGGAAGAAACTCCCGCGCCGGAGATCGCAGCCGGCGCCATGGTCGAACTTTCCGACGGGACCGAGGTGAAAGTGGCTGCCGCCACGCGCGGCCTTTCGGTGCTGGTGGCCGAAGACAACGAGATCAATGCGCTGTTGATGCGATCGCTTCTGACTCGGCTCGGCCATCAAGCGGTCGTCACCACCAGCGGCGAAGAAGCGCTGGAATCCTGGCTATCGGCGAAATCCGCCGGCACGCCTTACGACCTCGTGCTGATGGACATCCAGATGCCGGGTCTCGATGGCATCGAGACCACCAGGCGCATCCGCGCCCGCGAGGCCGACAGCTCCAGCCGCCAGACGCCGATCCTCGCCCTGACCGCCAACACGCTGGTGGAAGATCGCTATGCCTGTTTCGAAGCGGGAATGGATGGTTTTCTGATCAAGCCGCTCGATCGCGAAAAGCTTGCCGACGCGCTCGCTGGCCTGGCTGCCGCAAAGCACGTCGCTGCGTGAGCGCAATCCACCCATTCCTCCGCGCCAGCTTGACGTCGTCGCTGATTCCCCTGAGCCTGATGCCAATCAAAAACGTCTCTCAGGGGCTGGAGAAGAACCGCATGCAGTTCTTCCATGAGCTCATGGGCTTTCTCGACGAGGAAAGACCGCGTGCCTTGAAATGAGTGCGGATTTTTGGCCCTGCTACAAACGCCGCAGCGCCACCATTTCCACCACATGGTCGGCGCCCTTTTTCAGGATCAAGGTTGCGCGCGGCCGCGTCGGCAGAATGTTGTCTTCGAGGTTGGCAAGGTTGGTACGCTCCCAGATCGCAGTTGCGGTCGCGATCGCTTCATCGTCGGAAAGCAGCGAATAGCGATGGAAATAGGATCGCGGATCGTGGAACGCCGTGTCGCGAAGTGTGAGAAAGCGCGTGATATACCAGTCGCGCAATACCGATTCCTCGGCGTCGATATAGACGGAGAAATCGAAGAAGTCGGAAACCACGGCTATCGCCTTGCCGTCGCGCGGAAGCCGGCCGGTTTGCAGGACATTGACGCCTTCGACGATCAGAATGTCGGGCCGGTCGATCTCGATCCACTCGTTCGGAATGATGTCGTAGGTCAAATGCGAATAGACTGGCGCGCGCACCGGCCGCCGCCCGGCCTTGATGTCGCTGAGGAATGCCAACAGCATCGGCAGATCATAGCTTTCGGGAAAGCCCTTCTTCTGCATCAGGCCTTGCCGCTCCAGCACCGCATTGGGAAACAGAAACCCGTCGGTCGTTATCAGATCGACCTTCGGCCGCGGCGACCAGCGCGCCAGGAGCGCCTGCAGCACGCGCGCGGTGGTGGACTTGCCCACCGCAACCGAGCCCGCCACACCGATGATGTAGGGCATCTTGCGATCGCGGATGCCGAGAAACTGGCGTTGTGCCTGATAGAGCCTGTGCGCCGCATCGACGTAGATCGACAACAGCCGCGACAGCGGCAGATAGATATCCTCGACCTCCTGGAGATCGAGCCGGTCATGCATGGAGCGCAGTCTTGCGAATTCGCCGGGCTCCAGCGTCATCGGCGTATCTTCGCGCAGACGCGCCCACTGCTCCCGGGAAAATATCCGGTACGGATTGTACACTTGCTCCGGTGCACGAACATCCATGACGCCGCCTCTCACCTGTTCGCGTCGGGCGCGGCCCGAACGCCGGTCAATCGCGCTTGCGCGCCGCCTTCTCTTCGAGTCCGGACATACCGGTCCGTTGCTCGAGCGCGGCTTCGACTTCCTCGAGCTTCACGCCGCGCGATTTCAAAAGCACCAGCAGATGAAACAACAGGTCTGCGCTTTCCGCGATCAAATGGTCGCGGTCCTTGCCGATGGCGGCGATCACGGTCTCCACCGCCTCCTCGCCGAGCTTTTTGGCGCAATGCTCCGACCCCCTGTCCAGGAGCTTGCGGGTGTAAGACGCCTCCCCGCCCGACTCGGCGCGGGCATCGACGATGCTGGCCAGATCATGAATCGTGAAACGCGACATCAACTCGGCTCGATCGAATCAACTCGATATGCATGGCTCGGCAAGGAAGGGCAGCCGTCAAGAAGACCTGTAGCACTTCCCTCACAAAGAGTCGTCAGGGATCGAGCCGCATCGGCAGCCCGGCACGCGCCATATGGTCCTTGGCCTCACGTATGGTAAATTCACCAAAATGAAAGATCGATGCCGCGAGCACGGCCGTGGCATGCCCTTCGCGGATGCCCTCCACCAGATGGTCGAGATTGCCGACCCCGCCGGAGGCTATGACCGGGACCGGGACGCTATCGGCGATCGAGCGGGTCAGCGGCAGGTCGAACCCCTGCCGGGTGCCGTCCCGATCCATCGAGGTCAGCAGGATTTCGCCGGCGCCGAGCGATACCACTTCCTGGGCATATTCGATGGCGTCGATCCCCGTGGGATTGCGCCCGCCATGGGTGAAGATTTCCCAGCGGTCGGAGCTCGTCCCGCGCTTCACCCGCTTGGCGTCGATCGCAACCACGATGCACTGGTCGCCGAACTTTTCCGCCGCTTCCTTGACGAATTCGCGGCGGTTCACCGCGGCAGAGTTGATCGACGCCTTGTCGGCGCCGGATCGCAGCAGCGTCTTGATGTCTTCGATCGTGCGCACGCCGCCGCCGACCGTCAGCGGCATGAAGCAGGCTTCAGCCGTGCGGCGCACCACATCCAGCATGATGCCGCGGTTTTCATGGGTCGCCGTGATGTCGAGGAAGCAGAGCTCGTCGGCGCCGGCGGCGTCGTAGGCGATCGCCGCTTCGACGGGATCGCCCGCGTCGCGCAGATCGACGAAATTGACGCCTTTGACCACCCGTCCGTCCTTGACGTCGAGACAAGGGATCACGCGCACCTTGAACATTCGAAGCTCCTAAATCTCCGTCTCGCGATTGATCCTTGCGAAAGACCCGTGCCCGCTTTTCCGGATCATGCGCTACGCGGCAGCGCGCGCGCTTCGGATCAACGCCAGCGCGGCTTGAGGGTCGAGGCGGCCATCATAGAGCGCGCGACCGACGATCGCGCCGGCGAGTTTCCTGGCGTGGGGCGCAAGCAGCGCGGTGACGTCGTCGAGCGAAGCAAGGCCGCCCGAGGCGATGACGGGAATCGAGATGCGTTCGGCGAGCGCAATGGTGGCATCGAGGTTGAGGCCCTTCAAAAGCCCGTCGCGCGAAATGTCGGTAAAGATGATGGCCGCGACGCCTGCATCCTCGAACCGTCTCGCAATATCGAGCGCGGTCACTTCCGAGGTTTCGGCCCAGCCCTGGACCGCGACCTTGCCGTCGCGCGCATCCAGCCCGACCGCGACTCGTCCCGGGAATGTTTTCGCTGCGGCCTTGACCAGTTGCGGATCGCGCACCGCCGCGGTGCCGATGATGACCCGCGCGATGCCTTTTGTAAGCCAGGCTTCAACCGTCTTCAGATCGCGGATACCGCCGCCGAGCTGCACCGGCATGCTGACTGCCGCCAGCATCGCCTCGACCGCGTGGGCGTTCATCGGCTTGCCGGCGAACGCGCCGTCGAGATCGACCACATGCAGATATTCGAACCCTTGCGCGGCGAAGCTCGCGGCCTGCGCGGCGGGATCGAGGTTGAAGACGGTGGCGCGCGCCATGTCGCCCTGCTCCAGGCGCACGCAGTGGCCCTCCTTCAAATCGATGGCGGGAAAAAGGATCACGGCTTCCACTTCAAGAAGTTCGAGATCAGAGCCAGGCCAAAACGCTGGCTCTTTTCCGGGTGAAATTGCGTGCCGAACGTGGTGTCCCGGGCGACGATGGCCGTCACCGGTCCGCCGTAATCGGCGCGCGCCAGCACGTCCGACTGGTTGGTCGCGTTGAGATGGTAGGAATGGACGAAATAGGCATGCCTGCCCTTCGGGCCGAGGGGCAAGCGCTCGAGCACCGGGTGTTCGGCGACCAGATCGAGCGTGTTCCAGCCCATATGCGGAATTTTCAGCTCCGCATCGCGCGGCGAAATCTTTTCGACATCGCCGGCGATCCAGTCAAATCCGTCGGTGGTCACATACTCTTTGCCGCGGGTTGCCATCAGCTGCATGCCGACACAGATGCCGAAAAACGGCCGCGCCTTGTGCCGCACCGCCTCCGTCATCGCTTCGATCATGCCGTCGAGTGCGTCCAGGCCGCGGCGGCAATCGGCGAACGCGCCGACGCCGGGAAGCACGACGCGGTCGGCACGAAAGACCGCGTCTGGATCGCGGGTCACGACGATCCTTTCCGGAGCATCCAGGCTCCGGCTTGCGCGCTCGAACGCCTTGGCGGCGGAGTGCAGATTGCCAGAACCGTAATCGATGATCGCAACACTCAACGCGATGCTCCCGGCTCCGGAAACAGACCGATGATCTCGTCGCGAGAAGGCGGCAACGGTCGCGAAAATGCCTGGCCAGGAACGTCCCGGGTCGGCGGTGGCGCGCCGCGATCGACCGATGATTGATCGTTGCCCGGCGCGCGTTGCTTGGCGGTCCAGCGGTCGAAGAAGCGCCGCTCTGCCGCCTCCTCGTCGTCGGCGACCACGATATCGAGCTGACGCCAGTTGCGCCGCGACAAGTTCCAGCGCTTCAGGGTCGAAGCCTCGAAGCCCAACAGCAGCGCAAGCAGGCCATCGACGAGAAAGACCGCCGCCGGGCCAAGGCCGAAGCGAATCATCGCGACATCCACGACAATCATCAGAACGATCCAGCCAATCAACGCCAGCCACAGACGGTTCCAGGCAAGCCACACCACGCCAAACAGCGCAGCCCAGACGTGAAAACCGTCGCGAACGAAGGTGAAGCGATCCGTGGTCCGGAGATCCCAGTTGCTGGTCGCCGGAGCGTGCACTGTGTAAACCGGCATCATCACTCTCCGCTGAGAAGGAAAGTCAGCCGCCGAGCTGACCCTTGGTCGATGGCACTTCGCCCGCGGAGCGCGGGTCGATGGCGACCGCCGCCCGCAACGCCCTCGCCAGACCCTTGAAACAGGATTCGGCGATATGATGGCTGTTCTCGCCATATAGGGTCTCGACGTGCAAAGTCACGCCGGCATTGACGGCGAAAGCGTTGAACCATTCCCGCACCAGTTCAGTATCGAATTGGCCGACCTTGTCGCGTGGAAATTCAACCTTGAAGACCAGCACCGGCCGGCCGGAAATATCGATCACCACACGCGACAGGGTTTCATCCATCGGCATCAGCACGCTGGCGTAGCGGGTAATTCCGGCCATGGTGCCAAGCGCCTGCTTCACGGCCTGCCCCAGCGCAATGCCGACGTCCTCTGTGGTGTGGTGGTGGTCGACGTGAAGATCGCCGACCGCCTTCACCGAGATGTCGATCCCCGAATGCCGCGCCAAAAGCTCGAGCATATGGTCGAAGAAACCGATCCCGGTCGCGACACTGGACACGCCGGTTCCATCGAGGTTGACCCCAACCTCGATGTTCGTTTCCTTGGTCTTGCGCTTGACGGTGGCGCTGCGCATGAAAAAGCTTCCCTTGACCCAAAACGCGGCCGTTTTATCAGGCTGGGCCAGCCTTCGCCACTGCGGGATAGTGCTTAAGGGGACGAACTTCCGCCTATGGTGACTGAAATCGAGCCGCTTTCCGGTCCAATGCATTTTCCTGGTACGAAGGATGGTCCGTTGGCTCAAAAAACGCTGTGTTGTAAGCCTGCGCGCCAGCCCCTAAATCTGGCCGAACACGAGGTACACCATGCAAGCATCACCCAACGGGACGCCACCGGTCTGGCACGGCACCACTATTTTGACAGTTCGCAAGGGCGGCAAGGTGGTGATCGGCGGCGACGGCCAGGTTTCGATCGGCCAGACCGTGATCAAATCCAACGCCAAAAAGGTCCGTAAACTCGGCAAGGGCGATGTCATCGGCGGCTTTGCCGGTGCGACCGCCGACGCGTTCACCCTTTTCGAGCGGCTGGAAAGCAAGCTTGAGCAATATCCCGGCCAATTGACCCGCGCCGCGGTCGAACTCGCCAAGGATTGGCGCACCGACCGCTACTTACGGCGGCTGGAGGCGATGATGATCGTCGCCGACAAGGATGTGTCGCTGGTCCTGACCGGCACGGGAGATGTGCTCGAACCGGAAGCGGGCGTGATGGCGATCGGATCCGGCGGCAACTATGCCTTGGCGGCCGCACGTGCCTTGGTCGATTCCGACAAGGATGCCGAGACCATCGTAAGACGGGCGCTGGATATCGCCGCCGATATCTGCGTCTACACCAATCGCAGTGTGACCATAGAGACGTTGGGCGGCTGAGCATGAGGACTTATGCGTTCCGCCCGATGTCGGCCAAAGACCTGCCGACCATCAAGCGCTGGCTCGGGACGCCTCATGTTACTCAATGGTGGCACGACCCTTCGGAGCAATTCGAGCTTGTCAGCGGCGACCTCGATCATCCTGACATGGCGCAGTTCATCGTCGCCGCGGATGAACGAGAATTCGCTTACCTGCAGTGCTACATCGTGAGCACCTGGAATAGCGGCTTGGGCCCACAACCGGAAGGCACGCGCGGACTTGATCAATTCATTGGCGAAGCCGACATGCTCGATTGCGGTCATGGCTCGGCGTTCATCCGGACTTTCACCGAGCTCTTGCTCGCCGCCGGCACGCCGCGCGTCGTCATCGATCCCGATCCAGCCAACGCGCGCGCCATCCGCGCCTACGAGAAGGCCGGTTTCTGCCGCGACAGGGTCGTCGAAACGCCGGATGGGCCGGCGCTGCTGATGGTTCGCGATTCATGACGATCGCCCGCAGCACGCCGGCGATGTCCGGTCTATCAGGCTGGCAATGGACGCTGATGGCAGCCGGGCTGATCGTTCTTCAGGCATCGATCCTGTTTTCGATGGGTCGCCTTCCGATCTGCGCTTGCGGCTATGTGAAGTTCTGGCACGGCGTGGTGCGGAGTTCGGAGAATTCGCAACACCTGACCGACTGGTATACGTTTTCGCATATCATCCACGGCTTCCTGTTTTATGCCGCGACCTGGTTTGCGCTTCCGCGGCTTGCATGGCCTGCCCGCCTGATCGTGGCGATGCTGATCGAAGGCGGTTGGGAGGTGGTTGAAAACTCCAACTGGGTGATCGAGCGCTATCGTTCCGCCACCGTCTCGCTCGATTATTTTGGCGACAGCATCGTCAACTCGGTCTCCGACACGCTGTCCATGGTCGCAGGTTTCCTGCTGGCGCGAAAACTGCCGATCGCGCTGACCGTGGCCCTTGGTCTCGCGTTCGAGATTGTGGTCGGGCTCCACATTCGCGACAATCTCACGCTGAACATTCTCATGCTGATTCACCCCTTTGAGGAAATCCGGCAATGGCAGGCCGGACCGCCGATCGTCTGACGCCCGCTTGTGCAGCAAGGCATTCCGACATAGCTAGGACCCATGACCGACTTCTCTCCCCGTGAAATCGTTTCCGAACTCGACCGCTTCATTGTCGGCCAGACCGATGCCAAGCGGGCCGTTTCCATCGCCTTGCGCAACCGCTGGCGGCGCCAGCAGCTGATCGGCAGCTTGCGCGAGGAAGTGCTGCCGAAGAATATTTTGATGATCGGACCGACCGGCGTCGGCAAGACCGAGATCGCGCGCCGGCTGGCCAGACTTGCCGGCGCGCCATTCATCAAGGTCGAAGCGACGAAATTCACCGAGGTCGGCTATGTCGGCCGCGATGTCGAGCAGATCGTGCGTGACCTCGTCGAAGTCGCGATCGCCCAAACCCGGGAGCGAAAGCGCAAGGACGTGCAGGCCCGCGCGCAATTGGCCGCCGAAGAACGCGTGCTCGATGCGCTGGTTGGCGCCAATTCCAGCGCCGCAACGCGCGATTCCTTCCGCAGGAAGCTGCGCGCCGGCGAACTCAACGACAAGGAGATCGAGATCGAGACGCAATCCTCGGGCGGACTGCCGATGTTCGAGATTCCAGGGATGCCCGGCGCGCAGATGGGCGCGATCTCGATTGGCGATATCTTCGGCAAACTGGGCGGCCGAACCAAGACTCGCCGGCTGAGCGTTGCCGGCTCGCATGAAATCTTGGTCAACGAGGAATCCGACAAGCTGCTCGACAGTGATCAACTGGTCCAGGAATCCATCACCGCGGTGGAGAACAACGGCATCGTGTTCCTCGACGAGATCGACAAGATTTGCGTCCGCGACGGCCGTATCGGCGGCGACGTCTCGCGCGAGGGCGTGCAACGCGATCTGTTGCCGCTGATCGAGGGGACCACGGTATCGACCAAGCATGGGGCGGTCAAAACCGACCACATCCTGTTCATAGCATCCGGCGCCTTCCATATCGCCAAGCCTTCGGACCTCTTGCCGGAACTGCAGGGACGCCTGCCGATCCGCGTCGAACTGGAGCCTCTGACCCGCGATGACCTGCGACGCATCCTGACCGAACCCGAGGCGTCGCTGATCAAGCAATATGTCGCGCTGATGCAGACCGAAGGCGTGACGCTGGAAATCACCGACGGCGCCATCGACGCGCTTGCCGACGTCGCGGTCGCCGTCAATTCGGCGGTAGAAAATATCGGCGCCAGGCGCCTGCAAACGGTGATGGAGCGTGTGCTCGACGAGATCTCGTTTACCGCTCCGGACCGGCATGGTGAGACGGTGAAGATCGACGCCGATTATGTCCAAAAGCACGTCGGCGATCTCGCCAGAAACGCCGACCTGAGCCGGTTTATCCTCTAGTCCAAGCGGACAGTTCAGGTTTCCAAATTCCCTTTCAGGTTCTCGATCGCCGGATGCGCACATAAAGCGCGCCCTCGCCCCCGTGACCGACATGGGCTGCTTCGAAGCCGACCACGAGGTTACGGAATTCCGGCTGACTGAGCCATTGCGGCACCTGGCGGCGCAGCACGCCACGCTCGGCTTCCGCGCCGCTAATCTTGCCCTTGCCGGTGATGATAAGCACGAAGGTCAGACCGTCCTGGTGTGCACGATGCAAAAAGCTCGAGAGTGCGCGGTGGGCGCGGGCCTGGGTCATTCCGTGCAAATCGAGGCGAGCTTCGATTTCTTTCTGGCCGCGTGAAAGTTGCGAGCGCTCGCGGCGCCCCAACGACGCCAGCGGCGGCATTGCGGGCTTCGCGATTTTCGGCGGGCTCCCGCGCGGCGTCGATGGCGGCAAGACTGCCGGCTTTGCAGCGAGATGAGCCTTCGTGTCGGACGAGCCGGCGTCCGGCTTTGCCGCGCGATGCTTTTTCCGTAGCGGTTTTGTCTGCTTCGCAACGCTCTCCCAGAGTGCGCGTTCTTCCTCGCTCAAGATGCGCTTGCGGCGCAGCGCCGACAATTCCCAGAGCGGAATCGAGGGTGGCCGCTTCATTGGCCGTTCCGATCATGGCGGAGGTGGCGGCGATTCGGATCGCTGCCTGGCTTGATCGCGGGGCGAGGTTCTGGAAGCGGCACCCTGCCCGTCACCGTCGACCCGGCCGCAACGCTGGAAGAGCTTGCGCCACTCTTCTGGTTTTTGGCTTGATCCTTCAAGGCATCGACGGGTGGAAACAGTTTTGCGATTTTCTCTGACGGCCGCGGGTCCGGGAGGGGCATTTTTCGGCCGCGTGCGACCGGATCGAGACCTTTCGGCACGAGCATGACAAATCGCATGTTGTGGCGAAAGCGGCCGGCGATGCGACCGGCCTCAGCACCGGCGCCGTAATAGATATCGGCGCGCGCGGGTCCCGTGATCGCCGAGCCGGTATCCTGCGCCACCATCAGGCGGTGAAACGGCGTCTTCGATAGCTCTGACTGGATCGGCAGCTCGCCTTCGATGAAGAAAGGCGTACCGTAAACGTGCAGCGACTTGTCGACTGCAATCGAGCGGCCCGGCGTCAGCGGCACGCCCTGCGCGCCGACTGCTTCGTCCTTGTCGGAAAGTGGCACCTCGTGAAAGAAAACGTAAGCGCGGTTCTGCCGTCGCAATTCGTTAGCGCCATCCGGGTTCTGGTCCATCCATTCCCTGATCTTCTGCATCGACATCTGCTCTTTCGGGATGATGCCGCGATCGATCAGGATGCGGCCGACCGCCGTATACGGATAGCCGTTGTGCGAATCGTAGTTGATGCGGATGGTCGTGCCGTCTTCGAGTCGGATCCGCGCCGAGCCCTGAATTTGCGCGAAAAGAAGGTCGGTCTGATCCTTGAGCCAACAGATTTCGAGGCCTCGGCCGGCAATCGCGCCGTCCTCGATCTCGGCCCGATCGTAATACGGCACGAGCTTGCGACGGCCGATCTTGCGAAATACCTGGCCCTTGTTGGGCAAACTCGGCGCCTCTTGCCTGAAGCCACGGACGAACAAGTTCGATGGACGCCGATACACCGGCACGTTGTAGACGTCGGTCGGGGTCCGCGACCCGTCGAGGACCGGTTCGTAATAGCCAGTGACGAAGCCCGCATCCTCCCCGAGCCGCGAAATCCGCAACGGAAGAAAATGCTCTTCGAAAAAAGTGCGGGCCCTGGCGCCGTCGGTAATTTCAAGCGCCCTCGCGGCGCGGCAGGGTTCAGTCAGCGAAGATCCAAGCGCCTTGGGTTCGGCGAGCGCTTTTTGCTGCCCCCCAATCGAGACGCAGCTCGCGCGAAACGCCTTGAACGCCTGCAGATGATCGTCCGATCGCCAGCCGCCGATGTCGCTCCACGCGGCCGGCGCATACTGGCTGCCACTGATCTCGAGCGGCCACTCAAGTCGCGTATAGGGAATCGAACGAATTTTGGGAGGAAGCGACCTCGCCCGGTGTGGGGAAGGCGGCGTCTGGGCGTTGCGGGCTGCAATCGCGGTCAAGGGCGCCGGCGCAACGGCGATCACGTACAGCGCGACCAGTCCCCACCGACGCGCGTTAGTGACCGCTTCCGGTGCCAACAAGCTTCCAGTTCGGATCGCGTGATGTCGTGTCTCGGGCGAAAGTCCAAACATCGGTGATATCGGCGACCTTGTCCGGATTGCCGTCGACAATGGTACCGGTCTTGTCGCGGGTAACCGAAATCATCTGCGACACAAAACGAACCGTGAGCTGTGCGGAGCGGTCGCGGGCTTCAGCGCCCACGATCTCGGCCTTGTCGATCGAAACAAAGCGCGTCTCGGTCTTTTGCTCCTGCTTCTCGCGATCCCTGATCGCGGCGTCGAAGCTTTCAGATACTTCCGAGGACAACAGATCCCTGAGCGCGCGGCGATCACCATTGGCAAAGGCCAGCACGATCATCTCGTAAGCGCTGCGCGCGCCGCTGAGGAAATGGCGCGGATCGAATGAGGAATCCCGGGCAGCAATCCCGTCAAGGCCCTGGGCCAACGCAGTGCCCGGCTCGGCGATGCCTTTCCAGCGATCGGTCGGCGGCGCGACTTCGGCCGGCGGCGCTACCGGCTTCTGATCGATCACCGCCCCCGGCATCGGAACGACATTGTTGTCCTGTGCCCCCTGCACGACATTGCGCGCAGCCCGGTCATAAGGCGGCCGTTCGTTTCCGGTGCGCTGTCCCAGGACGTTGCGCAGGCGCAGGAAGATGAAGACGGCCAGAGCCAGGAAGATGATGGTGTAAATATCCACGTCCAATTCGCTTTCTGATTCTAACGCCAACCACGGGTCCCGGCCGTAAATCACTCCCGTCGTGGGAAGGCGGAGATTACTTTATGGATGGGTCAGCATTATGTAGGCACGAATTCCGGCCCGGCCAATGGCGCGTCCCGACATGAAGCTCCGTGCCGATGGAAACAGGACCAGGCCAATGCCTCACCCATTGCCACAAGTGGAATTGTAGCGCGTTTTCAGCGCAAGGGGAAACCCCGAACCCTGCCGGAAATCGCGCATATTCAATAATTTAGAAAGGACGTTCCGATTTTTATCGGCCGGCGGCGCAACTTGCGGCCGCTTGCCGCAATCCCAACGGGAGCATGGAGCGACGATGGAGGGATCCTCGAGGGACCGCCACCCGCTGCGATGGCAGCGTTCCTTCTTGTGGAAGCAGGCGGGCCTATGATAGCCACTCGCCCCGATCGGCCATTTTCGCACCTCATCGGCGAATTCGGGCGCAAAATTGGTCCTCGCTCGCTCAAAACGTTCCAGGAGAGATTCCTATGACCAACGGCAACGGCACGCCTCCAGAGGCGGCCCCTCCTCCCCAGTTGAACGTGCTGGCGCAGTACACCAAGGACCTTTCGTTCGAAAACCCGAATGCGCCGTCGTCGCTGGCGCCACAGCAACAGCCACCGGCGATCAACATTCAGATCAATGTCAGCGGCAACAATATCGCCGAAAACGAGTTCGAAGTAACGCTTTCGGTCGAGGGCAAGGCCGAAGGCGGCGGAAAGCTGATGTTCAGCTTCGAACTCGCTTACGCCGGCGTGTTTCGGATCGTCAATGTGCCCAAGGAAAATCTGCATCCCTTGGTCATGATCGAATGTCCGCGCCTGTTGTTCCCGTTCGCCCGCGAGATCATCGCTACCGCAGTACGCGACGGCGGGTTCCCTCCGCTGATGCTCGATCCGGTCGATTTCGTCGGTCTTTACCGCCAGAATCTGGAACGGCAGGCCGCGCAAACCGCGGCGGCGCAAGTCAAGCCAAGCTAGGCGATGCGCCCAAAAAATCGTTCAGGAAGTCGTTCCAGATCGGCTTGTCGCCGAGCGTGAGGACGAACTCCCGATGCGCCGCACGATCAGCTTCGGTCACCCTGGCCGCAAGGGGCACCTCGCGTTGCCGCCTTGGCATGTCGCCATACGCGCCCGCGCGGGTATCGCGGGATTCCGCCGCAAGAATCAATTGCGACTGCCGCGCGCCGATCAGGTCGATGTACACCTCGGCCAGAAGCTCCGCATCGAGCAGTGCTCCGTGCCTGGTGCGACGTGAATTGTCGATCGCATAGCGCGAGCAGAGGTCGTCGAGACGATTCGAAACGCCCGGATGCTTGCGCCGCGCCAGCAACAGGGTGTCGACGAGCCGTTCGCGCGCGATGATCGGCCGCTGGATTCGTTCCAGTTCGGCGTTGATGAAGCTGATGTCGAACGATGCGTTGTGGATCACCAGCGGCGCCTCGCCGATGAATTCCAGAAACTCGTCGGCCACTTCGGCAAACAGCGGCTTGGTGTTGAGAAACTCGGTGGAAAGTCCGTGCACGGCAAACGCCTCCGCGGGCATGTCGCGTTGGGGATTGATATGCCGGTGGAAGGTCTGGCCGGTCGGCATGCGGTTGAAAATCTCGACACAGCCGATTTCGACCAGCCGATCGCCGCGCAGCGGATCGAGGCCGGTAGTTTCGGTATCGAGAACGATTTCGCGCATGAGAAGCCGCCGAGAGTGACGAATCAGGATCGTCGCGGCTGCATCTTAGCAGCCTTGGCCAGAATGTCCTGAATTCGCGCCCGGACAGGCTCAAGCCCGTGCGACGTATCCACGACGAAATGGGCGCGCTTTCGTTTTTCGGCGTCAGGCATTTGCCGCGCCAGAATGGCACCCAGCTTCTCGTCGGTCATGTTGGGACGCGCGAGAATCCGTTGGCGCTGGATTTCCGCCGTCGTCGTGACCACGACAACCGCGTCGACCCGCTTCTCACCCCCGGTCTCGAACAGGAGCGGCACATCGATCACCGCAACCGGCGCGCCCGATTGCCTGGCGGCGTTCAGGAATTTCTGTCGCGCGGCACCGACCATCGGATGAACGATTTGCTCCAACCGTTTCATCGCCGCAGGATCATGCACGACACGCGCCGAAAGCTTGTTACGGTCGACCTTGCCGTTCGCGGTGGTACCGGGAAAAGCGGCCTCGATGGCCGGCGCCGCTTCGCCTTCATAGAGCCTATGCACGGCTGCGTCCGCGTCATAGACCGGGACACCTGCTTCCGCGAACAGCTTCGCGGTGGTCGATTTCCCCATCCCGATCGAACCGGTCAGACCAAGGACTATCATGTCAATGATCACTCCTCGATGCCATCCGGCATCCGCCTTCACGCGCCAAGCAGCCGCTCGCTGCGGAAAAATTCAAGCAAGGCCAACATGGGCAGTCCAAGGATGGTGAAGTGATCGCCCTCGATCCGCTCAAACAAGTGCACCCCAAGGCCCTCCAGCTGATAGGCGCCGACGCTGGACGTGACCGCCGCACCCGCCTCGCCCAGATACGCGCCGATTTCGGCTTCGCTCAGGGCTCGCATGCTCATGCGCGCGATCGCGATTTTTTCGAACAATATCTTGCCGTCGCGCGCGACCGCAACCGCGGAATAAAGCTCATGGCTGCGGCCGGCGAGCGCGCGGAGTTGTTCTGCGGCCTGTATCCGGCCCGAAGGCTTGGTGAAAAGCCGCGTGCCGAGCGCCAATGTCTGGTCAGCGCCGACGACATATCGGCCCGGACGGCGGCGCGAAACAAACAGGCATTTCTCGCGCGCCAGCAGTGCAGCAATGTCGCGAGGTGTGGAAAGATTCGATTTTTGCTGGATTTGTCGTTCGTCAATTGCGGCCGGCTCGCTTTCGAAATTGATTCCGGCATTGGCAAGCAGCACCTGTCGCGCGTGGCTTTGCGAGGCCAGTATCAACGGCTCTTTTCCGCGCCACAGCGTCATTCCGCCAGCCGTTGCCGTTGCCTGTCGGTGAAAAGTTTCAGGACAGCGGCCGCGGTTTCCTCGATCGAGCGACGCGTGACATCGAGCTGCGCCCAATTGAATTTGGCGCTCAATCGCCGCGCGAACGCCACTTCATCGGCAACGGCCTGACGATCGATATAGGTGTCATTATCGCGATCCCCCATGCTCAACAGCCGGTTCTGGCGGACCTGAATCAAGCGCTCCGGCGTCGCGTGCAGGCTGACCACCAGAGGCTTCCGCAGTGTCTCCAATTGATGCGGAATCGGGATGCCTGGCACCAGCGGCACATTGGCGGTACGGATGCCGCGGTTGGCAAGATAGATCGAGGTCGGCGTTTTTGAGGTGCGGGAGACGCCGACGAGGATCACATCGGCCTCCTCCAGCCCTTCGACGTGCTGTCCGTCATCGTGCATCATCGTGTAATTCAGCGCGTCGATCCGCTTGAAATATTCAGCGTTCAACGTGTGCTGGGCGCCGACCCGGCCTGTCGTGGGCGCACCGAGATAGGCATGGAACAACTGCATGACCGGACCGATGATCGAGAGGCTCGGTATGTTGATTTCCTGGCACTTGGCCTCCAGTCGGGCAACGAGATCCTTCTCCAGCAACGTGAAGAGGACGATGCCCGGCGCTTCCTCGATTTCACTTAGCACCCGATCGAGCTGTTTTTGGCTGCGCACCAGCGGATAGACATGTTCGACCGGTGTCACATTGGCATATTGCGCAGCGACCGCCCGCGCCACGGTGATCAATGTCTCACCGGTCGAGTCGGAAACCAGGTGAAGATGGAAATAATTACTGGTCGTGGGCACAGAAAATCCCTGTCCAATCTGTGAATCGCTGTGGAGCTGGCTTGAGAGAATTCGCGGAGGTTTCGGCGGATCGGGATAACCCGGCTTTTTCTTCACAGGCCTCGAGACGAGGACAACTCCTTTCAATGAGCCCAAGGATAATGAGGTTTTGTGGATTTGTCTCTTCATAAGCTGGCGACATCATCGCGCAACCATTTGATGAAGATGTTTTTTAGTGGAACACCATGTTCGACATGGCAATTGTTGAGAGATGTGAAGAAACCCTGGGGAAGCGCCGGACAGACTTGCGCGGGTGCAATTCACGTTTACTCAGACTCAAACCTTAAGATTCTAAAATTATTGGTTTAGATAAGTGCTGCTTGCGGATAGGTCTGAGCCAGCAACGAAGAAAGATGTTTTGGAACGCGGAATAATGGCTGAGATGTGCTCTGCGCTGCTTTTTTCGGTTGGGTGCGTTCGAATGTGAATGAGGCGCGATGTACGGGTGGATCAAGGCACTGCATATTATTGCGGTCATCGCGTGGATGGCCGGAATGCTCTATCTGCCGCGGTTGTTTGTTTATCACTGCGAGGCGGAGGCAGGTTCAAAGCAGTCCGAGACGTTCAAACTCATGGAACGCCGGTTGCTGAGAGTGATCATCAATCCGGCGATGGTCGTGACCTGGCTCGCAGGACTTTACCTCGCCTGGGCCGGTCATTGGTTCTCGGCAAGCTGGCTGCATGCGAAGCTCGTGCTGGTGCTGGTATTATCTGGCGTCCACGGCTTTTTTTCGCGCTGCGTGAAGGATTTTGCCGCTGGACGGAACCTGCGCAGCCAGAGATTTTACCGTTTTATCAATGAGGTACCCGCCCTGCTGATGGTCCTGATTGTCATTTTGGTGGTCCTAAAACCGTTTTGATCGGCCTTGCGGCGGATGTCGCCGGCTTGCGGACGGTGAACCGATTTTCTATATTCTGATTATCCCACCCTACGCAGGCGGATGTGGTCGCGTTCCGGTTTCCCAGTTGGACCGGCCGCCGCATCAGGTTTGAAGCCTTTCCGGCGCTTTCCTTGCTCAGACCTGCGGACCTTCCAGATTTTTTTCGTCCGCACTTCCAAAAAAGCCACCTCGCAGTCCCCTTCCCCAAGTTACTCCACACCACAGGACCACCCCAATGCGGGAAATAAAACTTCAAGACCTCAAAGCTCAGACGCCGGCCGAACTCGTTTCGTTTGCGGAGGAAAAAGGGGTCGAAAACGCCAGCACGATGCGCAAGCAGGAGCTGATGTTTGCCATTCTCAAACAGCTCGCGATCCAGGAAACCGACATTATCGGCGAAGGGGTCGTCGAAGTGCTCTCGGACGGTTTTGGATTTTTGCGTTCGCCGGACGCCAACTATCTGCCGGGACCGGACGACATCTACGTTTCGCCTTCGCAGATTCGCCGTTTCGGACTTCGCACCGGAGATACCATCGAAGGCCACATCCGCAGCCCCAAGGAGGGCGAACGATATTTTGCGCTGTTGAAAGTCAACACGCTGAATTTCGAGGATCCGGAAAAGTCCAAGCACAAGGTCAATTTCGACAATCTGACGCCACTGTTTCCGGATGAGCGCTTCCGGCTCGAGCTGGACGATCCGACCCGAAAGGACCTTTCTGCAAGGGTGATCGACATTGTCGCACCGATCGGCAAAGGCCAGCGTGCCTTGATCGTGGCCCCGCCCCGCACCGGCAAAACCGTGTTGATGCAAAATATCGCGCATTCGATCACGGCCAATCACCCCGAATGCTACCTGATCGTGCTCCTGATCGATGAGCGGCCGGAAGAAGTTACGGACATGCAGCGCTCGGTGAAGGGGGAAGTCGTGTCGTCGACTTTCGACGAGCCGGCCGTGCGCCACGTCCAGGTCGCCGAGATGGTGATCGAGAAGGCTAAGCGACTGGTCGAACACGGCCGTGACGTCGTGATCCTGCTCGACTCGATCACGCGGCTCGGGCGTGCCTACAACACCGTCGTGCCGTCCTCCGGCAAGGTGCTGACCGGCGGCGTCGATGCCAACGCGTTGCAGCGGCCCAAGCGTTTCTTCGGTGCCGCGCGCAATATCGAGGAGGGTGGCTCGCTGACGATCATCGCGACCGCGCTGGTCGATACCGGCAGCCGCATGGACGAAGTGATCTTCGAAGAGTTCAAAGGCACCGGCAATTCCGAATTGATTCTCGATCGCAAGGTTTCCGACAAGCGCACTTTCCCGGCGATCGACATTTCCCGCTCCGGCACCCGCAAGGAAGAACTGATCACCGACCCGCAGGTGCTGAAGAAAATGTACGTGCTGCGGCGGATCCTCAATCCGATGGGAACGATGGATGCGATCGACTTCCTGCTCGACAAGCTCCGCAACACCAAGAACAACTCGGAATTCTTCGAGTCCATGAATACCTGAGCTCGGCCACTGGCCGAGTCCGTCAGGTCGTTTCCGTTGGAGGCGGGTGGGGGGACGACCGTTGTTGGCGCTCCAGGCCTGAATGGCGGTTGGTTTGCTGCGATCGCAAGCAAGGGGTGCAGCATTTGAGGTCAGCAGCCCGCCATGCGCAAGCTCGGGCGATAGAAATTACGTTGCATTCTCAAGGGCTCGCGCACAAATAGGGAATGCATCCGCGCGAACAGACCATTTTTGCGCTGTCGTCGGGCCGGCCCCCGAGCGCGATTTCGATTGTGCGGCTTTCGGGACCGCAGGCGAGGGCAGCGCTTGCGGGGCTGGCGGGCAGGGTGCCGCAACCGCGGATGGCGAGTAGGGCCTTGTTGCGCGATTCCCCCGGTCAGCCGATCGACGAGGCCGTGGTGCTGTGGTTTCCAGCGCCAGCAAGTGCGACCGGCGAGGATGTCGCCGAATTTCATGTTCATGGCGGACGGGCGGTCCTGGCGGCGTTGTTTGCCGCGCTGGCGAGCTTCGAAAATGTCCGCGCCGCAGAGCCCGGCGAATTCACCCGCCGCGCCTTCGAGAATGGCAAGCTCGATCTCACCGAAGCCGAAGCGCTCGACGATCTGATTCGCGCCGATACCGGCCGGCAGCGGCGTCAGGCGTTGCGTCAACTGAAGGGGCTCCTTGGCGACAAGGTGCGGGATTGGCGCGCGCGTATCATCGAGGCTTCGGCCCTGATCGAGGCTGGAATCGATTTCTCCGACGAGGGCGACGTGCCGGAAGAATTGATCACGCCGGCTTTGGCGGGAATCAAATCGCTGCTCGATGAAATCGAGGAAGTGCTGGCAGTCCGGGGACGAAGTGAGAGGCTGCGCGAGGGCCTGGTGGTCGCAATTTCCGGGCCACCGAATGTCGGCAAGTCGACCTTGATCAATCTGCTGGCCCGGCGCGAGGTGGCGATCGTCTCGCCTCACGCGGGCACCACGCGTGACGTCATCGAAGTTCAGCTTGATCTCGATGGCTACCCGGTGACGCTGATCGACACGGCGGGCATCCGGCAGACGGACGATCCCGTCGAGCAGGAAGGGGTGAGGCGCGCGCGAATGCGGGCGGCGGAAGCCGACCTGGTGCTGTGGCTGATCGATGCCGAGCACACGCAGAACGAAAGCACGGAACACGAATTGGCAGCGGACGCGAGCGTGTGGGTGATTCGAAACAAGATCGATCTCGAAGGGCAGGGCAGGGCGGCAGATTCGGCCATTGACCCACCAGGGGCGCGTGGGGCAGGCGCGTTTCGAATATCGGCGAGCCGCGGCGACGGAATCGCCGATTTGGTCGCGGCGCTGACTGCGTTTGCGCGGGATTATCTCGGGTCGGGAGAGGGGGCGCTGATCGGACGCGCGCGGCAACGGAAATTATTGGAGGAGACGGCGAGCTCTTTGCAGCGGAGCCTCTTCGCGGTCGGGCAGGGTGAGGAATTGGTCGCGGAGGAGTTGCGCGGGGCGTCCGATCTTCTGGTCGGCTGCTCGGCCGGGTTGATGTCGAAGACATCCTCGACGCAATTTTTCGGGAGTTTTGTATCGGCAAATAGTGACTTAATGTTCATTTCTTCAATCGAAGTGAGACGCCCATTCCTGATGGCTTGCTGTTTCACGTGAAACATCTTTTGCGGCAGGACTAATTTGTCACTTCCGGCTCAATCGGCTGCGATATACAACGCGCGACATGATCGGCCCAAAATCATTCGACGTCATTATCATCGGAGGAGGCCACGCTGGTTGTGAGGCCGCAAGTGCCGCTGCGCGAGCGGGCGCGAGGACAGCGCTGGTAACGCACCGATTCGCGACCATCGGTGCGATGTCCTGCAATCCCGCCATCGGCGGTCTCGGCAAGGGCCATTTGGTGCGGGAGGTCGACGCGCTCGATGGCCTGATGGGCCGAGTCGCTGATGCTGCTGGGATTCAATTTCGCATGCTCAATCGCCGCAAGGGCCCAGCCGTGCGAGGACCGCGGGCCCAGGCGGATCGCAAACTTTACGCCGCGGCGATGCAGGCCGCGATCGCAGAGACCGCCGATCTCAGCGTGGTCGAAGGCGAAGCGAATGAGCTGATCGTGTCGAACGGCTCGGTCACCGGCATCCGGCTTGTCGATGGAAACGAATTGTCGGCGGGCGCGGTGGTTGTCACGACAGGGACCTTCCTGCGAGGTCTGATCCACTTGGGCGAGCGGAGCTGGCCTGCCGGGCGAGTCGGTGAGGCGCCAGCGATGGGTCTTTCGGCATCGTTCGAGCGCGCAGGCTTCACGCTCGGTCGGCTGAAGACCGGCACGCCGCCGCGGCTCGATGGCGCCACGATCGATTGGTCCGCCGTCGAGATGCAGCCTGGTGATGATCCGCCGGAGCCATTTTCGGTGCTGACCGACAACATCACGACCCCACAGATTCAGTGCGGCATCACGCGGACGACGGCCGCCACCCACGAGGTCATTCGCGGCAACGTCCACCGCTCGCCGATGTATTCGGGGCAGATCAAGAGCACGGGACCGCGCTATTGCCCCTCCATCGAGGACAAGATCGTACGGTTTGGCGATCGCGACGGACACCAGATTTTTCTGGAGCCAGAGGGCCTCGATGACACCACGGTCTATCCGAACGGCATTTCGACTTCGCTGCCGGAAGAGGTTCAGCTCGCCATTCTCGCCTCGATTCCCGGGCTCGAGCGCGTCCGAATGATTCGCCCAGGTTACGCCATTGAATACGACCACGTCGATCCGCGCGAACTCGATCCCGGCCTGCAGACCAGGCGGCTGCCTCGCTTGTTTCTGGCTGGACAGATCAACGGCACGACCGGCTATGAGGAAGCGGCGGCGCAAGGCCTGGTGGCCGGTCTCAATGCCGCCCTGGTGGCCAGCGGGTCCAAGCCGATCGTTTTCGATCGCGCCGACGGCTATCTCGGAGTCATGATCGATGACCTCGTGACACGTGGCATCACCGAGCCCTATCGGATGTTTACATCCCGCGCGGAGTATCGTTTGACCCTGCGCGCCGACAATGCCGATCAGCGGCTGACCGACAAAGGGATCGCGTTAGGATGCGTGGGGCAGGGGCGTGCGCGGCGTCACCACGCCAAGATGGTGGCCTTGAATGATGCAAAGGCAAAGGCGCGGTCGCTCACGCTGACGCCCAATGAGGCCGAGCGATACGGCATCGCGCTCAATAAGGACGGCCAGCGGCGCTCTGCGTTTGAGCTTCTCGCCTATCCCGAAGTCGGCTGGTCGCAGGTTCGTTCGATCTGGCCGGAGCTGTCGGCCATTGACCCAAGGATCGCGGTCCATCTCGAGATCGATGCGAAATACGACGTCTATCTCAAGCGCCAGGTCGCCGACATCGAGGCTTTCCGTCGTGACGAGGGGCTGATCCTCAGCGACGTCGATTACGATGCGGTCCCCGGGCTTTCCAACGAAGCGCGGGCAAAGCTTGCAGCCGCGCGACCGCTCAATGTGGGGCAGGCGGGTCGAATCGACGGCGTGACGCCGGCGGCACTGGGGATTCTGGCGGCGTATCTTCGGCGCCAAACGCGCGGGAAATTGGTGACCGGAGCCTTTGCTGCTGGGGCCTAGGCGCCGCTTGCGGGGTGTTTCACGTGAAACGCATTGCAGATCTTTGCGCGGTCCCACCGGGATCATCTCGGCGGACCGGGCCGGGGAGGGGGAATCCATGAGCGCGGCGAATTCGCCTCGGACCGACTTGCGCAAAGTCCGATCGAGCCTGGACCTCACGTCCGACAAAGCCGCGGCCTTGGCGCTGACGCCTGTTTCACGTGAAACGGTGGATCGGCTGGATCGCTTCGTCGAACTGCTTCTTGAGTGGCAGGCCAAGACCAATCTTGTGGCGCCGTCGACCTTGCCGGCCGTATGGACCCGTCACGTTTCTGATTCGCTGCAGCTCCTGGCGATCGCACCGTCGGCAAAAACATGGGTCGATCTAGGTAGCGGCGGAGGCTTTCCGGGCGTGGTGCTCGCCTGCGCGCTGGCGCCAGCGCCGGGTGCCCACGTCGTCCTGATCGAACGCAACGCGAAGAAGGCGGCCTTCCTGCGCGAGGCGTTACGCGTCACCGGTGCGCCCGGCACGGTTCGCCCGACAGATGTCACCGATGTTGTGGATAGACTCGCTGACCCCGTCGATTGCATCACCGCGCGAGCGCTCGCTCCGCTAAATCAACTCATCGCCTTCGCAGAGCCGTTGATGAAAAGGGGCGCGAAAGCGCTGTTTCTCAAGGGTCAAGATGTAGACGCTGAATTGACCGAAGCCACTAAATATTGGAAAATTAACCCACGCCTCCACGCCAGCCGCACCGGTGGACACGGCTGGATCGTCGAACTCGACAGGATCGAGCGGCGCACCGCGCCCACCCCTATCCATGGTTCTCGCGCATGACCTTAATTGATGAGGATTATCAAGAGGATAAGGCCACAACCCAGCCTGGACATCCGCGCATCCTGGCGCTTGCGAATCAGAAGGGAGGCGTCGGCAAGACCACGACGGCCATCAATCTGGGCACGGCGCTGGCTGCAATCGGCGAGCGGGTGCTGATCGTCGATCTCGATCCGCAGGGTAACGCCTCGACGGGACTCGGCATCGACCGCCGCAGCCGCAATTGCTCGACCTATGACGTGCTGATCGGTGAAGCATCCCTGCGCGAATCGGTGGTGCAGACCGCGGTGCCACGGCTGCACATCGCGCCGTCGACCATGGATCTTTCGGGCCTGGAACTTGAACTTGGAACGACGCCCGGCCGCGCCTTCCGGTTACGCGATGCGATCGCGGCGCTGAACACCAACGCCACCCAGGACGCCGATTATACCTACGTTCTGATCGACTGCCCGCCCTCACTCAATCTTCTCACCGTCAATGCGATGGCGGCCTCCGACGCCATACTGGTGCCGCTGCAGTGCGAGTTCTTTGCTCTCGAAGGACTTTCACAATTGCTGCAGACGGTGGAGCAGGTGCGCGCCACGCTCAATCCGAATCTCTCGATCCACGGCATCGTGCTGACGATGTTCGATTCACGCAACAACTTGTCCAACCAGGTCGTTGCCGACGTCAGGCAGTTCATGGGCAGCAAGGTCTACAAGACCATGATCCCCCGCAACGTTCGCATTTCCGAGGCGCCTTCCTACGGCAAGCCGGTGCTGGTCTACGACCTCAAATGCGTCGGCAGCGAAGCCTATCTCAAGCTTGCAACGGAAGTTATCCAGCGCGAGCGCGAGCTTCGCACGCACTAGATCGTGAGCCGACATTGGCGCGATCCCGTTGCCGGTGTCGCGCTTTCGGAGCTGACTGCGAAACGACGCGGTCTCCAGAAGTGAAGTGAAACAGGAGCGCCTGAGTTGAATCCAAGGGAGCTGGCGATGGCCGAGGAAGCGCGTTCGCGACTGGGGCGCGGTCTTGCAAGTCTGATCGGAGATGTCGGTGGCGAAGCCGCGCATCTGGAACGCCCGCGCGCGCAGCGCAAAGTGCCGATCGAGTTTCTCAAACCGAACCCGCGCAATCCACGCCGCGACTTCGCCGAGGCCGAACTTCGCGAGCTAGCCGACTCGATCAAGCAGCATGGCGTGATCCAGCCGATCGTGGTGCGGCCGGTGCGCGGTGGGCAGGATCGATACGAGATCATCGCCGGCGAGCGCCGGTGGCGGGCGTCGCAGCTTGCGGGTCTGCACGAGGTGCCGGTGGTTCCGGTCGACGTCACCGATGCCGATGCGCTCGAGATCGCGATCATCGAAAACGTGCAGCGCGAAGATCTCAATGCGATCGAAGAAGCGCAGGGCTACCATGCGCTGGCCAATGAATTCAAACGCAGCCAGGACGAGGTTGCAAAAATCGTCGGCAAGAGCCGCAGCCACATCGCCAACACGATGCGGTTGACCAAATTGCCGGCAGAGGTTCAGGCCTACATCACGACTGGCCAGTTGTCGGCCGGTCATGCGCGGGCGTTGATCGGCGTGCCCGATCCCCTAGCCGCCGCCAAACGCATCGTCGAAGAAGGGCTCAACGTGCGTCAGACCGAGGCGCTGGCGCATGTCGAGGGCGTGCCCGCGCGCAAGCCGCTTAAGGCGCGGAGCGGCGGCAAGGTAAAGGACCCGAACACGGTGGCACTGGAGAAGAGCATCAGCGATGCGCTTGGGCTCGCCGTCAGCATCGATCACGGCAATTCCGGCGGCACCGTGCATATCCGCTATCGCGATCTCGATCAACTCGACGACATCGTGCGAAGGCTGGGCAAGAAGGCTTAAACCGTCCTCTCGCGTTGCGCGAGTCCATGGAGGCGGTTCGGGCTTACGCGCGCCGCTTGGCATTCACTGCGATCGACATCAACGCGCGCTGCGCGATGACCGCGCCGAGTGTGGCCTGCTTGCGCATCTCGAGGGCCGCGGTTGCGAGCTGCTCGATGATCAGCGTCAGCCGCGCCACGTTGAACTGACGCAGCGCTGCCTCGACGCTTGCCCTGCGGGAGAAGTGCAGGCGTGGAAATCCGCTCTCCACCACAGCCGAAATCGGCGAACCTTCCCCAATTGCAAGCGCGGATTTGTGCAGCCAGGCTGCATGGCGTTGGGCCGCGGAAATGATCACGCCGGGATAGGTGCCGGCCAGCATAGCCTTGCCGAACTCGGTCTCGACGACGGCGGGATTTCCCGCAAAGGCCGCATCCACGATCGGGTCGATCTTGAGCTCGGAGGCATCGGCAGCAACCGCCACCACGTCGTCGAGCGTGACCTCGCCTTTGCCGTGTCCGTAGAGCGTGAGCTTGCGCAACTCGTTGCGCGAAGCCTGGCGATCGCCGCCGAGCAGGGTCATCAGCACCGCGCGCGCATCCGGCGATATGCGCAGGTTCGAAGCGCGGAGCTCATCGTCGATCAGCTTCGCAAGATCGCGCTCGGTGTCCGGATAGCAGGCGATTGCAACCGCGGCCCGGGCGCGCTCGCAGGCTTTGCGCAGTGGCGATTCGGGGCGCAGCTCACCCGCCTCGATCACGATCCGGCAATCCTTCAGGGTCATCTCCGCCAGCGCGTCGATTCCGCCGGCGAAATTCCGCGAGCCGGCGCGCACGCGAATCGCGCGGCGGCCGCCGAACAGGGGGATTGTCATCGCTTCGTCGACCAGGCGCGACGGTTCGCTCGAAAGCTCGTCGCCATCCAGCTTCACCAGGGAAAACGGATCATTGGGATCATCCACCGCCGACGCCAGCAGGGCATCGGCGCGTTCCCGCACCAGGCCGGCGTCTGAACCGTAGAGCAGTATGATGGGACGGCCGGGGTCCGGCCTTGCCAGGAATGCCTCGATTTCCTTTCCACGCAGCGCGACCATGAACAGACCGATATCTCATTTCGCCGGCAGTCGCATGCGCGTCAGATCGAAATCCGAGTTGGCCGAGCCTGGGGTTTGCGGATTTATGGCCGATCAGGTGCCGGCGTAGAAATAGGATGCCAGGCGGGTCTGGATATGTTCGGCAATTTCCTGACAGGCGCGGTCCTCGGCGTCGCGGAAGGCGCGGGCGCGCGAAAAGCGCTGATAGCTTCCGGGAATATCGTAGCTGACGCGCGAGAAGGTCGAGCCGGTCATGACCGATCTGTTGGTGGCGATATCGATCAAATTGAACTGCGCATCAATCCCGTAGTTTTCGCTGGTCGGCAGCGCGGTGTTCGGATCGGTCAACAGCGAGGAACGGTTGGTCGTGAAGCGGATTACCAGCCGGTGGGTCGGCGGCATCCCGGTGGCATTGCCATAAAGCTTGAACGCCAGGGCGTTGCGGATTTCCACTCCCAACCGCGCGTCGCGCGAGCTATTGGGCTTGTCGATCGGCGGGAGGTCCACACCCATCAGCTTTTCGCGGAGCGCCGGCGTCCCATCGGCACGCTCGGCGTACATCGGCTGGAAGCAGCCGGCCGTCAGCGCCGCAAGCGTGGCTGCGGCCAAAAGCCGAGCGGCGATGCGAATCCTAGCCAACGACATTGACGATCCTCATGGGAACAACGATCACCTTGCGGACGGGCTTACCGCCCAACGCCAGCTTTACCGCATCGAGACTCAAAACGGCAGCCTCAATTTCCGGATTCTGGGCCGTGCGGGCCACGGTCACTTCACCCCGCTTTTTGCCGTTGACCTGCACCACCAGCGTCGCGGTGTCTTCAACCAGCAAATCTCGTTCGATTTGCGGCCAACTCGCCTCGGAAACCAGGCCCCCCTCGCCCAGGACGGCCCAGCACTCCTCGGCCAGATGCGGCATCATGGGTGCGAACAATTGAACAAGAATGACCGCGGCCTCCCGGACGGCCCAGGCCAGGTCGTGCGAGGGCTGCCCCTCGCGCGCCAAGGTCTCGCCCAGTGCGTTGGAGAATTCGCGGATATAGGCCAGGCAGACGTTGAAATGCAGCTTCTCGATACCGGTGGAGACCTTGTCCAGCGCGCCGTGGGCCGCCTTGCGCAGCGCCAGCGCCTCTCGATCGAAGGCCGCCGGTCTCGCCTTCGACGCGCTGGCGCCGATCCCGGCCGATTCGTTGATCAGGCGCCAAAGCCGCTGCACGAATCGGGCAGCGCCCTGCACGCGCTCATCACTCCAAATCACGTCGCGATCGGGGGGTGAATCGGACAGCATGAACCAGCGCGCCACGTCGGCGCCGTAGGTGGCGATGATGTCGTCGGGATCGACGGTGTTGCGTCTGGACTTCGACATCTTTTCGATGCCGCCGATCGCAACCTCTTCGCCTGTTGCAATGAGCGTGGCGCGACGACCGCTCGCGCCGGTCTCGAGACTGACCTCGGCCGGTGTGACGTAGCTGCCGTCGGTCCTCTGATAGGTTTCGTGCACCACCATGCCTTGCGTGAACATACCGGCGAAGGGCTCCTTCATGCCGATATGACCGGTGGCCTTCATGGCGCGGGTGAAAAAGCGGCTATAGAGCAGATGCAGGATCGCGTGCTCGACGCCGCCGATATACTGGTCGACCGGCATCAGACGATCGACCACAGGCAGCGTGGTCGGCGCCTTCTCGTTCCAGGGATCGGTGAAGCGCGCGAAATACCACGAGGAATCCACGAACGTGTCCATGGTGTCGGTTTCGCGCACGGCCCTGGCGCCGCACTGCGGGCAATTGACGTGCTTCCAGGTCGGATGATGGTCGAGCGCGTTGCCGGGTTTGTCGAACGTTACATCCTCCGGCAGCGTCACCGGCAGATCCTTGTCGGGCACGGGAACGACGTCGCATTTCGGGCAATGAATGACCGGGATCGGACAACCCCAGTAGCGCTGACGCGAAATGCCCCAGTCGCGCAGCCGGAAGTTCACCTGCCGCTCGCCGATGGGCTCATTGCCGCGCAACTCGTTTTCCAGCCGTTTTGCGACCTCCTCCTTGGCTTGTTCGATGGTCATGCCGTCGAGGAAGCGTGAGTTGATCATGCGGCCGTCGCCATCATAGGCGGTGTCGGTGATGACGAAGGTTTTCGGATCCTGTCCTTCGGGACACACCACGGGCGTATTGCCGAGCCTGTATTTGTTGACAAAGTCGAGGTCGCGCTGGTCGTGTGCCGGACAGCCGAAGATCGCCCCGGTGCCATATTCCATCAGCACGAAATTGGCGACATAAACCGGCAGCTTCCAGTTCGGATCGAAGGGGTGGATGGCGCGAATGCCGGTGTCGAAACCCTGCTTCTCGGCGGTGTCGATAAGCTCCTGTGCCGTGCCGATGCGCTTTGTCTCCGCGATGAACGCCGCCAGTTGTGCGTCTTTCGCCGCGGCCGACTGCGCCAGCGGATGATCGGCCGAAATCGCCATGAATTTGGCGCCGAACAGCGTGTCATGGCGCGTCGTGAATATCTTCAGCTCGGACTCGCCCGCCGGCGTGGTGGCGGGATCGAGCGCAAAGCGAATCAAAAGGCCTTCGCTGCGCCCGATCCAGTTCTGCTGCATCAGCCGCACCTTGTCCGGCCAGCGATCCAGCGTGTCGAGCGCATCCAGAAGTTCTTGCGAGTACCTCGTGATTTTGAAGACCCACTGATTCATCTCGCGCTGCTCGACGACGGCCCCGGAGCGCCACCCGCGGCCGTCGATCACCTGCTCGTTGGCGAGCACGGTCATGTCGACCGGATCCCAATTGACCTTGCGCTTTTCACGCTCGGCCAACCCGGCACGCAGGAAATCGTTGAACATCTTCTGCTGGTGCTTGTAGTAGCCTGGATCGCAGGTTGCGAATTCGCGCGACCAGTCAAGCGAGAGCCCGATCGAGCGGAGCTGCTTTTTCATCGCGGCGATATTGTCGTAGGTCCACGCCTTGGGCGCGATCTTGCGCTCGATCGCAGCATTCTCGGCCGGCAGCCCAAAGGCATCCCAGCCCATCGGATGCAGAACGTTGAAGCCCCTGGCGCGCATGAAGCGCGCCAGGACGTCGCCAAGCGTATAGTTGCGGACATGCCCGATATGGATGCGCCCGGACGGATAGGGGAACATCTCGAGCACGTAATATTTGGGCCGCGGATCATCATTCCTGGCAGCGAAGATCGCCCCTTCTTCCCACCGGCGCTGCCAGCGCGGCTCTGATTCACGTGCGTTGTAGCGTTCGGCGGGCATTGAACCTGCGGCTTTTCGTGATGACGCGGACTTCGGAATCGGAACACTAGATCATCATGCGATTAAGTGGAATCGCATCATGATCTCATCTCTTTTTGAGCATGATCCTTTCGGAAAACCGGCTTCCACTTTTCCGGATCATGCTCTCGGGTCGAAAAAAACGACGGCGGACTAGGCCACAAAAGCGGCTTGGCGGTCAACGGGTGTCGACCGATCACAGCGTTCCAGGAAGGGCGGAGCAGTCAGTTCGCCAGCGCCGCAGGCTCGCCGGTCCCGGCGCTCAGCGCAAGACCGTGTCCGGCCACGGAGTTTCGTCCGCTCCGTTTGGCAACATAGAGGCTGGCGTCGGCGGCTTCGACCAGATCACTGGGCCGCAACGTGTCGACGGGCGTGGTGCTGGCCACCCCCACGCTGACGGTGACGGCCTGATGGTTGGATGTGGCGTGTGGCAATGCCAGACCCTGCACGGCCGCGCGCACCTTTTCGCCGATTTCCAGCGCGCATGTGGCGCTGGTATTCGGCAGCAGCAGACAGAACTCCTCACCACCGTAGCGGCCGGCAAAGCCCAAGGTTTCGGCGGCAAGGCCTGCCAGCGTCTCGCCGAGCCGGGAGAGGCAGACGTCCCCTTCGGGATGGCCATAGGTGTCGTTGAACAGCTTGAAATGATCGACATCGATCATCAGCAGCGACAATTCGCTGTTGTGCTGCTGGGCCTTCATCCATTCGAAATCGAGCCGGGTCTGGAACCCGCGCCGATTGGCCAGACCAGACAACATGTCGATCGAGGCCATCACAGTCAGCCGGTCGTTGGTGGCGATCAAATCGCGCTCGCGCTCGGCGAGGCGAGCAGCCATGGTGTCGAACGCGCGGGCCAGTGGAACGAATTCCGCCGGCAATCGGCGGCGCGGCGCGCGCACCGACCATTCGCCCTGGCCAAAACGCTGCGCGATCGCCACCATGGTGTTGATCGGCCGGATGATGAGCGTTTCCGCGGCGATCAGGGCGCCGAGCAGCACGAACAGGCAGACGAATCCAAGCTGCAGATAAGCGGTGCGAATCTCTTCGTTGATGTCGGCGCCCAATCTGGCTTCGTCGATGCTGACGATCAGGCGGGATTGCGTGCCGGGAATGCGTGCGAAGCTGATGGTGCGCCTGGAATGATCGGGTCCGACAAATGAAAACGATTCCGCCTCTTTTTCCGAGCTCGTCACTTTTGCTGCAATCGCCGACACGAGCGGCACGCGATCGAGCGGCTGTCCAATCATGCCGGCCTGGTCGGACGGTGCCGCCAGCACGGTCCCCATGCTGTCGACCAGAACCGCCAGCATACCGGGCCGGCCGCCGACATCGTTCAGGATCTTCGACATCCAGGAAAGATTGACGCTGGCAACGATGACGGTGTCCGACGTCGCATCAATTGCGGCCACCGGATAAGCGCCTATCATGATCGGCTCGTGGTCGGTCCTGGCGAGCATGAAGTCGCTGAACACGAGATCCCGGGTTTGCCGTGCCTGGTTGAAAAAGGCCCAATTGCCCAACTCAAGTCCGACCAGGGCGTTTCGCGTCGCGCATTCGACCCGACCTTCCTTGCCGACAATCATCAGATTGCGAATCCGCAGCAGGTCGATCGCAAGGTTCGCGCGCAGCGAATCACAATTGCGACCCGTCACTTCTTTCGACGCCTGGACGTGGGCTGCCCACTTCACCACGGTCTCGACGGCTGAAATGACCTCGCGCTGGCCCTCGGCGCTATGCTGTGCGAATCTCGAGAAATCCTCGTAGGCGAGCGCAATCTGCTTGTTGCGGGCTTCCTCAAGCGAGCGGGCGCGTTCGAGCATCAGCGGCGCGACCAGGATCAAGGCCAGCAATGCCAGCCGCGCGCGGATTCCGAGCAGCTTTTTGAGCTTTCCTCGGTTGCGGCTGAAACTGGAGGCTAACATCATGGTCCCCTTGCCCGCACGAAGGCTATACAAGGGGGTTCAAGAAGCCTTTCCCGAACTCGGTAAAATTGGAACTATCGCGCGAAAATTGTAAATCGGTACATGACAACTGCCATGATCTCGGATCGTCTTTCTCGACAGGCTGCACATTCGCCAACCGGGCTTTCCGCGGTGGAGCAGGAAATCGCGCGCGCCTGCAAAGAGGCTCGCCGGGATCGCTCGTCGGTCACGTTGGTCGCGGTTTCCAAGACGTTCAACGCCGAAATGATCAGCCCGGTTATCGAAGCCGGGCAGCGCGTATTTGGCGAGAATCGCGTCCAGGAGGCCAAGGCAAAATGGCCGGGATTGGTGTCGGCATACCCCGGAATCGAATTGCATCTGGTCGGGCCGCTGCAATCCAACAAGGCGAAAGATGCGGTGGCCCTTTTCGACGCCATCCACTCGGTCGACCGCGCCAGCCTTTGCGAAGCGCTCGCCAGGGAATTCAAATCGCAAGCGCGCCGGCCGCAATTGTTCGTTCAGCTCAACACCGGGGAGGAGCCGCAAAAGGCCGGCGTTTCGCCGGCCGAGGCGGACAGCTTTATCGCAAGCTGTCGCGAAAAATACCGTCTGCCGATTTCAGGCCTGATGTGCATTCCCCCCGTCAACGACCCGCCGGCGCCGCACTTCGCCCTGACTGCGAAGATTGCCGCCCGCAACGGGTTAAAGAATCTGTCGATGGGTATGAGCGCCGATTTTGCCGTTGCGATTGCGCTCGGTGCCACCCATGTGCGCGTCGGCTCGGCGATTTTCGGTGAGCGGTGAGTGCGAATCGGCACGCCTAGCCGATGATGACCTTGGTCTGCGGTCCGAGCCGCAGCAAGAGGTGGCGCATCGCGGAGTTCGTCATCGAAACGCAGCCGGCGGTTGGAGAAAAATTCGCGCGCGCAAGATGCAGGAACACGGCGCTGCCGAGACCGGCTACCCGCGGCGAAGCGTTGTGATCGATCTCGACGATGAAGTCGTAAAGGTGGTCGTCACGCCTGAGCCGGTCGCCGCTCTGGTCAGGGCCAAGTTTGATCGGCCGGTTATAATGGCGGCTGTTCGGGTCCTCGCACCAGGCGTCTTCAGGTCGAATCGCGCGGATTGGCAAGAAGGTCCTGGGCCTCCGATGGCGGTCGGCGCGCCACCACAATCGGCGCGGCCGGAAAATGCCTCTGGGCGTGCCGCCATCGCCCTCCCGCTTGTTGGCGATGATGCCGCTGCGCCCCAGCGCGACCGGGATGGTCTGTCCGCCAGCCACCAGCCAACCGCGGCGGCGGTTGCCGGCGGCAGCGCGGATCCGGATTGCCGCGAGCGGGCGATCACATCTTTTTGTTCGGTAAGCCATTGAAGAAGCGGAATTATCCATTCAATCGGAGGGTCACCCAAATTGACGCCGGCGGAACCCTGATGTCGCCGCCCGGACATTTATCAATCCGGGACATTTATCAAAACGAGTTCGAATTCTAGGCTAGATTGCGATTCGACTTGTGAAACCGTAACAGGCCCCTACTTCAGGACGAACAGTTCGGAAAAATCCTGATTTAGCAACCATGACCCGCCCAAACCGTTTGGGCTCGCGCTGCCGCTCAGAGGACTTACCCATGGCCAATGCCCGCAAGATCCTGATCGTGGATGACGATGTCGATCTGCGCGATACGCTTGTGGAGCAATTATCGCTGCACGATGAATTCGAAGCCTCCGCCGTCGATACCGGCGCCAAAGGGGCCACCGTCGCCCGAACGGAAGCTCCGGATCTCGTGCTGATGGATGTCGGGCTTCCCGATACTGACGGCCGCGAGGTGGTACGCTCCTTGCGCAAGGGCGGCTTCAAGGCGCCCATCATCATGCTGACGGGACACGACACTGATTCGGATACCATCCTCGGGCTTGAGTCGGGCGCCAATGATTATGTCGCCAAGCCGTTCCGCTTCGCCGTGCTGCTGGCGCGGATTCGGGCGCAGCTTCGACAGCATGAAGCGAGCGAAGACGCGGTATTTTCCGTCGGCCCCTACAGTTTCCGGCCCGGTTCCAAAATGCTGACCGGCGCCAATTCCCGAAAGGTACGCCTGACCGAGAAGGAAACGGCGATCCTTCGATTCCTGTACAGGGCCGGCCAGCTGCCGGTGTCGCGCGAGACGCTGCTGCAGGAAGTCTGGGGTTATAATTCGGGTGTCACCACCCACACCCTGGAGACCCACATTTATCGCCTGCGCCAAAAGATCGAGAAGGATGCGGCAAATCCCGAGATATTGGTGACGGAGGCCGGTGGCTACAAACTGGTGCCGTGATGCGATAGGGCTGACGAACCGTATCGCGCGGTGCGCCGGACGCATCGATTTCCTGATGCCCAGACTTTCCGAAGTTCGTGAAAGCTGGGCGCTGCGGTAGAGCACGAAGTTCGAAAAGCTGGCACTAGCCTTTCATGACGATCGAGGATGATGTTGTCCTGCTCGAGCGTGTCCCGACACTCCGCCTGTTGGGAACGGCAAGCTTGCGCATGCTGGCGATCGGTTCCGAGCAACGCCATGTCGCGCGTGGCGGCGTACTGTTCCATATGGGCGAGGAGGCCGATTCCGGCTTTGTCGTTCAGAGTGGCGCGTTCCGGATCGAGGATGATGGCGGTGCTGGGATCGTCGCGGCACCCGGCGCGCTGATCGGGGAGCTGGCGCTGATTACCGCGATGAAACGGCCGTCGACGGCGGTCGCCCTGGAAGACTCCTCCGCGATCCGGATCGCACGCAGCCTTTTTCAACGCGTGCTGGAAAGCGATCCGGCGGCTGCGCGTCGGCTGCGCGACGAATTTGCCAGCCGCACCAGCCAGATTGCGAGCGACATTCTGATGGCGGGCACCAAGCTCAGTAGCTGACGGCCCGCCCTGCCGCGCCATCGTGCAAATCATCAGACGTCGAAAGTTCTCAGACCTCCAGCGTCACCGTCACCGGTACGTGGTCGGACGGCCGCTCCCAGCCGCGCGCATCGCGTCCAATGCGGAAATCGCTGACCCGGTCTTTCAGCGCGCGCGAGATCCAGATGTGATCGAGCCTCCTGCCCCGATCGCCCACCGTCCAGTCGGCAGCGCGGTAACTCCACCACGTATAGACTTTCTCGGACAGCGGGATTCGATCGCGCGCGACGTCGATCCACTCGCCGTGGCTCTGCGCCGCCAGCAGTTTTTCGCACTCGATCGGGGTATGCGACACCACTTTCAATAATTGCTTGTGCGACCAGACGTCGTTTTCATGGGGTGCCACATTGAGATCGCCGACCAGGACATGATGGTCGTCGCCGCGCGGATGCAGCGGCTCGCAGGCCTTCATTTCATCGAGGAAACGAAGCTTGTGCTCGAACTTCGGATTGAGCGCTGGATCCGGAAGGTCGCCGCCGGCCGGCACATAGAAATTGTGCAGCACCAGGGGTTTTGAGAGCTGCGCCTTGCCGCCGAATTCGACCGAGATGTGACGCGAATCGATCTTGTCGCAGAAGGTCCGCACGTCGCTTTTCTCAAACGGCAATGTCGAGAGGATCGCCACGCCGTGATAGCCCTTCTGCCCGTTCAGGGCGACATGCTCGTAGCCGAGCCGCCTGAAGCGCTTGAGCGGAAACGCGTCGTCGATGCATTTGGTTTCCTGCAGGCACAACACATCAGGTCTCGCCGATTTGATGAACTTGGCGACGAGATCGATGCGCAGGCGCACCGAATTGATATTCCAGGTTGTCAGGGAAAGCCGCATGGAACCAGTGGAAGAAGCCGTACCGTGATGAGGCACGACTTGGTCCCGCAATCAAGAAGGAATTTTGCAGCCTTCCACCGCTATCGCCTTCCGCGGCGGTAACGCACTCGCGGCGAGACTGACGGGAACGTCAAATCCGCCACACTAGCCCGGCGGCATCATGCGTTCGGAAAAATCGATCTTGAACATGCCGGGATCGACCTTCCTGGAAGTATCCAGATTGTAGACTGCGACCGTGGTGTCGTAGCCCTGCGGATCGGTCACCGTCCATTGCTTGAGCTGACCGTCCTTGGCGCCGACCATCAGCAAGAGGCGGCTGGTGCCGAGCAGGATCTGCCTCTCCTCGATGGTGATGCTGATGAAGAGATCGTCCGATGTCACGCTCACGACATTGGTGTCTTTCAACAGATCGATGCGGTCCGAGAGCAGATATCGCAGCGGCGTCTGCGACAACGGATAGATATCCTGGGTCGCAAGCCTTTGGTCGCGCACGGCCAGCATCGAACCGTCGGCGATGATCGCGATCGGGCTCGGCGGATCATATTCGAAACGCAGCTTGCCGGGCTTCTGGATAAAGAACTGGCCCTTCGTCTTGGTGCCGTCAGGTCCGACCTGAACAAAGTTGCCGATCACCGTTTGCAGCGACGACAGATAATTGCTGACCTTGGCGGCCTGCGCCTTTTGTTTGTCATCGAAGGTCGCAAAAAGGCTCATCGGCACGTTGCGGCGAGGATCAGGAATGATCGGATTGGGCGGTATCGCATTTGCTCCGGTCGTCATCGATCCCCTTTGCCCGTCGGACGCGCTCATCTGCACGTCACGGCCCTTCGGGGCCGGTTTGGGAATGGGAACGTTCTGCGCGCGGGACGGCGTCGCCAGGCAACCGGCGATCGAGGCGCCGATCAAAAGCGCAAGCGCCGATCGTGCCATGGAAACGGATGCTTTTGCCATTGGAGGTATTTGATTTCTGGTCAACGCGTCGTCCCGCCTGCCCGGCCCCCGCGGCCTTTCTAACGTGCTTCGTGCAGCGGAGGTATGGTTTTTCCGTGAAAAGATAGCAGCAATTCCTGAGGGTTCCAGGATTCGCCGTCTCGATCAAAAGCCGCCTTCTTCTTCCTCGATCAGAATTTCGCGCTTTCCGGCGTGATTGGCCTGTCCGACGATGCCCTCGAGTTCCATTCGCTCCATCAGCGACGCGGCGCGGTTATATCCGATTTGCAGCCGTCGCTGAATATAGCTCGTGGAGGCCTTGCGGTCGCGTTTGACGATCGCGACAGCCTGCGCAAACAGATCGCCGCCACCGTCGCCGCCCATGCCCGTGGAGTCGAATACCGCGCCGTCCTCGTCCGAGGGCTCCTCCGCCGTGACCGCTTCGAGGTATTCCGGCGAGCCTTGCGTCTTGAGATGGCGCACCACTCTTTCCACCTCCTCATCGGAGACGAAGGGTCCGTGCACGCGGCTGATCCGCCCGCCGCCGGCCATGTAGAGCATGTCGCCCTGCCCCAGCAGTTGTTCGGCGCCCATTTCACCCAAAATGGTGCGGCTGTCGATTTTCGAGGTGACCTGAAACGAGATACGTGTCGGAAAATTTGCCTTGATGGTGCCGGTGATGACGTCGACCGACGGCCGTTGGGTCGCGAGGATGACGTGGAGACCGGCAGCGCGCGCCATTTGCGCGAGCCGTTGCACCGCGCCTTCGATGTCCTTGCCGGCCACCATCATGAGGTCCGCCATTTCGTCGACGATGATGACGATGTAGGGCAGCGGATCGAGGTCGAGCTGCTCCTCCTCGTAGATCGCCTTTCCGGTTTCCTTGTCGAAACCGGTATGCACGGTGCGGGTCAGCTCCTCGCCTTTTGACCTCGCTTCCGCCAGGCGCTGATTGTAGCCGTCGATGTTGCGCACGCCGAGCTTGGCCATTCTCTTGTAGCGCTCTTCCATTTCGCGCACGGCCCATTTGAGCGCGACCACGGCTTTCTTGGGATCGGTGACCACCGGCGTCAGCAGATGCGGAATGCCGTCATACACCGAAAGCTCGAGCATCTTCGGGTCGACCATGATCAGCCGGCATTGATCCGGCCGCAGCCGATAGACGAGGCTGAGGATCATGGTGTTGATGGCGACCGATTTGCCGGACCCGGTAGTGCCGGCGATCAATAGATGCGGCATGCGCGCCAGATCGACGATGATCGATTCGCCGCCGATATTCTTGCCGAGGCAAAGTGGCAGCTTGGCGATCGTCTCCTGGCTATCCTTTCCGGAAATCAGTTCGCGCAAATAGACCTTTTCACGGTGTGCGTTCGGCAGTTCGATGCCGATCGCGTTGCGGCCGGGAACAACGGCGACACGCGCCGAAAGCGCGCTCATCGAGCGCGCGATGTCATCGGCCAGTCCGATCACGCGTGACGACTTGATGCCGGGCGCGGGCTCGAGTTCGTAGAGCGTCACCACCGGGCCCGGATGGGCCTTGACGATTTCGCCGCGGACACCGAAATCGCCAAGCACACCTTCCAGCGCGCGCGAATTGGCCTCCAGTTCCGACTTGCTCAGCGGCTGGCGGTCGGACGCTCTCGGTGCGGTCAGGTACGAAACCGACGGCAGCTCGAAACGCTCGGACGATTTGCGACTGGGGGCGCGAGCGGCCTTCTTGCGCGGCGTGCGCTCGGCCGGCGCCTCATCTTCCTCCTCATCGTCGTCTTCTTCGTCGCTCTCTGGCGCAAGCGAAGGACCGGAGCGACCATTGAGGCTCGGCTCCTGACGCTCGAACGAGGACGCGCGCTGCGACGGCGCACTTGCGACCAATGAGCGATAGGCAACGCCCATCAGCCATGTCAGGCGTGCCTTGGTGCTCATCAGCGCGTGAACCGCCCATCCCAGCGAGATGGAGCCGTCGTCGTCGTCTGCGGCGAATTGATCCTCGTCGTCCCCGATCGAGGTCAATTCCTCATCCTGCGGGCGCGAACCGACGCCGCTTGCAAACAGAAAGCTTGCGACCGTGCAAGCGCCGAGGACAAGTCCGAGCGTAAACTTGTAGACGAAGCCGGGTGGCCCGAATATCACGGCGGGGGCGCGCACCAGCGCATCACCAATGACGCCGCCAAGTCCGGTCGGCAGTGGCCACGCGCCGCCATGCGGCCAACAGCCTGCAAAACCCGCCGCCAATATCGTGCACAGGATCCAGCAGCCCAGCCGCAGCGCCTGACGATCGAAAGCGCGGTGCGTCAGCATGCGCCAACCCCACACCCCGATCGGCAGGATCACCATGATCGCGCCGAGGCCGAGAAGCTGCATCAGTAGATCGGCGCCAATCGCGCCAGGGTAGCCGACAAGATTGCGAATCGGCCGCGACGTCGCGTGGCTGAAGCTCGGGTCCTGCACCGACCAGGTCATCAGGGCGGCCGCCGCGAGACCGGCGAGGGTCAATAGTCCAAGACCGGCGAGTTCGCGCAGGCGCCGTACCAGCGCCTCGCGGATCGCGGCCGGAAGGTGGCCGACGAGGGGAATGACACGTTCGATCGCTGGCATGCTCATGGGCCTTCGCGATTGGATTCTGATGCAACTGACTGGCATCGCGATCGCATCCTGTTTGTGCAGATCCTTTCTGACAGCCGGTTTCCGATCATGCTTCAGTCCAGAATTTCCACCAGCCGGTGCAAAGCCTCGGCTGTTGTTTCACTGTCCGCGACCAGCGCGAGGCGAATGTAGCCGGCGCCGGGATTGCTGCCGTCCGGCTGCTGCCGCGCCAGATAACTGCCGGGGATGACGCGGACGCCCGCGTCACGGTAAAGCCTGACGGTTGCGGCTTCGTCGCCGCCCTTCCCCGACGCATCGAGCCATACGCAAAATCCGCCGGCGGGGCGGCGATAGCCATAGCGGTTGCCGAGAACCTGATCGGCCAAATCGAACTTGATCCGGTACAGCCTGCGGTTCTCTTCGACATGGGCCTCGTCGCCATAGGCGGCGACCGCGACATGCTGCAGCGGCACCGGCACCTGCGGCGCGGCGACATTGCGCAGCTCGTGGAAGGCGCCGAGAAATTTCCTGTCGCCGGCGGCAAAGCCGACGCGCATGCCGGGCAGATTCGATCGTTTCGACAGCGACTGAAAGGCGACGACATTGGTGAAATCGGGCCCGGCGCATTCCAGCATGCTGCCGGGTGCTTGCCCGGTGTAGATTTCCGAATAGCACTCGTCGCTGAAGATCATGAAGCCGAAGCGATCGGCCAGGGTCTTCAAGCGAAGGAAATACGCCTTCGACGCCACCGAGCCCTGCGGATTCGCTGGTGAAGCAATGTAGAAAGCCACGGTTCTCGCCAGCGTTGCTTCGTCAAGCGCGTCGAGATCGGGAAGGAATCCGTTTTCGGGCGTGGTCGGCAGATGGATCTGCTCGCAGCCGGCGGCGCGGGCGCCCGCCCCATAGGCCGGATAGAACGGATTGGGCATCAGGATGGCGGGCCTGCCCTTGCGCTCTCCGACATGACGGGCGGCGGTCAGCGCCGCAAAAAACAGCCCCTCCCGGCTGCCATTGAGCACGAGCAGCTCGGTGTCGGGATCGATTCCTCTTGGCAGGTGAAATCGCCTGGACAGCCAGGTCGCAGCGGCCTTCCGGAAAGGCTCGATTCCCCTCGCCAGCGGATAGCGCCCGAATTCGCTGATGTGGCTGGCCAGCACCGGGCCCACGAACTCCGGCAGGGGATGCTGCGGCTCCCCCAATGACAGCGTTATCAACGGCTTGGACGGCTTGTAGGGGGCCAGCAATTCGGTGACGCGCAAGAACGGCGAGCGTTCGCTGTCCTTGCTTCCGCCGCCCTGCGGCACGCGGGATGAAGCGGTCATGGCCATACTTGCCAGCACTCTTTCAGGCCGCCGATCGCAGTTTGAGACCGGCGGTAAGCGGATCAACCACCATAGATACGGCGAGGTTAAGACGCGATTAACCATCGACCGGAGCCGCGATCCAGACCCTCGGATTGCGAAAAAAGAAAGGGGCTCCAACTTGCGCTGGAGCCCCTCAACGGTCGGGGCATTGCCGGGTATGTGCCCAAACCGTAGTTCTGGGCGCGATCCCTCGCGCCCTCGGGAGAACTCACATGTTGTAGGCCCGCTCGGTATGTTCGGTGATATCGAGGCCCTCGCGCTCGGTTTCGACGTTGGCGCGCAGGCCGACGACGACGTCGACGATCTTGTAGATGATCGCTGATCCGACACCCGACCACACCAGCGTCGTGCAGACGCCCCAGGTCTGAGAAACCAGCTGCGCGCCGAACTCGTAATCGGCGATCTTGCCAGCCACGTAGTCCATGATGCCGGTGCCGCCGAGCGCCGGATTGACAAGAATGCCGGTGCCGATCGCGCCGATGATTCCGCCGATACAGTGGACGCCGAACACGTCGAGCGAGTCGTCATAGCCGAACGCGTTCTTCACCACGGTGACAAAGAACAGGCACACCACGCCGACAAGGAGGCCAAGCACGATCGCTCCCATCGGGCCGGCGTAACCGGCGGCGGGCGTGACCGCGACAAGTCCGGCCACGGCTCCCGAAATGGCGCCCAACACCGAGGGATGACCCTTGAGCATCCATTCGGCGAACATCCAGGACAGTGCGGCTGCCGCCGTGGCGACGAACGAATTCGTCATCGCGAGCGCGGCGCCGCCGGTGGCTTCAAGATTTGATCCCGCGTTGAAACCGAACCAGCCGACCCAGAGCAGCGAGGCGCCGATCATGGACATGGTCAGCGAATGCGGGGCCATCAGGTCCTTGCCGTAACCGATGCGCTTGCCGATGATCAGCGCGCCGACGAGACCGGCAATGCCGGCATTGATGTGCACCACGGTGCCGCCGGCGAAGTCGATCGCGCCCTTCTTGTAGATCCAGCCGGCGTCGGCACTGACCTCGGCAAGCTTGGCTTCGGCTGCAGCCTTCGCTGCCGCGTCACTTCCGGCGGCCGCGATCGCCTTCACCGCATCCGAGATCGCGTCCGGCCCAGCCCAATACCAGACCATGTGCGCGATCGGGAAATAGACCAGCGTCGACCAGAGCGGGATGAACAGGGCAACGGCCGAAAATTTCATGCGTTCGGCAAACGCACCGACGATGAGGGCAGGCGTGATGGCCGCAAACGTCATCTGGAAGCAGACGTACACCAGCTCGGAGATGTTGGCGTCGACGCTGAACGTGGCGGCCTTGGAGTCAGGCGTCACACCCATCAGGAAGGCCTTCGAGAGGCCGCCGATGAAATCGTATCCGCCCGAGAAAGTGAGGCTGTAGCCGTAAAGCGCCCAGATGATGGTGACGATGCAAACGGTGTAGAACACCTGCATCAGCACCGAGAGCATGTTCTTGGTGCGAACGAGCCCGCCGTAGAACAGCGCCAGGCCGGGAATTGTCATCAACAGCACCAGCACTGTCGAGGTCAGCATCCAGGCGTTATCGCCCTTGTTGATGGTCGGCTCCGCATAGGCAGCGCTGGCGGCGAACAGGCCGGTTCCGAGGGCTACTACTCCCGCGCTATGGGCGCGCTTGAACTTCATTGGTTTACTCCCGATTGGAAAGGTTTGATCGCGAAATCAGAGTGCCGCGGCATCTGCTTCGCCGGTCCGAATGCGAATCGCGTGGTCGAGGTTGATGACGAAGATCTTGCCGTCGCCGATCTGACCGGTCTTGGCCGCGGATGTGATCGCCTCGATGGTCTTGGCGACCTGGTCGGACGCGACCGCGACCTCGATTTTGATCTTGGGCAGGAAACTTACTGCGTATTCGGCGCCGCGATAGATTTCCGTGTGGCCCTTCTGCCGGCCATATCCCTTGACTTCGGTGACCGTCAGGCCGTGAACGCCGATGGCGGTCAACGCGTCGCGGACTTCTTCAAGCTTGAACGGCTTGATGATCGCCATAACAATTTTCATGAGCCCTGTTCCCCGCTTGGGCTCGGCCCAGACCCGACCGAGCGTTCCCGAATGACGTCACCACGCGGAGAAGTTCACTACGCGGGCACAGCCACTGCGCGTAGAATCAAATGCCGTGCCAGAAGGGTGGAAACCTCCTAACGAATTAAGAACGTGGAGCTTTTCGGGCTTTGCCCGATTGGTCCACAACCGCCCCTTTCGGCCCCGCCCAATGGCTAGGCAGTGCTGTGCATCATCTAGGCAAAGGAGTTCGCAGCACTTGATCATGCTCAATGGAATAGCAGTCGAGCGGTAATGAAGTAAAGGTCGCTTCGCTTCTACTGCAAGGTTCGGAATCGACGCAGCCAATCTTGCTGCACGATACGAAAGCGCCCCCATGTGGCGTTCCCCACCCTGCTGTTGATTTTTGTGATTGCCGGCCAGGCGCCGTTGCCCGCAAGCGATGGAAGTGGCGAGAGGCTAGAGCGCGTCGCTATCGGTTTCGCCCGTCCGAATCCGCAACGCATGATCAATCGGCGTCACAAAGATCTTGCCGTCGCCGATCTGCCCGGTGCGTGCGCTGGAGGTGATGACTTCGACCGCCTTGTCGGCGATGTCGGACGAAACGGCGATCTCAATGCGCAACTTCGGCAGAAAATTCACGACATACTCGGCGCCGCGATAGATTTCCGTGTGCCCCTTCTGGCGGCCGTAACCCTTGACCTCGGTCACGGTCATGCCGTGGACGCCGATAGCGGTCAGCGCCTGGCGGACTTCGTCCAGTTTGAAGGGTTTGATAATGGCGACGACGAGCTTCATGTTCAGGCCTTCATTTCCCGGGATTGCGAAAGTCGGTCAAGCCCTGATTTGCGCGAACTTCAAGTGTGGCATCTTTCTTCATAAATGGCACAAAAAGTTGCACTTTGACCGAAAAACAATGCGAACAGCGGCAATTGCCATCGTTATACAGACGCCAGGATTACTCGGGCGAGGTGCCGCCGTCCTGGTTCTGCGGTAGGGCAGGTCGCTCGTCGCGGCAGCGGCTAAACTTTTGTTTCGACGCGTGTTCTCGGCAAAGAGGCTCCCGGCCTGTCGGCGATTACGAGGACGCCGTCACCTGCGCTCGCGAAGCGAGCCTTCCTGGGCGACAGAGGCGACGAGCGTGCCGTCCCGCTTGAAGATCATGCCACGGGTAAGTCCCCGCCCGCCCCGTGCGCTGGGTGAATCCTGGGCGTAGAGCAGCCATTCGTCGGCGCGAAACGGCCGGTGAAACCACATCGCATGATCCAGGCTCGCCGGCATCATCCGCCTGTCGAACAGCGTGCGGCCATAGCGCGCCATCGCCGCATCGAGCAGCGAAAAGTCGGACGCATAGGCCAGCGCACACATATGCAGCGCCGGATCGTCCGGAAGCTTCGAGGCGGTGCGGATCCAGACGTGGATTCGACCGTCCTCGATCTTTTGGCCGAAATAGCGACCAAGTTCGACCGGGCGCAGCTCGATCGGCCGGTCCGATTCATAGTAACGGCGAATGAATTCCGGCATATCGCGGAACATGGGCTGCTTGGATACTTCCTCCGCGGTGAGCTTCTCTGGCGGCGGAACGTCCGGCATCTTGTCCTGATGATCGAACGTGCCCGGCTCATCGATGTGAAACGACACCATGATCGAGAAGATCGCGCTGCCGTGCTGGATCGCCGTCACCCGCCTGGTCGTGTAGCTCTTGCCGTCGCGCAGCCGCTCGACCTCGTAGATGATCGGGATTTGCGGGTCGCCCGGCAGAATGAAATAGCAATGCAATGAATGCGGCAGCCGGCCTTCGACGGTGCGGCACGCGGCCACCATTGCCTGTCCGATCACCTGCCCGCCAAATACCCGCTGCCAACTCGTCTTCGGGCTGTTGCCGCGAAACAAGTTCACCTCGAGAGGTTCGAGGTCGAGAATGGAAATGAGGTCGATCAATCCTTTGGACATCGAAACACTTTCAATTTCCCTCGTCATGCGAGGGTACGGCAAAGTCTCGAAATTCCCCCCGTCGGGGCGCGAAAAACGGGACCTTTGGGGTCCTCAGTGGCCCGGAACGGCCATTGCTGGGTATAAGGCCCTTGTTTCGCCCGCCTGTTTCGCCCAGCTATAATGAAGTGGCAAGGGTGCGAGTAAACAGGTCCAGTATGTCGGTCCAGAGAAGCATTGTCATCGGTGGCGGCGCATTTGCAGGGCTGGCGCTGGCTTTGGCGCTGCGCCAGGGGTTGGGCGCCGATGTTCCCATCATAGTCGCGGACCCGGCGCTCGCGACGCGGCCAAGCCGGGACCCGCGCGCCACCGCGATTGTCGCCGCGTGCCGCCGCCTGTTCGAGGCTATTGGCGTCTGGGATCAGGTCGCGGACCGAACCCAGCCGATCCTGGACATGGTCGTTACCGATTCCAAACTGCAGGATGCGACCCGTCCTGTGTTCCTGACCTTTACAGGCAATGTCGAGCCGGGCGAGCCGTTTGCCCACATGGTGGAAAACTGCGATCTGATCGACGCACTGGTCGAACGCGCCACGACCGAGGGCATCGATCTTCGCAAGGATGCGGTGACGGATTTTGCCACACCTGGCGACGCCATCGATGTCACGCTCGCGGACGGCAGTGTGGTCGAGGCAGGCCTTCTGGTGGCCGCCGATGGCGCGCGATCGAAATTGCGCGAGCGCGCCGGCATTGTCACCCATGGCTGGGACTACGATCAATCCGGCATCGTGGTCACGGTCGGCCATGAGCGCGACCATCAAGGCCGCGCCGAGGAACATTTCCTTCCCTCCGGCCCGTTTGCGATCCTGCCGCTCACTGGAAGACGCTCGTCGCTGGTCTGGACGGAAAGACGCGCCGAGGCCGCACGCATCGTCGCGCTCGGCGAAGCGGAATTTCACGGCGAACTCGAGCAGCGCTTTGGCCTGCATCTCGGCGAGATCAAGGCGCTCGACAAGCCGCGCGCCTTTCCGCTCGGCTATTTTGTTGCGCGCTCGTTCATCGGAGAGCGATTGGCGCTGGTCGGCGACGCCGCGCATGTGATTCATCCGATCGCAGGGCAGGGGCTCAACATGGGCCTGAGAGATGTTGCAGCGCTTGCGGAAGTTATCGTCGATGCGGCGCGGCTTGGCAGCGATATCGGACAGGCCGACGTGCTCGAACGCTATCAACGCTGGCGCCGCTTCGATACCATGGCGATGGGATTTGCCACCAACTCGCTCAATCTCTTGTTCTCCAACGAATCGACCCTGCTTCGCGCCGTGCGCGATATCGGACTCGGGCTCGTCGATCGCATGCCGCCTTTGAAGAACATGTTTATCCGCCAGGCTGCCGGTCTCGTCGGCGAGGTGCCGCGGCTGCTCAAGGGCGAGGCGCTGTAGCCATCAGCGCGCGTTGCTGCCGAGGATGAAAGTCGCGACCGCGTCGATCATGTCGGTGTCGAGGGTGCGCTCCGGCTGGTTGTAGGCGGCCAGATCGTCGTCGCCGTCGGCGACATCCACCAGTACGTGGTTCATATCCGGAAGCCAAAGCGTCTTCGCCAGCGGCGCCGCAGTGGAAAGCGCCACGAAATCGAGCCGCGCCACCTGTCGGTCGCGCCCACCGCCCACAATCAGGATCGGCCGGTCGATCAGCTTGAGCGGATCGATCGGGTCTTCGGTAAACGCCGAGGCGAGGCTGGGCTGCATCGACGGAGCAATCGGAAGCCCGCGTGGCGGCGGATCGACGATCTGACCCGCCATGATGTCGTCGATCGCCTTCAACACCGGCTCAAGCACCTCGGCGGGAATCTGCTTTCGTTCAAGTTGGGCCTTCAGCAGATCGCCCTGTTTCCTGGCCGCGGTAGCGAGCAAGACCAGGCGGTCCACCGGCACGCGCCGGGCAGCAAGAATCGCGACCAGGCCACCTTCGCTGTGTCCGACCACCGCGACGCGCGCGAATTTGCCGCTGTTGCGGAGATAATCAAGAAGTGCTGTGGCATCGCCGACAAAATCCTTGAAGCGGAAATCCTCCGGCTTGCCGAATTCCGCTTTCCATCCGCCCGCGCCGCGCTTGTCATAGCGCAGCGTTGCGATGTCACGCGCTGCCAGTTGCCCGGCGAGCTTCTTCAACGTGCCGGGCCTGGCCTGCGGCCCGTTGCCGTCGTGATCGGTCGTTCCCGATCCCGCGATCAAAAGCGCGACCACAGGCCGCTCGACATTCGCCGGCGTCGTCAGCACGGCATCGATATTGCCGACACGAATCGCCGTCTCCTCGGCGCGGGCGATGATCGTCGTGCCGCAAAGAAAGATGATTGCGAGCGCGCCGATGAGCGCGTAAACGCGCATGCTCAATCAATCTTCCTCGCCTCTTCGGGCAGCATGATCGGAATCCCGTCGCGGATCGGATAAGCGAGCTTGGCCGACCGCGAGATCAGTTCCTGCCGTGCCGGGTCGAATTCAAGCGGGCCCTTGGTCACCGGGCAGACCAGAATCTCCAGCAGCTTGGGATCGACGGTGCCTTCAAGGCGTTCGGGCGAGGTTGTCATACTCTGCTCTCCGGCTGGTGGCGGTCTCTTGATTCTCGCCGCACAGGTGGCGAATACCGAAAATCGGACGATCAGATCATGCGATGCTGTAGCAGATTCGCCGGAAAGAGATAGCGGCCTCGTCTGTGCTGCCGGGAATGGCTGACCCTTGGGAAAAGCCAAAAAGGACCAATCAGCCGAAAAGACGATATCGGAAATCCGGGCCCATCGCGTAAGCCAGCGTTAAAGGTTGAGGGTAAGAAAACATTTCGGTCTTCGGGATAGTTGCAAAAACACCCTGTTTGCCGGGTTCTTCGGCCGGCATTCGGCGCCATCGGCAGCCGTTTTGGACCTGTTGCGAACAACTCGGTAAAAGGAGTTCAAAAAGAACAGATACATTCCGAGAGGTCCCGCTAGGTGGATTCCAATATTTCTTCACTAAAACCGAACCTGAGCCAGATGAGCCACAATCTGACCCAGTGAAGGTTTGAAATGCTGACGTTAGCAAATCGACGCAAGAGCGAACGCCGCGTGTGCAGGAGTTTCGCAAAGATCCAGTTCGGCACCGGGACGCTGCCGCGCGACTGCACGATCACCGACATATCGGACGGCGGTGTGAAAGTGATCGCCGAGCATCTCGATGTCCCTTCCGAGTTCACCATCATCTTGTCGGAAGGTCGCCCTCGCCAATGCCGCCTGGCATGGCGGATCGGCTACGAATTCGGCGCTCAGTTCGTCGATTGAGTGCGGACCACGAAAGCCGGTTTTCGGCAGGCTTAACGGTAATTTAGGGTTAACCTGTAAGCATTCCTGACCAGTCGCCGACTACAGGTCCAGGAATGCCGTCGCAATCGCTCCAGCAACATGGCTTCGCGAGCCTCATTGCGTCGACTACCCTGTCGGCGCTTTTGATACTTTCGCTTTGCAGTTGCCAGACCGACGGCCTGGCGGACATCACGGGGTCACTCGGCGACAAAACCGAGAAGAACCGCGCCGTCGAACCCGCGCGCGGGCTGGAATTTTATCGTGAGCGTCATCGGGCCAATCCCGCGGACGCGGACGCGGCGTTGCAATACGGCAAGGCGCTCCGCGTCGCGGGCCAACGTTCCCAGGCCGTGGCCGTGCTCGAACAGGCGACCATCGCGCATCCCGGCGACAAGGCGTTGCTTGCGGCTTATGGGCGAGCGTTGGCGGACAACGGCAATTTCCAGCAGGCCTTCGATGTGCTCAGCCGCGCCCATTCCCCTGAAGATCCAGACTGGCGTATCCTCTCCGCGCAAGGGGCGGCGCTCGACCAGCTCGGCCGCGGCGAGGAGGCAAGGCAATATTACGCGAGTGCGCTGAGGATCGCACCGGAGGAACCTTCGGTGCTTTCCAACCTCGGACTTTCCTACATGCTCTCCAAGGATTTGCCCAAGGCGGAAGAGACCTTGCGCCGGGCCTACAGCCGCGCCGACTCGGACCCTCGCGTTCGGCAAAACCTGGCGCTGGTGCTTGGGCTCAGGGGCCAGCTTGCAGAAGCCGAAGGCATCATCAAGGAAGGCGTGCCGCCGGAGGAAGCGGCTGCCAATGTCGCCAGTCTGAGGCGCATGCTGGCCAAGCGGGCGAATGCGAAGGATCCCGACAATACGGCCTCGATAGGCGTCGCTCGGCCACGGTGAAGGGTTGCTTCTGCAGTGATTGAGCGGCGACTGGCGCTAGTGCGGTGAATTTGAAGTTCCTGTCAGCGTTGCTGCAATCTCATCATAGGAACTTCAAATTCAAAAACCGCACCAGAAACGTTAACTTGCCGGTGCTCCTTCGATTCCGAAGTTCGCATCAGAGGTCGCTGCGAATATTTGGGCGAACTTCGGAATCGGAGCACTAGGCTCTGGCGCGCAACTTCTTGAGGATCGGTGACAGGATCGAACCACGCGGTTTTTTCGGCTCGCTGCGTCCCGTCAGCTGGTTGGCGATCTGCACGAACGTCTTGCTGATGCGATGATTGGCGGAAATCTCCGCGATCATCTGGCCGTTATTGGCCGCCGTGCCGAACATCCGGGGATCGAACGGAATCGCAGCGATCGGCTGGTTCTCCATCGCCTTGGCGAATTCGCGCGCGCTGATTTCCGGCCGCTTCGACATGCCGACCTGGCTGAGGCAATATAGCGGAGGCCGGTCGTTGGGCCGCGCCGCCTTCAGCATGCTCAGCATATTCTTGGCGTTGCGCAGGTTGGCGAGGTCAGGCTCGGCAACGATGAGAATATCGTCCGCGCCGACCAAAGCGCGCCGGGTCCATCCCGACCACTGGTGGGGAATGTCGAGGACGATGCACGGCGTAGTCAGACGCAGCGTGTCGAAAACGGCATCAAAGGCGTCGGCGCCAAAGTCGTAGACGCGATCGAGCGCTGCCGGTGCCGCGAGCAGGCTGAGATGGTCGTTGCATTTTGCCAGCAGCCGCTCGATGAACGCGCTGTCGGGCCGCTCGTTCGAAAACACCGCGTTGGCGATTCCCTGCAGCGGATCCTTGTTGTAGTCGAGGCTGGCGGTGCCGAACGCCATGTCGAGGTCGATCACGACCGAATCCAGCGCCAGATCATGCGCAATCGCCCAGGCCAGGTTATGCGCGACGGTGGATGCGCCGACGCCACCCTTCGCGCCGACGACTGCGATGATGCGACCGACGGCTACCGCTTCGGAAGCCGAGAACAAGCCGCAGATCGCGCGAACCACATCGAGGGTCTGGACCGGCCCGACGATATAATCGCTGACGCCACGCCGTACCAATTCGCGATAGGGCGCGACGTCGGTTTCATTGCCGATCACGACGACGCGCGTGCCGGCGTCGCAGACGGTTGCGAGTTCATCGAGACCGGCGAGGATGTCGTCGCTGCCCGCGGTCTCAAGAATGATCACGTTCGGAGTGGGTATGCTGTGGTAGGTTTCGATGGCGGCTTCCATGCCGCCCATCTTCATCGTGAGATGGGCCTTGGCCAGGCGACGGTCGAGACCCGCCGACTGCACGGCTTCCGCGGTCGTCTCGGTTTCGCAAAATGCCTGCACCGACACGCGCGGCGCCGGCGCGATGTAGTCGTCGGCCGGCGGCGGCGGGTCCAGCTCTTCGGATTTTTCACGCTCGGACATCATTTGCCTGTATCGCTGAGTTTGGCCTTTTCGGCTTCCGGATAGTCGGTCGCGGTCGTCGTACCCTTGCGATACTTTTCGAAGCCTTCGCTGCGTCGCGCCGTATAGGCCGGCGTTTCAGGACGCGGCTGCACGAGGTCCGACGGGTTTTCCACCATCGCCGCCAGGTTGCGCTGATTGGCGCAGCCGAAATTGTGGTACGGCCTGTTCTCGTAGTAGCTTCTGTCCCGCACGGAGGGTCCGAGATCGTCCGGCCACAATCCGCAGGGCCCGGCCACCGCCGCCATCTTCGGAAAGCTCAAGCGGATCGTTGCGAGCAGCCGCGGATCGTCGGGCGTATAATAATGCACCTTGATGCCATTCCGCGGGACACCGCTTGCAGCAAGCAACGCCCTGATCTCGGCAAGCGCGCTCTCCGCGGGCCTTGCATTGGGTGTATTGACCGGCACATCGGCCACGATCGCGCCGGTGCCTTCACTGGCCCACATCCGCGCCATTCCCGCGACGTCAGCGCGTTGCGTGGCAGACAAGCCGCCGCGGGCGTGGCCGACAAAGACCACGATCGAATGCTCGGCCTCCTGAACCGTGATCGGATGCCGAAGGCGGTAATCTTCCGGTGGGGGCGCCGTCGTCGCGACGGATCCCGTCGTTTCGGTGCATGCCCCGAGTGCGACCGAAAGGCCGAACACGGCGCCCAAGAGGCGCCGCATCCGATAGCGATCGAAGGGTGGTTGGTTTGTCATCGTGCTGTCCCCGTCCCGCCGTCTCAGTCGATGATGAAGCCGAAATTGGGCTGGTAATTTCCGATCGATTCGACGCGCGCTGGAACGCCATAGATCCGATTGATCTGGGCCAGCAGCGTCGATTGCGAATCCGATGCGGGCGCAAAGCCGTCATCGGGTCGCGACAATTCCTTCTGCGCGACGGCGCGGACGACGTAGGGCGTCACGATCACCATCAGCTCGGTCTGGCTGTTGAGGAAGTCCTGGCTCCGGAAGAGCTGGCCGAGGATCGGTATCTGATCGACGCCGGGCAATCCGTTGACGGCCTGCTTGGTCTGCTCCTGAATGAGCCCGGCCATCGCAATCGAGCCGCCCGAGGGAATTTCCAGCGTGGTTTCCGCGCGGCGTGTCTTGATGGAGGGAATCGTCGTTCCGCCGGCGCCGCCCTGCAAGGCGTTTTCAGGCGAGATTTCCGACACCTCCGTCATCACCCGCAGGCTGATGCGACCTTCGGCCAGAACCACCGGCGTAAAATTGAGCGAGATGCCGAATTTCTTGAAACTGACCGTCTGGACGCACTGCCCGATCGCGCCCGCCGTCGTGGTTTGGCAGGTGACGCCTGTCGGGATCGGGAATTCGCCGCCCGAAATGAAGGTGGCTGATTCACCGGAGATTGCCGTCAGGTTCGGCTCGGCCAGCGTGTGCACCACGCCTGCGCTTTCCATCGCGCGGAGCGTGGCGGTGACCGATGGCAGTCCCTTGGACAAGGCCGATGCCTGAAGCCCGTTGCCGGGCACCAGCGGTCCATTGTTTGCCGTGAACGGATTGACATTGTTGAAATTCACCACCGCGGTGCCGTAGTTCATGGTGGCGCTGAGATCGATGCCCAGTTGCTTGATGATGTCGCGCCGTACTTCGGCGACGCTGACCTTGAGCATCACCTGATCGCGGCCGCGTACCACGATGGAATTGACGACCTTGTCGGCGCCGCCCACCAGCCGTGCGGCGACGTCGCCTGCCTGCTGCGCTTCGATCGGCGTGGATACCGAGCCGGTCAGCATGACACTTTCGCCGACGCCGTCGATCTGGATTCCGGCGGCGGGGAGCATCTGCTTCAACGCTGCGCGCACCCCATTGAGGTCGCGCTTGACGGCGATGTCATAGCCCGCGATCTGCTGGCCGTCGGAGTCGAAAAATACGACGTTGGTTTGACCCACGCCGGCGCCGATGATGTAGGCGCGCTGCGGCGAGCGGATCACGGCGTTGGCAATTTTCGGATCGGCCACCAGCACGTCCTTGACGCCCCGCGGCAAGTCGACGACCACGGATTTGCCGATGCCAAGCGACAAAAAGCGGACCTTCGTCGACGTGCTCGCGGCCATGGGTGCGGCGGTGTCCAGCTCTGCAGCCACGGCCGTCGCTAGCGTCTGGCTGAGCGCCAGCGCCGTGGCCGAAAACGAAAGCACGTGGATCAAAGTGGTTCGGATCGACAGCGCCTTGCCACTGGACTTCGTATTCTGCGTATTTCTGATCACGTGCTGCCTTGTCACCTCTGAAGGGTGGTAGGATTTGTGACGCCGTAGCGAACCACGTTGACACTGCTACGCTGACGCTTGGCATCGTCGGACCCGATCTCGACCTGATTGACGTCGGCAATGCTGCGCAACGCCAGCGACAGCGTACCCGCCTGGCGCGCGGCCGCGAGCGTGGCTGCCTGCTCGGGCTTCAACTCGAGCGTGACTGTCTTGCCGACGACCGAGTTCTGGCCTTCTTTTTCCTTCGGTGCCTGATCGATGGCGAGAACGCGTACGTTGGCGAGGAGGATTTCCGAGTGAACGATGTCCGGTGTCGAGCGATCCCCGCTCGGGCTCTTCTCTCGCCTGGTGAGAAGCACATCGACCCTGTCGTTCGGAAGAATAAAGCCGCCCGCGCCGGTCTCGGGTGAAATATCGGTCGAGACGGCGCGCATGCCGGCGGGCAGGATCGCCGCCATGAAACCCGATCCATCGGCCTTGACCAGTTTCGCTTCCCGGATCGGCTCGCCGGCGATGAATGGGGCGCGCGCGATCGAGCCGGCAAGCTGGGTCGTCGCATCCGGGCGATCGTTGCGCCGAATGAAGGTGGTACCCGCCGTTGAGGCCGGCCAGCTCTGCCACTGCAGATCATTGGGTGTCAGGGCCTGGCCAAGGCCGATATCGGCTTTGGCCACGAGTACGTCGACGGTTTGCAGCTGCACCGCCTGTTCGGCGGGAGCCGGCTTGTTGTCCGATCCGCTCGCCAGATAGGCGGCGACGGCGCCGGCACTGAGAGCGATAATCAAAACGATGATGCGGGCGGTGTTCATACGCTTCTACGCTACGCAAGTGATACTGAAACTCGGTCGAGAGCCTCTCCTCCAAGGATGACTAAGCGAAAAAGGTATAAGTGAGTTTGAGAGCCGAACCGTTTGCGCGAAGTGAGGGCGGGATTTGTCCTCATGGTGAACGCAAGGTTATCGTTTCAGGCGCGCGAAATGATCGCCGATCCTGTCGCTTTGGTCGATCCGGCGATGACGGTTTCGACAATCGTTTTTTGGAAAGGAGCGGCGCTCGCCCGCGCCGATGGAGGACGCCTGCCAGTCATCCCCTCATGCGCTACCGAAGGAGTAACCACGCGAGCAAAGCGTCTTTCATCGAAAGCAAGCCGGGATTTCGAACAGGGCCATGCGCCGGAGCCGCTTTAAAATCTCTCTAAGGTAAACGAGTTTCGAATTCGCCACGCTTGACCTTCGCGCCGACGGTTGAAAATACAGGCCATGACCACCACCAAACCGACCGATGCGCCGCCCCAAATGCGCCTGGGATTGGCCAGGCGCGGCTATTCCGGCGTGATCCAACATCTCGCCACCGATGGCGTCACCTCCGCGCTTTCCGCAGTCGAGCTTGAAAGCCGCCTGATCGAACTCGGCTTCGTCGAAGGCGCCAAGGTCGAAGTGCTGCATGAGGGCATTGTCGGGCGCGACCCGATTGCCGTCCGCATCGAGAATGTCACGGTCGCGGTGCGTCGGCGCGAGGCGATGGCCGTCATCGTCGTCTAACGAAGCTGTGCAGCGCCATGGAAGCCCCGTTGATGCATCTGGCCCTGGTAGGCACACCCAACAGCGGCAAGACATCGCTGTTCAATGCGCTGACCGGCAGCCGCCAAAAGGTAGCGAACTATCCCGGCGTTACGGTCGAGCGCAAGGAGGGATTCTTCGTTACTCCGCGCGGCCGACAGGTGTCGGTGGTCGATCTGCCCGGCACCTACTCCCTGCGCGGCCGCAGCCCTGACGAAGAGATCACCCGTGATTTCGTGCTCGGGCGCGCCAAAGGCGAATCGCTACCCGATCTCGTGCTCTGCGTCGCCGACTCCACCAATCTCCGGCTGACCATTCGCCTTCTGCTCGAGCTCAAGAAGACCGGCCGGCCGCTGATGCTGGTCCTGAACATGTTCGACATCGCGCAAAGACGCGGCGTCAGCGTCGATGTGGCGCGGCTTTCCGGCCTGCTCGGTATTCCCGTGGTGACGTCGATCGCGGTACGCAAGGGCGGTACGTCCGATCTGTTGCGGAAAACCGACGAGATCAGCGCTCAAGCCGCGGTCGGTTCACGGCAGAATCTCTGGCAGCCGCTTTCGATCGCCGACTTGCGCGCGACCCAGCGCGAGGCCGACCGCATCATCGCGGCGACCGTCAGCCTGCCTGCCAGACCCGACACCTGGACCGCGCGTATCGATGCCGTGGTGCTGCACCCGGTGGCCGGCATCATCATCCTTGGCCTGGCGCTCTTTGTCATGTTTCAGGCGGTCTTTGCCTGGGCGCAGCCGCTCATGGAACTGTTGTCGCATGCCTTCGGCGCCCTCGGCCAATTGGTGCACGACACCCTGCCGGCCGGTTTGCTGCAAAGCTTCCTTCAGAACGGCGTAATTTCGGGCGTCGGCAGCGTAATCGTGTTCCTGCCCCAGATCGTGATCATCTTCCTGTTCATTCTTCTTCTCGAAGATTTCGGCTACATGGCGCGCGCGGCTTTCCTGATGGATCGCATCATGGGCGGCGCGGGCCTGCACGGCCGGGCCTTCATCCCGCTGCTCTCGAGCTTCGCCTGTGCCATCCCCGGCATCATGGCGACACGCGTGATCGACAATCGCCGCGACCGGCTTACCACGATCCTGATCGCCCCGCTGATGACGTGCTCGGCGCGCATCCCGGTCTACACCCTGATCATCTCTGCCTTCATCCCGGCCGAACAGCTCTGGGGCTGGGTCGATCTGCGCGGTCTGGTGATGTTCGGTCTCTACGCCGCCGGGATCACCAGCGCGCTCTGTGCTTCGTTCCTGATCAAGTTCTTCATGCTGCGCGACTACGCGCCGGCGCCGTTCATGCTGGAGCTGCCCGACTACAAGCTGCCTCGCGCGCGCAGCATCGCCATCGGCATCTATACGCGGGCGAAAATGTTCCTGCAGCGCGCCGGCACCACGATTTTTGCGATGATGGTGCTGATCTGGTTTCTGGCGTCATTTCCGACGCCCCCTGCGGGCGTCGAAGACCCCGCTATCAATTACAGCCTCGCCGCCGTCATCGGCAGGGCGCTGGCGCCGCTGTTCGCCCCGCTCGGTTTCAACTGGCAGATCGTGGTTGCGCTGATTCCGGGCATGGCGGCGCGCGAGGTCGCGGTCGCTGCACTTGGCACGGTTTATGCGATCGAGGGTGGCAAGGAAGCTGCCGATCAGATCGGACAGGTGCTCGCGACCAAATGGAGCCTGGCGACGGCGCTATCGCTGCTCGCCTGGTACATCTTTGCCCCGCAATGCGCCTCGACGCTCGCGGTCATCCGCCGCGAGACCGGCAGCTCGAAATGGATGGCGCTCACCTTCGGCTATATGCTCATGCTTGCCTATGCGGCGAGCCTTGCGACCTACACGACCGCCGTCGCGCTCGGCGCCGGCTAGCCATTCGGCGAAGACGCAGGTCGGCCTTTATTGATGAAAGTTCGGTGACGCCGGATATCCGATCACCAGGTCGGTTTTGTTCGGCAGCAGTCCGCGAGACATCTGTCGTCGATTCACGACAAAGTTAGAACGTCTCTAGTTTAGAAGGAGTCTTTTTGCCCACCTGCCGGCAAGACGCTAGCTGATGGCATCGGACAAATGTTGGCGGTTCGGGAAAGAGGACAGGTGGTAAAGTCTGGAGGGAAATGCGCTCTTGCGCTTTGCGCGGTGGCTGCGGTTTTTGCGTCGGCAAGCGTTGCGCGGGCCGAAGATCCAAGCTCATGGCGCGAGATCGAGACCAAATATATTTTCGGATTTACGCTCGGGTCCGGTATCGGTCTTGAAGGCGAGAAAGAGGTCACCGTCGACACTATCGGCCGCTTCGGCAAACGCGAGGGAAACTACGCGGCGACCGAGACGAAGTACGAATTCGAATTCACGCCGTCCCAGTTCATTCAGATCGAATTCGGCGCGCTTGGCTCGACCCACGACATTCATGGCGTGACGGACCTTGACGACCGCAGCCAAATCGCGTTGAGCGGCGCCTTCGCCGAATTCCGCTATCTGGCGCTTGAGCGCACCTCGAGCAATCCGCTGGCGGTGACGCTCGCAGTGGAGCCGACCATCCGGCGGATCGATGAAACCTCGGGCGATCGGGTGCGCAACTACGAGTTCGAAACCACCGTCAACGCGGATCTCGAACTCCTGCGAAATCGCCTGTATGCGGGTTTCAATCTGCTCTACGAGCCCGAATTCACCAAGCCGGCTTTCGGGGACAGTTTTCACGAGGCCACTGCAGGCGGCTCGGCGGCGCTGTCGTTCCGCATCCTTTCCAACGTCGTGCTGGGCGGGGAAGTCTGGTATCTCAGGCATTACGATGCCGCAAATTTGACGTCATTCACCGGTGACGCAATCTTGCTCGGGCCCACGCTCTACATTCAGTTTACGCCAAAATCGTTCATGAGCGCGGCCTGGAACGCCCAGGTCTGGGGCCGTGAAATCGGCAATCCGGTTTCGCTGAATCTCTCGGAGTTCCAGCGCAATCGGGTCAAACTTAAATTCGCCTATGAATTTTGATGTGGAAGATCGAAAGGGACTCAACGTGTCTGCTCTGACCGCCATGATGAAGAGACTGGCCTTGGCTTCGATTTGCGCGACCGCGCTCCAGGCGTCTGCCTTCGCGCAACAGGTGACAGAAATCCGTCTGACTTATTCCAAGGGCCAGTTCCAGCCGAGCCAGGTGAGCGCGCCTGCCGACAAGCCGATTTCGTTCCGGATCAAGAACCTCGACGCCAAGGCGATCGAGTTCGAGAGCACTTCCCTGCGGGTCGAAAAGGTCGTTGCCGCGGGCAGCGAAGGGGTCGTCAATGTGCGGGCATTGAAACCCGGACGCTACGAGTTCTTTGACGATTTCAACGATAAGGCGCGCGGCGCGCTGACGGTGCAATGAGGGGAACGAAGGCTGCCGATTTCAAGTTCCTGCAAGCGCCTGCTGCAGGCGGCTCGAGAACCTCAACTCGAAGTTCACCATAACCGATAATTTGCCTGATGCTGGCTGCCCTCATCATCGTATTTCGCGAAGTTTTCGAAGCCGGCCTGATTGTCGGCATCGTGCTCGCCGTCACCAGTTCAGTGCCCAACCGCAACCGCTGGATCGGCGGCGGCGTGCTCGCGGGAGTTCTGGCCGCCTGCCTTGTGGCGGCTTTCGCCGGTGCACTTTCGCAACTGTTTGCCGGCATGGGGCAGGAGCTGTTCAACGCGTCGATCCTTTGCATCGCCGTGGTGATGCTGACGTGGCACAATGTCTGGATGGCGCACCACGGCCGTGAAATGGCCGGGGAATTGCGCGCCGTCGGCCAAGCGGTCGCGGATGGCACGAAATCCCTGCTGGCGCTTGCCGTCGTCGTCGGCGTCGCGGTGTTGCGGGAAGGCAGCGAGGTGGCGCTGTTTCTGTATGGCGTCGCCGCGTCTGAGGGCGGCTCGGCATTGAGCCTCGCGCTCGGCGGGCTGTTGGGGCTGGCGCTGGGGGTTGGCGTTTGCCTGTTGACCTATTTCGGTTTGATGCGCATTCCGCCGAAAGCCCTGTTCGCGACCACGACTGCGCTGATCACCCTGCTCGCAGCCGGCATGGCGGCGCAGGCGGTGGCATTCCTCGAGCGCGCCAATTGGCTGAATTCGCTCGACACGGTGGTGTGGGACAGCGCCTGGTTGCTCCCGGAGACGAGCATCGCCGGCCGGACCATGCATACATTGATCGGATACACCGATCAGCCCACGGAAATGCAGCTCCTCGTCTATGTTGCTGTGCTGATCGCAACGTTCATGCTGATGCGGTTCGCCGGATCGCAACCGGCCAAACCTGCCCCCGCGGTCGGCTGATCAAGCTACTGCAATCCGGTGTCGCCGCTGGTGCGCTTCTTGGCGAGGTCCATTTCGGTCACCGCGATCAGGATTTCCGCGCGGGTCTTGAGATCGGGTGCCTCCAGCATCGCCTGCTTCTCAGGCGGCCCGTAGGGCGACATCATGGCGAGCGCGTTCACCAGCGCCTCGTTTGGCGCGGCTTCGATGCCTTCCCAGTCGACCTTCAGATTGTTGGCTTTCAAAAAGTCGGTCAGCACGGCAAGCAAGGCTTCGCGGTCGACCGCCTCCTCGCCCTTGCGGGCGGTGAAATCGTCCATGTAGGGGAAGTAGTCCACCTTGCATTGCCGATACGCAGTGAGCACCGTCATTTCCTCGATCACCTTGAAGCGAGCGATGCCGGTCAGTTCGAGGATGTAACGGCCGTCCCCGGACTCGGCGAGCTGGGTGATGCGCCCGACGCAGCCGACCCGAAACAGTTTCGGGTGGGTCTCGTCCGGCGAGTGGGAAACGTCTGGCTGTATCATCCCGATCAGGCGATGACCGTCGCGGAACGCGTCGTCCACCATTGCGAGATAGCGAGGCTCGAATATGTTGAGCGGCATCTGCCCGCGCGGCAGCAACAGCGCACCGGGCAGCGGAAACACCGGAATCACCTCGGGAAGGTCGCCCGGGCCGCGGTATTCGGCATTGATCGGCATTTGCGAATCCGGTGCTCGCGCCTCGCGCTCGATTTCCGAAGTTCGCAAACTATTGCGGCGACCTCTGATGCGAACTTCGGAATCAAAGGAGCTCTAGATCATGATGCGATTAAGTGGAATCGCATCATGATCTCCTCTTTGTTTAAGCATGATCTTTTCGGAAAACCGGTCTCCACTTTTCCGGATCATGCTCTAGCAATGGTTGGTTTCCAGTGCGGCTTTGAATTTGAAGTCCCTGTAGCGAGATTGCAATATCCGCGATCCAACGATCGTGCGACGGACCCGGCGCCCATCCTCGCAGAAAAGTTCACGCAAACAAGATTGTCGACAGCTTCTTTCGTCCTTCGACCGTGGCCTCATCGGTCGGGCCCCAGGCGTCGAAGAACTGGACCAGTTGTTTTCGCGCACCGTCCTCGTTCCATTTGCGGTCACGCTTGACGATTTCGAGCAAATGGTGAGTAGCTTCATGGCGCTTGCCGCTCGCATTGAGCGCGGTCGCAAGCTCAAACCTTGCCTGATGATCGAGCGGGTTTGCGGCGACTTTCTGTTCGAGCTCGGTCAACGGTCCAAGTGCCTTGGCCTGCTCGGCCAGGTCGATCGAGGCCTGGACGGCCCTGACCGCCGCATCGCCGCGCCTGGATTCCGGCACCATGGCCAAGGTCTTCCTGGCCTGCTCGATCGCTCCGGTCGCGATGTAGCATTTGGCAAGGCCGGCCAGTGCGGCGATATTGGTGGCATCCGCCGCCAGCACTTCGGCATAGATTTGCGCTGCCGTGGCGGCATCTCCCTCGGCCAGGACGGTTTCTGCCTCTTTGAGGACCTCGGCGATGTTGGGCGCGCCGGGCATGCCGGCGGTCAGCTTGTTGATGAAGCTGTTGACCTGGCTTTCGGGTACCGCGCCCATGAAACCATCGGCGGGCTGGCCGTTGACGAATGCGATCACCGCCGGGATTGACTGGATTCCCATCTGGCCGGGTATCGCCGGATGTTCGTCGATGTTCATCTTGACCAGCTTGACCTTGCCATTGGCGGCACGGACCGCCTTTTCGAGGAGCGGGGTGAGCTGACGGCAGGGGCCGCACCATGGCGCCCAGAAGTCGATCAGCACCGGCTGGCGCTTCGACTCCTCGATGACGTCCTTCATGAAGGTCTGAGTGGTCGTCTCCTTGATGAGATCAGACGCTGCCTGCGGCGCCGGTCCGCCACCCTGCTCTAGTATCGACACTGATAAATCCCCGTCTGATATGGTGCGGATCGTGCCTTTTCTAGCACGCCCCGCCATCGCGTTCAGATGTTCTCTTTACCCAAATGGCGGTTTGGCGGGAAATTTCAATCGGTTCCCCTCTTGCTTGGTCCCGGGGGGGCCGGCAGCGACTGCGGCCGACGCGATGCCAGGTTCGTGACATGACGTCGCGGTAGCGCGGCGAACAAATCGCAAAAGAATCGCTTGCCGAAAATGGCCTCAATGTCGGGATAAAGCCGATTTGCACGCCAATCCGGTCGATTTTTGCCCGATACCTTCTTGGAACGAACGGTTCGGGCTGTTGCATTCGGGGTCCGCATTTGGCATAGCTCTGCCGGCCGGCGGCGATGCCTTTCCGGCAATCTCAAGGGATGCGGGTGTAGCTCAGGGGTAGAGCACGACCTTGCCAAGGTCGGGGTCGAGGGTTCGAATCCCTTCGCCCGCTCCAATTTTTATAGATATCAGAATAACTTCTGACGGGCCGCCATTCGGCGGCCTTGTCATTTCTATTTCGGGGAAGCGCGGGGGAAGCAGTGGGAGCGTAATTGCGTTCTTTCCCTGTTCAAACTTTCGTACCGCGCTTCGTCCCTGCGCGGCCGGTATTCATCGCGTGCTTGAACGCCCTGTAACTCGTAGCGAATGGCCCAGTCGGCGGGCCATCTGGTGGGAACCCCCGCCGACGAGACCACCAAAACCAGCCAGCGCCGCTTCTGCCGAACGTCTCCAGCGTGCGGTCAGAATAGAAGACCTCGATAGGGGTGCCGGTCAGCGGATGAACGTCGTGGATTGGCTGACGGCGCGATGCGGGGCCCGACGGTGCCATCACGCCGCCCTTTCCGTGGGCTGGGTGAGCGCCAAGCCGCGCAGGTATTCCGCAGCCTTGGATGCTTGGCTACAAGCGGTAAAGAATGCCCGTTTATCGGCCTTCAGAAGCTCAATCCATGAGGCGATGTAGCCCGCGCTCCGAACGTCCCCGTCAAAGCCAAATTCCGCACACAAGAACGCCGCGCCCAACTCCGCAATCAATTCCTCGGCTGCGTAGTTGCGAGAGCCGAACCGGTTCTTCAAATCCCGGTCAAGGCGCGACTTGTGGCCCGACCAATGCGTCAATTCGTGGAATGCCACGTTGTAGAAGTGATCGGCACCCTTGAACCCAGCGAATGCAGGCATCGAGATAAAATCCCGGCTGGGGACATAATAGGCTTCGCCGTGGCCCTCGCGGATGTCCGCGCCAGTTGAGTGCAGGAATGCGTCGGCTAGCTCGTCGCGCGTGTCGGGATTGCGAACACGCATCGGCTTCCCAGTATGGATGCTATCGGGAAGGTTTTCGCACTGGTGGACGTTGAAAACCGTATACTGGCGCATCATTGGGATCAGGCGCGTCGACGAGCTATCGTCCGCGCCTTGGTCGCGGACCTGAAGTTGCTTCACGAAATAGACTTTCGTGCCGTGCTCGCCCTTGCGGACGTTGCCACCCAATTCCAAGGCCTGCTTGAAGGTCAGGAAGCGCGGCGTGCGATAGCCAGCCGCTTGCGCCATCCATAGCAGGATGACGTTGCACCCTGAGTAGGGCCGGTTGCTCACGGCATTGCACGGCGTATTCGCGCCCGGGGTTGCTGACCACGGCTTGACCCATGGGGCTGCTCCGGCTTCTAGCTCTGCAACAATGCGCGCTGATACTTCTGCATAGAGATCACGTTTCATACTCGCCCTCGCTGTTATGGCTGACGCGACCGCGATTGGCCGCATGCCATAGCCGCGTAGGGCAAGGCTCTCAGTTGAGCGTCAGGCTGTTGGGCGTAATTCTATCCCGGGGGTACCTTGGACAGGCCCCCCGTCTCGCGCGCGCGAAGACAGGGTTGAGAAATATCCCGGGGTCAAAAAGGGCTGTTAAGAAAGTATTAAGGTTTGGCGGTCGAGCAGCTTTCCTAAGTGATCCGCTGATTTAGAAAAGGGAGCGGACTCGCCGAGTGTAGTTGCGGCCGAGAGTCTTGCTCGGTGGTCGCTCGGCGGGTAGCCAGTGTGCAAATGAGCCATGTCGTTCGGTAAAACAAGCTGTTCGCCCGAAGGGAATTGTCTGGCAGAGCCTCAAGCTCCCCACGGAAGGCTTGGAGGAAGTTATCCCATGGACGAAGATATCTTGCGCAAATTGGAGGAACGTCTCGGACCGCTCCACGCGAGACAGCGATTGGGTATCGAGACGGACCACGCGGCGCAAATCTTCGGCAAAGGCCTGCTCTCCTTTCACATCGAGAACTGGTATCCGGTCCATTCTGTCATTCGAAACGCACTGAAGCTGACCGGTTTCTACTGGCGCGGACGCCGGAATACAGGACGCATTCTCGTCAAGCGTAATAACGTCATGTTCAAGGAGTTGCCGCCGCTTTTTGATGGCATCACCATACTCCACATTAGCGACATGCATGTGGACATGAATGAAGCTGCCATGCAGCGCCTGATCGAACTCGTCGGCGACGTGCGTTACCATCTATGTGTTCTAACCGGCGACTATCGAGGGAAGAATTATGGACCGTTCGAGGCAACCCTGGACGGCGTCGCACGAGTGCGAGCTCATTTAAAGGGGCCCGTTTATGGGGTACTGGGTGACCACGACACCATCCAAATGGTTCCGGGGTTGGAAGCTATGGGAATACGGATGCTGCTCAACGAGAGCGAGGTGATCGTGCGCGGTGATCAGCAGATCTATCTAGCCGGAATCGATGACGCCCACTGCTTCAAGGTCGACAATCTCGAAAAGGCTGCATCGCAGATACCGTCTGGCAAGTTCTCGATCTTGTTGTCGCACACGCCGGAAATCTATCGCCAGGCGGCAGATGCCGATTTTGATTTGTTGCTGAGCGGACATACGCACGGTGGCCAGATTTGTCTGCCAGGATCTATTCCGATCATCCTTGACGCAGTATTGCCTCGACGGATGGGGGCAGGAGCTTGGCAGTACCACAACATGATTGGCTACACCTCTGTGGGTGCAGGATCGAGCGTCGTTCCTGTTCGTCTCAACTGTCCACCAGAAATCACCCTGCACTGCCTTCGTTCGGGCTAATGGGCTAATATGGTTCGTCGCGCAGGCCGGCCCGGAATAGAAGACGGGACAGAATTAGCGCGCCAATAAAAAAGATCCCGACGCCAAGCGCTATGTCTCCGGTCGTTAATGAAAGTGCACCGCGGCATGCCAGCATCGGAAATAGGGATTCGGGCACCTGATCGAACCCGAGCGCCTGGCCGCTCGGTGGCAAGTTTAGGCGGCGCTTCACGAAACTGGATGATAGATCGCCCGCCATCGCCGCGCCTGCTACGATGGCGCCGATCGTCAGGTCCAGACCGATTAGCGGTGCACTAGCGGTGGTGACGAGGATCGAGACCACAGTTCCGCGGATAGTTTTCGAATGACCAAACAACGACCGCCCGTCAAAAAATATAGCTCCGGCATCCAGTGGAAAGGAAAAACGCGGGCCAAAAATCTTCTTCGCAACGATGGGTGTGCCGTTCGCCAATGTCAGTAACACCAATAATTGCAGGATCAGCAAATATTGCATCCCCGCAGCCTATCTCAACCAGCGCGGTTACGCGATCCTTCATCAACTCCGGTATCTGGCGGCCGAGAGGTAGGTGGTGAAATATTCACCGGGTTTTAGAAGCTAGATTGCCGCTCGAGCTTGGCTAGTCCGACCCTCAAGCAAGTGACAAGGTAAAACCGTCGACCCCCACGAGCATCAAGATAGTGGCGGCGGAGAAGCCGTAACGATCCGGGGGATATTTTCTCAACCAAACTCGACCTATGGACCGTCCATGTTAGTCGACATTGAAAGCCGACGCCTCACACTTGGTACGTCTCTGGCATGACGGGATGTCTGACTATTGCGCTTTAGCTTCCAAGCAATCGCGAAAGTTGCTATTGCTCTTCCCTACACTTGGGAAACCCGAACAATCTCGGCAAATATAAGGGGAGGAATTGCAGTGACTAAATTCGCTCTTTGGATTGCGGTACTTGGTATTGGCGCGCTCGGTTCGAGTGGGGCGAATGCGCAAAGCATGACCTTGACCAGCCCCGACATCAAGGACGGCGGTACCATTGCCAACGAACAGGTATTCAAGGGCTTCGGCTGCACCGGAGACAACCTCTCTCCCCCGTTGAGTTGGGATGGAGCGCCGAGCGGGACAAAGAGCTTCGCCGTCACCATGT
>Ga0210386_10000050_pt1 | contig 83428 bp, 84 predicted proteins | sample IncBWH32OmetaG_FD_160091 | JGI IMG/M metagenome (GOLD analysis project Ga0210386, IMG submission 160091) | Forest soil microbial communities from Barre Woods Harvard Forest LTER site, Petersham, Massachusetts, United States - Inc-BW-H-32-O ...
ATCGTACGACGGCAGGATGGGGCTGGGGCCGATGGATCGGTATGGACCTGAAGCCCGACGGCCAAACGTTGGACTTCGCAAATACACACTGCGTCGACTGTCATCACGCGGTTGAGCGAAACGACTATGTCTTCACCATGCCGATCAAGAATCAACAACGAGGTGCGCAGTGAAAACCATCCAGGTGCTTGCCGCGGCTCTACTGCTGATGCTCATAGGATGCTCGGAACCGAACACGCGGGTGAACACACGGTCGAATCGTGACGCTGAGGTACCCGCAAAACTGCCCTACAACCCGCTCCAGTGGGAGGTCATCGCATCCACACTCAACCATAACGACCACACCTTGGCCACGGTTCTGGGCAACGAGCAAGCCATCTCCTATGCACGCAAGAACGCCTCGCATGAGTATCCAGCGGGATCTGTCCTGTCCGTAATCACATGGTCTCAAGAGGAGGACCCTCGATGGTTCGGTGGAAACATACCGGGCAACGTGCGATCCGTCGAGTTCCTCGAAGTGCAATCCGGTCCGGATGGCGGGGGGACCTACCTGTACAGCCTGTATGGCGGTTCGCCATTGAGAAAGCTCGTTTCCACGGAGGAAAAATCCCCGACGGGTCGAGCTGCCTATATTCTCGGACAACGGGCAGCAGTCATGCCCTGAAAATTCCCGACGCATAAGGAGGGCTGCAGGTCCAGTCGAAGAGGCGGCATTGCGCGTTCGATAGAAGAACTTCAAATGGCAGATATCGCGCCGCTTCACGTGGCTCCGACTGCGCGCTTTTTGCGTAAGGCGGAACTTGTTTTCACAGGGGGAGAGGATCGAGATTGCTATGAGCGTGGCATTTTTGTTTCCTGGACAAGGCTCACAAATTCCGGGCATGCTGCACGCCCTTCCGGATCATCCGTCCATCGCTCGGACGCTCGATGAGGTGAGTGAAGCTCTGGGAGAAAATGTGCTGGCGCTCGACTCGCCGGCGGCTCTTCTGTCGACGGTTTCGGTCCAATTGGCGTTGCTGGCCTCCGGTGTCGCGGTGGCACGCGCTCTCGTCGCAGAAGGTGTAGTGCCGGAAGCGGTTGTAGGCATGTCGGCGGGCGCTTTCGCCGCCGCGGTGGTGGCCGGCGTTCTGAACCTTGCCGATGGGGTTCGGCTGATAAAGTTGCGGGCGGAGAGGATGGTGGAACTCTACCCCAAAGGATACGGTCTCGCAGCCATTGTGGGATTGACTGAAAAACAAGTAGCCGCACTGGTTGAAGAAGCATATACGGAGCAAAACCCGGTGTACGTGGCCAACATCAACGCTCCTCGCCAAATCGTCATCGCCGGTTCCTATGAAAGTATAGACAAAGCATTGGAGGCTGCTCGAAGAACCGGTGCCCATAAGGCAGTGCGCCTCGATGTGTCCGAACCCTCACACTGTCCGTTGCTTCAGCCCGTAGCGGATACCTTAACAAAGAGCTTGCAGGCATTACGCCTGCATGAGCCGAAGTTAATCTACGTCGGCAACGTAACGGGAAGAGTCTTGCGAACTGAAGAGGCTATCTCGGAGGACTTAGCAACCAACATTGCGCATGGTGTTCGCTGGTACGATGCGACAACCGTCCTGGAGGAATTGGGCTGTCGCCTGTTTCTCGAGATGCCTCCAGGCCACGTCCTCAGTGAACTGGCCCAGGAAACTTTCCGTGACGTGAGGACTCTCGCCGTCGGTGAGACTTCGTTTACTCATGCTCTGCGGGCGGCAGCGAAAGGAAAGTGGAGGAAGCCGAGTTGAGCAATCTGGGGCAATTAGGGTGCAATAACAGTTCCCGAACATACCCTAGAGAGTCAAAAGCGGCGGTCGGCGCCGTGAAATTACACCAGCGGACTCCTACACTGCGGTCATGGGATGTCAATCCCATTTTCCATCATTTTCGTTTTACAGGCCGCTTTGTCGTGAATGAGCGCCGCCAGTTCGGCGAGTTAGGATTTGCTAGAGGAAACATGGGAAGCGTCTATACTGCCATTGTACGACGCCCGCTCTATTCCTAAATCAGCAACGGAAGCTATCAGCCGCAAGCTAGCTTTGTGCGACTTGCTTATAGCGGAAGCAACTCACCAGGTGGTCGTTCACCAAGCCGGTGGCTTGCATCAGGGCGTAAACAATTGTTGGCCCCACAAAGCGGAGGCCGCGCTTCTTTAGATCTTTGCTCAACGCGGTCGCGAGCGGCGTCACTGCCGGCAACTGGCGGTGTTTTTTCCATTTGTTCTGGATCGGCGAGCCTCCCACGAACTCCCAAACGTAATTGTCGAACTTCCCGAACTCTTGCTGAATTTTCAGGAACCCTTGGGCATTTGTCACCGCCGCGGAAATTTTCAGCCGGTTGCGGATGATGCCAGGGTCGGCCAAGAGCTCGCGCAACTTCTTCGAGTCGAACCGCGCCACTTTTTTCGGATCAAAGCCCGCGTAAACTTTCTGGTAGCGCTCGCGCTTCTGCAGGATGGTGTCCCAGCTCAAGCCCGCCTGCGCGCCTTCAAGTATCAGAAATTCGAACCAGCGATTCTCGTCGTGGACAGGGACGCCCCACTCTTCATCGTGGTAGGGGATGTTCAGCGCATTGCTTGCCCAGTGGCACCGCACCAGTTCCCGATTCGATTCAGACATCCCAGCCTCCGCCAAAGATGCAACGCCAACGATTCGCCGCTACCAGAAATGGCAACGGCCCGCGGAAAAAGCAGGCCGTACCTACAACTAGATTTTCGCAAATCTCAAGCTGGTAATTAACCGAGATGCCGGTCCAGCGCCTTGGTAATCTGATCCTTCGGCACCGCGCCGACAATCTGCTCGACCACCTGCCCGTCCTTGAAAACCAGCAGGGTTGGGATGCCGCGAATGCCATAGCGGGTGGAAGAGTTCATCGCTTCATCCACGTTCAGCTTGGTGACCTTGAGCTTGCCGGCGTAGTCCTGGGCAATCTCCGCAACCGTTGGAGCCAGCATGTGGCAGGGGCGGCACCATTCCGCCCAAAAATCAACCATGACGGGCTGCGACTTGCTTGCAGTCAGAACTTCCGTATCGAAGTTTCCGTCATTCACCGTAAGAATATTATCAGCCATAAACTTTGTATCCTTTTTGGGCTGCTACTCGGCAGCCACTTTCCTGGTTAGTTAGATGCGGGAACTGTCGTTTGGTTTCGCGCCGCCCTGGCAGCCTCATATAGTTTCGCATATTCCGCCGCCGAGGTGTTCCATGAAAAATCTTTTGCCATCCCGTTCATTTGAATGCGCTTCCAAATGTCCTCGTCGGCGTAATAATGCAACGCCTGTCGGATTGCATGCAAAAGCGCGCCACCCGAGTACTCCGAAAACTTAAATCCGGTGCCGGTGCCATGCTCAAGATCGAACATTTCGATGGTGTCGTCGAGGCCGCCGGTTGCACGCACGATGGGTACCGTCCCGTAACGCAAACTGTAAATCTGATTCAGGCCGCAAGGCTCATAGCGCGACGGCATCAGGAACATATCCGAGCCCGCTTCCACGAGATGCGCGAGAGCATTGTCATAAGCGATTTTCACGCCGACGCGGCCCGGAAAATCGGTTGCGAGCGCGCGAAACAACTCTTCGTAGCGGCGGTCCCCGGTTCCGAGGACGGCCAGCAAAACATCCTCCTGCATCAGGTCGCGAGCAATCGTGGCGATCAAGTCGAAGCCCTTCTGGTCGGCGAATCGCGAAACGATCCCGATGATTGGCCGGCTGGGATTATCGCGCAGCAGTTGAAACTCTTCGGCCAACTTTTCCTTGCACGCTTTCTTCCCTTCCATATTTTTCGCGGAATATTTCGCGGGAATCAGGGTGTCCCGCTCCGGGCTCCACGTGGAATAGTCCACTCCGTTCAGAATTCCCACCAACCGGCTGGCCCGGGAGCGAATTACCCCGTCCAATCCGAATCCAAATTCAGGCGTCTGAATTTCCTGGGCGTACTTGGGGCTCACCGTTGTCAGGAAATCCGAATAGATCAGTCCACCCTTCAAGAAATTGGCGTTCCCAAAAAATTCGATTCCGCCGGGATGAAACAACGCTTGAGGAATGCCAGCACGCAGCAGCGACTCCGGAGGAAACACGCCGTGGTAGCCGATGTTGTGGATCGTGAACACCACCGGAATATCCTTCACCACAGGGTCGTCCGCGTACGACGAGCGAAGCAGCGCCGGCACCATCGCCGTCTGCCAGTCGTTACAGTGAAAAACGTCCGGCGTCCAGATGTGTTTGGCCATCTCGATGGTGGCACGGGAAAATTCGGTAAACCGCTCGGCATTGTCGGGATACTCCCGGTTTTTGTCCCCATAGATGCCGTCGCGGTCGAAATAAGGAGGGTCATCCAGAAAAAAGTAGCGCACGCCGCGGAGTACGGAGCCGTTCTTGATCGCCGGAAAGCGCAGACGAGTTCCCTGGGGAATCGTCATGCTGGGCATGACGACCGACGCGGATTTCACGCCGCGATACCTCGGCAGAAACACGGCCACTTCATGCCCCAATTTCACCAAGGCGCGCGGCAATGCCTCCAGGACGTCGGCCAGACCGCCGGTCTTCGCGTAAGGCAATGCTTCCGAAGCTACAAAGAGAATGCGCATCAGTTTAGTTTAGTGCGAAATTCCTACGCTAGCGGACACCTGGCCCAGCGTCAACCTGAATCCGCCCCCGGTTTTTGCCGAGTTTCGTATTTCTTCGATAAATGCAGGAGTGAGCGACGCGTAATTTTAAGGAACTTTGCGGCCACGCCCTGAACACCGGCGGGGTTCGGAATGGCTTACCGGCTCCACGCGCGTAATCGCGGAATCCAGCGCGGCACGTTTGCGCAATATTCTTGGTAATCGTTGCCAAACATTTTCCGGAGTGTTGGTTCCTCGTAAAGCTTCACGAACAGCACGACCGCAGCTATGGCGACAATCACCGCCACCAGCGCGCTTCGGTTTGCTCTGCCGAAGACAACCCACAAGCCCATCCAGCCAGCAAAGAAACCCACGTACATCGGGTTTCTTACGTACCGGTAAAATCCCACTACCACCAGGCGTTGTGGTGGAACAAACGGCGCGGGGGTTCCATGGCCGGTCCGGCCGAAATCCCAGACGCAGCGCAGCGCTACGGAGAAACCCAGCACTGATGGCACAGCACCTATCCATCGCCAGGGCGCCCCGTCAACCGCCGCGACGTCAAACCCCAGCCAGCCCGGCAGCAACCAGAACCAGAGCGCAAAGAACGCGGCTCCCACCGCCAACGAAGCGAGTGTTGTCAGCCGAAGTGCGCTATTCGATTGCGTGGAAGATGCATTCGACATGACCTGTCCCCTTCGGTCGAAGTATGTGCCGATGGCGAATAGACAGCAAGACATAGCCCACGCGAAAGGCCACCGTTCTCCATCGGTCCGGGATTCGCGGTTCAACACGCCGAACGGGCGCGAAGCGTAAGACTACTGATAGACTGACGGATCACACGTTGATGGCCAGACAAAAATTAGGACAACACTTCCTGAGCGATGCCGGCTGGCGCGAAAAAATCGCGCGGGCGATTCGTGTTTCGGCTCACGGCATGGAAGGTCCCGCAAATTCGGCTACGCAAGATTACTGTTGGATTGAAATAGGTGCCGGGCACGGGGAGATGACGGAGTATCTTGTCCGCGCGGGCGTTCCCGTTTATGCCGTCGAACTTGATCCGTCTCTCATCGGGCAACTTAAGCGTCTCGCCGAACAGCATTTCAATCTGACCGTCGTTCCAGGGGACGCGCTCGAAATCGATCTTCCGGCTCTTGCGGCGGGCAGGCGGATTCGCCTCTACGGCAATCTTCCCTACTACATCACTTCGCCGATTCTCCACCGGTTCTTTTCCGTCGCCGATCAGATCGACGAAATCAACGTCGTCATCCAGTTGGAAGTGGCGCTTCGCCTCGCCGCGCAACCCGGCAACCCAGACTACGGGTATCTTTCCGTCGCCACCCAGTTCTATACGCGGCCGGAATTCGTGTTCAAGCTGCCGTCGGGCGCGTTTAGTCCCCCTCCCGAAGTTGATTCGGCGCTGGTGACGCTGCGACTTCCCAGTCCCGGGGCGCAATCAGGTGTGGGAAGCGCGGAAGAGTTTCTGGATTTTGTGAAGTCATGCTTCGCGCAGAAACGAAAAACGCTGTCGAATAATCTTCGCCAGGCGGCGCAGCCGCAGCAGATTCGCGAATTATTGAAGGGCTTGCAACTGAGAGAAGATGCGCGCGCCGAACAGCTCAGCGTCGCGCAATTCGCCGCCATCTACCGCGCTATTTCTTCAGGGACTCCACCAGCCGGTCGGGATAGTCGGACATAATCCCGTCGACACCCGCGGCCTCCAGCAACCGCATGTGCGCCGGCGAATTGATGGTCCAGCAAACCACCTGCAGGTCTCGCTTGTGGGCTTCCTTCAGGAAGTTCGGGGTCATCAGGTCGCCACGCACCGCCAGTTGGCGCGCGCCGATTTCCAGGGCTTTCTCGAACGGGTTCTCGATTTGGCCGTCGTGCAGCAGGCCGGTCATCAAGGTCGGTTCAAGTTTCCGCAAGCCGGCCAGAATTGCCGGGTCAAACGAGATGAGTACCACCCGCGGAATCTCTCCGGACTCCCGGAGGTTGCTGATCAGCGCGTGTTCCCCTCCCCAGAATCCGTTGGGCTTCAATTCCAGGTAGAACACGACGTCGTGTTTCCGCGCGAACTCCAGAACCTCCACCAGCGTCGGCACACGCTCTCCGATATATTCGCTCGCAAACCAGGAGCCCGCGTCCAGTTTGCGGACTTCCGCGAGCGGCAACTGGTGAACTTCGCCGCGGCCGCTGGTCGTGCGGTCCACGGTCGAGTCGTGAATGGCCACAAAATGCGCGTCCCGCGTCAAATGCAAATCGGTTTCGATAAACGTGACGCCTTGCGAGACCGCGCGGCGAAACGCGGCCAGCGTATTTTCCGGTGCGTATCCGGAAGCACCGCGATGCGCGATGGCCAACACCTAAAAGCGTCCTCCCAGAATAATCGGGCGTGCAACCATAAGCAGAGTGCGATTCCCTGTCGTATGCTAACACCGACTGGAATGCCAGAGGGAACTTACAGGCGCTGCCAGTGCACGGATCGAAACAACCTTCCAAGCGAGGAATCCCTTTTGCTAATCTGAAAGCCATGCGAAACGCGATGCGTTCGAACCTCGCCGTCCTTCTTGCCTTGGGCCTGGCTTTTGCTGCGACTTCCCTTCACGCCCAACATCCTCCCCCCGCGAAACTCGCCAGCGACGAGGTAAAAAGCGAAGGAAGCCCACTCTCAGGCGAAATCCGCCATCAACTTCGGGTGCTTCCTTTTTATTCCGTCTTCGACTACATCACCTTTACTCTCGACGGCGGCAAAGTTACCCTCACGGGTTTCGTCGTGCGTCCCACGTTGAAAGCCAACGCTGAAGCGGCCGTCAAAAGTCTTGAGGGAGTCTCCTCGGTGAAAAACCTTCTGGAGGTCCTTCCGAAATCGGCGGCCGACGACGATTCGCGCCGTGCCGTATACCGCGCCATCTTTGAAGATTCCACATTGCAGCGTTACGCGGCCTCCGAAGTTCCCGTGATCCACATTGTCCTTAGGAATGGAGAGGTCACTCTCGAGGGCGCCGTCGCGACCGACGCCGAGAAAAACCTTGCGTCCACCCGCGCTTCCAGCGTCGCCGGCATCTCTAGCGTGAAAAACAACCTGGTGATTCGACCCAAAGGCGCGCCAACGAACTAGCCAGCCGTTGCAATCTGTCGCAAAATAGTAAGGGAGCAAACAACTTGGCTCAACCCAGAGATCCGTATACCAATCAGGGGGACGGGCGCGACACTCCGGCGCGCCAGAAACTTGTAGCGCTGCGGCAAGCGCTTCTTAGTTTGCATAAGACCTTGCTGGACATGGAGCGCCGCGACTACGAGAAGGCCCACGGTGTGGTCACCACCGGGGAACTCTTTCGTCTTGTCGTGGACGACCCGCAATTCGCGTGGCTTCACAATATTTCCGAGTTCGTCGTGCGTATCGACGAATCGTTGTCGAGCGACGAAGGCGTCACGGAGGAGGGCGCGCATGTCTCCATTTCGCTGGCGCGAAAGCTTTTCGCCCCTTCGGAAACTGGCGACGGGTTCCAGAAACAGTATTTCGACGCCATCCAGCGCGACCCCGCCGTCGTGATGGAGCACGCCGAATTGGTCCGCTTGTTCAACAACGAACCCGCAGACGCCGAGGCGTAGTGACAACTGTCCGCGCAGATTAAAATTCCGCTCGACCTCATATTCCCCAATTATTCCCCAACTCGCCAAGAAGCGTAGGTTTGGCCTAAACTAGCGAAATCCGGCGGAACGCATTGGTCTCCCGTGGACCCAAGGAGCCTCATGACGGACAAAAACTCGGTCTTGCGTGGACGAGGTATCGTGGCTCGTCTCTTTTTCCTGGTTCTTGCATTTGTCGGCGCGTTCGCGCTTCCCAGCGCGGCGAAAACCACCGTCGATTTCGATCCGAATGTTGACTTTTCCAGATTCAAGACTTTTGCCTACATCGGGGGAGTGGAAAATCTGGTAATGATCCAGATGAATCCCGACCTGATCGACATTCGCTTTCACCATATGGTCGGACGGGAACTAGAAAAAAAAGGGCTGCATGAAGTGAATCCCGGGCAGAATCCCGACCTGCTGGTACGTTATTGGGCCAACCCGGAGACCCAGGTGGACGTGACGGTCATGGGAAACTGGGGGGCTTACGGTCCCTTCATCGGCAATGGCTGGGCCTCTGTCTATAACGCGGTGACCTCCACCAGCCACAATTTGGGCATGCTGATCCTCGACTTTATCGACCCCAAAGCGAAAGCGTTGGTCTGGCGCGCCTATCTCGTTCGCAAGATGAGTGATCCTGACAAGGATCCGAAGAAAGCCGAAGACGAATTTACGGACAGCTTCAAGAGCTACCCGCCAGCGGAGAAGGACAAAGAAGGGAAACGCCAGGAGCGGGCGAGAGAAATGCAATCGAAAAAGTCCATGTGATCATCGGATTGCTGCAAGATTGCACGAATTCGTGTAACTTCCTGCTCAAGGGCCAGTCCTAACGGAAGACTGCAGCAACACAGGAGACTCACCATGGCCACATCAGCCCTGAATAAAGAAGAGGCCGTACGGGAGCGCTATGCGGAAGGCGCCAAAAAGACGGAAGCCTCGCTCTGTTGCCCGACCAGCTACGATCCCGCCCTGCTGAAAGCCATTCCCGAAGAGGTACTCTCGATCGACTACGGCTGCGGCGATCCAACCCGATATGTTCATGCAGGCGATACGGTTCTGGACCTCGGGTCCGGCTCCGGGAAGAACTGTTTTCTCGCCTGCCAGATCGCAGGCCCCACAGGCCGCGTAATCGGCGTGGATATGACGGACGCCATGCTTGAAGTCGCGCAGCGCAATGCGCCGGAGGTGGCGCGGCGGCTGGCGTACGCGAATGTGGAATTCCGTAAGGGAAAAATTCAGGATTTGCGCCTGAACATGGCGGACGTGGACGCCTGGCTCGCCCATCATCCGGTGCGCACGGCGGAAGATCTGGCGAAGCTGGAAAGCACCATGAACGAGATGCGAGTCGCTCAGCCGCTGGTTCCCGATGGCTCCGTGGACGTGGTGATTTCCAATTGCGTGTTGAATCTGGTCCGCCCCGAAGATAAGAAACAACTGTTTACTGAGATTTTTCGGGTGCTCAACCGCGGAGGGCGCGCCGTGATTTCCGACATCGTCTCCGATGAGGATATTCCCCTCACGATGCAGCAAAACGCTGAACTTTGGAGCGGCTGTATTTCCGGAGCCTTCCGCGAGGACCTTTTCCTCGATGCCTTCGAAAACGCCGGCTTCTATGGCATCGAACTTCTCGAACGGCAGCAGGAGCCGTGGCGCACCGTCGAAGGCATCGAATTCCGCAGCGTGACCGTGGCCGCCTACAAGGGAAAACAGGGCGAATGCTGGGAACACAAGCAGGCGGTCATATATAAAGGACCGTTCCGCCAGGTGATTGACGACGACGGGCACGTGCTCCGCAGAGGCATGCGGGTGGCCGTGTGCGAGAAAACTTTTAATCTCTACTCCAAAGCTCCTTACCGCGATTCGTTCGCACTGGTTCCGCCACTCATTCCGGTGGCGAACGAGGATGCCAAGCCTTTTCCTTGTACCAGCGGCACGCTTCTGCGGAACCCGAGCGAAACCAAGGGCGAAGACTATTCCCTGACCACCGAAGCGCCGGCGGATTGCTGCTCCCCCGGCGACCGAAAGAGCGGGTGCTGTTGATGGCCGTTGCGAATTCACCGTTTCCGATCTTGCCCGGCAGCAATGGTTACGCCGAAAGTTTCACGGAAACTCTGCGCGAGAACGGCATGGCGAAATTGCTTCGTGCGGAGACCACGACACTTCAGATCAACGTCGGCAAACTCTGCAATCAGGCCTGCCACCACTGCCACGTGGACGCGGGTCCCAAACGCACGGAAATCATGCCGGTGGAGATCGCTCGCCGCACCATGGAACTGCTTGCCGCCAGCCCGAGCATCACCACCGTGGACATCACCGGCGGCGCCCCGGAGCTGAATCCGAATTTTCGGTGGCTCGTTGAAGAGTCGCAGCGCCTGGGCCGCCACGTGATCGACCGCTGCAACTTGACCGTGCTCCTGGAAGACGCGCAAAGCGATCTTGCCGCAGTTCTCGCCGCGCAGCGCGTCGAAATTATCGCCAGCCTGCCCTGCTACACCGCGGAGAATGTAGACAAGCAGCGGGGCAAGGGCGTGTTCGAAAAAAGCATGGCGGCGCTACGGAAATTGAACGGACTTGGGTATGGCATGCCCGGCTCGGAGCTGCAACTGAACCTGGTCTACAATCCCGTGGGCCCTTCACTGCCGCCGCCGCAGGCAAAGCTCGAAGCCGATTACAAGCAACACCTTCGCGAAGAGCATGGCATCGAATTCCATCGCCTGTTGACCATCACGAACATGCCGATTCACCGTTTCGAGGAAGACCTGCAACACCAGGGCAAGCATGACGCCTACATGCAACTTCTGAAGGACAATTTTAATCCCGCGACGCTGCACGGGCTGATGTGCCGTTCGCTGGTCAGCATCGGCTACGACGGCAAGCTTTACGATTGCGATTTCAACCAGATGCTGGAGATGGAATTGGAACAACCCGGAAGTGCGGCTACTGTCTGGGACGTCGAAACCTTCACCGGCTGGGCGGGCCGGCGCATCTCGACCGCCGGCCATTGCTTCGGTTGCACCGCCGGCGCGGGCTCAAGTTGCAGTGGCGCGCTAGCTTAAGCTCTTCTCTGCGCCCTCTGCGCTCTTCCTCTGTGATCTCTGTGTGAACTATTTCTTTTTCCGTTTCCCTTGCAATCTCAGTGCGCCTCTCTCATTTGCACCGGCGAAGCCACCAGCTTGTCGTAAACGATCTTCCCGTTCGAATCCAGCCGCCCGAAGGTGAGTACGCCCGTGGGACACATCTGCACGCACGCGGAGCAGCGCACGCACTCCGGATCCTCCATCGGCATGCCTTTGTTGGCGAAATTCATCACGTCGATTCCCTGGTGGCACACCGAAGTGCAGACATTGCAGGAGATGCATTTTTTCTTTTCCGGGAAAATCCGGTATTTCGAAAACCGCGCATAGATATGCATCAGCGCGGCCAGCGGACAGGCGAAGCGGCACCACACGCGTCCGCTGAACCAGAAATACATGCACAAGCCGATGATCCCCGCGAGGCCTATATCCACGATGTGGTAGTAATTCAACTGCACGCCCAGCACCGCCCACTGGCTGAGCAGCCCCGAGAAAAGTTGCGCGCTTGTGTGCCCGATCGCCGAGTTCGGCACCATCCAACTTACGAAGCGGAGCGCCGCAATCAGCAGCGACGCAAACAAAATCCCCTGCCCGGTCATATTCAGCCGGTTCCAGAACGGCCCGTGCGGCATCTTTTCGCGGTGCGTGTCGCCCATGGTTTCCGCCAAGCCGCCGCACGAGCAGATCCAACCGCAATACGCGCCTTTGCCCCAGCGGTAGACGATCAGCGGAATAATCACGAACGTCTGCAAAAACGAAATCGCCAGCCACCACCACATCGGCTGCGAAGTGAACACGTTCCACACGAACAACGGCCATGCCAGCACGAACCCGAACGCCCGCCAGTATTCACGCCCTTGTCCATAATTCGCTGCTGGAAAAAGGTTGTCTGCGATGGTTTTCATCACGCCGGAATCGAACCAGCCGTTGTGGCCCATAAAGGGCAACACGATGTAAGGAAGCAAAAATAGCGGGATGATTTGAAACGTCATCAACGAATACGTCTGGGTACGGACATAAGGTGTGTTGCGCCGGCGAATCCTTCGCAAGCCGAACGCGATGATCGCCAATGTGTAGCCGAGCGAATAATAAAACCCCGGCTCCGCCAGATTAATCGCGAGCGTGCCCAGCAGCGTTCGAGGATCTGCGGAAGCAGCGGCAATCGAACCGCCCGCCGCGTGCAGCCAGCCTGGCACGTTGAACGGAAACCAGTGCCGCTGCTGGAATACCTGGTTCAGATGACTGCTGGCCTTCCAGATGTAAACAAAGGAACAGAACGCAACGAACGCAAGAAAACTGACCAGCGCTTTCGCCGACAACTCGCCGCGAATCGGAATCCCCGAACGCCGGAAAAAATCCAGCGGCGCTTCCCTTCCCAGCATTGTGAATACAACATCGTTTGGAATCATATGCGTCTGACCGGATGCTTCGCGCAGCGTGACGGTGGCGGGTTCAATCTTCTGCGTCGAGGATTCCATCATCAGCCGCACGGAGCCCGGCGCCTTGTCTCCCCGCATGTAAGAGCTTGCGGCAGTGGTCACCCGCTCGGAGGTGGGACGCTCCACTGCGACACGCGCCGCCGGATCCTTCACCAGCATTTGCAGTTTCTCCACGTTTTCCGGCTTCGGCCGCGAGAACTCTTTCTTCCGGCAGCAGAGGGTCACCTTGCCGCCGCAAGCCGCAATGGCAATCGATGTCTCCAGCGCCGTGTCGCCGCCACCGACGACGAGGACTTCCTTGCCAGCAAACTCCTTCGGATCAAACAGGCGGTTGTAAACCTTATCGAGATCTTCCCCGGGGCATCCGAGCTTGCGGAAATTTCCGCTTCGCCCGATGGCCACGATCACGCGATGCGTGTACGTCGTCTTTCCATCCGCGTGATGAAGCACCAGCAAATTCCCCGAGCGTTCCAGCCACTCGATTCGCGCGGCGATCGGTTCGATTCCCGCCGCCCGCTGCTGCGCCTCCATCTCTTCCACCAGCGCTTCTTTGACAGTCGCATGAAAGATCAAGCCCCCGTCCAGCTTTAATTCCGTGGGGTACGTGTAGATGGGCTTCGCTTTCGGGAAATTCACCACCGTGGAGAAGATCTGCGTCGCTTCATACACGGCAAAGCGAAGTTGCGCCCTCTTGGCCTCGATCGCCGCGGAAACTCCACTCACACCGGCTCCGAGGATGGCCAGATCCAGGACGTCGGCGTGCGATGTATCGCGCTTCTGAAATTCGGGTTCCTTCAGAATGGCGCGCACCGCGTTCGTTGCCGTCTGCGACGAAAATTTCAGCAGCGGAATTCCGGAAAGGTCTCCGACGATCCGAACGCCAGGCAGATTGGTGATTCCGTTTTCGCCGGTTACAGGCAGTTTCTCGACCGCGCCTGCCGGCCAGCGCGTGTGCAACCACCTGGTGTAGGCAGCAATGGGGTTGTTCATGGTGTCCTTACAACATCACGCCGGGTGGGCAAATTCAAGCCATCAGGCGGGTTTGATGCTCCCATGCGAGTGGTTGGCTTCGAAAAAGTTTCGTCTTTCAAAAAAAGAATTGGCTCCAGGAGGTTTGCTCAGGCATCCTTTGGGCAGGCTCGTACATTAAAGACGGGTTCGCTTCATCCAGGGCAGGGGCAGGAAACTCCGCAGATCAGGGGTAAGGGGCGGAAAATTTAAGAATCGGGATGGGAAGACCATGAGCGCTTGCACGCATTTAACCCACATTCACAAAGTTACGCCGCACACCAAAGGCTGCGAAGAGTGCCTGAAAATGGGCGACACCTGGGTGCACCTGCGCCTATGCATGGAATGCGGGCACGTGGGCTGCTGCGATTCCTCCAAAAACAAGCACGCCACAAAGCATTTCCACCGTACCAAGCATCCAATCATGCGCTCGCTAGAGCCCGGTGAAAGCTGGGGCTGGTGTTTCGTCGACGAACTCGAGCTTGAGTTTCCCTGATTCGCCGGGAGCTGGTCTGCGTCAGGTGCCGACCTTCAGTCTACGCATCCGGCTGGGAAGCAGGTTCCGCAAGAATCGATCCCAGTGTGGAAGTAAACCGGTCCGCATCCGCCGCCGTAAAACACAGCGGCGGGCGAAGCTTGATCACGTTATGGTGCGGCCCATCCGTCCCCGCGAGGATGCCCTCTTCGCGCAAGCGATTGACCACGTAGGACGCCTGGCGCGTTGCCGGCGCGCGTGTCTCGCGGTCGGTGACCAGGTCAACCCCGACAAAAAGTCCCAGGCCGCGCACATCGCCCACCAGCGGGAATTTCGCCTGTAACTCCCGCAAATCGCGCATCCATTGCGTGCCGACCGTCAGCGCGTTTTGCTGCAGATTCTCGTCGCGCAAGACATCGAGCACGGCCAACCCCGCCGCGCACGCAACCGGATTCCCGCCGAACGTGCTGAAGAATTCCATGCCGTTCGCGAAGGAAGCCGCGATTTCGCGCGTGGTCACCACCGCAGCCAGTGGAAACGCATTGCCCATCGGCTTCCCAAACACGGCGATGTCCGGCACAACTCCCTGCGTCCCAAATCCCCAAAAGTGCGTGCCCAGGCGGCCGAACCCCACTTGCACTTCATCGGCTATGCACACCGCGCCCTCTTCGCGCGCATGCTTATAAACTTCCGCCAGATAATTCGGTGGAAAGACGACCTGCCCTCCCACGCTGGGCAGCGTTTCGGCAAGATAAGCTGCGACGCTCCGGCCCTTCTTTTTACAATCGCTCAGAATTTCGCTAACGTGTGCCGCGTACTTCTTTCCAAGCTCCGGTTCGCCGCGCCGGTACAATCCACGGTAATCATCCGCAATCGGCGCCACGTGCACCCACGGCTTGCGGCCGCGGCCGCCCGGCCCTTCGAATTTGTACGGGCTGAGGTCGATCAGCGTGGAAGTATTCCCGTGATACGCGTGCTCAAGCACGATGACGTCCTCGCGCCCGGTGTGAGTCCGCGCCAGGCGCAGCGCCAGTTCATTGGCCTCGGTGCCGGAGTTCACGAAGTAACACACATGCAACGGATCGGGCAGCAGCGCGGTCAAGCGTTCCGCATACCTCAAGATGTTGTCGTGGAGGTAGCGAGTGTTGGTGTTCAGCAGCGCCACCTGCTCCTGAATCGCGCGCACCACCCTCGGGTGCGAATGCCCCACCAGGGGGACATTGTTATAGACATCCAGGTACGCGCGGCCTGTCTCGTCGTATAAATGCTGCATCGAGCCGCGAACAATTTTCAGCGGCTTTTCATACGACAGGGAAAGATTGCCTCCCAGCAACCGCTTGCGGGCTGCCAGCGATTCCTCAAACGTGAGCTCTTTCTTCATGGCTCCGTTTACGCCGTTTGAGGGATTCCGGCCGGTGATCGGAGCCACCTTGCCGGCCACCGCGCTGAAATATTCCTGCGCCGCGTGCGGCTCGATCGCGGCCAAGCGTTCCAGAGCCGCCCACGCCGGCGCTTCGGATGCCGTGACATAGGGATCATCCGGCACCAGCGACTTTCGGTGCGCCGAGTTCACCACGCTGACAGCGAGCCGCGCCGCCGCGAGCGAAAAGAAAGCCGCAATCTCCTCTTCAGCCAGTGGAAGAACCTTGTGATACCCCGCGAGGACGGCGCCAGCCGCGGCCAAGGCATCATCCTTGCCCAGCATCGCGTAAGCTGCCGCAATCGCCGGGTCCGCCACCAGCAACCCCTCGTGCATATCGCCGAAATCAATCACGGAAACCACACGCTGCGACTTTGGATCCACAAGCGCATTGTGGTCGTTGGCGTCGCCATAAATCACGCTTCGCCGGAGCAACGGAAATCGCGGCACGGCCTCCTCTTGAAATAAATTAAGAAACTTCTTGGCCAGCGCCCGGCGATCCGGATCGGCGATGTGTCCAAGATAGTCGCGCACCCAGTTGGAGCGCGAAAGATCCCACTTTAAGAATCGCTGGGCGCCCGCGTGCGAGAAATCCCTCAGGGCGGAATCGATCTCGCCCATCAAACGGCCGAGCGACTCAAGAAGTTCCGGGGTATGCGGGTTGGTTTCCGCCAGCGTCGTACCCGGCAGATAGGACAGCAGCCAAACGAGCCGCGAAGTGTCATCCTCCAGCCCGATACGGCTGTAAAGTTCACCCTTGGTGGTGGGGATCACACGAGGCAACGCCAGATGCGGTGCACGCTCGGCAAGATGGGCGAACGCGCGGCATTGCATGTCCACGAACGAAACCTCGCGCGCGGGGTGCATCAGCTTCAAAACAAACGCGCGCGAGTCTTCAGTCCGCAGGTGGAAATTATCGTCGTACTCGCCCGGCAGCACACGAATCTCCGCCGTGAGGCCGTACACTTCCGTTGCAACGCGCGCAGCCACATCGGTGGTCAGCGGCGCGGCGACTCTTGCTTCTGGCATCATGGGCAAAATTGTAATGGCCCGGCGCCGCTTGAGCAAATCCGCTGGATCGATGGCCGTCGATCGAGAGGTATTTCATGTAAGCAAATCCTTATCTTTTCATGGAGACGTTCGCTACTCAGCCGCCCCGGCAAATGATAGAATTCAATCTAATGGACGCCGTGGCGCCCAGCGGATTCCCAGGCCAAGCAAGCACCTCTGCGGCATCACTTTAATTCTTTCAAACTCAATAAAAATGGGGGAGCTATGAATCAGAAATGGGCAACACTCGGATTGGCGGCACTGCTTGGGCTGGCAGCCGGCTGCAACAAGGGCGACACATCAACAAATCCATCCACTGACAGCAGCCAGCCGGGCGCAGGCCAGTCTGCCTCTTCGCAGCAGTCCGCCCCCGCTCCGGAGCCGCCGAGGCCAATCGTGGTGCCCGCGCAGACTCCAATCACCGTAGTTTTGACGAGCACGATCAGCTCCAGAGTCGCCAAGCCTGGAGACGATTTTGAAGCCACCGTCGCGGAGCCTGTGGTTGTCGAAGGGCGCACCGCCATTCCCAAGGGCGCTCATGCAACGGGTACGGTCACCGACGCCAAGAAACAAGGCACGTTCAAAGGTGAAGCGGTTCTGGCGGTCCGTTTAACACGGGTGGAAATTCACGGCAAGGGCTACACGATCTCGACGGACACCTACGGTGGCACGCAAAAGGGCAAGGGCAAGCGCACCGCGGTCGTCACCGGCGGAGGCGCGGCGGTCGGCGCACTGATCGGCGGCCTTGCGGGCGGCGGCAAAGGAGCGGCGATTGGCGCGGGTGTCGGCGCGGGAGGCGGACTCGCGGCGTCTGGGGCCACCGGCGGGAAGAACGTCGAATTTCCTTCGGAGTCTTCCATCACGTTCAGCCTGAAGGAACCCATTACCATCGAACGCTAGGCATATTTCTTGGCGCAAATAACAAAGGCCTCCGAACCAAATGGTCCGGGGGCCTTTTGATTTTCAGGCAACCGCTGGCTGAGTTGTGGACTCATCCCCAACTCAGCCAGCGGAGACTTGCAGTCTGTCCTTTTTCGGGTATGCGCGGAGCGCGAACGGAATCATGAGCAAGGCGCAGCCCATCGGGAGCATGAATCCAAATCGAAGCGAATGGGTTTGCGACGCGACGACACCCACCAGCCACGGAATCACGGAACTTCCAATTCCCGCCGCCCCGAAAAAGAGCGCCGCGAGCCATGTGGCATCGTCCTTGAATATCGCCGCCAGCCAGGTGATATAAATCGGATACTGCGGCGCGCAGCCGAACCCCGCCAGCAACGCGCCCGCGTGGAGCAGCCCGGGCGTCTGCGCGAATGCCACCAGTGCGACGCCGACGGCGGCCAGTCCCAAGCCGGCCACACACAGCGTCAACTGGGAAAAGCGTTTCAACCCCATGGGAACCAGGAAGCGTCCCAGTAGCAGAAATCCATAAAAAAAAGCGGGCGCGGCGGCCATCTTTCCCACCGCAAAACCCACCATGCGTTTTTCGTCGAGAGCCACCCAGCCGCCCACGGATATCTCCACGCCTACATAAAGGCAGAACAGGAAAGCCAGCGAAACCCACGGGGCAGGCTGCAAAGTGGCGCGCCACACCGCGAAGGATCGCTTCGGCCTATTTCCCGGGGATGAAACCGGATCGGCTTTTTGCACGAAATGCACCGCGGCGAGCGCCAGAAACCCGACGGTGAGCGAAATTGCCATGGCCCGCAAACTCAAATGTCCGAGGAAATAGGCAACCAGGAAGGGACTGGAGACTGCGCCGATCCCCCACGAAAAATTCAACAAACTCACCGCGGCCGCGACGTTTGCAGACGGCAGGTGTGTCGCGCGCAGATTGATCGAGGGGTTCGCCAGCCCGTAACCCAGTCCGTAAATCGCCACGAAGACCGTCGAAAAAAACCAGGGACCAAGCCCCAGGCAGGCGAATCCGAGCGCAAAACACAAGTAACCGACGCTGATCACTTTCGAAAATCCCATCCTGGGCAGCAGCCAACTGGTCACCAGCGTGCCCAGAAAGCTGCCGAAATATTGCGTGGAGAAGAACAGGCCGGCCTGCTCGTCCGTTAAATTCCAATGGCGCGTGAAATAGGGAAGGACCGGGCCGAGCATCGTCATGCTGATGCCGATCAGTACGAATCCCAGATGCAGATAGGCCCATTCCAGGCGTGCATCCGGGATGGCGGAACTTTGCGCAGGAACGGCAAGAGTCTGTTCAGACATTAGCGGTATTAGTGTCGAGTGTCCCATACCCTGCCCAATCCGAACAAGCGAATCGCCGGCGGCGTCCCAGACTGCGCTTACGTTTCCCTAATGTGGGACTCATCCTTTTCTTAGCACGTTCATCTAAGCTATGAAGAGCAACCCGGAGAGAAGCATGGCTGACTTGATTTTTGCGATTTGCACCATTGTCTTTTTCGTCGTGAGCATCCTCTATCTGCGCGGCTGCGAGCGCCTGAAGTAAACCGGTGAATCCATGATAGGAAACGTCTTACTGATCGCGATATCGCTTTTGTTGTGCGGCTATCTGCTGTACGCCCTTTTGAAACCGGAGAAATTTTAATTATGACCGGCAACGGTTGGTTCCAGATCCTTCTCTTCCTTGGCGTTGTCTTGCTGCTGACAAAGCCATTGGGAACTTTTCTGTATCGTGTATACGAACGCAAACCCACTTTCCTCGACCCCGTCCTGAGGCCGATCGAGCGACTGATCTACCGCGTGTGCGGCATTGACGACACGAAGGAGACCGGCTGGAAGGACTATGGCATCTCCATGCTCCTCTTCAGCGGCGTGTCGCTCTTTCTTCTCTACCTGATTGAGCGCACGCAGCAGTGGCTTCCGCTGAATCCGCAGAAACTTCCCGATCTTGCGCCCGACCTCGCGTGGAACACCGCCGTTTCTTTCACCACCAATACAAACTGGCAGTCCTACGTGCCCGAAACCACCATGAGTTACTTCACGCAGATGGCCGGGCTTGCCTATCACAACTTCACTTCCGCCGCCGTCGGCATGGCTCTCGCCATCGCGGTGATCCGCGGCGTTGCCCGCAAGGAATCGAAGACCATCGGCAATTTTTGGGTGGACTGCACGCGCAGCCTGCTCTGGATTCTGTTGCCGCTGTGCATCGTTCTGGCTTTGGCACTCGTTTCGCAGGGCGTGGTACAGAATCTCCACCCGTATACGCAGGCAACTCTCGTCGAACCACAGACAGTCGAGAAACAGGCCCCTGACGGCACGAAATCGCGGGATACGGTCACCACTCAGGTGATCGCCCAGGGCCCCGTTGCATCCCAGGAAGCCATCAAGATGCTGGGCACCAACGGCGGCGGATTTTTCAACGCCAACAGCGCGCATCCCTTCGAAAATCCCACGCCGCTCAGCAATCTTCTGGAAATGCTGATGATCTTCGCCATCCCGTCTGCGCTCACTTACACTCTCGGCCGCATGACCGGCTCCGCGAAGCACGGTTGGGCCGTCTGGAGCGCCATGGCCGCTCTATTCCTCGCCGGAGTAATTGTTGCCTACGCGGTGGAATCGCGTGGCAACCCGATGCTCAAAGGCGTCAACACTGTCGCTTCCGAAACGCAAGCCGGCGGAAACATGGAAGGCAAGGAAGTGCGCTTCGGCCTCGCGAATTCCGCGCTGTTCACGACGGTGACCACCGACGCGAGCTGCGGCGCCGTAAACAATGCCCACGATTCGCTCACGCCGATCGCCGGCATGGTTCCCCTGATCAACATCATGCTCGGCGAAATCGTGTTCGGCGGCGTAGGCTCCGGCCTTTACGGCATGATCGTGTTCGTCATCCTGGCGGTGTTCATCGCTGGACTGATGGTGGGCCGCACACCGGAATATCTCGGCAAGAAAATCGAAGCGTTCGATGTGAAGATGGCCGTGCTCTCGATACTGGTCTCTTCGCTGACGATCCTGATCTTTTCCGCCATCGCCATCGTCACAAAAGCGGGCCTGGCGGGCATCAGCAATCCGGGACCACACGGCCTCTCGCAGATTCTCTACGCGTATACCTCCGGCACCGGCAACAACGGTTCCGCCTTCGCCGGCATCAACGCCAACACTCTGTGGTACAACTCCACGCTGGCCATCGCCATGCTTCTCGGCCGCTTCTTTTCTGTGATTCCCATTCTCGCCGTCGCGGGCAATCTCGCCGCGAAAAAGCACGTCCCGGAATCGCTCGGCACTTTTCCTGTCACCGGGCTACTCTTCACCGTTCTTCTGATTTCCGTGATCGTCATCGTCGGCGCGTTGACTTTCTTCCCGGCCCTCAGCCTCGGGCCGATTCTCGAGCACCTGCTGATGAACGCGGGAAAGGCATTTTGAGGACCCCATGACCCCGAATCCCCAGGCAAAAAGCACTTCGTTCGGCGACCGTAAAATTCTGCGCAACGCCATTATTGACTCTTTCTGGAAGCTTGATCCCCGGTTGATGGTCAAAAACCCGGTGATGTTTGTGGTCGAAGTCGGCGCGGTCATCACCCTCGTCGTCCTCGTCTCCAATCTGGTTCAGCATCACGGCGAGTTCCGCTTCGGATTGCAGATCACGCTTTGGCTGTGGTTCACGGTTCTCTTTGCCAACTTTGCCGAAGCCATGGCCGAGGGCCGCGGAAAAGCGCAGGCCGAAACGTTGCGTAAAGCTCGCGCCGAGACCGAAGCGCGCAAGTTGCATGAAGATGGAACCACGGAGATGCTGCCCAGTTCAAAACTTCGTTCGGGCGATGTTGTTGTGGTTGCCGCATGCGAATTTATTCCGGGTGACGGTGAAGTGATTGAAGGCGTAGCTTCGGTCGATGAATCCGCAATCACCGGCGAATCCGCGCCGGTGATTCGCGAGTCCGGCGGCGACCGCTCGGCGGTGACGGGCGGCACGCGCGTCCTCTCCGACGAAATCAAAGTACGCATCACCTCCAACCCCGGCGAAACTTTCCTGGACCGCATGATCAGCCTCGTCGAAGGCGCGTCTCGCCAGAAAACGCCCAATGAAATTGCCCTGAACATTCTTCTCGCCGGCCTGACCATCATTTTTCTTCTGGCCGTAGTCACCCTGCAGCCCTTCGCGATCTATTCCGGGGCGCCGCAAAGCATCTTCGCGCTCATTTCGCTTCTCGTCTGCCTGATCCCCACAACCATCGGTGGACTTCTTTCCGCAATCGGGATTGCGGGAATGGATCGCCTCATCCAGCGCAACGTCATCGCAATGTCCGGACGCGCTGTCGAAGCCGCCGGCGACGTGGACGTTTTGCTCCTCGACAAAACCGGCACCATCACCCTGGGCAATCGCGAAGCCACCGCGTTCCACGCCGCGCCCGGCGTCACCGACGCCGACCTGGCCAATGCGGCGCAACTCGCCTCCTTCGCCGATGAAACTCCGGAAGGACGCTCCATCGTCGTGCTCGCCAAGGAAAAATACGGTCTCCGTGGCCGCGAGCTCGCGCCTCACAATCCTGTCTTCATTCCCTTCTCCGCGCAAACCCGGATGTCCGGCGTGGACATGGACGGCCGTGAAATCCGCAAAGGGGCCCCGGAAGCCATCAAGCGCTACATCGCGGAAAAGGGACAGCAGGTTCCGCCGGAAGTGCAGGAGCATGTCAACCGGGTCGCAAATTCCGGCGGCACTCCTCTTCTCGTCGCGGCAAATCACCGCGTCTACGGCACCATCGAACTCACAGACATCGTCAAGGGCGGCATTCGCGAACGCTTCGATCACCTGCGCGCCATGGGCATCCGCACCATGATGATCACCGGGGACAATCCGCTGACCGCCGCGGCCATCGCGCGGCAGGCCGGCGTGGACGATTTTCTCGCTGAGGCCAAACCGGAGGACAAAATGGCGTTGATCCGCCATGAACAAGCCAAGGGAAAACTCGTCGCCATGACCGGCGACGGCACCAACGACGCTCCAGCGCTTGCACAAGCCGATGTCGGCGTAGCCATGAACACCGGAACGCAAGCCGCGAAGGAAGCTGGCAACATGGTGGACCTCGACTCCAATCCCACCAAGCTGATCGAAATTGTGGAGATTGGAAAGCAGTTGCTGATTACGCGCGGCGCTCTCACCACATTCTCCGTCGCCAACGACGTTGCCAAATATTTCGCCATCATCCCGGCGATGTTTGCCGGCACATTCCCGCTGCTCGGCACGCTCAACGTGATGAAACTGCGCACGCCGGAGTCTGCGATTCTCTCGGCCGTGATTTTCAACGCATTAATTATCATTGGGCTGATTCCGCTCGCGCTGCGTGGCGTGCGCTATCGACCGCTTGGCGCCGCCGCGCTCTTGCGGCGGAACATGTTCATCTACGGACTGGGTGGCGTGATCGCCCCATTTTTGGGCATCAAGCTGATTGACATTCTGATTTCATGGCTGCGGCTGGCGTAGAGGACATATGAGAAAAGAACTGATTGTTGCTTTGCGGTTCACTCTGGTTACAACGGTATTTTTCGGCTTGCTCTATCCACTGGGCGTGACGGGTCTGAGCAAGATGCTCTTTCCAAAACAAGCGGCCGGAAGCCTCATTGAGAAAAATGGCCGTGTGGTCGGCTCAAGCTTGATCGGCCAGTCTTTCAGCTCTGAAAAATATTTTCATCCGCGCCCATCCTTTGCCGGAAATGGCTACGACGCCGGAGCGTCCAGCGCGTCCAACCTCGCACCGACTAATCAATTATTGATCGACCGCGTCAAATCCGACGTCGCCAAGCTCCAGCAGGAAAATCCGGGTGTGCCGATTCCCGCCGACATTGTCACCTCTTCCGGATCCGGCCTCGATCCTGAAATTTCCCCCGCCGCGGCGGAATTCCAGATCCCGCGTGTAGCTAAAGCGCGTGGCCTGAGCGTGGAGTTAGTAAAGGTGCTCGTCGCCCGTCACACCCAAGCCCGAACTTGGGGCATCTTCGGCGAACCGCGCGTAAACGTGCTTGGATTGAATTTGGATCTCGATTCCCTGAAGTAGAAGAATCCCTGTAGGCCCGCCGTCTGCGGCGGGCCGCTCTCACTTTGGAGTGCGGGCCGACCCGGTCGGGCCGCTTTTAGGGCCTATGCCCTAGCATCCAATCGATCCGGTCGCCGACCGGCCGCTAACACTTCGAGCCCTTTCCCGAACTCTTCGCCACCGGCTTCGGCGGTTGAAACCTGTAGCCCACCCAGGGCTCCGTCAAAATAAACTTCGGTTCCGCGGGATCCCTCTCAATCTTCTTCCGCAACTGGTTGATCACCACCCGCAAATTCTCCGTCTCTTCCCCGTACTCCGGCCCCCAAACGGCTTGCAACAGCCGCCGGTGAGAGACAGGCTTCCCCTGTTGCGCGATCAAGTGCTTCAGCACCTCAAACTCCTTCGGCGCCAGGTGGACCTCTTCTCCGAACGCGCTCACGCGCCGCGATTCGAAATCCACAGAAAGGTCCTTGGATTCAAACGCCGGAGTCGCCTCGGCCGAGGAGTGCCTGCGCAGCGAGGCGCGCACCCTGGCGAGCAATTCCTCAATCCCAAAGGGTTTGGTGACGTAGTCATCGGCGCCCGCATCCAGCGCCACAACCTTGTCGCGCTCGCCATTGCGGACCGTCAGCATAATGATCGGTGCCGCCGTGAAGCGCCGCAATTCCCTGCAAGTCTCGATGCCGGAAATGCCGGGTAAATTCACGTCCAGCAGGATCAGATCGGGTTTTGTTTTCCGGGCCAATTCCACTGCCTCTTCCCCGCTGGCCGCTTCCACAAGTTCGTATCCGCGAAACGTCAGCGTCGAGCGCAGCACGCGCCGGATTTGCGGTTCGTCGTCCACGACAAGAATGCTCGCGGAATTCATCGGTTCTCGCTCCGGACGGCCACCGGCAAGGTGAACGAAAACACAGATCCCGAATTAAGTTGGCTGGTCACCGAAATCGAACCTCCATGCGCGGTCACGATAGCCTTGGCAATCGGCAATCCCATCCCGGTGCCGCGCACCTGGTAGCGCTGGTCCTTGCCGCGGTAAAACTTGTCAAAAATCAGGCCCTGCTCGAATGGATCGATCCCGGGGCCGCGATCCGCAACGCTCACCGTCACCATTTCACCGGTCTCCTCCGCCGTTATAGTGATTGGATATTCCTTTTTGGAATAAAGATTCGCGTTATCCACCAGTTGCACCAGAATATCTTTCGCCAAATCCAGGTCCGCGCGCACAAGCGGAGGCTCCTCGCCTGCGTTTACAATAACTCTTCGATCCCCGAGCGCCTTCCTAAGGTGGCTCAGCGCTGCTTCCACCAACGTGGAAATCGCAAGCGGTTGCAAGTGGAGTTCGAACTCGCCGGATTCGAGTTTCGCCATCTCCGCTGCTTCTTCCACCAGATGGTTCAGGCGGTCGCATTCCTCATTCACGATTGTCAGCAGTTCCTTCTGCTGCTGTGCGTTCCGTCCCGCTGAAGCGAGCAAGTCGGTGGTGGCCGCCTTGATGGCGGTAAGCGGGGTGCGGAAATCGTGGGCGATCGAATCGAGCAGGGCGGACTTCAGCCGCTCTCCCTGTCGCTCCGCCTCCGTTTCGCTCAATTGCTCCACTGCCCGTGCGCGCTCCATCGCGATGGCCACCAAAGAACCGATGGCGTCGAGCGTTTGCCGCGAAAGCACGGCCCCTGAAATGCCGAGGCTCCCGATGGGCTTCACCCCCAGCCGCACGGGAACGAAGTGCAGGGGCTGCGTGGGATCGGAAGTCGTCTCGTCCAGCACGTACGCCTTCTTCATCTTCTCTTCGTCAATCTGCGCCGCGCCATATCCCGAGCGGTAAAACTTGTCCTTCTGCGGTACGAAGAGTTCCGCCGCGCCGGCTTCAAAGCAATCCACGATGTGATTTGGAATGGCGTTCATCAATTGTATGACGTTGCCCTCCCCCAGCAACTTCTCGCTGAAGGCATACAATCGCTCCACCTCGCGCCGGCGGTTGTGCGCCTCGTCCGCCTCGGCGCGAATCCGCGCGGAAAGCTGGCTGCCCATGATGGAGGTAGTCAGAAACGCGCCCAGCGCCACCCAGTTCTGCGGATCCGCAATCGTGAATGTTCCGATCGGCGGGAGGAAGAAAAAATTGAACAGCAGCATCGCGGTGACCGACATGAATACAGACACCACCATGCCCCACACCGCGGAAACTGCTAAAATTGCCAAAAGAAACGACAGCGCCACCGTCGTCTGGTTGACGTGAAGGAATCGTGTGTAACCGAACGTGATGGAAATCAGCAGAATCGTTGCGACCACGAATCCGATTCCACGGCCGGAGAAGAATCGCGACATTTGTCTATTGTAACCCGGGACGATTTCGAAGACAGGAGAACAGCACAACTTGCCCAAGAAGCCCGAAGAGTGGCTGGAACTCGCCTCTCCCTCGCCTAACGCCAGGGGTATTTTCAAGCTTTTTCTTGGCTACGCTCCCGGCGTCGGCAAAACCTACAGCATGCTCAGCGAGGCCATCCGCCGCAAAGGCCGCGGCGAAGACGTCGTAATCGGCATCATCGAAACCCACGGCCGCAAGGGAATCCAGGAGCTTGCCGTCCAACTCGAAGCCGTTCCCCGGAAGAAAATCGATTACAAGGGCACTCCGTTCGAAGAGATGGACATTGACGCCATCCTGTCCCGCCGGCCGAGCGTCGTTCTCGTCGACGAACTCGCCCACACCAATATTCCCGGCAGCCGCCACCGCAAGCGCTACGAGGACGTCCAGGAGCTTCTGGCCGCGAAGATCGACGTGGTCTCCACCCTCAACATCCAGCACATCGAGAGCATCGCTCCCACCGTTCGTGCCATCACAGGCGTCACCGTTCGCGAGACCGTTCCCGACTGGGTGCCGCTCAGCGCCAGCGAAACCGTGATGGTGGACCTCACGCCCGAAGCGCTGGTCAATCGCATGCGCCGCGGCGATGTCTATGGCAAGGAAAAGGTTGAGCAGTCGCTGAAGAATTTTTTCCGCCGGGGCAATCTCATCGCTCTCCGGGAACTTGCCCTACGCCAGGTCGCCGAGCAGGTCGACCGCAGCCTGGAAACGTATATGGACGCGAAGCAGATCCGGGAAAACTGGGGCGTGCGAGAACGCATCGCCGTCTGCGTTTCCGGCAGCGCCTCGGGCCAATACCTGGTTGCGAGGGGAGCGCGCATGGCTCGCCGGCTCGATGCCGAGCTTTACGTCGTTCACGTCATGCGCGAATTCGCCACCCGCGAGGAAAATCCAAAAATCCTGGAAGCCAATTTACGGTTTGCGGAAAATCTGGGCGCGCTGGTCGTCCGCCTGAAGGGCCGCAGCGTCGCGGACGCCATTGCTGACTTCGTGCGTTCCAAACACATCACCCAGGTGATTTTCGGGCGCGCGCTGGTCCGCGATTGGAAAAAATTCCTTTACCTCAGCGTCGTCCATCGTTTTTTGCGCGAATCCCCGGCCGTGGACATCCACATCGTCACGCAGGAACCCGAAGTCGACTGATGGCATTCCCTCCAGGCACACGCAGATTCTTCCACAAGTGATTCACACTTTTCCACAGACACGCCTCTTACCAGCACCGTTCCCGCGCACTAGAATCCCGGTCTATTGATTTCAGGGGAGGGCTTCGATGCTGTTTGCTACCGTGTCTCGCGGCAAGAAACTGGGAACCCGCCTGCTTCCCCACCGCTTCAAGGACGAACGCTACCACGTCCGTCTTGGGAAGCAAGGCCCATACATCCCCATCACGGATTACCGAGACATCCCTTCCTATCTTGCCAACGGCTATTCGCTGGAGATGAGCAACAAAGCCGAGAAGCACAATCCCACCCTCATTCGCCCCGAATCCATTCGCGGCTGGAGCAAAACCTTCTAGTCACCCTGGGAACGCCATTCTCCCGAATGGCGTTCCATCTCGGTGCGCCGCCGAAAACGAAGCAGGACGACCGCACGTCCGCGTTTTGGCGGTCGTTGGTTCCTCAACTATGTGGATTTATCGAAATCGTTCGTGGAATGACCCTGACTTGAGCATTCCTCAAGAAATGGTTGAGGAACGGAAAGTGCCTCAACTTTGGTTTCGAGGATTGGGCATCAGGAGCTCAGTCTTTAGCAAAACTAGTTGCACAGTTGCACGACTACAAAAAACGAACCGCTTGTAGTGCCCGGTTCGCAGGCTAGGAATTTACCTGCAACTTGCGGAGCGTGAGAAGTCCGAGTGGGAGCAGTCCCGCCAGGAGCAAAGCAAACGTCGCAGGTTCCGGGACGGTAGTGCCACCGCCTCCAGTGCCGCCTGTCCCACCGGTGCCGCCCGTGCCACCATTTCCGCCAGTGCCACCTGTCCCGCCAGTGCCGCCGTTCAATCCGCTAATGCTGGCCGAGCAAGTGTCGGAGATGGTGTTGTCGCCGGCAAAGGTCACGTCACCAGTTGACGCCAATAGCCTGCCGCAAGTATCTGTTACGCCGGTGGTAGTGATGCTTGTGCCCGCGAGAACATTTCCCAACATCACACCAGAGAGGGCCGCGGAGCTGCCGATATCCCAATAGACGCCAGCGTTGGTGGCGTCAAGTCCAGACGCGAACCCAACTACCCCCGAAGAGGTCAGCGAACTCCCTATGAAAACCCAGCTTGGATTGCTGACGCCAAGCGTGTTTGTGAGAGTGAGAGTCCCCGTCAAATCAGCCGCCCCAATATTATAGACACCCGGATTGAGACTAACTCCATTCAGGTTACTCTGCGCGGTACCGACGGACGCCAAGCCTCCTAGAACAGTCAACGCATTGGTGAGTCCCGCCTGAGCCGCCAGCGCGGTCGCATCACCGGCATGCTGCGTCCCAGTTAGGGTGAAGGTCGAAGGGCTAGCTATGGTGATCGAAGCAGCTGGGGAGACACCCACATTCCCGGTAATGGTGTCGTTGCCCGTCGCGAAGCTTACCACCGGCGTGCCACCCAGGACCGCAAAAGGACTCAAATCAGGTCCCAGGATGTCGTCGGCACTAGCATTGGGCACCAACAACAAAAGAACTAACACGAGAAACGAGAAAGAAATCAGAGGAATCTTCATATTGCCACCTTGCTGGGTAGGTTTGCCAAAATCGCTCCACGCGCGGGGCTGCGCTTCGGAGCGGATTAAGGCACGCCAATCTTACAAACTGCAAAAGGTGGCGTCTGTACAGTTTTGTACAGGCGAATTATGGATTTCTCGATCAACATCCGGCGTGGACGCCCTGGTGTGCTAGCTCGCGCGGTAGGCAACCGCTTTCTGTTTGGCTTTTCCGAGCCCATCGATAAACAATTCGACCACGTCTCCCGGCTTCAGGTATTGCGGCGGCTTCATTCCCAGCGCCACGCCTTCGGGAGTCCCCGTCGAAATCACGTCGCCCGGCAACAGGGTCATGAATTCGCTTAAATAGCTGATCAATTTTGGAAATTTAAAAATCATGTCGGAGGTGTTCGAATTCTGTCGCACCACGCCGTTCACGCTGAGGCCGATCGCCAGCTTGTGCGGATCTCGAATCTCATCGGGAGTCGCGAGAAATGGGCCGAGCGGCGCAAACGTGTCGCAGCTCTTCCCTTTCACCCACTGGCCTCCGCGCTCCATTTGAAACGCCCGCTCGCTGTAATCGTTCATCAGGCAGAAACCGGCAACGTGGGTCATCGCATCGGCCTCCGAAACATACGACGCCCGCTGTCCGATCACCGCCGCCAGCTCCACTTCCCAATCCGTCTTCTGCGAATTTTTCGGAATCACCACGTCATCGAAGGGGCCGCACAGTGCAGAAGGCGCCTTCATGAAGATCACCGGCTCCTTGGGAATTTCCTTGCCGGTTTCCGCGGCATGCCGGGCATAATTCAATCCGATACACACAATCTTCGAAGGCCGCGCAACACAAGCTCCCCAACGCGCATTTTCCGGAACCACGGGACACTTTTCCTCGTTCGCACGGAACCATTGCGCCAAATTCTCTGGGCCGTCCGAAGCAAAAAATCCGTCGTCAAAATCCCGAACGTGCTCGCTCACGTCTTTTCGCACTCCCGCCGAACCAATCACGGCAGGTTTTTCCCGTCCAATTTCCCCAAATCGGCAAAATTTCATCGTGGATCTCTCTCGCTCCAGATCAAAGTTGAAATAACCCCAATTTTCGACGCTCCATAATACAAAATCCCACGAGAAAACTCTCGGGCATCGGGGAGGCTCGGATTGCGCACCTGGACCCGGAAGCGTTGGATACAGGCAAATTTATGCGGTAGGCGCCTCGATCGTCGCTCTGTGCGACCGCTACGCACTCCAGGTACACCAACTAGAGCATCAAGAAACTGGATACCCGCCTTGAGAAAATGTTCAAACAAATCCCGCCAAATCCATCAAAAAAGCAGCCGCCCATCGCCCTTCGGGACCCGTCAGTATCCCGGGCCGGCGGATGAATGGCAAAGCCCATTCGTTCAGGCTCTTGGCGGCGGAATCAGACCCATGAATGACTTCAAAATTGGCGAAGCAGGCGTAGACGCGATTGTCGAGGGACCGCCGCAAACGGCGCAGCATAACAGTTGGCGGGAATTCTGGAAAATCCTGATCTCCTGCGACCGAAGCAAGCTGGCTCCCAACATGGCGTTTCGCAATGCGGCAGGGATGGTGCTGTCGCTGGCACTTGGCACGGCGTCGCACGTTGCGTTCGGCGGTCCAGCCGCGTCCCTCGGCGCGCTCTTCGCTTCGTACTCGGACGGCACGGACCCCTACCGGCATCGGGCACTCCGAATGCTCGCCGCCAGCGCAACGATAGCCTTCGCCGCTTTCCTCGGAGGGATGTTTGGGCAAGTCAAGTTTGGTGTCGGCGTCATGGCGGCGGCAACTGCTTTTGTCGCGGGTATGGTGGTCGCGTTCGGGCAAACGGCCGCGGACATCGGGATGGTGAGCCTGGTCATGCTCACCATATTTAGCGGACAGGTATTCACTCCGGGGAGTCTGCTCGAATCCTGTTTGTTGGCCCTCGCAGGCGGACTCGTACAAACAGCCCTGTCCGTGGCTCTCTGGCCCGTGCGGAGGTATGAGCCGGAACGCCGCGCGCTCGCCGCACTGTATGTGGAACTGGCACGAACCACCCGGGAGTCCATCAAGCCAGGTGACGCACCGCCGGCGACCGTACACGCTTCGCGAGCGCGAGAAGCCCTCCGGAGCTTGCGGCAAGATCGCGGAGAGGCAAGTCTGCGGTTGCAGTCAGTATTGAGCCAGGCCGAGCGCACTCGCTTATCTGTAATCACTCTTTTGAGGATGCAGGCGGAACTGAAACCTAAAGAGCAAACCGGCGGAGAGGCCGAGACACTCTCGCGGTTTTTGGGCGCTGGGGGACGCGCCCTTGCGGCCATCGGAGAATCCCTCTTGGGCGGCACTGGGAAGGAGAGTCTGCAAGATCAACTCGCAATGATGAATGAGTTGAGCGAAGAGCTTCGCTCCCGTGCCGTTCGCAAGCCACCCCCCTCGGAAGCGGTGGCCATGATGGACAGGCTGTATCAGATGGATGCGCTGGCCGGGCAACTGCGGTCGGCGGCGTATATGGTGGCCAGTTCTGCCGCGGCGGACGGAGTTCCGTTTAGGCAGCCGTCGCGGCTCCAGACATGGCGTTCGAACGCGCAATCCGCCCTGGCGACGTTGCGCGCGAATCTGAGTTTCAGGTCAACAACATTCCGCCATGCCGTGAGACTTGCGATTTGTGTGGCGATCGCCGGCGCGATTGCCCGCGCAACCGGCTGGCATCGCGCCTACTGGATACCGATGACGGTCGTCATCGTTCTGAGGCCGGATTTTGCCGGAACTTTCACCCGTGGATTGCAACGAATCGCCGGAACCCTCCTGGGAGTGCTCATGGCGACGGCGGAGTTTCATTTCTTGCCGCAGACTTTTGCGGTGCAGGCAACGCTGATCGGCGCCTGTGCCTTTCTGCTGCGATGGTTGGGGCCCGCAAATTACGGTTTTTTTGCAACGGGTGTGACGTCAACGATTATTTTGTTGCTTGCGTTGACCGGTAGCGAACACAGGTTTCTCATTCACGCTCGCTACATCGATACTTTGATCGGCGGCATTGTTGCACTCTCGGCCTATGCGCTTTGGCCAACGCGGGAACCCGTCGAACACGCTCTGGCGGAAATGTTGGCGGCCTATCGGGAATATTTTTCCGCGGTTGCCCGCTGCTATTTCCACCGCCAAACGGACCCCGACCTGGCCGATCGGAAAAGGCTGGGAACCAGGATGGCCCGATCCAATCTGGAGGCATCCATCGACCGGCTCGCAGCGGAACCCGGCACCGAGTCGCGGCACATCGAGCCGGTGCGCTCGATGTTGGCAAGTTCGCACCGCTTGGCACATGCGATTATGGCCCTGGAAGCAGTCGAAACGGACTGCACCGCTACCCCTGCCACGCCCGCACTTCTGCGATTTGTTGCAGACGTCCAAACAACATTGACGGAGCTCGAGCACATGCTTCGCGGGCACAAGGTCGCTCTGCCCGAAATGCCGGATCTGCGAAATGATTTTCGCGTGTTGCTCGCGGCAGGCGACCAGCGCTTCTATCCTCACACTGTGGCAAGCATCGAAGGCGATACCATCGTAAATACTGTCAATACCCTGCGGGATCTGATCCTGCGTTGGCAAGAACAGCGGATCCCCCTTTAGTTAATTCCCTATTCTAATCGATTTGACCCTGTCCTTTTGACAGTCGAGAGCTTCTTGGAGGGGATAGTGAACCGAATCGAGCCTGCGCCCTCGGTTAAGCGCTGGTTGCCTTATTCGACATAATGAGACGCAGGTTCTTTTTTGACGCTGGCGGGTTGCGCTACGCTGAAAGTTAGTGCCCCCTATGCAGTAAGTTTTCAACCCCTCTCTAATCGCCAACTTGGGTATTTTCGTTCGCTATTTGTGATCAACTCGGAGCAATCCCCCTTCCGCCGAATCGATCTCGGAGAAAAGCAAGGTGCTTGAACCAATGAACGAGGGGTGTCTATCGCGTTCGTCCACCTGAAGGAAATCACATTTTGAAGCGGCCGCACGGGGGCACCGAGAGTCGTTTTGATGTGGAACCAGCGCCAACACCTGCCTGAATGCCACCTGTGAAGTCCAGTTGAGGGCGCGCTCCAATCGGCGGAGGCGAAAAAGTCCAAAGTGTGAACGAGCAAGAGAAATCGGAGAAGAGGTGCGGGAGTGATTTTGCGCAGAGCAGGAGTCAGAGGACTTGGATTTCGGCCGGAATCGAAGCGGACTGTGCGGGCATCCGGCCCCGAAGCGCGTAATTCCGGAATCCACAGGAAACGGAAGCGCTCACATGCCTTTCTGCTGCTGGCCCTGTGGATGGCGAGCACGGGCAGTGCCCAAGAGAAACCGAACGATCTTTCGAGCAAGAGTATCGAAGACCTGATGAACATCGAGGTCACTTCCGTCTCAAGAAAAGAACAGAAAATATCGCAGGTCGCGGCGGCCATTTTCGTGATCACTCCGGAAGACATCCGGCGCTCCGGGGCGACTAATATTCCGGATCTTCTGCGCATGGTTCCCGGTTTGGATGTTGCACAGATAAATGCCAGCAACTGGGCCATTTCGGCCCGAGGCTTCAATTTACAGTTCGCCAACAAGTTGCTCGTATTAATCGACGGCCGCGCCGTGTACACCCCCCTGTTTGGCGGTGTTTATTGGGACGCGCAAGACGTCCCGCTGGAGGACATTGAACGGATCGAAGTGATTCGGGGGCCAGGCGGAACGGTGTGGGGCGCGAACGCCGTGGACGGGGTAATCAATGTGATCACGAAAAGCTCCGCGGACACGCAGGGCGGCCTGGTGACCTTAGGCGGAGGAATCCAGCAGCAGGGATTCGGCACGCTGCAATATGGCGGGAAATTCACAGATTCCACCTATCGCATCTTCACGAAATATGAGAACGACTCCCAGTTCCCTAACTTGAGCGGACAGGACGGATATGATGATCACCATTTGTTGCATGGAGGCTTTCGGGCGGATACCAAGCTTTCCAAAAAAGATTCGTTGACGACGCAAGGAGATATTTATACAGGAGAGGAAGGCGGCACGATCGTTCATGCGGCATTCTTCCCGCCCGAAAATATCAACGTACAGAGGCTTGCAACCCTGTCGGGCGGTGACATCCTCACGCGCTGGACGCACACTTTCTCGTCCCGCAGCGATACCACTCTCCAATTCTATTTCGACAAATACACCCGCAACGGTGAGGAGTCAAACGAAGCCCGCAATACGATTGATTTCGATTTCCAGAACCACATCACCCTGGGTGCGCGTCACGACCTGATATGGGGCGCGGGGTATCGCCACACCTGGGATCACACCGTCGGGACGATTGACCAGGCCTTCCTTCCGGCCGATAAAGCGGCAGAACTCTTCGACGCGTTTGTTCAGGATCAAATCGCGCTGAAGCCGGACCGCGTCTCTCTGTACTTCGGAACAAAACTCGAGAACAACTATTTTAGCGGCTTCGATCTTGAACCGAGCGTCCGCCTGTCATGGACTCCCAGCCCCCGCCGCAGCTTTTGGGGTGCAATCTCGCGCGCGAGCCGCACTCCCTCGCGCCGCGATATCGGTCTGAGCGCGGTGGAGGCCGCCTTGCCGGGACCCTCAGCGGTTCTTTTACGGGGCAATCCGAACTTTGGATCGGAGCACATCATCGCCTACGAGGCGGGTTATCGGACGCAAATATCCAGCCGCCTCTCTTTCGACGCGACCGCCTTCATCAACGATTACACCTCGCTCGAGAGCATCGAGCCTCTTCCGGCGTTCTTCGATCCAAACTTTAACCCACCGCTGGTTGTCCACCCGCAGTCGTTCGGCAACAAAATGCACGGCACCACGGAAGGGGTGGAAGCCTTTGCCAAATGGAAGCTTACAGATCGATGGACGCTCAATCCTGGCTACTCATACCTGCAGATGCATCTTCATCTGGATACCGATAGCCTGGATACTTTTAGCGTTGCGGACGTCCAGGGCTCCAACCCGGTCCACCAAGCGCAACTCCTGTCGCATCTTGAACTTTCCAAAAACATTTCTTGGGATGCGAACGCTTATTTTGTCGGGCGATTGCCGGCGCAATTTGTTGCTTCTTATACGCGGTTGGATTCCCAGCTGACCTGGCGGCTTGCGGAACGCGTGGAATTGAATATTGTGGGGCAAAACCTGATTCACGATCACCATGCGGAATTCAACGACCAACTCCAGAGTGTCAACTCCTCGCTTATCAAGCGCAGCGCGTACGCCAAATTGACCTGGCATTTCTGATCGCAGAGCTAATGTTCGTGAACGATCCAACCCGGCCTCGACGCAGTTCGCGGCGCAACCCATGCACCGGAGGTAGACGCAGGACCGCGCGCCAAGCCATCCAGATCGGGGGCGCGATTCTTGCCATATTGCTGGTTGCAGGTGCGCTGCGGCCGCAAGAGACTCCAACGGTGGAATATCAGGTGAAAGCGGCGTTTCTTTACAATTTTGCAAAATTCATCGAATGGCCCCCGGAAGCTTTTCCGAATGAGAAGTCGCCGATTACCTTCTGCGTCCACGGCTCCGATCCGTTTGGTAACGCGCTCGATGAGGCCATCCGGGGGAAAAGCGTCGACAATCGAGAATTCCGCGCGCGCCGCACCACTGAATACCCGGAACTGAAATCCTGTCAATTGGTATTCGTCAGCGAAAAGGAAGACAAACACCTTGGGGAAATATTGAGCAGCGTGAAGGGTGTGAGTGTCCTGTTGGTTGGGGAGAGCGCGGAGTTTGCGGAGCGCGGCGGCACGGTGCAGTTCTTTCTCGAAAATAACAAGCTGCGTTTCGCCGTAAATGTGGACGCGGCCAAAAGGGCCCGGCTGCAGATCAGTTCCAAACTGCTCGCCCTGGCCAGAATCGTTTCCGACACCGGACACGCAAAAGGAAACTGACATGCCCGTATTCCAGGACTTATCCATCCGCTATAAGCTGCAAGGAATCGTGGTCGTCGCATGCGGTGTAGCCCTGGTGGTGGCCTCGGCGGCATTCACGCTTTACGACCGGGCCACGTTTCTCCAAACGAAGTCATTCGACCTAATGGCCACCGCAAAAATGCTCGGCTCCAACAGCACCGCCGCGCTGACATTTCACGATGCGAGCTCGGCGCGGGAAATCCTGAGCGCCTTGCAAGCCCGTCCGCACGTGATCCGCGCTTGCATTTACGACTCCGCGGGCGCCGTCTTTGCCAGCTACAACCGGGAGCCTGGGCGGGAGAACTTTATTCCCCCGCACATCGAGGAAAATGGAAGCCGAGTCGCCGGGGGACACATGATCGTGTTTCAGAATGTTCTCCTGAACGGCGAACCCGCCGGCAACATCTATCTCGAGGCGGACCTGAGGGATCTGCGCGACCGCTCGATGCGATTTTTGCTCATCGATTTCGCGGTGTTGCTGGGCTCGCTGTTTGTGGCGCTGCTGCTGTCACTTCGACTGCACCGCGTTATATCAGGGCCGATCCGGGAATTGGCCGAGACCGCATCCATGGTCTCCGCGCGTGAAAATTACTCGATTCGCGCGAAGAAAAGCAGCCAGGACGAAATCGGCACGTTGTTTGACCAGTTCAACGGCATGCTGGAGCGCATCCAGCTGCGGGACGCCGCCATTCAGAAAGCCCACGACGAACTGGAAAAAAGGGTCGAAGAGCGAACCTCCTTTTTGAATGCCTTGATCGAGAACAGCCCGCTGGCGATTCTGGTTCTGGATCCGGAGCAAAAGATCCAGCTCTGTAATCCGGCGTTTGAGAGCCTGTTCCAATTCACGCGCAAGGAGGTGCTTGGGAAATCCCTGGACGGAATCCTGGCCGAAGGCGAAATGATGACGGATATCCGCGAAATTCTGCGAGAGGCGCGCGAAAAGCCCGTTCATCGGGTCACTCGCCGGATGCGGAAAGACCGAACACTCGTCGATGTGGATGTTCAGACGGTCGCCCTGGTGGTTGGGGGCCAGCTGGCGGGTACCCTGTCCATCTATCAGGACATTTCCGTGCGCAAACGGGCGGAGCAGGCCATGTTGGAAGCAAAAGAGGCGGCCGAAGCCTCCAGCCGTGCCAAGAGCGAGTTCCTGGCCAACATGAGCCACGAAATCCGCACCCCCATGAATGGAATCATGGGCATGACGGAATTGGTGCTGGACACAAAACTGGATGCGGACCAACGCGAGTATTTGAATCTGGCGAAATCCTCCGCCGACGCTTTGCTCTCGCTGATCAACGACATTCTGGACTTTTCGAAAATCGAGGCCGGCAAGCTGGAGATCGACGCCATCCCCTTCAATCTTGGCGACGTCATCGGGGACACGTTGAAAGCCCTGAGTCTCCGCGCAAGCCAGAAGGGGCTGGAGCTTGCTTACGACGTGCAGCCGGACGCCCCGGACGCGCTGGTGGGGGATCCGGGGCGGTTGCGGCAGATCCTTGTGAACCTGGTCGGCAACGCCATCAAATTTACCAAGCACGGCGAGGTAATCGTCCAGGTTCTGGAGGAGCAGTGCACGGAAAATGACGCGCAGCTGCATTTCACCGTTTCCGACACGGGAATCGGAATTCCCGCTGAAAAACAATCGGCCATCTTCGAGGCCTTCACGCAAGCCGACGGATCCATGAGCCGAACATACGGCGGCACAGGGCTGGGCTTGACCATCTCGATGAGATTGGTTGCCCTGATGAAGGGGCGCATCTGGGTAGAAAGTGAACCCGGCAAGGGCAGCCGCTTCCATTTCACGGCGCACTTTGAACTGCAAAAGCCCGAGTCGCGAATCGCCGAACCCAGGGACAGGGGGGTCTTGCGGGACATGCGCGTGCTGGTCGTCGACGACAACGCGACGAACCGCAAAATTTTATCCAAGATCCTGGCGAGCTGGGGCGCCCAGCCGACGCCCGCGGAAAGCGGAGCACAGGCCATCGAATGCATGCGGGAATTTCAGCGACTCGGAAAACGCTTTCCTCTCATACTTCTCGATGCGCAGATGCCCGAGATGGATGGATTTGCCCTGGCCGAGTCCATCAAACGAAATCCGGAATGGGGAACGGCCACGATCATGATGCTGAGCTCCGCCGGGCAACGTGGCGACGCCAAACGCTGCCGCGAAATTGGGGTGGCTGCGTATTTAACGAAACCCGTTGGGCAGGATGAGCTCTTGAGAGCGATTCTGACCGCTTTGGGCGGGCGGTCGGCGCCGGAATCTCCAGCCGTGGTGATCACCCGCCATTTGCTTCGCGAGAAAAGCCATCAGTTGCGTATTCTGCTGGCGGAAGACAATGCCGTAAACCAAAAACTGGCGGTCCGCCTGCTGGAGAAACGCGGGCACACGGTTACTGTTGCCGGGAATGGCAAAGAAGCGGTGGCTGCGTTTCAAGAGCACACGTTTGATCTGGTGCTGATGGACGTTCAAATGCCGGAGATGGACGGATTCGAGGCGACCGCCGCGATTCGCGAAGTGGAAAAACAGTCCGGCAACCATTTGCCGGTGATTGCCATGACCGCGCATGCGATGGTCGGCGACCGTGAACGGTGTCTTGCCGCTGGGATGGACGATTACCTTACCAAACCCATCCGGCCTCAAGATTTGAACGACATGCTGACGAAGTATTCCCCCGGGGCCCCCGCGGAAACTTCCCAACCGTCTCGTTTGAGATGAAAGTGCGTTTCACCTGCTGATCAACGAGGTAAACGCCAACAATGAAGAAACAAAGCATGAGCAGCTTTAACTGAGCTGGTAGCTACATTGTGGAGATGGCAGCCGAGAGGAGAATCAATGACCAGGTAAGTTGTCGAAGGTATGGTGCGCCCGGCCCGCCGCGGCGGGAAACACCCGACCTTCTGGTTTCCGCCTCAGGCGGACGCTATCCAGCAATTGGGGATTGAGTGCGGCGCATGGACGGCATGTTATGAAGTTTTTTGGGATGAAATTTCGCCCCAAGACCCAGGTACCAAGAACCGGAACCCGGGCGACCCTGCGCATCGTTTTGATATGTGAAGGAAACAAAAGTCCACTGACTCGAATGGCGACCTGTCCAGAGAGAGTTTCGATTATCTTCTGGGCTACCCGCCCTAGAACTGCAATAACACTGACGATCTTCTCCGCTCCCTGGGTTCCCTCAGTCCAACCTCGAACGACCCAAAGGGATGCCTACCACTGGCAAGATGTGGATATGTCGTTGCTTTTGGGTTGACGGGCGCTAGGTATTGTGTATGATATCCTGCAGGACCAATCTCAACTGGGATCTAGCTATCTGACGTTGCCTTTAGTATTCACGCAAGACGACGCTTCCGAAGCCCCTGCGAGATGGAGGTGTTGGCTTGTGGATTCATGTGATTCCCCACTTCAGTCAGTTCCTGAAAAACCTTGAACTTAAATCCGAAGAACGTGCCGACGCAGAGTCCAAAGCGGATCGCATTGCTCGTTGCTTGTGGAACGCATACCACACGGGCGAGTTCAATCCCAATTGCTACGTAAAGGTTGGTTCCTACGGGAAGGGCACCGCGGCTCGGCCACCATCGGACCTTGATATGCTTTTCTTGCTCCCACCTCAAGATTATTGGCGGGTGAATGGTCTCTCAGGCAACAAACAATCACAACTTCTCCAGGAAGTTAAGAGCGTGCTCGAGTGGACCTTTCCAAAAACGGAATTACGAGCGGATGGCCAAGTGGTAGCCGCTCCGTTTCAAACCTACAACGTCGAGGTGGTGCCCGCTTTTCTCTGGACCGACGGAACCTATCGGACCGCGAATTCGGCAAATGGCGGAAGCTGGAGGCTTTCGAATCCGGTTGCTGAGTTTGAACTGCTTAAACAAACGGACTCTGTGAGCGCAGGCAAGGCGACCGATCTATTAAAGATGGCCAAGGCGTGGAAGCGCGAATGCTCCGTGGAGATGAAGTCTATTTCGCTGGAAGTTCTTGTCTGCGTTTTCGTGGAGCAATGGCAGTTCAGAATGCAAACCATCTACTACTATGATTGGATGGTGCGCGACTTTTTCGAATTCATGCTTCGCTTTGCCGACCGAGGCTGGACCAAGGTTCCGGGCACCGCAGAAGTAATCTCGCTCGGTGAAGGATGGGTCAGCAAAGCCCGGAGCGCATACGGGCGCGCCGTGAAAGCGTGTGAGTACGAACGTGCAGATTACGGGCATTTGGCCACTGATGAATGGCAAAAAATATTTGGGACCCAGTTCTCCGGAATTCCCGCCTTCTCAATGACAATGGCGACACTGGCTGCACTGGCGGCGGCGAGATGAACAATCAGGGGCGTGAATACGTTTTAGCGACGGCTCGTGAACTTTACGGCCGAGCCGTCTGGAGCCATAAAGTACACGAAAAGGAAAGGGAAATCTGGAACAAGAAAGCGTGCGGCGTCAAGTACCGCAACATATTTCTGGTTTCCTTGACAACTCTAATTGCTTTCGTTGCCACGGCTTTCCCAAGCTTTATTTGCAATGTCCTCACGGCAGCCGCTGCGACTGCCACTCTGGCCGCTGTATTGTGGGAAACCAACTTTGATCCGGTTGGAAAAGAAAACCATCACAGAACAGCCGCTAAGGAATTGTTGTGGGTTCGAGAGCAGCTTCTCATTCTCATTGAACGGTGCCACATCGGAACAGAAGATCCCGGCCAATCACAGGCGTCACTTGAAACTCTGACACGAGAGCTGACTGCCGTCTATAAGTTCGCGCCGGACACCTCGCCTGAGGCGTATGCGGAGGCAAGCGCGGCACTAAAGGGCGCCGAGTTTACCTTCACCGACCGTGAAATCGACTCATTCCTGCCAGAAAGACTTCGGAAGGCAGCGTCGCCTGTTTAGCCAAGCCCGGTCCAGGAGTGCGAACACGGGGACAAGCACGGTTTTCCAGGAGTCCTGCCGACCACGAAAAACACTGTTTTTATTGGGAAAGTGGTGCGCCCTGGGTGATTCGAACACCCGACCTTCTGGTTCGTAGCCGAACATGGTCAAAATCTAAGTGCTTGTTCTGGCGTTGCTTACGAATCGGAAACCACTCTTCATAGTCTACAATGAGACCTAATGAGACCTAATCGTCTGAGCTTTTTGCAGCATCCTCACACATCGCCCATATAGACACCAAAGCGAGGAAGACGACGATGGCACCCGCTGCGAATATCTCTCGCTCATAGCCGTGGAGTTTTGTAGCAACTTGTGGAGAATCAGGTTTGAAGAGATACGAGCAGAGAAAAATGCCCTTTTGAATGGCAAAGCCAGAAGTAAGAGCGATGAACACTCCTCCCGCAACGGCCCGGTCGAGGCGTTTTCGGCTGTAAAGGCTGATTGCGACCACGAGTAAGGCCGGCAGAATTGCACATACCGCTTGTAGAACAGGGCTATCGAGTGGCACGGCTGCCTCGCTCTTTTCGTTTAAGGCTCCTGTAGGCGGCCTTTGTTTTCTCGTATTCTGTTTGCAGTGAGTTCAGTTTTCCCTCTAGCTCCTCCAGTTTTGCGTCTTCACCAGCCTGTCCTTCATCACCGAGTTGGGTTCCTTTGGTCTTTCTAAGCTCATGTCGCGTTCGGTAAGCGAACATCATCGTCCCCGCCGCAGCAGCGACTCCCGTCAAACCAGCTAGAATTGAGATCACGGCGTCGTTTGAGGGTAGCCATTTCTGAGGAGGGAGGAGGTCGGATAACCTGGAAGTGAGGACAAATACGGTAAACGATACTGTTAGTATCTCTGCAAGCAAAGCTATCAGCGACCGCCATCGAGACTTAGATTTTTCTACCCAGTCGTTTCGAGGAGGCGTCATCATTTCGCCAAGTATCCTGTTGCAAGCCGGGTATTGTCAACATTTTGGAATAGATATTCTGCCGCGCTACGATCAGATCGATCTCACCGCAAGATCGCCCGAATGACTTCGTAAACGAGCACACCCATCCCTAGCGCCTGGAGTATTAGCCGTTGCGCAGCCTCAACTACACTACCGAGATCGTCAATTGTTTGGATGAGTCGTTTCGTTCGGGTGGGTTGCAACGTGCCCCTCCATTCTAAAAATGAAAGAGCACATCCAAATAGTGGGCGGAGAGCGCGGGGCCGTCAAGAAGAAGATTTCCCGACCGCTGTGCAAACGCGTCAGTGACGCATTTATTTTGCGCAATTTCTAATGGAAATCCGTCATTGACCCTTTATCGAAGGAAACGGACTGGGCCGACAAAGGGCCGACTCTCCACCAGGTAGTGGAGAATCACGGTAATATGGTTACCATGTTTCGAAGTTTGGTCATCATCTTTTCACTAACGGTCTCTGGTGCAGCGCTTGGTCAGGAAACCACGGTTGGCTTTCGCCACGGAACAATTTTGGTATTTGAACAAACGAGCACACAGGTCATCGTCGTCGTGGATAGCAGAATTCACGACGAAAGTTCTAAATGGGATGGCTACGCTTGCAAGGTCGTAAACCTTTCAGACGACACTCTTTTCTTCTATACAGGAAATCTTTTCGAGGCAATTAACCAGAGAACAGGCAAAGTATTCTTCTCGCAGCAATCTGTGGCTCGGGCAGCTTATGATTATTTCCAGAAAGAATTTAGGTCCGAGAATCGGCTCATGGATGTCGCGAACAAGTATTCTGAACTCGTAAGGCCAGCGATAAATGAATTGCTAAAATCAGTGAAAAACCCAGCGAATTATATCGCACTGGCAGGTTTTGCGAGTCGTGACGAGCTAAATATCCCCAGAATAGTCCCGGTAAATATACCCATTCAGGTTCCTAACGACGGTGGGCAAGCGTACACTGGTCCTCCGGCTTTATCCGAGCCAATTTTGAACACACCATTGTCAGGTCAATACACTCAGTACAACCAAGTCGCGGAATTTTGGAATGCGGAAACACCACGAGCCAAGCAAGCAATGGACGAGTATAATTCTCGCGCCACTAAGTTACCTGAGAAAGACAAAGAAGCTTACAGACTTATCGCGGCAGTGGAGTTCGCATTGAAGTGGAACCGACACGACCCCACCATCGGTCCGCCTGTTGACGCGGTTGTTATCGAGCCTGAAACTGGCATTCGATGGATAAGACGCAAACCGAAATGCTTTGAGAAACCGAACAGATAATTCCAAGATGGAAACGGTGCAGCCGTGCCGGGCAAGCCCGACCTAGCGCCGTCACGCTACCACATCTGTAGCGTCCCGGATCATCCGTCGAGCGGTGTCGTGGTCGAGATCGTGCATCTCAGCCAGTGTCTGAATGCTGGCGGCTATCAGGCCCTTCGCGGAGTCCCACACAACATCCTCCGCGTGACAGCGGCGAATTTCTTGCAGCGCCTCAATCTCCGTGTCGAAAGAATCGACAACATTGTCGCTCGGGTCGATTACGTCGTAGTGGCCTTCGCGAACCTTGATTGTGTATTGCGCCATGATGCCCCCTTCTCTGCGCTATGGCGTGCCCCTGTTTCGATAGATTAGCAGAACGGACAGCGTGTTAGAATCCGGTCAATTGGACTTACCCTTATGAAACGACCCAAACTGCCGGACAAAACACTGCGCGAATTCGCCCAGTTTATGGAGCGCGAACTAGTAAAACGCTTCAAAAACGAAAATGTTCCCAACGTTGAAGAAATGGTTGCATTTCGCAAGAGCATAGTGCACGAAACTGATCGGGGTTGCGCCCTCATGTCTGCGGCTTGCATAGACAACTATCTTGGAAATCTGTTACGCGCTCATTTGATCGAAGACAAAACCGTGGTGCCCAAATTGTTTACACAGTACGGCCCGTTGAGCACATTCAGCAGTCGAACGGATTTGGCATACGTGCTAGGGCTGATCGACGCTGAAACACGGCGAGAGATCAATCTTGTTCGAAAAATACGCAATGAATTCGCCCACAGACACGAACCGACCAGTTTTGAATTTCCCTCAATCAGAGACCAGTGCAGAGAGTTTCTGCTGTCCCAGAAGGTCGATACCCCGCGCAAGCAATTCACTCTCGGCGTCATGTTCACTTTAGCCACGCTCCTCACGAGGACAGCAGGAACTACGCATTGCCAGCCTCGGCGTGATGTTTTTACTTCTCCAGAAGCGGCTTTGAAGATTTGGGATGATGCCCACCGCGACCTAGATCATGTCGCTTCGGTAGCTGTGCAGGAGCTAGGCATAAACTTGGAGGAATCCAAGAGCGAGACTTGAACTCACAACGCTAGCGGCTACCCGTGTGGCGCTTCCGTGGCTTCAGACGACATGCCAGCACGCAACCGGGCAGCATCGACGCGTTACTGCGATTGCAAAATCAGGCGCTCCAACTTCCGACGAAGGCCGCTGCGCAGCCTGAAAAACAAAAAGCACAGCTGTCAGGCTGTGCCCTTTAGGTGTGAAGATTGGTTCCGTCAAACTGGAATGTCGCAGGGTTGTTTGCACTACCAAAAGTTAGGGCATAAATTGCTTGGCCTCCAACCGTCCCACCGTTATCCAACGCCAACGTAACCAAACCAGGCTGTGTATTTACGAACACAATCACCTGAGTATTCACCAGGGTCGCGCTCTGCAAAATTGCGTTAACGCCAGCTTGGAAATTAACGGCTGCAATGCCAGTAAGACTAATGCTCTTTGTCGGTGATTCTGCCGTCGAACGACTAACATTCAGCGTTGGGCGATTGTTCAACGACACCGATGGCCCATTGTTGCCTAGCTCGACTGCGTTTATAATTGATGCATTCTGATTTTGTAATCCCATAAAAACTGATCCTCTGCGTCTGAGACGCAAACCACAAGATGAAAACGACTTCACGCGTTGGGCTTTAACCAACGCTGGCTAATGAAGCCCTGTTCCGCGCACTTGGATTCACGCTCCCTGTGGGAGTTCGTGTCGGGGCGTGACGCGGCGGTGGTGCCCCGAAACTTTATTTAACCGCGACCGTCCGTTGGATTGTGCTTATTGGGACTTGCCTGCGTTGAACCATCGGCGTGCTTGACCTTGCCGTGAGGCCCGGCCTTTAGAGCACGTCGCGCTTTGCCAGGACTTAATTTTGCATCCTGGACTTCCACCTTCTTTGCCATATTGTTTCTCCAATGCACCGGGGCGACAGGAGTCGCCGTCGATGCTTTTTGCCAAGTTGATCTCGGACAAACTTTTTGAAATGGAAAGGCGCGACCCGGTAGCTATCCAGAATCGCGCCTCCTGGCTGTCTCGCGATCACGGCTTGTTCGAACAAGCAGCCCCGTGATCGTCCGGCACTAGATACATCGACAGAATTATCGGAATTACCGAAGCTGCCGCTGGTCGGATGTTTATCTCCGTTGAACTCCGCTTCGCTTCTGCATTTATCAGGCAACCCAAAATGAATCCTGGGAAGAGTGAGTCGCCTGGGGCAGCAAGAGAAGTGGAGTTGGAACGGAGCTAAAGTTAAACCTAATTGTGTTTATCCGTTCACGGCGTGTTCGACCGCCGCTAGGATGTCCTGACGAGAGAAGCCATCGTTAACCAGCTTACGAACAACTTCAGCCAAAGTATCCAGCCCTGCGACCTCTCCCAAGTCTGCGAGAGATTCCACTGGTTGTTCATCACGGCCATTGCGCAATAGCTCTACGACTTTGACCCGTGGATACTTTTGCTTGAACTTATCAACGAGAGCCTGGGCACAATCCAAAGTCATGAAGATGCCGTCTCCCGCTACCGTGGTTTTGATTCGACCAAACTGGTCTCGTCCGTTATAGGTTTGGTTGTAATTGAACGCTACCCCGTATAGTTCCTCGCTCATCGAGTGCCTCTGTTCTTGTAAATATTTATTTCACGTTGGCAGGCTGCATAAACACGACGCCAGCCGTTCCCTTGCTCACGGTCGTAGACAATACGCACTCTTGCTTGCTGGCTGTGTGTGCCGTCGTTAAGAAGTCCATCGGCCATGCTCTTCCAAGTTTGTTCAGATGCATCCAGTGTCTGAGTTTGCTTCTGCGATGGGTTGGCCTTCTCAGTGGCTTCTCGCGCCTCGCGAGCATAGTCAGCAGGTAATTTTCCCAAGCTGCCGTCACTCTGCTTTGTCAATCCACTGGTGACGAACGGCGTGCCGTCGTCTTCTTTTGCCGCTCGACTCACAGGCTCGGTACGGCGCGGTTGCGGAACGCGGTGTAGTTGGCGTCCGGGACGGTGTGCAATGCGATCTTCGGCGTCCCGAATAGTCTTCGATGACACATCCTCACGACGATATCTAAGTTCAGTGAGTAATAGTGTGAGATTTTCGTAGGCGTCGTCCCCGGAATTCGCTAATTGGCCTGCTTTGCCCTGTGTTGCCAACCACCCCGACAACTGCTGTGCAGCGTGCATGTTTTCGTTCGCGATATGCGTGAATTCCGCATGCTGCGGTGAACTGTAGAACTTCAAATGTGGCTTCAACTGCGGGAAGGCTTGGGCGAAGTTAGCCTCGGTCATATCCTGCTTCCACACTTCGAGGAAGTAATGCAGAATAAAATCCGCGTTCGATAGCGTCTCCTGGTCTCTGCCATCATAGTTGACAACGTTATAGTCCTTGCAAAACTTCACGTAAGATTGAATTTCCTGTTGCGTGACTGTCTCCGATGTTCTAGCCATTAAATTCTCCTTTTCGAATTCCACGAAGACGGGCCGTCAAATTTGCGGCACCGTGCTTGCGCATTAACTTTTTGAACATCTGCAAATTCGTGTTGCTGATCTTGTTGAGATACGCGGCGTCCAGCTTCGTGCCTTCGGCATTGAATTCCGGTAACGGAGGGAACCCATAGGCTGCGTCCATTTGTTCTCGTGCTGCGATCTGGCGTTCTGTTTCCTGCTGTACTGCATGGTCACGGCGCTGCTCTGCTTCGCTACGGGCAGCCTGGCGTAGTTCCTGCGGGGACGCCTGGTTAATCAGGAAGTCTTGTCTCTCTTCCTGATCTTCCTGCGCCCATTGGCGAGCATGTTCGTCACTGGCCGGGCCAAGGTGGATTAGACCTGACTGCAAAGCATTGCCGACCTGGTCCGAAGTGAAACCTGCTCCGAATTCCTGTCTGACCAGACTCAAGGCGGCAGCATTCGGCTCCAACCGACTAGCCCGGCAAAACTGTTGGAGGGTTTCCTCGTCTTGTTTCAGATTTGCGGCGGTCGGAACCTGCTTAACTTTCTGACGAGCTAAACCTGGCAATTTTACTTTTGCGGCTTCGTCAAGATGCTCGAATGTAACGTCACCGTCGTAGGACAAGCTTAGGGCATAATCAAAAAGCATCTTTCGATTTGCCGCGTTGTCTGCAATTTCTGGGTGCTTAAAGAAAAAGCGAGTCCACAGACGATCTGCGTTGATCTCGTCAGCTTGGCGTTGACGCGCCACGATCTGAGGGTCCTGCGCAGCCTGGGCACGAATCCCCGCAATCAAACTGTCATCCAGTATCTTTTCCAATTCTTGAATTGATTTGGACTGTAGCTCGCTTCGTGTTGCTACACCACGGACCACAATCAGTTCAATCATGCTCTGTCTAGTCATTTGCTATTCCCTTGCCGCGATGCGGCATTTGAAAATTGTTGGGACCGGGCGCGATGGTTCAGCCCCGCGTTCACGGGACCGCTACGAATGCAGTCCCCACCAGGGGCACCAGGTGTTTCCCTGCCGTTGTTGACCCATGTAAATATCTCAACCGTGTTGGGACACTACGCGGCGGCAGGAATCTTTTGAACTTCCACTGCCTGAAATTGGTCGATACGAAAAGTTACGGAAGCGCCTACGGTTAGTCCTGGGCGAGACCACGCCAGAAACTCGCGGTCATCATCCGATTTGATAAACGTGGTTGTGCCGTCGATCTTCGAAACAATGCCTGAGAAGCGTTCCTTATTACCGGACATTTCCAACGCCGCTCTCACATGGTCGTCAAGCTTCCGGTGGTCGCTGAAACCTGGCGTTGTCATGCTGCTGTTCTCGCTTTCGGTTTAGGAGGGAGACTCGGCAAATCCCTGATATCAATTGGTTCATTGCCACTACAATCTAAAGGCGGCTTCCAGTGTTCCTCGAACCACCCCGGCTTTGCTGCATCGCGGATTCCTTCACAAAAAGGTCCGCCTGGGAATCGTGTCGAATCAAACGGGATTTGGAAATGCTGCTGGCGCGGCGAGAACAGTGGATAAAAAACATCAAAGCCTCCACCGCCGCCCGTATCTACTCCGAGTCCTTCTGAACTCAGTAATGCATCCCAGGTGCGCTTTGCCAATTGACGGAGGGTTTCTCCAGCGAGCACATCCGGCTGCTCTAAAGCGCGGAGCCAAGAGCGGTGAACCCGAATCTCGTCCTGGCATGTCTGCGCGGGAGTATCAAATGCAATCTCGCTAAAACCGCAAAGATTAAGTACCTTCATTTGCGCGTCCAGGTCGGCTGCTTCGGCGGCAGCTTCCTCTTTTGCTTTTACGCGTTCACGATAAGCTTCTTGTTGTTCAGCGCGGTTTTTATATTTTTTCTTCATATTTCGACTCCATTTCCGGGAGGCCGGAAATAAAACTTCCTCAAGCTATCGTTGGCAAATCAACCCGGCTATGGGGCGGGAGGGCTTATTTCTCTTTTCGAATTACGCTGCCTTCTGCTTCAACTTCTCCTGGTGATTCATGATCTTTCTGATGTGGTCCAAGAAGAACTCCCGACTGTACGCTCGCTTCATCACATTGCAAATTCCACAAGATGAGACGCAATTCCCAAGGAGGTAAGATCTAGAATTTTCAACGCGATCAATTCCTCTCGGACTCCCGTATTCACCACAATACAAACACGGCTTAATCACGATTTCTGTGAACTGCTGCTCCGTAAGCAAGAATGGAATTTGTCGTTCTGCGGCTTTGCTTCGGTACATTTTATAAACGCTAGTAGAATCACAGATACTGCACGTGCTACGGACAATTTGATGGGGACAGATCGAACCGCCACCGCAATCGCGACATCTGGTCCTTTCTTTTCCATGAGAACACTTCATATTCCTTCACCCGGTACCTTTTGAAACTTTCAATTTGGCGACCCCGGCTACGGCATGCCTGGGGTACCCTGAAAAACAAACCCACGATAGACGGACACAGGCAGAAGGGGCTTGGGGGTCGAGCCACCTGGCACCTGCCGGGGCCTACGATTTCCAAACTCCGTTTAGAATCAACGGGAGTCACATCACGTTCGCATTCACGAGATCGCGGGATTTCTCTACGGTTTTCAATTTCGATTTGTAATTCGGCAATCAAGAAAAAATCGCAAATCGTTTCCGATTTTGTTACAGGCAGGCGGGTAAATGCTTGCGTTGCACCAGCTACTTGTCTTTGCGCCGATAGCCGCACGGACATCTGAGAGACTTCGGGTCAAAGCGATGGGAGCCGTATCGCGGACAACGCGGATACTTTCGCGGTCTGCCTCCAAGCTCGCCATTAAGACGCGCTGCCTTGGTCTTGGCTTTCGACGTGACCAAGCCTCCCATTTTGCCGATCAGTTTCGCCGCTTGTGAGATCGCATCCACATTCTGATGTTAAACCCAAGCGGCTCGCTATCTCAACGTATATTTACTATCCCAAGCGGTTCGATTGACTACCAATTCATCCCTGCGTGTAAGTTCTGCTGTTGCTGGTAATTACAACTTGTCAGAATTCACAACGGACAAGTTGATTTATCTTGACAAACCCAAGCGGTTTGCTATACTCAGACTATAGAAAGCGAGGCTTCAAATGAAATACTTGAAACCACAGGAGTTACTTAAAGTCCTGGCCGAAGCGAAAAAACATGGCGTGAGAGAGCTAGCCATGTTTTGTTTGGCCTACCACCACGGTCTCAGAAGTTCCGAAATCTGCAAGCTGCTCTTGACTGACATCAAAGACGGCATGATTGATGTACGTCGTCTAAAAGGCTCGCTGCACACGATACAGCCGCTCAAGAGCCACGATAACCCGCTGCTCGATGAAAAGCGTATCCTCACCGCCTGGCTGCGAGAGCGCGAGGATAACGGCTCACAATTTCTCTTCACCAGCAGACTCGGGTCCGGCATGACCAGGCAGGCGATCTATCACCTATTTTCGAAGATCGCCATGCGTGCTGGCGTCGGCCAAAAGGGAAGCCATTGCCTGAAACATTCCCTGGGTCGCCACATGATAGAGCAAGGCGTTTCAATTGCCCACATTCAGCAGATGCTTGGGCACGCCGATTTGAAAGCCACTTCTCGTTACCTGTCCATCAGTCAGGAAGACGCGGCCACGGTCGCTGACAAAGCGATGCAGTCTATCTTCGCTTAACCCATCCGACAAACTAACCCTCTGTTTGCTGGCCCGGTGACTCCTGCCGGGCCTTTCCATTTCTGGACGCCTCTTTATACCCTGTTTCCGCGTTCCCAGTGCCAATCCTAGCGTGTTTTCCATCGGACTAGTCCTTTGGCCCATCCGTGACGATCAATGCCGCAATTCGTTACTGATAAAATATCTGCTTTCTTATGTTTGCCTAAGATTTATCTCTTTCGGCGCACAATTTGTGACTAAAATTTCGGTTCGGCGGCATTCGCCGGGTTACTACCGTGGGAAATGCCGGACACAGCCCATCCGTTCATCTATAGAGAGATGTGCCGACAACTGCCGATTTCCGACTTTGTCGGCGCTTCTCATTTCTATCCCATGTGCCGACAGAGCCAGGAGATGTGCCGACAACTCACCATAGAGAGGGAGCCAAAACAATTGAGATTCAATTTAAATTGAATTTCCAAATGCTTGTTTCTCTTAACTTTAACCTATATATAACCCTCACACAAAGAAAGTCTCCCTCTCTTATACCCGACTTGTCGGCACATCTATTTTCGGCAGCAGTTCCGCCGACAACTGCTAGTTTCGATAGTTGTCGGCACATTTCCTAATCATCGTCACGTTCCGGCACCTGGAGCAATACGAGCATCTTCGGCTCACCACCAGGACCCGGCCTCCCTGTGCCAGTTTCCGCTGTTATCCCGGCTTTGATAAGCCCGCCGTAGCATTGTGCCCACATCCACGTTCCAAGACGATCTGGACGCATACGCTTGTGTAGCTCACGGAGCGAAACTCGTCCCTGGTTTTGCATCAGAATTTGGACAATCTGATTCTGTACGACCGCTTCCTTGGTCTCGGCCTCGCGGACGTTCAGATAACGTTTAACTTCGATGTTATATTTTTCAAGCGCGATACCACGTTCAATGCAACCACCATCGACTACGGTCTTCCCCATTTGAACCGCAAACCCGATAGCCCATTCAGCGGCTCGTGCCATGCTACGAGGGCCGTGCTTCTTTCCGAAGTCAGCCAACTCTACACTGTCCTCAACTTCATAATTCTTCTGAAGTACAGCGTTAGAGATTAACTGCTTCTCACGTGCTATCTGTTCCGCGGTCGGAGCAAACGGTACGCGGGGAGCTATATCCTTCAAGTGCTCCGGCTGAAGAATCAAAGTAGAGCGGTCCTCCAAACCGTCAGAGAACGCAATTAACTTTGACCAGTACTTAGTGAACATGCGGTCTGTGCAGCAAGTAATCATGGATGCTGAGTACTCGCCTGGATTGAAACTGAAATTCCCCTTGACTGACTTTGTTTCGTTCGCAAACTTGCCGGACTGAAGCATGGTCAGAAGATGTCCGCCCATGCTTGAGCCTTCGATGCCTGCCTTGTCAGACAAAGTCTTTAGTTCATCGAAAAACAAAATCATGTTCTTACAGACTGCGCGTTGTGCGCTAACACCAACGCCTTCAGTTGAGCCAGCGGTCCACACGATTGATTTACCTTCAGCGTTGCGTAACCCTGCGTTGTGTTGGTCAACTATCCCAACGAACCCGTAGTACGCGAACATATCGTTGACAGACGACGATTTCATCACGCGGCCTTTTCTGCCGATGATGTTCACCATTGCACCATCGATTTTGCCTAAGCCAACGTGTAGCTTCGTGCCCAAGTAATTCAGAAGAATTGCCATACCTGGAACGAACATCATTTCAGGATAGCGACTGTTCTGGTCGCACAACGGTTTGATGTAGCCGTCGTACATCGAGCAGCCCTTGAGAATCCATGCAGGGAATTCCGGGTATCTGAACTGGTCCATCTTCGGAAGTTCACGCTGCTGTCTTTCGATTTGTTCTTTGCTGATTAGTTTGAGACTGTGTTCCAGTTTTTCGGTTTCTTCACGCGTTGTAGGAATTCGCAGGCGGTTTTTTACCGCAACTTTTTCTACGAATTGTTTGCTGGCCTCGAACTCCGCGTCCTTCTGTTTATCGACCGCTTCAATAGCAAGTTTTCGAAGGTCATCCTCTGCTTGGTGTGCGATCTCAACTTCTTCCGCAAAACGAAGACGAGCGGCCTTAATCACTTGGTTGATGTTCGGAGGATCGCCCAATGAAGCCTTGGTCTCGTCATCTGTCGCGCCCAACTCGAATTGAATTACAGCCTTATTCACAGCGGCATTGAACGAAGCTTCATCGTCTGAAACATTCGCTGGTTCCGGGTCTATGAACAGTCCACTGTCTTCTGGTTCTGCAACAGCGACCGCAGTCTGTGTCACCAGAGGCTCTGTCATAGAGGCCACAGTCTTTGTCGCTGTCTCTTCAGCGATAAGACCACGAATCGCTTCAGGGTCGCGCAGTCCAGACTTGTTCATAATGGCTGCAATACTTTCCATACCAAGTTGGATGTCCGCTGCAAGAAGCTTTTGTATCTCGATGCGTGCCGTCTGTTCTTGGGCGGTGTTCATAGACCCGCCTTGAGCGCATCCGCTCCCGCATCAACAAACGGCGTGTCCGATATTTCAACAGCCAACGCTATTGGCAACAACCCCGGTTTCGGAGGAGGCGCTATCGCAACAAATCTTGCGAACTGGCCTGTCTTGACAACTTCTGGCGAACGGGCAATCCGGGATTTGAGCAGAAAATATTTCTGCATTACACCATTCGCTGTTACCACTATGATTCCCTGTTCTCTCTCAGGGCTATACCAAATAATCGTTCCTTCCATTGGGAACTCCTAAAATGAAATTCAGTGCATACACCACCTTTCTCTGGCTTAACGCCCGTGACGCCTACGGCTCTATGGGCAAGAGATCAGCGGAAGCCATCCGCTAACTTCTTATAAACTGTTTATAACTTCTTATAACTTTTTATGCTTTCGTATATTCAATCAAAATATACTTTTCCTGGGTTAGGGCGGTGGCAACACCGCCTCGGTCCATTCGGTTTCGTAAGGGCGGGAGAGCCTTCCGGCGTGAAGCCCATTTCTTCGCGGCCTAAGCCGCCAACTTTTGCTTTTCGATTTCTGCTACTACTGCTTTACGCCCCACAACTGCTTCGAGTTGTTGAACGATGTCATGCTCTGACCAGTTTTGATTGAGCAGTTCAGAGACACGGCGCTGGAGATACTCTTCAATGCTTCTGCTTTTCGTAATCATGTGACAATCCTCGAATAGTCTTCATCTGAGGATTGGCCCCGACTCCGAACTGAAATAGTTTAAGCACAGCTATTGGTTGAATCCGTACTCGTCAGTTAATTCAAGTTCGTACCGTCGCTTCAGCGGCTCCGTCAAACCGATGGTCGCCGTACTCTTCTGCCGCGATCTGCGCAATTCTGCGGATGGTCAGTGCACGGGTAACTCGTTCTGTTTGTGCCCAATCCACTGGCGCATCACCAACAGCTTCTTGAAGATCACGCATGCGTTCCAGTATCCCAAGCAACTGTTCGGCAGTATCACGGTCGAAGGACCTTTTGATCTGTTCTGAAAATCCACCGTGGCTGATCTTTACGCCAAGACTCTTTGCAATCTCAACCAAGTTGCGCCCAGAGCATCTGAACATCCGCAGCCCGGTTTCGATTCTGTTCTCTGGCGAAAACGTCGCTGTCATAAACAATTCCTTTGAACAAAAATGCTCAACAAAAATCGACACAAAAATAAAGCGCCAGCGATTTCGAATAATCGATTGGCGCGTAAAAACTTAGCAATTTGGGAAAGATGGCCGTAGCCAATTCAACTAGATACGTGCAGTACCTAGCTCTTTATCGCGATCTCGCCGGGGATAATTGCGCCCGTTACCGGGGCTTCAGGACCTTCTCTACATGTATTGCTCTAAATTACGCTCCAATTTCCCCTCAATTCTGTCACCATATCGACCGATCATCATCATGCTGATTCAAAAGCGGATAGTTTTTGGCCTTCCGCGCCTTCCAGTCCTCTGTTTCCCTGTGGTGCGCAGCCCGGCACCAGCCCGAGTAATCCGCTGTGCGGTGTCGTAGACCTTCGTAGCAGAACTATCTAATTCTTCGGCAACGCTCTGTGCTGATTGTCCCATTTTGAAGTACCGATGGATTATTCCAAGCCAGTGTAAGGCGCCCTTGCGCTGGCGTTCATCAGTTTGCAGTTTTGGAAACACTCGGAGCAACACCCTCTGAATATCCTTTTCATTGTTCATCCATTTGGGCATCTTACGCATGCGGAGCGTAGGTCCGCCCCGAATACCATGACCTGTTTGAAAGTTATCCTTGCGATCCAATCCTCCGATCATTCCTTCGCTCCGCGACACGCCCGTGTTTCCGCAGCGCCGATCAAATCAGTCACGGTTTGCGTATCCCCGCATTTCGAGCAAAGGTATTGCGTTTGCCCATCTTCCAGGGCCCTGTCGTAGACGAGTGAGCACACCCTTACTGGCGACGGTAACGTGGGGTTCAGCCGGACAACGGATTGAATTCGTTCATGCAGATTCATAGACATTTATTGCCAGCTTTATAGCCCACTCAACGACGTTTTTATCGTTCTTAGGGTCGCTGGACACGGCTGCGGAACCTGATTTTGTTAATTGCGCTCCGACAATCGTTGCAGCGACTTCCGCAACAGAATTTCGCGTCTGAGCGAGAAACCCCACTTGCACTTGGTTAGTAATCTGGCTAATTTGTTTATCAACCTCAGCTAAAATATCCCGTGCTTTGCTTACAACCGATGGGTAATTTGCCGAACTAGCGATTGGTGCAAGAATTTTTCCTGCCATCGATAAAACTAACTGATGTTCATTTCTCATAGATTTCTCCTTGCGGTCTCTCCCGCCGTCTTTGTTTTGCGCCGATTCACGCCCGGCGCTACTCTAGCTAGAATTCGGTTTCCTTCACAATGCTGTCGAGTTTCGCATTCCGATAGGCCATTCGGATTTCGCGATGAGACAGCTTGCCTTTTTCCACGAGCACTGAGTAGAGTGAATCGATCATATTTACGACTTCAGGTTTGCGGAAGAGTGTGAGAGCTTTTTGTCGAAGCGGCTCTAGGAAACAATCGACTTGAGTTTGGGGAATATTTAGACGCCGAATTGCGATCTTACGAGCGTCTTTCTCATCTTGTGTTGCACCACCAGTGTGAAACCAAAGAGCCTGGACTGCGGCGTCACCTGCGAAGAGCATCACAATCACATTTCGCCAGTATCTTTCACGGACATGAAGTCCTATCACGCTGTCTTTCACCCAACAACCGATTCGTCCGCCAGCGATTCCAAACGGAGTTTTGATGCGGCGAACCTCCACGTCTTTGAATCGGATTCGATAGTGGAGACATGCAGCGGCGTGTCCTAACTCATGCGTAGCGGACATGAATAGTTCCGTGTTGCGCTTCCATTCAGCCTTAGCCACGGAACACCCCGAGGCTAAACTGAGACATGTGGCGGTTTAAGACTGCAACCTTATATGTATGGTGATCTGGTTTCATGGGGTGGGTTTCCGCAGTTGGTTCGCATCCTATTAAGGCGTTGCGCCTTTATCGGTAGTCCAACTCAATTTTGATGGCAGCCAGTACGGAGAGGCGTTAGCCCCCGCAGCACAGCGGTCTACCTAGCGGTTTCCTTTCTTTTGCGGATTTAATCCGGCACAGAGGTACGAGGCTTACGAGCGCCTTACCCCATACTGACAAGTGTCAGGGTGTCGGTACTTCACTTTCAACGGCATTATAATTCGGTTCCGGTTCAGAATCAAGATTAATATTTGGATACGTTGAGTGTAAGTAGGTTCTGTTCCGACAGAAATAATGGAAGAACATTACACCCCAAATCGTAGCCTCGCCCTTTCAAGCGCAACCCTTACGCCCTCAGTTCGGTCGCCGGACCGGACGAGGCTCCCTCCGCGGCAACGGCAATCCTGCGTCCAGGCACGCGATCAAAATACGGAGCCAGCGAATTTCGGCATCCATCTGGGCCATCTCAAGCTTTTGTTTCCTAGTCATCGCAGGACAATAGCTGGGCTAGATGACGGGGGAGTTAAAACCGGGAAAACTTTTGAGACTCGCCCTTTCAATCACCGTCCGGGTCGATGCCACACGCTTTGAGGAATCTTCTATCCCTGTTTCTATTCCGCTCTTTTTCTTCGACGCAATCCAGCCACGACTTCCGAAGTTCAGCTTTCTCTTCGTCTGACATCCGCCCAATTTCCCTGCACAACAGCGCAGCCAGGTCTTCTAGCGTGCCATTGCCTCGACGCTCGATTCTGTTCAACTCGCGGTCAGTGTAAACGTGCGACTTCCAGTTTGTTCCCACAATGCTCATGTTAGTTCACCCGCTACGATTCCGCTCGTTCCCGCTTCGACCCGGATGATTTCTTCTGCCGGGCCGCAAAAATAAGTGGACGGTATTTTTGCCCAATCTCATCAATCGCGGCAACAACCTGTTGTAACGAGGGCATCTTCCCATCGCGGATAAGTTCCTCGATTTGAATCTGCCTGGCGGCCTCCGCGAGTCCCCGAATTTGTTTCTTTGGGTCGAACTTTTCGAATTTTGCCATGCTTCCTTCCTCTTTATGAATTGATTGAATCAGTTCACGAGTTTAGGCTTCGGCTCATGATTTTCACGCGCGGCATCTTCGGTTTTTTCTTCTCTGCGCCAGAACTGCTCCCCGAAGATTTCTTCGAGCGTCCTACAGGTGCACGTATAAGTGCCAACATAGTTCAAGTGACCGACGAGCAGGTGCGTCAACGTGACAAGCTGAAACAGACTTTTATCCCTCAGCTTTTCTTCGGTTAGATCGAACGGTTGGAGGCGTTCATAAAGTGCCTTCCGAATTTTTTGCAGAGGATTTTTATCCAGTCCATTCATGACGCGTGCACCGCCAGTCCGTCGTTCTGGATACCTTCGAGAATCGACCAGATGAAGCGATGCTCTATGGCTACTCCGTTACCAAACCGTTGGGCATCGGATGGGAGGTTTTCTTCAATCCAAGACAGAGCAGACTGCGTAATAGGAATAAGTAGGAAGACTGAGCCGTGGTTTTCACAGCGGAAATCAGGTCCAGATTCTGAGGTGGGCGATGTGCCAGAAGTTTGGAACGCGTCGATCATGACTTCTCCTTTGTATCAAGAAGGAGCCGCCAGGAAATTTATTGGGATCGGACTAACGGTGGGTTTTTGCCCCGTTTAAGGCCGTATCCGCCATTTCTGGCGTTGGCACCGTAGCGTTTTTTCTCGCTCGGTTGTCGGACGGCTGAAATCGCCGCCACTCTTGATACGAGATAAAGATAACATAGCCTAAGCTCTGGGCAAATAGTACTTCAGCCCTGCCCGGATGCAGCATTGTGAGGACTCTCAAATCGCAGTCTGGAAGGGAATCTCTTAGCTGCGAGAAGCGCCGTGAGCAACTAAGCCATGAACCCCACATTCGAACGGTATATCGGCATCGACTACTCAGGCGCACAGACGCCTAGATCGAGCCTTAAGGGCCTGCGCGTTTACGCAACGGACCGCTTGACCACTCCGCAGGAAGTCGTACCGCCACCTAGTCCGCGTAAATACTGGACTCGCAGGGGTGTTGCAGAGTGGTTGGTCGCGAGGCTCTCAGAAGGGCCGCAGACGCTCGTCGGCATCGACCACGGTTTTTCATTCCCGCTGCAATACTTTGAGCAGCACGGATTACCGCTCGACTGGCCATCTTTCCTTGATGATTTCCAACGGCATTGGCCGACTGACGAAGACATCTATGTCGATTTTGTGCGGGACGGCAGTGTCGGAAACGGCGCAGCTCGTTCGGGCAACCCTCGCTGGCGGCGGGTGACCGAACTGCGAGCACGTACAGCCAAATCCGTGTTCCATTTCGACGTGCAGGGTGCGGTGGCGAAGTCAACGCACGCAGGCATTCCGTGGCTGCGCTACATCCGGCAGCACACTAAGGAACGGGTTCATTTCTGGCCGTTCGACGGGTGGAGCGTGCCGCCCAATCGCTCGGTGGTCGCGGAGGTCTATCCCGCACTGTGGAGCAGGACATTCCCGAGCGCAGGACGAACGGCGGACCAGCAAGACGCGTTTGCTATCGCCAAATGGATGCAACAAGCAGACACTGACGGCAGTCTCGAAAGGTTTTTTCACCCTGATCTTGAATCGCACGTCCTCAAAACGGCAGAGATCGAGGGTTGGATTCTCGGAGTTTCGTAGCGCCCTACTGTCCCAGCCTGGGATGGCGCGAACCCGAATACTTTGGAATACCCCGAGCAAGCTTTGCTATCGCCTCCGCGAATCCATTCGGTGTCGACTGATCTCAAAACGCTCGGCGATGCTGGCATAAACCTCGACATGACGCCGTTCCAGATGCTCGGGGTGATTGCAGTTCAGGGAGTCAAGGATTTTCCGATTCACGTTGACGACGCTGCCTCTGCGGGTTTGAAGCGATCTATAAGTGTTTGCATCTTGATGGATTCAATCGCAAAGCCCAGGGCGAGCAACGGCATGAAGACGATTGCCTTAGTCATCAGCTGGGGAAGTGTCCGGTCCAGCCAAAATATGCCGGACAAATAAATCATGTGAAATGGTACGGTTGTGAAAATCGACTTCCATAACCATAGCCGGGGGAGATCCTTCCCCCGCCGGACATAGAAGTTGTCACCGTAAAACAGACTCGTTGCGATCCATCCTTGAAGGATCTCAGTAGCAAACGGTCGCCCGGTAAACAAATACAAGAGACATACCACGGTCCCGCCGAGGAGTGGCCACCACATGCGGTTCCTTCTTTGCTCCGTAGCAAGGTCGAAGTCTTGCTCAACACCGTATCCGAATAACATAGTCGATTCTTCCGATGGATTAGGGCTTATTGTAACAGGCCGCGGTGTCATAGACGCCCTTTCCCCCCGCCCAAGCCCACCCAAGGACATTAAGTTTCCCAGCATATGGCGCAAGAGTAGAAACGACCTTGGTCAGGAGGTTTTCCGAGGCCTCAGACAGCGCCGGGAGTCCTGCTTTATCAAGCCCCAAGACTATTTTAGCCGGGAACTCGTTTGAGCTAAACTTCTCGGCCGTGTCGAGGGTCGTGCCTAAAGGGTCCGCTGGAGCATCTGATGTGTTAAATATCTTATCTCCAAATGGGACCTCATCTGCTACGGCCCCGCCCGTGCAGTCAGACAATTTGCTGAGTGGAGCTAACTGACGGCTGATTTCTTTTATGTAGGGGTTGCCGTCATCATCGGGAGGACGGGGAGGGTTTATCGTACCCAAAAAGTAAGTAACATAGTCGATTGGCAAATTAGCTAGATCGGGGTTGATGTCCGAGGAAATGTTATATAGTTCGGGCGGAAGAAACGCGATGTAGGGAATGAGTCCAGCCTGAACTTGGAAGTAATAACCGCTAGGTTCGACGACGGGAAGTTGCTGAAGGTCGAATTCGTCCCAGGTGTTAGACAGGACCCCCCAAGAGTTAAGCCCAAAACCAGCCCAACGGGCTCCGCCGCCGCAATATTGACCATACCCTGGCGGACAAGACCATTGGCCTGAAGGGTCGACTGTGTTAAGAGGATTGTTGAGAGTGTAAGCGTATGCGTTGTGCGATTGCAAGCTGCCAATAGAGCCGCCTAGAGGGTCGGTGGAGTAGAAACGATTCAGGCGCGGCGAATAGTACCGCGCAAAGGCATAGTCCAATCCCGTTTCGCTATCACGTTCGTAACCTGTGAATTTGTAATTCGGTGGGCAGGCCGTGGTTTGCAGGCGCTCGGTGTGCTGTATCTCCAGACCGTAGGGCGTAAAATCGGCATCATAACAGAGCTGGCCAGGTGTCTGGCCAGAGCCATTTCCGGTAGTGATGGTGCGTGTGGTGCCAATCTGATCAGCAAAGTAATAAAAGATACTTCCAGTACCATTGCGCGACGCAATCAGGCGGCCCGAAAAGAAGACGTACTCGTTGTACGCAGCGTTGGTCACACTGCCCGTACTGTCGGTTTCGGCCAAGGAGACCCCGGAAATTGATCGCCAATAGAGTTTTATGAAGGTCCCTCCAGTGCAGTCACTGTTGGCACCAGACTTCTTGGCAACTCGTAGACCATTACCGTCGTAGAAGTAACAGTAAGGTCCACCGCTGATGCCAGTAATTTTGTAAAGGCGATTTCCCGCGTCAAAGAAGTACGTGACGCCCGAGGACCCGTCCTGCGTCATGTTGCCAGAGGCGTCGTATCCAAACCCTGAATTGTTGATGTGGTTGTTTGCGTCGACACCGAGGCCAAGCATAGTAGAATTGCACTGAGTTGAAGTAATGGAATCCAGATTCCCGAGCGGATCTGGCGCGAAGGTCTGGCCCCAGCAGTCTACGCCACTCGTGGCTTGGCTGCTGGTGGACGAAATGCGGTTCAGCGGGTCATAACCGAAGGTCTGCGTGCGACCATTGTCTACGTTGTTGGTGATGCTGGTCACAGAACCATTATCACCGCCCGTTAAGTTGTAATTCAATGCGAGGTTCAGGGCCGTACCCGCACTGGAAGTGGCTTGCGTGCTCGCATATTCGAGTCTGCTGTTGTAGGTGTGTGTCTCGGTGACTCCACCAAAGCCGCCGCTCACCTGGCCAGTGATCATGCCTTGCAGGGCCCCGGTAGGAGCGTAGCTTGCGAGGAGAGCGAACTGGGTGCCGCTGGCAGTGTCCTTGGCAGTGGTTAGGCGCTGCGCGTTGTTGACGGTGTAGGTGACAGTCTTTCCGCTGGGGTAGGTTACGGAAGCGAACGTGCCATCAAGATTGTAGGCATAAGAAATCGTTTTGTTGACACCGGAAATTGTGCGGGATTCCGTAGTGATTCTTCCAGCGGCGTCGTGAGCCCATGAGGTTGCGCCAGAACCATCGCACATGGAGGTGCGGCGGCCCTTTGGATTGGGGTCGCTGAGAGAGGGCGGACTGGTTACACACCCGCTCAGAGCGGTTCCATCATAGCCATTTTGTACTGTGGGCGTTGTGCCATCGCTGTAACTAATTATTGTGAGGCGATTGAGCGCGTCATACGAATACGTGGTAGTCACCGTGGCGGCGCAACTGATTTGATTCGGCGCTGGGGCGACACGGGTTTTGACGTTGCTGTTGTTGTCATACGTGAAGGTCACGGGGCAATTTGAGCCGGAAGAATTCGCCCGCTCAGGAATCGTTACAGACGTGACTCGGGAGAGGGGGTCATAAGCGAAGGTTCGCGTCTGCGACCCGCTGACAACTTGCAGGTTGTTGCCAAGCAAATCGTAGAGATAGCAAACCACTCTGCCCGAACTGATTTTGCCAGTTGAATCCGGTTCATCTCCTTCAACGGTTCTTCCGAATCCGTCAGTCCATGTTTCACGCATTCTCCCGGATTCATCGATGAAAAGGGTAGGGTAGCCTAAACCATAGGTTGAAGAGGCACAAGACTGTGTGGTCCTGGCATTCAATCCCGTACCACCAACCGCTGCTCCATATAGAACCTGAGAGAATGATGAATCTGGATGGGTCGTTCTTGTAATCCGATTCAATCCGTCATATGTTGGCGATTCCAGACCATAAGTGGGGTCACTCGTTGAGCGGTAAGGATGAGAACTACTCGCCAAGCGACCTGACGTATCGTATGTTGTGTCGATCGTCGTTTGTCCCCCCGGGTCGTTGACCATATAGGAATGAGTAAGGCGTCCTAGGTTATCCAGGGCAGACTTGTCGTGTCGACAGCTCGTGCAGGAACTTGAGGCGTTGGAGTCTGTGATCCCTAAATATGAATCTAGTTGGGTGTCAGTAGAGCCATAGGCATTAAGAACCCACGGGCGACCCATACTCAGCGCAGGGCCAAATTGATGGGTCAATCGGTCAAGTGAGTCCAAGAAATGATTGAAGCTGTTAGCCCCATTCGAGTCGCTAGTTGAGGCACGTTTTCCCGAACCATAATAGTATCCGAACGTTGCCATGCCGACGAGGGGTTGATTCATCGATGTCATATACGCATTGGTCGGAACAGAGGTCTGATATGTCGCTGGAGGATTTGCAGCGGAGCTGTCCTTAAAGAAGTTGTCGGAATAGCCGAAACCCGTCGTATTGTTGAGAGAGTCCGTGGCGCTGAGCAGATTTCCCGTCGTGTCGTATTTCATCGTCGTTTGTGCGTAAGTAGAACTGCAAGACGACACATTCGTGCAACGCTTGACCGAGGTGACATTTCCGCGAACTGTGTTGTTAATTCCGAAGTTAGTATCGTCGTGTTGAACGATTCCACTGGAAGGCGTGCTGTTTATGAGACTTCCAGAATCGTCGTAGGTAAAGTTGGTCTGGGCAAGTATCCCGCCGCTCCCGTTCTTGACTGTCCCTGACAAGATTCGATTGATAATATTCTTGGAAGTATACGGAGACGTAGTGAGATAGCCAAAATCAGTTTCGCGATCTGGATTAGTCGGCTGGGTTCCTGTATAGAACTTCCATTCTTTTACGGATATGACATTAACGTCATAAATACTATCATACGCATATTGTACGGCATTTGTGACGTTAACTCCGCCAGGGTTCGGCCACGTAAGTGTTGAGCTTACTTTTTGAATGTTGCTGTTGCCGGTACAAGGGGTAGGGCTGCATGCATTCGCGAAATTCCACGTGTTGACCTGAGTCGCTACTAGAGTGGTCGCCCCGGTGTAGTACTGGATTTTCGCTGCCCACGCTCCATTATTAAGCGTAAACGTATAATATGTTGTGTCCGTGCTCGGTTTAGAGACAATGACTTCTTGCTGGCATCCCACCTGGCCGGACCCACAATTGGTGATCACGTAGGGAGCGTAACTCCAAGTCCCTCCCCCGGAAACGCGGCTGTTAACCCAACGATTTATGTCGCCGAAAGAATCCTTGAAATTCGTATAGCCGTAAGTGACTTGTCCTCCAGTTGGCAAAGTGACGGAACTTAGTTCTCCGTAGGAATCGTATCCAAACAAATAGAAGGTATTGTCCGGCAGGGTAATCTTCTGAATGGCGGTGAGCGATCCGGCGTATTCGTGAGCGCCTGTCAGGCTAAATGCCGTGTTAACAGAAATCGATTCGGTAGTTACTGTGTACCGACCTGTCAGATCCTGCGAGTTCAGCACGTCATAACATGTTTGATTAGAAGATCCATTGCAATTGAGCGTTCTCTTAACTGGCATTCGTCCGAGTGTGTCGAACGGAATGTTTCCGTCCATGATCGGATACTGCTCGGTCCCATCCGGAGCATATACAACGGCATTCGTGTAATTTGTGACCTGCATGGTGAAGCCGGATGAGTCCGTCGCGCTTCCACTAGGTATGTCGGTTGCGCAGCTAGTTCCGGCTGCCTGGGTTGTGATCGCATAACTGTGGACTACGTTGTTCGGGTCTTTCCAAGTAAATGAATTATACACATAATAAATAGTTCCTTGACAAGTATCCTGCATAGGATTCGAAGCATAATTAATTGAGCCCGGATTCGCGGAGGTTCCAAAGACAAAAAAGTTTCCGTTAGTATCTTTCACAACTGGGTAGACTTGGGTGCCGTCGGGTGCGTATATCGTAGCTTGCGTATAGTTTGTTACTTGCATGAAATAGCCAGTTGAATCTGTCGAATAGCCACTCCCATTTGGAACTTCCGAATTGCAGTCGTTACCTTGGGGAGGTAGATCTGTGTATGTCGTCACAGGAAAGGTATGAGCAGTTCCATTCGACTCGATCCACGTGAACTGAGTGTACTGTGTTTGGTATGTCCCACCTAAGCCGCAGTCAAGAGATTGAAGTGGGGAGAAATATACAGAACCAGGATCGGCAGATGTGACGACGCGCCACCCCGCCTGGGAGGGGAAAATATTGGTGGGCGTCCAATTCGGAGAGTGGAGCCAGATTCGACTATCATAAACTAAACTAGCAGCGAAAGGCCGGACACCTCTTTGAGGGAAGACACCAAGTGGAATCTCCAGGTGAAGATTTCCGTTCGATAAATCAAGTGATCCCGATTCAACGGGCAAAGAAGTGGCAAACGCCGGGTTACCCGCCTGATACTGGTAGTTTTGAGCAGCGGATCTGTCCGCTCCCAGACCAAGGGCGCAAACTAGAACACAAATCGTGAGGTAACATGGCACAAGTTTTCCTGAGTGCTTTGCGGCGGGCGCGTAGATTGAATCTACTCGCCTGAGTGGGCCAGCAATTGGGTTCCCCATTGAGGACCTCCGGAACTGGACATGATGCCAAACTCGGATTCGCATAATTGCTCCCATCAACGAATTTCGGCACACAGATACTTCATAAATAAATTTGGTTCGGGATTAACCTAAAGGAGCGCAGGAACGAGCAACCATGCTCGTTCCACCATTAGGGCGTTCTTAGGGACGTGCTTATAGCTTTACAGTCTTTACGTGTCAAGTAAATTAACGCAAAAATTTGAGGCTGTGGAAAATTGCCGAACACTTCAGAAGCACCTGACCAATCTGAGCGACCTTTTTTCAGTGATCTCTGGGGTCACGCCATTCTCAATTCGTGGTCTTATAACCCAGAATTGACGGATAGGGCTCGAAATTGCCAAGGACATAAGTTGTCGGGCTAGTTGTAAGGTCTTTTATGAAGTAAGTGAACAGCGGGCTTGCAGCGTAGGTAAACAGTGGGCCAATCGATATAGACCTGCCTCCGTGTGAAATCTCAATCGCCGTTGGTGCTCCATTGGGAGCAGCGACGTTAATATTCTGAATAGTGATGGCGGCACCGCCCCAGATTTTAACCGGTAGATATGACTTCTCCGACCCGAGCACGTTAATATTCACATTGAACGAGCCGTTTGAGGACGATGAACCTATCAGGATGGCAGGATTTGGATCACCGTCTGTATCTTTACTTGTTCCTGCTGAATTAACATCTTCAGACCGTAATACGTCGATATTACAGGCACCCGCATCAATTTCCACTCCCGGTCCGATCACGATACCCAACACTTCTATAATGTTCTCTCCGTTCACGCTGCTGACGTTTCCAGCGTTGTTTGCGATCCATAGTCCACGCTTCCCACAATTTGTGATCCAGACGTTGCCCAGGGATGTCCCTTGAGCGCCATTAATGACGACACCTGACGACATTGAATTCGTTCCGGAGTATTTTCCTCCCTGACAATCCACCGAGATGTTGTGAAGCTGTGCTCCATAAGTTGTGTTCGGAGAACCTGCTGACCCAACCGCTTGAAGATCAATGACCCATTTTTCCGAGGAACCGGAGACTCCATCTTTCAAATATATGGTACAACCGGTGTAGGACGGGCACTCGTATGAGACCCACGGCGACCAGTAGAGTGTGTCACTTACAACGTAGCGGCCCGGTGAGAGAAGAAGCTTTCCTGTTCGTGCAAGACTTCCATTTTGTAGCTGCTGTGTGCCCTGATCGAAATACACCAAGTTTGGTAAAGCGGCCAGCGCTGCGTTGAATGCCGCCAAATTGTCAGTTCCTGAGACTGTTCCGGGACCTGTCGTCCCGTCCGCAACTGCGCCGAACCATTCCGGGCGAGACACAGCTTGGTTACCAGGAATCGCGAACTGGACAGTGCCTGAGCCCGCGAACATCTTGTATAGACCATCGACTAGCGGTCCAGAAATCGTCAGGGTTTGTCCAGAAGCAATCGAGAGAGTTGCTCCTTGGTCTATTCGTAATGTCACCCCGGCCGGAACATCGGCACTGGATGGTACAGATAGAACACCAACCGAGGGAGTTACTTCGATTGTTCCTGCCGAACCGGCGCAGGCGATACCTTGAGCGAGAGTCGTATGGGTCACACCATCCACGTAACAGACGCCATTTTGGGCGATAGACCGTGAGGATATCCAAAGCATGAGGATAGCAAGCAGCCAAAATTTCATCCTGAGCCTCCAAAGGGTGTGCGTGTTACTCGACTACACCATTTACGATATTTGACGCAGACTGGACAATAGTTGCACCGCCATTCACCGTAAACGCTCCTTCGCCATTAAAATAATTGTTCTTAATTGTGAAGTTGACTCCGCCAGATCCGAGATTTATTCCGGTTCCGTGATTATTGTCAAACCTGTTCCCTTCGATCTGGATCTGGGCGCTCCCAAACGTTTCCACAGCATTAGTATTCGCGCTGACTTCCTGAAAGATGTTGTCCATCAGTCTAACATTCGCGATGTTGCTGGAACTGTTGCCCTGAATCCTGACAGCAGCAGCTGGGGGAGGCGTTTGACCACCACAGGCTTGGACCGGAGCCCGGACGATATTGTTAGCCACTGTGCCGGTGTCAAGATAATTAGAGCCGCCGGCGATCAAGAAAATACCTCTACAAATCGGACCGACAGTAACATTTCCAGAAATGATTACATTCGTCTGAGGATAAGCTTGCCCGTCCCAATCTATTGGCCCCGAGCTGTTCAAGGTATTGTGCGATACCGTGACGTAGCTCCCGATCGTCTCGATGCCAAGAGCATTTGTGTTGCTAATGGTATTTCCGATCACGCTTCCAAAGCTCGCTCCTCCGATTGAAATACCGAAAACTGATGTATTCGTCGTGTCCGGGCCGTTTATGATGTTGTCCGAGACGACGAATTGCTGAATTGCTGTGCTAACGCTCGCGCCGTAAAGCTCAATGCCTAGAGTGTCGACCGAGCCTCCGTCCCCCACCAATACGCTATTGTGCGATACATCGAGCTGCAGAATTCTCTGCGCGTTGGATGCTGCAAATTTGAAACATCCTGTCGTGCTCTTTGTGGCGTCACAGCGATTGTGATGCACAAATATCCGCGAAGAAGCTCCGTTCGTACTCACCACGTTGATCGCACCGTCATTAAGATTGCCGGAGCCACCCGCGTCATTGCTGAAATTGTTTTCCGCGATCTCCACATTCAGCCAGTTAAAACCGTATATGCCCGGATTTGACGTGTTCTGAATCGTTGAATTTTTGACTACAACGTTGGCCACCTGGAACCCAGATTGCGCATAGAGACTAATGCCATAAGTTCCAGCTGAGTTGTTGGCACGGTTACCGTCAACTATGCATCCGTCGACAATAATATTGGAATCTGTAGGACCGTTCAGAGTCGCGTGCTTGTTTTGAAGCACGGCGGTGAGGTTCGCCCCTGAAGCCTGCTTGATCACTGCCGCCGCCTCGCACCGGAGGGTAGTGTTGGAGTAAAGGAACGCGGTGGCAGAGAGATCGCGCTCAAGGTTCGGTGGCATTATCGCAGTTCCTGCGTGTGTCCCCGTACCCGTCGCTGCGTCGATACATTGCTGCAGTGTCGCGTATGCGTCGCAGTACGCAATGTTCGTTTGCCCCATAGCCTTCGGGGTCGCGAACATCAGTACTATCAGGGCAGCCCAAACGATTCGCATCATAACGATTTCTCCATAAGGTGTACTTGAACGTCCTGATTGAAATTTCTATTTTTGAGTCTCCAGGTCGCAATAGTTACTCATGAAGTTACGGACCAAGGTCAAACTCTTAACGACTGTAAAACCAGCCAGCGCCCTTGCGGACTGGATCAGTAGAGTGGCCGCCTGCGGAGAACTCGTTGGTGCCGTGGAAGTTTGCGGACCTCCTACGGAAGAGTGAGACATCGAACGGGTTGAAGCAGCGAACGCGAGGACTTTGATTCGCATAATTGCTCCAAATTACGAATTTAGGCGCACAAATACCTGGCGATTAAATTCAGTTTTGGTCCGACCTAAGGGAGGGCAGGAACGGGCGACCAAACCCGTTCCACCATTAGAACATTCTAAGGCATATGCCTATATCCTTACGACCTCTCTGTGTCAAGTAAATAACTGTCTATATTTGAGGCTGTGGAAAACACTGCTGAAATTCTGGGGTTCGACGGCGAGTTGCTTCTTAAGTGGATATAGATGCACCTTCCCATCCGCAACGACCGCAACATACTTTCCCCGCTCCAGGAACTGCATCGTCTCTTTCCTGGTCTCGGATCTTTGCCCAGCGAGATTTCGTATCGGGGTTTTGTTCGAGGCCGCGCAGGTCTCTTCTATCGAAATGAAAGTCGCTCTGCTTGAGTTTTCACTTTCTTGTTGATCGGCGGCTCGACCTTCAGGACCCCGAGGGGATGCTCGTCAAATCCCCGGAAAGGACAGCAGCGGCGATCTAAAAAACAAAAAACGGACGTGTCCGGAAAGCGGCCCTCGGGTTAGCTCGCGTTCTGAAGCAGCCGGAGGGTTTTCATTTACCAGCTAGCGCGTTAACTCGGTTTATAATCAGCGAATGGATGCTTCAAACTCGTGGTGGGCCGTCGCTTTTTCTGGGTCCGGAATAGTTGTCCTCGGCTGGATCGGTAATTTGATCTATCGGCACTTCAAGAAAGAAAAGGACACGTCGAGCCAAACCATAGTCAATTCAAATATCACTGGGCCTGTCGCTGGCCGGGATGTGCACATCGGGACGGTAAACATCACACCACCGTCATCGATCCCTTCTGTGGCAGAGGAGCACTATCATGAGCGTCCGACGCCACAAGAGATGAAGGATCAAATCCACAAAGTTCCGATGTATTCCCAAGAAAAAATCGCTGCTACCTTTGAAGGTCTAAAAGTCAAATGGACCGGAGTCGTCAAGGGCGTTCGAGAACTTTCAAACGGCATTGTCGATTTCACGATGAAATGTGACGGACCGTTAGTTTGCATGAAGGTGAAAGTCGACGACTATCCAATCTTAAAGACGGTGCGAGGCGAAGGCGACGAACTGGCAACAGTGACAGGAACCATCGACTACGTTCAGACCAATGGACTGGTACACCTCAAAGATGTGAGGCTGACTTTTTCTTTTCGTCCAAGAATCGAACCATTGGAGTCGACACAACCAGACCACAGTTCTGTGCCTCAGAAACATTCCGCGATGGTGACTAGGTCGGACACCTCTTCTCACGCACTCAAGTTCAACAACAAAGATCGGGTCAAGATAAAAGGTTCATATTTGGTTGGCGTAGTCGAACAGATTCGCACTGTGACCGGTGGCGAAGCTATGTACTGGATCGAATTTAATTCTGATTTTTCGACACGCGTGTGGGCTAAGGAAGACGATTTGGAACGAGTCTGAGAGTTCGATCCAAAAGCATCTCTTGAAGATTTTATGTCCTGCAGTTGCATCACAAAAATTGAGCGAAGCGCGAAAACCGAGGGCGAAGGTCTTACGAACACTGGCGAGATCGAAGGCAAGTCGGCACTTTTTCAGCCGCAAGTCGTTTTGTTCTGTCGGCGTTCGCCCTTGATTTTGAAAGTTGAAAAAAGTCATTTGGTAAAATGTGTTCAATGCTGAATAGAGCGGCAGACACATGAACACGAACGACAACATAGTGAACAAGTACGATAGACAGCGCGGGAGCTTGGAAGGTGTCGCACGGTTTACGAAGCCTTCCACGGTCAAGACGGTGGAGCAGATTACAGGCCGGGCCGAGACGTTCATTGTCGAGAGCGCGAGGCATGATGAACTCGGGACCTTCGTGTTCATCGAAGCGTTGGATGCGGCTGGCGTTGTTCGACTGGCTCTGCCTCCGAAGGTTGTGGCAGCTAACAGCAGGCAACAGGACGCGCTCACCGCGAAGTCGAGGAGTATCGCCGCGAAGACGCTGGCGCAGGCGAGAAAAGATCGCGGAGAGGTCCCCGGATTCATGAGAGCCAAGCGTGCCTGGCAAAACCGGTGGTGATATTCTATAGAGGGCGACCGGAGCAGCTTTGCATCACCGGACATCCAAATCGGGAGCCGATTTTTTAGTGGCGTCTCTGAGTCGCCACACCTGCTACACGGCTCCCCACATCTCTAGGCCGGAACAGTTGCATGGCAAAGAATTAGCGGTTGCCCCAATTTTTAACCCCCAGCACCCGGCAGGGGGAGGTTTATTTTCTCTGGGTCCCTCCGCACGGGTCCCATCCCAATGAATCCTCAGTTATACTCTTTCGCAATAATATGAACGGTCCAGCAACTTCTCAGTGGTATCAGTGGATTTTTTCAGGTGTCGGAGTTCTTGTGCTCTCGTGGGCCGGTATGTGGATATACCGTCGCTACCTACAAGGGGAAGAGAAGTCCGGGCTAGAGCAGCAACAAATCGAGGGCGATTCCGCGCATCCGGCATCACTGGTCAAGATTTCCAATTCCACTGTAGGTGGCCCGGTCGCAGGGCGCGACATGAGCATCGGAACATACGTTCGACAAATTACTACTGTGTCAGAACAGCAGAATGATGAGTACGGTGAAAGACCAACTCCAGCAGAGATAGTTGGCGCAATCGAGAAGGTCCCTTTGTTTCATCAAAATTCAGTTGCCGATAGCTATGTTGGCTGCAAAGTACGCTGGCGGACCAAACTCGTTAGTATTCAACCGCTTCCTTCACCAAAAGAAGTTATCGTAATTTTCATGTCTGAACAACTGAGTGTGATGATTTCTACGATAATTCGCTTGTCGGAATATCCACTTCTTAGAAATCTAAATCATGGCGAATTTGTAGAAGTCGCCGGAACGATTTCCCGTGTTGCGACCGGTGGAGACGTTCAGCTTAAGGATGTGAAATTGAGGTTCAGAGATTCCGCGACATAGCTTCTTTACTTTTTGATCCGAACCACGCCAACAGCAACTCCCCGCCGTTCGCGCTCCGGCAGTTTCAAACGCGCCTTCTCCGCCTGATCTTTTGTCTTGAATGGCTTCGACAACAACGTGATCTGACCATCGATGTACTTGAAGAGCAGCCATCGCCCGGAATCGTGGTAGCCACAAGGCTAATGGCTTAACGAAACGAGGTCTGAAGACTCGTCGCCGCGCAATGTGTCAGCGCTGCTACTGTTCCAACCTTGGTTCGTACTCATTGACACTGACACAGGCGTATCTTTATTTGGGTGGGCGAGAACGTGAAATTGCAGGCCGCGGAACGCCACCTGGCCGGGACTGAAGCCAGAAATTAAATCGATGCCATCAACGGCTACGTGAAAGGATGCAATAAGAGCAGGCCCTCCAGTGGGCACAGCCAAGTCATAGTGCACACTTACGATATTTTGGCTCTTCTCAAAAAGTATCCTGTACTTGATAGGTGTGTACTCGCCTGGTTGTTGGCGTGGTGCTGATTTAATTTCATTGGAAAGCGAACATTGAGATAGCAGGCCATCTGCCGGAAGATGTAATTGATGGAGTCCAGCAAAAAAGTTCAAACCCTTACAGGTTGCTTGGCTGTCTCCAGGTTTGATCAACTGAAGAATTAAACTCGACTCCTCTTTTGATTTCTCCAATGCAACAGAGGTCCGATTATTATATGCAGCAACAATTATGTTACCGACAAGGGCGATTGCTGCGGCGAAGAGTCCCAGGACAGTGGGGTTTAGCCATTTCGACCGAGAGGACTCAAGTTCCTTCCCGGCCAACTCGCGCTCCTTAAGCTGAAGCTCACGTTCTCGAACCTTTGATTCAAGGTCGAGCTTTCTTTCATCGAGAGAGGCAGTATTACTCTCGGAGCCTGACGGAACATGCTTGGTCCGGTCCATATGACAAAGAATGTAACACAAGATGACGTTGACTCTGGAATTCCTAGATTTTGAGAGGCGGTACAGACAGGAGAAGCGGCAAACTCAGTTTACTTTTTCTGTTCCCACAGGTCCATGAAGAGTATGACAGGCCTTATGAGCGCGGCGGGATTGTCGCACGTTCGATTATTAGCTTGATCTCTTTCGCTGGAATCCGGACCAGTCGGCCAAGCTTTACATACGTGATCTTTCTTTTAGACACCCAGGCACGGACCGTACTGGAACCCACTTTTCCGCCTATCGCGTTAATCGGCAATATTGCAATAGTACCGCGTCTGCACATGCATGTAGGTCATAGGCTGCTTAGAAAAATCATTTGCAAGACTATGTCTTTTCGGATAGCTAAGGGTTGAACCGTCCCTCCGTGATTTTCAATCAGGTAATAGTTTGAATCATCGTAGGCCACGAGTCGTAGGAAACAGTTTCGGCTCGATGAATAGAAATAATTGTCCTGGGCTTTGCTTCCGGCGGTTGATAAGTTTAACGGCCCCTTGCTTTCCAGATTGACTATGGGAAAATCTTTCATTTTAACCACGGCAAATCCCTTTTCAAGGCCCGGAAATTCGGGAGCAATTCTGGTTGAGACCTTTTGTCCTGTCTGATAGCCGAGATCAAAGAGTGCCGAGCTATGAACAAAGAAAACAAAGAACACGACAAGGCCTATGATCGTTATCCTATTGGGACGTTCTGTGCTGAGGGACCGATACGAAAAGCCCACGAGCAATGGGGCAAAATAACTTCCGTAAGTCAAAAAAGTGGAAAATATTCCCCAGTGGCTAGGCCAACTATATCCGATGATCGCAATCGCCGCTAAGAAGAGGCCCGATGCCAAAACTACTCTCGCAGCTCTCCTGTCTGATGATTTCACTTGGTTGGACCAAAAAAAGCCCAAACCTAAGTTGAGAGTAAACACCAATGTTTCTTGATGTCCAATAGTTGGGAAAAAGTCAAAACTCGTTCTGAACGTCATTATCTGTGGCGGGAAACCTATGCTGGTCATTAGCCCACGTGCAAAAGAGAAGGCGGAGTCGGCAGCGATAAATACGCTTATGGCCGAAAAGGCCCCGATTACAGCAGCAATTTGACCCAGGTCAAAGGCCACTTTGCTCGATGCGCTAACCTTGTCGTTCATAGAAGTTTCCTCGTGACCCCCTGCTACCAGGCTTTATGAACTCCTGATTCGTTGGGTTAATGTAGGCTCTGTCCCATTTGGTCGGACCAACACTTGGGTGGCATACATTGTTTGTGGGACTGTCACTCTGGCTGCCCTACCTCAATTACTTCATATCCCGACTCCAGATGGTCCTTAAACTCTTTGGCAACTTCGACGCCAGGAATACCGCTCAAACTGCCAAGGATGCTGTTCATGACTTTGAATCCCGGCTTGAGCCACTTTGCAACTTTTTCCGCTAGCGATTCATTCTGGTTGTATGTCAGGACCGCTTTTTTCATTCGACTTTTATGAAAAACGACAGACCCTTCTTTCAAATCCAACATGGCACCAACAAATCCTGCGTTGATGAGCAGCCTTCGGTATTTGGGTGAGGGAGTCGCAGTTTGAAGTACGGCTTTCGCCTTTTGTAGTCCTTCGTTTGCGATAGGCCAACTCTTAATGATCGGTTCCCAAAGTTCGGGTGGAACCGGACATTTTGACTTCACCAACAATTCTAGAGTTTCCCGAATACTCTCAAGTATTTTGACGACTCGGTCAAAATCGTCTTCGTTCCCACCACCTCGATTGCGATGGCGTCCTCCCGGAGGCGCTTGACGGGAATCGGTTACTTCCAAGTTTAGTTTTCGTCTCAAAGGGCCGCCTAGTGGCATCATCGGGATTTCAGACCGCTCGGATTTCTTTAAAACGGCGTCGATCTGTCTCAGAATTTCGTCCGCGTCTTGGCGTAGGCGTTCTACCTCTGCGTAAACTTGTTCGAGAGTTTTGTCCTTCGAAGAGCCGACCGGGTCATCGGTTTTCTCACTCGACTTGTTTCTAGGTGGCCGGGATCTGAATTGTTGCGCCATCATGTCACCTCATTGGGTACCGGATACAATATCAAGTCGCCATCCGAGAAAAAGGTGATTTGGCGGATTCTGCCACGCTGGTTTATATCAGCGAAAATCCCAGTGCGAATTAATTACGGATATTAAACTTCATTGCCTTGGTTCATCGCCTCGCCGAGCGAGCACCCGGCAGCTACATGCTCCTTGTATTCTTTTGCTACTTCGAGGCCGGGGATGGCCTTCAACAAACTACCCAAAAAGCTATTCATGATTTCGAGTCCGGGCTTTGTAAATTTGAATACTCTTTCAATGAAACCCGGTCGTTGGTTGTAAGTGAGCCAGACCCTGTCGATACGGTCCAAGTGGAAGTTGAGCGACTGCACCTTCCATGCCAATACGGCTCCCGTCATACCCGCGACCTGCAACTGTGGCACTAGTGCCTCACGTAGGGTTTCGTTACTCAGAATCTCAATTGCGTCTTCAAAGCTTTTGTTGGCGTCCTGCCAACCCTCAAGCATCACGGCGTGGATTTCTTGCGGCATCACTGGTGGGTCAAAGTGGACGAGTGTACGCAAGGATTTCCGAATTCGCCGAAGCGCGGCAGTCAGGACATCAAAATCATCCTGCCCCGGGTTCTGTCGGTCGCTCAGAATGCCGCCCCCTCCGCCGATGACTCCGCCTGCGGTGGCAAGGGCAAAAGCCCCCTCTTGCGCTTTGGTTGACATCGCTTGGCCTCCGGTGCCAGAACCCTATATTAACTTAACCAGAAAGGGAACCACAATCTTGGCTGAGACCCTATGGCGGAATCTGTCACCAGATCGCCGGGCTGGAGAAAAGTCCACCTCATTGAAACAACTTCGGACTCTTCAAAAGAGCGTTAGAGATCAAGAGAGCATAAAACGCGTCGATAAGAGAGCTTGAGTGCTCTCGCTCCAATATAGTCCAACGACAAGCTTGCCCATCTCGAAGAGGGTCGGACCGCGGGTAGGTTCTACTTTTGAACGTTCCGGCATCAGCGCGATTCTAACCCGAAAATGCTTGATTCGGCGGCTGGAAGGCGCGGCCAGAAATGAAACTCACCGCAATAGCTTCAATACTCCGCATGACCGCCGCTGAGATGGAAGCGTTAGCAGCACTCGGAGAGGACATGGATTATCCCAATGAAATGGTCCCGCCCTTCATCATCAGTTGGCTGACGGACCCAAGTATGCTTTCGACGCTTTTGAGAGCGCTAGCAGCCGACAAATTGCCACGAAGGTCGGACGAGCGGACACGCTGAGAAACAATCGAACGAATGGGAGAGGCGCTAGTAGGCGTCGTCGGCCATTTCGTTCCTCATCAGCAAAATTCTTTTGGCTGGAATACCTTCGCCAATCTTAAAGAACCTCGTTCTATCTTCAGCATGAAAGGCTTCGTAGATAGTTCTTGTTTGGTAGCTATTATTCAGGGGTCGCAGGCGATAATTCGCGCAAACGATTAACACTGGGAGAACATATCCATTATCTCCCTGATTGGGGAGACGATTGGTCACGCCAGAATGGATGAGTCCAACTGCAGCTCCGTGCCAGTCGAAAGACTCGCCTGGAAATACAACAAACTTTGGATAGAATTGTGGAACCATCCCTGCCGGAGAATCACAAAAGCGCTTCTGCTCAGAGCTTATTTCGCCCCAATATTTCCCACTGTCCCATAGGGGGAAGAACAGTTCAAAACTAGTTGCGACATCGGCTACCGAATGTCCAATGTTTTTCATAGAAATTATGAGTTGGAACGTAGCTTGTTGGCTCACATCCTTGTACGGTCCATAATCTCTATAGGGTCCAATTTGTTGGAAGCTGAGAGCAGGTATAATCGGGCTATCTCCCGTAGTCTGTACGTCGAGGATTTTTATCCAAGGCCTTTCGGAGAGTTCAAGTTGCTTGGCCGTTGTTTCGGCAGCGTATTTGGCGGCGTCCGCGCTTTTCTTGGTAGCCCACCACATACCGCCATTGACTATCGTGTAGACCGCGAGCAACAGCGCTGTCACTTTTTCTACACGAAATCTTTTTTCATCGCGCTGCTCTTTACGTTCCTCTCTCGCTTCCCGGTTTTTATTGGGGGTTGGAGTTGACGGACCTGCATCAACTACCACATGAATCGGAGAAGCCGTATTTTGCTCAAGTTGAATTGCATCATGGTCACCATCTTGTACATGTTGGGAACTGCCGGATGGTTTATCCGAAGGAGTACGCAATTTTGAAAAAAGCCAAACCCCGAACGCGCCAAACAAAAGATAGGATATGGACCGCACCAACGGAGGGCTTTGTGAGTCTCTTTCAGGTTCCAAAGGCTGGCTCCCTGAATCACCAGGAAGGATTCGCTTCCTCTAAGTATTAACCGTTAGGTTCATTATAGCTGGACGCAGCATGCTAATAACAACTCGTAGCCACGGAGCCGTCAAAGCGCACATACAGATGTTTGAGATTGGTCGGGACACGGCTCAGACTGACAATTTCCCGAATAACTCTTCTACGAGGCCCCTAGAAAAAGTGTATTTACCTAAGTTCTTGGAGTCCGTCGAGACATCCGCGACGGCTGAATGTGGAATCAGGAAAATTTGTGAACCATCCAGTGCCACCTCGTTGTCTGCCCCAGCTAGATACACAACCGCAAGAACATCGTAAATTCGTGCGCTGTTCGGTTTTGTATAAGCGCCCTTTGTCGTGGTCCGCACAGAGACACTTCGAAATTCTTTACCATTGACCGCGATCAGATCATTCCCAGAATCTTCGATTGGAGGAGCCGCCTGGACTCCGTATTGCAGCAACCGGATTTGGACGAGTAACTCCCCAAAGAGACCCGTCAGGTTGTTTTCAGGGAGAGGGTTCGACATTGCGCTGTGCCGTCCTATTTTCAGTCAGTGATAAACTATCACACATGCCGCTCACTAAAGTCGAACAAGATATCTGTCAATTCATAGTCCTTCGATTACTGACCCAAGGTGAAGTCACGAGCAGGCAGGCTTTGCTTAAACAATTCAAAGGGTCCCTTGCTGACGCGCTTCGAAAATTAGTGATCGCGCCGTTTTAAGGGCCGTTGAGCAGGTCTCCGGCCACGAGACTTACCTCCCGGGAGCAATTGCGTTTCACTATTGTCATCAACCCGAAGCCGAAGAGTTTGCGCGGAAATCCACGGAAACCGTCATGCACGTTCTTATGGTCATTTATGAACGGGAATTGGATAAGGAACCTCAACCACAACGACAGTTTTCGCCTTCGGACGTGGAAGCAGAGGCCCACAATTTGGATTTGAAGCTCGATTCGCAACTGACCCGAATCGGACTTTATTTTGCCGATGAATTGAGTGTCTTTCCTTCACTACGAAGGGACTCAAATCAAGTTTTTCTTACGTCCTTCCAGATTGGTGAGCAGATCTATGAAGTGTTGAAAAATAGCAAGCCCTGGGATTTGCTGATCGAGCGAGGTCGTGTTTCCGTCGAGAACTACCCACATGGGAGATCATTGAACTCGATCGATATTTCCGAGCAGCCTCAAGATATATCTGATTTGCCGAAGAAGGAAAAGCAAATCGCAGATGTTGGTAGTTTTCTCACGCGAAAGGCCGGAATCGCTCTTTTGGTGATAGACCTCGATCACTTTAAGACTGTGAACGATACAAAAGGGCACCAGGAAGGTGACGCTTGTCTTGACCGTGTTGTAAAAGAGATCGGGCGGGTTCTAGGCAGAAAAGGAATTCTTTATCGTTGGGGAGGCGATGAGTTCGCTGTCTCGCTGCCTGATTTTTCTACTGAAGAGGCTCATGCTGCAGCGGAACGAATTAGGAGTGCCGTGGAGCAAGCGAAGCCAGGGACTGATATGCCAGGGACTGATATGCCAGTGACGACCAGCATTGGCGTCAGTGGGAGCGACCAAATGACGAACGCATCGGCAGAGGATTTGCTGGAAGCTGCTGACAAAGCGATGTATACATCAAAACGGCAAGGCAAGAATCGCGTTACGTCTTGGTCCGTAGCTAATGGGGGAGAGCAGCTTCCCCAAAGTCTGGCACAGCACGAATCTCAAATCGGGACGCGAGCGATCTCGGCACGCATCGGGGTACCCACTGACAGAAAGGCCGAATTGAGAATTCACGCTTTCGAACAGTCATGCTTCACCCTAGTTACCAATTCTCAGGATCGTGGCCGACTACTCGGCATGCACGTTAATCTAGACATGGCTCTTGAAAACCGTGGGAATAAGGGAGCGACGGTTCAGCGGTACGACCTATACGTTCAGGAAACCGCCAAAACATATCAGAATATCCGGCCTAATCTCAGCTTCATCGATATTCAAGGGAGACACAATATTCGCAACATCGGCAGCGAACCGAAAATCACGACCGATGGCCTTATTAGAGTGCAACCGGATACAACGACGGCGCGAGGATTCCTGCCGTTCTATCCATTAGATGCGCCAATCTCCATAGACGGGCCTGTGCACTGCCGATTGACGTTCACTGACACGGACGGAAACTCTACATCCCAGGAGTTTGAGTTGCGTGAAGTGTGAGACTAGCTCAACTTTGATTCTTCGCTGCACGGTCGTTTTCTGATCATCAACTATGAAACGGGCAGGCTGCTGTCATTGGTGATATGCCTGAGGTTTTTGCGAAGTTTCTCTAATTCGGAAGAGTGCCCCATGCATCGCAGCAACTGATTCAGAACGATGCCGACTGTATCGGAAAGCGAAGACTGCAAATCAGGATATGTAAAATCAGCTTGGGCTTGTCCTGCCGTTTGTGGGTTTTTTACTATCGCAATAGAAGTTCGGTCCAGTGGAAAGAAAAGGCTCCCCTGTGCTCTTTGGTAAAATAACGGCGCGAATCCTTGTGAATTCATTTGGAGGTTCAGACTTCGTACATGTAACTCCGCTTCGAGCCGAAACGCTCCAAAATATCCCGTGTACTTCCAGAACTCCCGCACGATCTTTCCGACAAGAGAAATGTCTAGCGCAACGTCGTATAGACTCCACAGCGCCTCACTACCAGTTACGGGCCACCTGGTCTGTGTTACAAAACCGATGTCTCCTGAAGTGGAAAGATGCCAACGTCGCTCATAATCATGAGCCTTGTCGATAAAATGCATTTCGAACCAATCGCGCCATCGAGGAAATTCAATGTCCGCTTCCTTTTGGCTGACCAAGGTCTGAAGTCCCGGAATCTGCTCCGACACAATTTCGGAAAACCTTCTCTCCAGGGCAAGGTCCAATGGCATAGGAGAATGAGCATAAGGGCATATTGCGATTCTAAAAAATGTTTCACTCCGGGTGCGTGGGCTGGTACCTCCAGCAACAGTTACGTACATTCGATTCCGAATCGGTACCAAACGAGCTTCGATTTCCGCAGCAGGAGCCTGATTCTTCCTCTTCCGGTCGAGGAGGGCACGTAACTGCGATGCATCAGCAGGCGCAGATTGATCTTCAATGCGAACATACACAGGATGAGGCTCTCCCTTTTTAGCTAACAAGCAAATTTCCGGCGTCTCCCGGACCCTGACTACAGATAGCTTTCGCCCGGCGTCAGTTGGCAAGGCGCATTCAGCAATTTCAAATTGGGGACAGGGAAACAAATTCGCGGCAATCATGCTGGCAATTTTTGTCTTCCACTCACCCTGAACGAGTACGCCAGCCAACTTATCAGGGCGTCCGTCTGTCTCAGTTACTCCCACAATGAGAAGGCCGCCAAAAGTGTTGGCAAAAGCAGCCACAGAACGGAGAAATCGGTCACTCACATCCTCCTTGTAATCGAGAAGATATCCTTCACGAGGCCGATCTCCGATTGGCCGCTCCATGCTTGTGAATTCGTAAATCAGCCGATACAGAGAGCTTCCGGGAATCGATTGCAAATTAACGCGATATAGATCGTCAGCCATTTTTCTCCGGGAAAGCGTAAGTGTAACATTCACAGGGACTGTTGCGTCCCAGTGCCAACTTTATGGGGGAACTGGCAGATGGCGCGGAGCCACTAAAAGCCTAGGAAACCATCGGGGCTGGGGACCCTGCTCCGACTGCATTTCAGTAATGGAGGTAGCGGCGGGACTCGAACCCGTTTAACTGGTTTTGCAAATGAGCGCCTCCCAAAGATCACTTGACTAGTACTGGTACTTCGTGATACCTTATTAGTACTGGAAGAACCGATCTGACCCGCTTAGGCCCGTGACGCGGGAATATCTCACGGACGGCTCTGCAAGACCACACGATGGCATCACGCCGCTAGCGACTCCCATAGCGCCAGTACGCAGTTAATGGCCCCCAAGAGCAACGAATACTACGGCAAGTCTCTCCCACCTAAATTGGGGCACGGACGCTGAGAACACGATCTTGGTGTGTCTCCATGCTTCAGCAGTCTATTGTCAATTCACTTGAACTGCCGCTTGAACAAGCGCCTGGCAGTTCCCTGCTCGTTCCCGCCCATGATATTGTTCCACCAGCAACGCCGGACAAGCGGAAAGGGCCTTCAATGGCTCGACGCGGTCAGGTGGGAACAATCACAGTCAGCGGTAAGTGGTACGTCGTTCGTTTTTGGAAGTATCCGGTCGGCAAGGCGAGAATCCACGCAAGTGAGAAAATCTGTCTTACCGACCCGAAGAGGGAAGGTTATCTTTCGAAGGGCGAACGCCGTCGTAGGGCAAACGAAATCGTCGCGGCTAGCGGAGTCAACGATGCGCAGGAATTCATCGATACAACCGTTGGCGTGACATTTCGTGAACAAGCAAAGAAGTTCCTGAATCATTCGATGAATCGAAAACGCAACCCGGTCAAGCCAGCCACATCAACGACGTGGCAAAACTGCGTCGATAAGTGGCTCAATCCGAATCTCGGTGATCTGCCGTTGGCGAGTATCAACAACCAGGTTGTAAAAACCCTGGTTGCAAAGATGCACGCTTCGGGTTTGTCACCTAAGACGATCTCGAACTACATCGGATTGGTAAAACTGGTTGTGGCTTCGGCAATCGGTGAGGATGGCGAGGAGTTGTTTCCACGCAAGTGGAATCACGACTTCCTCGATCTTCCCGTAATCGACAAACAGTATCAACCGACGTTTACTGCCGAGACGATGAGTACCATCGTTCAGAAAGCAGCCGGGCGGGAGCAGATGTTGTACCTACTTCTGGCCGGAACCGGATTGAGAATCGGAGAGGCTCTGGGTTTGGAGATCAAGCATGTTTCGGCGGACCGCAAGACGATTACGGTTGAACAGTCCTGCTGGAACGGGAAGATGCAGTCGCCAAAAACCAAGAACGCCTACAGACAGGTAGACCTGTGCCCTGCACTGGCCAATTTGTTCAACACGTTCATTGGCGACCGTGTGTCGGGTCTCGTATTCAGGAACCAGGGCGGCAGGCCGCTTTCGCAAACGAATCTCGTTCGCCGTTCACTTCACCCGATCTTGGAAGAGATCAAAGTGGAGAAGACGGGCTTCCACGCTATGCGGAGATTTCGTGCGACCTGGTTGCGGAAGCAACGGGCACCGGAAGACCTTATCCAATTCTGGCTTGGACATGCGAAGCAATCCATAACAGACGGCTATTCCAAGCTGGCAGAGGATGTGGAATTTCGGGCACAGGTAGCAGATTCAGTCGGCACAGGTTTTGTCGTTCCAAGCGCAGTGAGACCTATGAGACCTAGAAAGAAGAAGGAAGAAGTCGTGGAGGTTGCTGCTTAAGTGTTCAAGAATGACGAAGAAGAGTGGTGCGCCCTGGGTGATTCGAACACCCGACCTTCTGGTTCGTAGCCAGACGCTCTATCCAGCTGAGCTAAGGGCGCAACGAGATAAACAACTATACAAAAATTGTAGCATACGAAAGTCGGAGCATCCACCGGGGGCGCGGGAACTCAAAAGAAAAGCGCCGGCCCCGTAAAACCGTTCGGGGCGCAAAAAACGCGCCTCGGAAGGCCGGCCCTACATCAAGGATTAGGAGATTGCTGTGATGGACCCACAAAGCTGCGGCTATGCTCTTCCGCGCCGCGCCAGAGCAGCAGCACCAGCGCCACGATAGTCACAATCTCAAAGCCTGCCAGCGCCCACTGATAGCCGAATCGCTCGCGCAGCGCGTACTCGATCGTGTTGGTCGGCGCGGCAAACAAAATTCCCAACTGATACGCCATACCCGGCATCAACCCGCGCGCCGCGTCCGCGGCCAGTTCATTCAGATGCACCGGAATCACGCCCCACGCTCCCTGCACGCCCATCTGCATGAACACGGTGGCCACAATCAACACCGGCACGCTGCCCCCAAACGCCCAGAACGGCATCACCAGCAGGCACAGCCCCAGCGCCGCCATCATTCCCCTACGCCGACCCAGCGATTGGGACAAAAACCCAAAAATTATCGCGCCGATCACCGCGCCAACGTTGTAAATCATGGCGATGTTCGCCACGCTCGACGGCGCCACCTTGTGGATCTCCTTCAGGAAGTCCGGATACAAATCCTGGGTGCCGTGCGAAAGAAACATCATGAACACCATCAGCACCACAAGGTACAAGAACCGCTTGTAATTCGCGGCCACCACGCGCAAGACGTCGCCCATGCTCCCCGCGCGATGATGCTGCCACGCTTCCGATTCCGGTACTTTGGCGCGAATATACAATGCCAGCAGCGCCGGCAGCGCGCCCAGCCAGAACATCGGCCGCCAGCCCCACGCGGGCAACACAAAGCGCGTCGCGAGCGCCGCCAACAAATATCCAATCGAATAGCCGCTCTGCAAAATCCCGCTCAATATGCCCCGCCAACGAGTGGGCGCCGCCTCCATCGCCAGCGACGCGCCAACGCCCCATTCGCCGCCCATGCCGATCCCGAACAGCGCGCGAAGAATCAGGAACACCGTGTAATTAGGCGCAAACCCGCAAGCCAACTCGATGATCGAAAAATAAATCACGTTGGCCATCAGGGGAATGCGGCGTCCATAACGATCGGCGAGCAGCCCAAAAATAAAGGCGCCGACGGGGCGCAGGGCCAGCGTGGCCGTGGTGGTGAAGATGATGGCTTTTTTCGAAACGCCAAAGTGCTGCGAAAGCGTGTCGTAGAGAAACACGATCACGAAAAAATCAAACGCGTCGAGCGTCCATCCGAGAAATCCGGCCAGCAAAGCGTGGTGTTTGCCTTTTGTCGGCGAGGGAGCGGTCATCCTAGGAAATTTTCCATTCCGCGGGCTTCGGCATCAGGCGATACAATGCCACACCACTTACAGCGGACACCAGCCCCAAAAATAATCCCGCCCCCAGCCGCCCGAAACACAACTGGCCAATGCTGAAGAGCGCGGTGTAAACGAAAATGCAGCCAATCAACCAACTCAGCAGATTCTTTCCCAGGTCGCGGGTCGCTTCTTCCGCGCCGCTCGCGCGCGCCACCGGGCCCCATCCGCGTACATCGGGGCGCACCTTGCGATAAAACGCCACCAGTGTTTGCTCGGGCTCCGCGGGAGTGAGCAGCGTAACCGCAAGCCACACCAGCGTGGTAACTCCGGTTGTGCACAACGTCGTCTTCGCGAAAACGACCGGATCCGATCCTTCAAAGGGCACCGGCCGCCCCACAAGGCTCATCCACAACGCATGGCTGTGCAGGGCCAGCGTGGTCGCCAGCGCGGCGGCCATCGCCGAAATCTCGCTCCAGGCATTCACCCGCCACCAATACCAGCGCAGCAGATACACGCCGCCGGTCCCCGCGCCAAGTTCCAGCACGATCTTCCAGCCTTCGCTGACCGATTGGAGTTGCATGGACACCCACGCGGCCGCAACCACCAGGAAAATCGTCGCCAGCCGCGATGCGTTCACATAATGCTTTTCGCCGGCATCTTTCTTCACGAAGCGCCGATAGAAATCCTCGACAAGATACGAACTACCCCAATTCAACTGCGTCGCCACCGTGGACATGAACGCCGCCATAAATCCGGCCAGCAAAATCCCCAGCAGCGCGTGCGGTGTGTGTTGCGTGGCCACCAGCATGTAGCCGCGTTCCGGCTGCGCCAGTCCGGGATAGAGCACCACCGCTGCGAGGGCCGTCAGAATCCACGGCCAGGGCCGCAGCGCATAGTGAGCAAGATTGAACCACAGCACC